>ENA-OPVY01000291-OPVY01000291.1-human-gut-metagenome-genome-assembly--contig:-NODE-291-length-45099-cov-5.933199_pt1 | contig 45099 bp, 36 predicted proteins | sample MGYA00241503_ERZ501998 | MGnify/ENA primary metagenome ERZ501998 (study PRJEB25962, sample SAMEA2042107) | human gut metagenome | biome: human gut; feature: human-associated habitat; material: faeces... | reverse complement strand
TAGGTCGCGAAGCGACCTCACTTTTAGGAGGTTTTGTCAAGTGCTTTTTTGTAAAAGAAGAAAAGAATTCCTTCAAATGCCGATGAAATCAGGGCTGAAGGAATTCTGAAATTTTTCTAAAATACTTAAGTTGACCACAGTGGGCATTACCCCGGCAGAATATATTAACCTGCAAAAAATCTCCTATGCAAAAAAAATGCTCTCCAACGGTAAAAGCAATATCACTGATTTAGCATATACGCTAGGTTTTTCCTCCAGCAATTATTTCAGTTCCGTTTTTTAAAAGTATACAAACTGTACTCCTCGTGAATATCAGAAAAAGCATCATTGAATAACACTGCACTTTCGGAATAAGAAAAGAACCAGAAATAACCTACACGCACCATATCAACCTCCGGCTCACAGATGTCCAGTACGAGATCATATCAGAAAATGCAAAAGCCGCCGGTCTGTCGCTCTCTGAATACATACGCCGTCAGTTAATAAGGGGAAAAGTCATTGCAAAATATGAACTTGTGGCAGATATGCCGGAACCAAAGAAATTTATTTCAGAATTTGGGAAGATCGGCAATAATCTTAATCAGATTGCCCGCCATTTCAATAGCGGAGGCATCCATTCTCAGGAAATGCGGAAAGCAATCGGCCAAAACCTTTCTGAAATTTTTAAGATGAAGAAAGAAGTCCTGAAAATGGCAGGGGATTTTCAATCACCGGATGGTTGTATGTGCTGCGGAGTTTGAATTTGATTTAAAGCAGAAACAAAGCCAGCAATGCATCGCATTTTACGATGAACTGCTGGCTTTTTATATCTCTGTTTCCTTCTAAAGTAGTACTTTCACTTTCTTTACATTTCAGGAGAAATAATATACTTTCCTTTTGCTCTTGCCTCCGGATTAGCAAGTATCTCTTCCAGTTTCTCTAATCCACATACCTGAGCGACCATACTGCTTACATCCAACCGACCGGAATCAATCAGATCCAGTGCTCTCTTCTGCGTCAATGGGTTAATGTAAGATGCCTTCAATTCCAATTCTTTTTGAAAGATTTCAAATGGCTTTATTGCAATTTCTTCCTCCGGTTTTGTCAGACCAAACATCATAACGACCGCTTTCGGACCCGCGATTTCAATTGCCTGCGCAATCGTAGCCGGTCTTCCGACACATTCAATCACTGTGTTCACCCATGTCATTCCATGTTCTTTCAATTTCGCTTTTACATTCTCATGAATCGGATCAATGCAAATATCTGCTCCCAATTCTTTTCCGACTTCTCTCTTGCTTTCAATTGGTTCTAACAGCGCAACCTTTGCCGCACCGGCAAGTCTGGCAAGCTGCAGCATCAGCAGACCAATCATTCCACCGCCGATAACAACAACCTGATGTCCCGGTCGAATACTACATAAATCTATTCCATGCAGGCAGCATGCTACCGGTTCCGTCATTGCCCCCTGTTCAAATGTTGTATTCGTTCCCAGTTTATAAACCTGGCTTTCATTTACCACACAATATTCTGCAAATCCACCGTTTACTGTTGTACCATAGCCTATCATATGTTCACAGAAATGGACCTCTCCACTCCTGCATGGTTCACATGTTCCACAGTAGCAATTCGGATCGATACACACTCTGTCACCCAGCTGGTATCCGGTCACCTCGCTGCCGACTTCCGCTATGACTCCGGCAAACTCGTGTCCAAGTATTGTTGGAGGCGTTACTTCCGCCGCCCCCTTGTCACCATCATATATATGCACATCTGTTCCGCAGACACCACATGCTTTTACCTGAATCACAATATCATGTGCTCCAGCTTTTGGCATCGGATAATCCTCAATCCGCAAATCATGTTTCCCATAAAACACTGCACTCTTCATTACCAATCTTCCTTTCTGCCATTATGCTTCTTACAATCTTTTCCGATTCTGCTCATCTGTTTATTCATTGATCGTTTAGCGAAGTTCCGGCCAGTATCCTTTATTTGCCTCAATCAGATCATCTAAAATCTGTTTTGCAACACCCGCACTTGGCACTGTCTTAGACAACGTCAATGCCTGCCACAATTTCTGATAGCTTCCTTCTGCCCATGCCTCTACTACCAGTTTTTCAACACTTACCTGCTGTTCCATGAGTCCTTTCTGGAATCTTGGGATTCTTCCCTGATTGATCTTTTCAAATCCGTCTTTTCCTACGATACACGGAATCTCAACCATTGCTTCTGGATCAAAATTTTCGATTGCGCCTTCATTTGGCACGATTAGAAGCATTTTTTCTTTCGTATTAAATGCCAATGCACAGGCAAGATCCACGATATAAGATGCATGATCGTCTGCTTCAAATCCGCAGTCCTTTGCTGTTCCTTTTTCAATGATATCTCTTGCAGCAGAAAATACTTTCTTTTCTCTTCCATCCATAACCATATTAGCTCTTGTATAATTCGCATCTGTATGTTCTACAACATAATCTGAATAGAGGTAATATTTCAAATATGTATTTGGAAGTGTTTCCGGATCAACGGCATAAACGTCTTTTACTTTCTGGAATGTTTCATGCCAGCTCTGGTCAATATGCACATCTGTCTCAATTGTAATGTCATAACCATTTTCTTTTACATAATCCTTTAATTCCTGAATTCTCTCATTTCCCTCTTTATCTTTGACAGATGTCCACCATCCGAAATGGTTTAATCCAAAATAACTGATATCCAGATCTTTTTCAGAAATATTGAGAATCTTTGCCATACGAAGCATAATTCCAAGTGGCATATCGCAGATATTAATAATTCTGGAATTTGGACGAAGTTTTCTAGTTGCCTCAGCTACGATTGCTGCCGGATTGGAATAATTCAGCATCCATGCATTCGGACTGTATGTTTCCATGTAATCAAGGATTTCCAAAATTCCTCCGATTGAACGCATTCCATAAGCAATTCCTCCTGGTCCGCATGTCTCTTGACCGACAACACCATACTTCATTGGAATCTTCTCATCTTTTTCGCGCATTGCATATTTTCCCACACGGATATGTGCCATAACAAAGTCCACATCTGTAAACGCCTCTTTCGGATCTACTGTATAATGAAATTCAATTTCTGGTGCGCGCTCTGCGAGGAGAATCTCACATGCCTTCGCGATTGTTTCCTGACGTTCCTTGTCATTGTCATAGAAACACAGCTTTCTGATTGGAAATCTCTCCTGATTATCTAAGAGCATCATAACGATTCCCGGTGTAAATGTGCTTCCTCCACCTGCTACTGTAATTGAAAATTTTTTCATGATCATTTCTTCCTTTCTTCCCTTGCTATTTTCAGCTTCTTTATAATGATTTTTATTTCTCGTAACGTATAACTTCCGTCTTTCCGGCTGTTGTGAATCCCTCAGTTATGTTAATATGAGAAAACTCATCACTATTTGTAATAATAATCGGTGTATACAATGGCTTTTCCGGATTCTTCCACAATTCCTCTGATACATTACACAGGGGAGTTCCGACTTCTACACGGTCACCTTGCTTCACCTTCACATCAAATCCCTTACCGTCAAGCTTCACGGTCTCTAATCCAATATGGATTAAAAGCTCCGCCCCATCGTCTGTTTCAATAGCGATGGCATGCTTTGTCGGCGCAATAAGACAAATTGTTCCTGCTGCCGGTGCAGAAATATTACCATCGCTCGGAATGATTGCTATCCCTTCTCCCAGCTTCTTGCCGGCAAATGTCTCATCCGGCACATCCTCCAGGGCTATCGTTTTTCCATTCTGCATTGCATAGATAACAGAACCTGCTGTTCCCTCTGCTCCACTCACATTTTCTCCGGAGTCTTCTGCAAGACACTGCTCGAATTCTTCTCTGACTTTCGGAACTTTCAATCCGACAATCACCTGAATCGCTGTTCCGTTGACACTTAATCCATGTGCTCCGATTCGTTTAAAGTCTGCCTCCGGGCGAACCTTTACTGCATCTTTCACATTTACTCTGAGTCTTGTTGCACAATTTGTAACATCCACTATATTTTCTTTTCCTCCAAGATAGTCCAGAATCTGTGCTGCATAGGAAAGTGTATTTTTTTCTGCCTGTTTCTCTTTATAATCTTTCTTTGTATAGAGCTTCGTTTCTTCTGCCTCATCCTCTCTTCCCGGTGTCTTGAAATTGAATTTCTTAATCAAAAACCGGAACACAAGGAACCAGATAAGCGTAAATGCTAATCCAACAAGAATCTGTATCACATAGGTCATCCAATGATTCTGCCAGCATGGAATCCAATCCTGTGCCCCCCAGGCAATCAGCCCGTTAGCAAATGCCCCTCGAACTCCTGCGATATACATCGCCATATTCAGACAGGCACATAAGATTGCATGAACAAGGAATAACACCGGTGCAATAAATAAGAACGTAAACTCAATCGGCTCTGTGATTCCGGTTAACATCGCTGTTAACGCAGCCGGAATCATCAATGCAAGTACTTGTTTTCTCTTTTCTTTCTTTGCAGTTGTATAAAACGCCAATGTAATTCCCATCGGTGCAAACACCTTCGGAGTTCCATATAAATGGAATGCTCCTGCCGGAAATAATTCTCTCAACGGCTTTGTACTCTGTGCAAATTCACTCAGATGCAGATTCCAATATGCCTCGATTCCTCCCGGCACAACCGCTGAATCCAACGCAAACGGTGCATAGATAAAGTGATGCAAACCTGTCGGAAGCAGAATCTTCTCACTAAACGCATACAGTCCTACTCCAATTGTCCCGCTCGACTTAAAGAAATCCTGTAAAAATAGCATTGCCTCCTGAATTTTCGGCCATCCCAACGCAAACAAAAATGCCATTGGAATCATCACGAAGAACCCAATCATAACTACAAAACTAGACCCCGAAAAAATCCCCAGCCACTCCGGTAATTCCGTATCGAAGTACTTATTATGAATCCAGACAACAACACCAGATATAATTAGTGCTCCCAGCATTCCGGTATCCAAAGTCTTAATTCCACACACATTCGCAAGTCCGCTTGTTCCTCCAACCTCTGCCGCAAAATCCACGCCAAAATTTGTTCCCCAGAATTTTAAAATTGCTGACAGGAAGTAATTGAATGTTACATAAATTGTAAATGCTTCCAACACACATCTCGCATTTTGTTTTTTCGCAAGTCCGATCGGAAGACCGATTGCAAACAATAGCGGCATCTGCCGGAATACCATCCACGCACCTTCCTGTATCATATACCAAATCTTATACCAGATTCCCTCTTCTGCCGCGAGTGCTCCGAAAATCGACTGGTTCATGAACAAAGTCGATAATCCAACCATGATTCCCGCAAATGAGAACAACAGTACCGGGGTAAACATTGCCCCACCGAACCGCTGAACTTTCTGCATAACTCCTTTCATGCCTTCTCCTCCATTTCCTTTTTTACTATTTTTAAAGCGCCTTAACTCGATTCCATCATATTCGCAAATTCATTGTTTTGCAATGGTTTAGCCTGATTCAAGGAAGATGTACAACTTCATTTCTTTTGCACACTTTTTGTACTTATGTGCATAATAATAAAAAAAAATATCTAAAAAGTACGATATATCAAAAGTACTTGTTAGATATTTTTATATTTCTCTGTACATAAATGTTCATCCTAAGCATCACGTCCACTATTCTCAACACTCTGTACGATATTCTTTTTTCTTTTCCTCCTGCTTTTTCATATATACAAGATAGCGAATGCACAAAAGCTCAGCAACATTAAAGTACGGACTGATTGTCTCAAACGTCACTCCCGCTTTTGTCATCAGAACATCTGTTGGAATATACAGGTTTTTACTGCAAAGTCGTGCAAGAGTATTGTCACTTAACCTCGTAATCGACAGTGTATAGACACCTCGCGCTTTTAGTTTTTTTGCCGCCTGAACCGCCAATTCATTTTCTCCTGACAAGGATATCATTATCACCATATCTTCCTCGCTCAGGTCTTCAATGGTCATCATAAGCTCTGTCTTCCCATAAAGTGTCACAAAAAACCGCTTTACATTCATAAACATTCTCTTGATCATCTGCGTCACAGCATGCTGGGTTTCTCCTGTTCCATATGCAAACAAGCGTTTCGCATGATAGATATGGCTACATACTTCCTCCAAGTCTGTCTCTTTTATCATTTGTATACATTTCATATAATTATCACAGACATTTTCCAGCAGCACATCCGTTTTCACCTGCTCCTGTTCCCACTCCATCTTTAGATGAACTTTAAATTCACGGAAACCTGTAAATCCCAGTTTCTGCGTAAATCTGGAGATTGTCGTTCTGGAAATGCAGCACTTTTGCGCCAGATCTTCAATCGCAATTTCGCAGCACTCTCGCTTATTTAATTGAATATACTGCCAGATTAATATATCATTCTCGTTCAATCTGCTGTATTCTGCGTTTATCATCTCTTCTAAGTACATCCTCTTCACCATCCTTCTGTACTATATCTGGTCTCGGAAACATTTTGACACTCCCCACAACTAAAGCAGGGGGATTCTTGTTTCTACCACTACTGCATTGGCTTATACCATATGGTATTGCAACGTCTTACACAGTGTCCACAAGCTAGATTATACTGTTCCCGTATGTCCTACGGTGCAGTTTTCATGTACTATGTTGACTGCATTTGCAGTCCTTTATTCAATATGTTAATACTTGCGTTGGTGTCTCTATCATGTTTTGTTTGGCATTTCGGACACTCCCAATTACGAATTGCGAGATTCTTTACCAGTGGATTTTTATATCCACAGCAGGAACATGTCTGGCTACTTGGATACATAGTTGGTATCTTTACAATGTCGTTCCCATACCATGTTGCCTTGTAGGACAACATATCAAAGAACTTAGTCCATGACGCAGAGCCTATGTGCTGTGCTAATTTGTGATTACGCATCATATTTTTTACATTCAAATCTTCTATGCAGATTGTTTGGTTTTCACGAATCAGCATAGTAGACTGTTTCTGTAAAAAATCATTTCTCTGATTTGTAATCTTTTCATGGACTAAAGCAACTTTTATACGCTGTTTATTTCGATTACTTGAACCTTTTTCTTTACGTGACAGTTTACGCTGTTCACGAATGAGTTTACGCATTGATTTTTCAAGATATTTGGGGTTAGATACTGTATTTTCATTGCTGTCAGAGTAAAACTCTTTAATTCCTACATCAATGCCGATAGAGCCACCTTGATTAAGCATTGGCTGTGGTTCAAAGTCCACGTTTAAAACTGCAAAGTATTTACCTGTAGGTGTATGCTCAATGGTTACATTGTTGATTTTACCTACTTCCATAGATTGTCGCACTTTGACATATCCCAATTTCGGAAGTTTGATATACTTTCCAACAATACGGATATTATCTCCTTGGTTTATTGTTCTGTAGGATTGATGCCGATTATGTTTGCTCTTGAACTGTGGATGCCTTATTAGTCTGCAACACCCTAAAGTCTGATTGATGATAGTTTGCTGTTCCTTATTCGGATAGATTCTAAATTTAACACCTTTTTGCATTATCCCAATTTATCCTTTTGTCTTTGCGATGTTTTCTGATTTTCGATATATTGCTTGATTACATCAAGCGGAGCACCACCAACAGTTGATACAAAATAGCTGTTTGTCCACAGTGATGGCATTCTTGTTTTCAATGACGGATATTCACTTCTCAAAACTTTGGAAGTATATCCTTTTAATGATTTAACTGCTTTGTGAATACCAAACTGAGGGTCTACTTCCATGAGTATGTGTACATGGTCCGGCATGATTTCCATTTCCATGATGTCTACAGAAATATTTGCAGCATATTCAAGAAGCAATTCCTTCAATCGGGTATCTATTCCGTTTGTTAAAATTTTACGTCTATATTTAGGACACCATACAACGTGGTATTTGCAAGAATAGACTACGTTATTATTGGATTTATATGTAATATTCATAGTTGTATTATGTCATATTTATATATCTAATACAAGCTAATTCTGTTCCATCTTCGAGAGTGTAAAATATTTTGTGTAAATCTCTTAGATTAATGAAAAAATCATAATGATTTTAATATAAATTAAAAAAATGAATTAGGCTTGAATGGCATGATTGCTGTTTAAGCCTTATTTACTATTTAGCATGAATAAGCAGACATGTCAAGAACGCCCGCTGAAAACGGGCGTTTTTGACCCTTACTCATAGTTGCTTTTTATTCTATTCGAGATCTTCTGGTTGGATTCTGTCTCCAAAATATATGCAGAGCTGATCCAAGGTCTGTCCCCAATCCCATGTTTTTCCAGTCCATTTCTTTGTGATGTCGGTCATGGCAAGATACAGAATCTTAAAAAGCGAATCATCTGTCGGAAAGATGGTTTTTGATTTCGTCACTTTTCTTAATTGACGCTTGAAATTCTCTATGGAATTCGTGGTATAAATTAGTTTTCTAATCTCTCCAGGGTATTTGAAATATGTAGAAAGTTGCGGCCAATTATTACGCCAGGACGCTATTGAAGATGGATATTTTCCACCCCAATTTTCTTCCAGCATATCTAACGCTTCTAATGCAAGCTGCTCTGTATCTGCCTTATAAACCAGTTTCAGGTCTTTCATGAAGGCTCTGATATCTTTGTAGGAAATAAACTTAGTGGAATAACGAATCTGATGTACAATACATCTTTGGATTTCCGCTAATGGGAAAACTGCATGAATTGCATCCACAAAACCAGTCAGTCCATCAACAGATACAATCATGATGTCTTCCACACCTCTATTTTTGATTTCATTCAGTACACCAAGCCAGTATTTTGCACTTTCATTACCGCCAATCCACATACCTAAAACTTCTTTTTGACCAGAAAGTCTGATACCTATAGCTACATATACAGCTTTCTTTACCGTTCTATTATCTTCTCGTACATGAAAATGAATGGCATCCATGAAAACGATGGCATATTTCTTCTCCAAAGGGCGATTCTGCCATTCTTTGGCAATTGGAAGAATGCGATCTGTCATGTGAGAAATCATCTCTGCAGATGCATCCACCCCATAGACATTAGAAAGATGTGTTGATATGTCTCTGGTAGTCATTCCCTTTGCATACATGGACAGAACTTGATCTTCAATGTTAGAAATATCTGTTTGATGTTTTTTTACAATCTGTGGTTCAAATTCACCTCTGCGATCACGGGGAATATCAAGATCAATATCGCCCATCGAAGATGTAACCGTTTTATGGCTGTAACCGTTCCGGCTATCATCTGTCTCCTTATTTTGATAATCATACTTCGAATAGCCAAGTTTCTGATCCATTTCTGCTTCTAGCATTCCTTGCAGGGTATCTCCCAAAAGATCCTTCAACATTTCTTGAACATCTTGAGCATCGGTTGGTTGATAGTGTTCCAATAAGCCGTTAATAAACTCTCTTCTTTCTGGTGTCATTTTTCTTCTTCTTGCCATAAAAATATCCTCCTGAATTAATATTTATTTTAACATCAATCCAAGAGGATACATATCACGTATTTAGTTTACACAGAATTATTTACACACTCAGAAGTTCTTTTATTTTCCCCACTTCAAATAATCATAAATCAAAATCAACCTTCTCACATTTGTTCTAACTGCCGGAATTGAATTTTGAAGAACATATATATCTTTTTCAAATATCTCTTTTAAAACTATTTCCAACTCATTGACATTACTAGTTCTTCGTCTTTAACTCTGTCATCTTCAATTGATGCAACATGCATACTTGCCGTCGGCATATTAGTAACGGTAAAATCATATAATTCCTGTTTAAACCTTCTGAGAATCCTTACTGGCAGTTTTGATTTCTTCCCTCCTAATGCTCTATAAATTGATATAAAATCTTCTACAACAACTCTTTTCATTGTCAGCGGTTTATCATCTACCATTATTGTATAAGGCGATACCTCTACTCCAATTTCTTCAAGCTGATATTCTACAAAAACAAATCTGTCTTCCAAAATTCTCATCTGTTGTACATCTAAACATGAAAGAGGCTACCGATGCAATCATCTCATCCTGCGGTTCTTTTGCATCCTCCAGCTTGATGATCTGCTGGGTCTTTCCCCGGACCAGGCCTGCATAATTCACCACTCGCGCCGTCCCTTGTATCTTACTGACCAGAATCATGATCGTCAAAAACAGGGCGATCAGGATCACTGTTAAAAGCATCATCAGCATTCTTACTATTTTAGAAATCTTACTGTCTTTACTTTTCATAACCACCTTCACTCCATATATCCTGTTATCTGATATTTCACATCTTCCATAACAGATTCTTATTTTATAATAATATCTCTGTTTTATACATTTTGCAATTTTCTCTTTGCTAATATGCTAGTACAAAGTCAGATACAAAAAACTTGCCACCTGCTACTTCTTACAAATGCATGGCAATACATAAAACTTTCCACTGACAGCATCTCTTGCATACTATGGTATAAAAAATGTGGACTGGCACCTCTTTTTTCAGGAACCTGTCCACATTTTTATTTTCTTTTCCGTATATTCACCTGTTATATCTTATGCAGTCCGGAATCTATTTTTTATATTCAACCTCGAATGATCCAAGTTCATATCCATGAACGCTTCCCTTTACCTCTCTGGATACAAGCTCTACTTTCTGTTCAAGATGTTCACTATATACTCTTGTTGTCAGAACCGTTTCCCCGTTATTAATGAATATCTCAATGGCTGATGTATCCGAAAAGATGGTAATATCCGAAAGCTCTTCCACCTTAGCAAAGCGCTGCTTTCTTCCACGTCCGCTTTCTCCCATCGATAAGATAAAAAGCCCGTCCTTCCAGCTTATTGTAACATCTTCACGAAGCTTAAGCTCCAGATTTTTTGCTTCTTCCACGTCAAGTCTCAGTTCAAAACAGCAGTCCGCAGGCGCCCACTTTGTAAATGCTTCCAGCTCGCAGGTAAATGCATTTTTACGCAGATCTTTCATCTCCTTTAATGGATGCTGTAAGATCTTTCCATCTTTCCATTCCAGTTCTCTTGGCATGGTAAGTGCATGGATCCAGTCATATGCAACCGTTGCATCATTATCATAATCTGCATCCGGAATCCCCATCCAGCCAATCAGGATTCTTCTACCCGCTTCATCTGCAAATGTCTGTGTCGCATAGATGTCAAATCCTTTGTCAAATTCCTGAAATTTTCCAAAGCTGTATGATTTGTTCTTCAGGTCAAACTCTACCGGAAAATATCCACACTGGTACACATTCTGGTAATCATATCCCTTCTGATCTACTCCCTGTGGACAGCATGTCATAATCTGCTGGCCGTCAATCTCGAACAGATCCGGGCATTCCCACATATAACCAAATGGCTTTGCTGTCCGCACTGTATCGTACCATTTCCAGTGTTCCAGATCGTCGGAACAAAACAAAAGTGCACAGCCATAAGATTCCGCATCACGGCCTCCCTGGATCATATAATAACGGCCGTCTTTTTTATAGATTTTTGGATCTCTGACATGCTTGGACATATTCACCGGATAATCATCATTGGTCATTACAAGCTTCTTGTATGCAATATTCTTTCCATCCGGACTGAATACGTGAATCGTATTCTGTTCCCGTCCATTCATGATATAATCATAATCTTTATCCCAGAGTTTTACATTTCCTGTGTAAAAATAGTGAATTCCATCTTCACAGGTATAGGCTGATCCGCTATATACACCGTCTCTGTCCCATTCTTCGTCCGGATAAAGGAACGGCTCTTCTTCTTTATAATGAATCCAATCCTTTGTTGTGTAATGTCCCCAAAGCTTCGTTCCCCATCCGGCAAGAAATGGTGTATATTGGAAATAAATATGATTCACACCCTGAAATTCACACAGACCATTCGGATCATTCATCCAGCCTGTCGGCGGCATCATATGAAAGTGAAGTCTGTTTTTATCTTTTTTTACATTCTCCCTCATACTTTCATGCTTCGGATATTCTGTTAAATATGTCTCTTTGTTCATCTGTTCCTGTCCACCTTATCCTTACACGATTTCAGCCATCTTATCATTTTTTGCAATATGTTTTTCTTCTGTTTTGATGGTCTTTCCTTCCGGAAGCTCTGTGAAGATAACAAGAATCTCCGGAGAGTATCCATGCTTCTTCACCAGGTCGATGTCAAATCTGATAAGTGCTTCTTCTGCTGTTACTTCCTGTCCTTCTTTTACAAGTGTCTCAAATCCTTCACCGTTCATATTGACGGTATCTACCCCGCAGTGAATCAGGATCTCTGCTCCATCTGCAGTTGTAAGTCCGATTGCATGTCCGGTTGGATATACGAGTGATACGGTTGCCTTACATGGTGCCATAACGGTTCCGTCTTCCGGAAAGATAACGACACCGTCTCCAAGTACCTTGTTTGCAAATGTCGGATCTGTCGATGCTTCAATATCTTTTACTGTTCCCTCTGCTGCTGCATAGACTGCACCAGGCTCTTCTGTAATAACTGCCTTTGTTGTATCATTTTCTTTTGTATCGTTCTTTTTGTCATTTTTATTCTTATCCGGTGCTGACCACATTTTTCCAAAGATGACTGTACATACAAATCCAATCGTAATCGCGATTGCATGTGCAATGATGTAGTTAATGTACCCGTGATGTGCCGGATTAGCAATTGCCATTCCAGGGAGTGCAGTTGTACCGAATCCAAGAGCAGTAAGCTTTGAATAGTATACATATGCACCTGCAACTGCACCACCGATACATCCACCGATCAGTGGAAACTTGTAACGTAAGTTTACTCCGAAGATTGCCGGTTCACTGATACCAAATAATGTCGAGCAGAAACTTGGAATACAAAGCTCTCTGGCTTTTAAGTTCTTCCAGTTCAGGGAAAGATAACCAAGTACCGCACCACTTTGTCCAAATAAAGCTACAGACATCAGTGGATTTAAAAAGTTTGTTCCTGTCGATGCAATAAGCTGTGCTTCTACCGCACCGATAATGTGATGAAGACCTGTGATAACTACGATCTGCTGAACTCCGGCAAATAACGCATACCCGAATGCTCCCAGATGTTCTGTACTCCACATCAGTCCGTCTGTGATTCCATTAGAAAGAATTCGTCCTGCCGGACCTACAAGTGTAAAAAGTAATACCGTAGAGATAAATACTGTCAGCATTGGTGCAACCAGAAGCTTGATTACATCCGGAATTACCTTATTGAAGAATTTATCCAGTTTTGCAACTACAAATCCCATCATAAGCGCGATGATGATTCCTCCCTGGAATCCTACCATCTCAATCTTCAGTCCGAACAGACGGATAACTTCTATATCAACGGTTCCCTGTGCAGCCTGGTAAGCATTGGCAAGAGAACTGTCTAACATGATTGCTCCGATTACCATACCAAGAACCGGATTCCCGCCAAATCTTTTTACGGCTGAATAGCATACTGCCATTGGAAGGATTGCAAAGATACCTGTAGACGCAAGACTTACCAGCCGGTTGATTGCATATAAGGTATCATGTGTCTTTACTACTTCAAGTCCGCCAAGGACGCTTGTAATTCCCATCAGAAGGGCTGCTGCAAGAAGTGCCGGCATGATTCCGATAAATACATCAGATAACGCTTTGATCACTGCCTGAAGTGGATTCTGCCTCTTCGCACTTTCTTCCTTCAGATCTCCCAGTGACATATTCTGTGTATTCGTATACTCGGCAAATACCTCATATACATCATTCACTGTTCCAGCTCCCAGGATCAGCTGTAACTGATTACCTGCTATGAACGCACCTTTTACTTTGTCGATATCTTCCAGTTTTTCAATATCTGCAAGATCATTATCTTTCAATACGATCCTGAGTCTGGTTGCACAGTGTGCTGTTCCCTGGATATTATCCATTCCACCAATATTGGCTACGATCTGTTTTGATATTTCCAGATACTCATTGTTCTTTCCCATTTCTCTTCTCCTTGTATTGTTTTGTTTTGGAACCGGTTCCGTTCCTATGTTTTTATTATATACATCAGCTTTTGTATGTCAACACAAAACGTCACTGCAATTTCATTTTTGGAAACGGTTCCAAAAATTGATATCTAAATTTGTCTATATTGCACAAAAGCAGATCTGTCAAATTGACAGATCCGCCTGATTCTCAGTTCTCTTTTACACTTTTTCTTTCTATAATTTCATACGGGTTGACCTGAAGCGGGCTTACCGGCTTTCCTAAAATCATCTGGATCATCGACTCAGCACTGATCTCCCCCCAGTTCTTCCAGTCAAATTTTACCGTCGTAAGTGGCGGTTGTAACAGTTCTCCTGCTTCGTAATCGCCAAATCCTACCACGGATACTTCTTCCGGTATCCGTATACCTTTCTCTGACATTACTTTGTACACGCCAAATGCGATACGGTCTGTTGCGCATACGACTGCCGCCGGTGTCTTCATATGATCTACAAATTTCTGTACATTTTCAATTGCATTTTCATAAAAGAACGTTGTCTCTATGACTTCTTTTGGCTTTTTCTCACAGGACATAAGTCCATCGATCACTCCATGGCGTCGTTCTCCTCCTACTGCCGGGTCATCTTCAGGTACCCAGAGCATATAAATCTCCTTGAACTTACGTTGTCCGATATAATTACCCACCGCATATCCTGCATTGTAATCATCATTAATGACAGAATTCTCTCCCGGGAAGCGTTGTCCAAGAAACAGGATTGGAATTTTTAACTTCTTTACTGCTTCTTCGTATTCTTTTGTGCTTCCCGTCGCAAGAACCATAATTCCATCTACATTCATATTCTTCAGCCGTTCGATACAGCGTATTTCTTCTTCGATATCATTTTCCGTATGCATGATAAGAGGTGTATAATCATTTTTCTTAAGATAGGCAACGATTACTTCTACAAGTCTCGGTGTTGTTACCGAGTTAAATCCAGGTACCGTAAGTCCTATGATCCGGCTCTCTTTTGCATTCAGCCTTGCAAACAGATTCGGCTCATAATTATTTTCTTCGATGATTTTTTTTATCTTCTGGGCCGTTGCATCTTTGACGCTTCCCCCGTTCAGATATCTTGATACAGTACTTTTTGCCACACCGGACATCTGGGCTATATCATTTATTGTCAGTTTTTTTTCCAAATTATTTTCCCCCATAGCGTCTATTTCGAACCTGCTTATAATACAGAGAACCTGCCAGTGACAGCTTCTTCCGGACACATGCCGATTCAAAATGTCTTAATATGTATTATACTCTTCTTTGAAATTTCCTGTCAAATTATCTCCTGTCCGAAATAGAGGATTCACACAAAGATTTTCAAGGGTTTGCGGAGAATTTAATAACAAAATTTCTACTTTTTACAATATTCATATATATTAAATGGTTCTTTTCTTTATATTGAAACCAGATAATCCCTGCATCCGGATTCTTATGTTTCACCAGAATATCCGCGAATCCATCTCCGGACTCTCTGTTCGATCTGACCGCCCAATCAGATTTGCTTTTCAGAATGCCAATCAAAATGCCCTGATAGAATATTTCTTTTTCCTCATTCCGTGCCTTTGTATCCAGCACGCTGATTGTTTCCCCAAGGAACATCGTCAGTTCCTGTTCTATATCCTCTACTTTTCCTTCCAGAAATCCACAGTTAATTTTCTTTGTAGACGCCTGGTCATTTGCAACAAACCGGTCAAACCACTCCCGGATTTGAAGGATAAAAACTTCCAAGACTTCTTTATTTGGAATCACCAGCTTATACATTCCATTTTCAGACTCACCAAGCCGTGTAAGATATCCCGTTGTGAACAGTACACTCCACACATTTTCTGCGCTGTTATCAATCTCATCATACGTCAGATCCAGCCGGATTCTCTTCTGGACAGCCTTTCCTGTAATCAACTGCTCAATTTCATCCCTGGTGGTCGTATCAGCCTTGTCTATAAAACGCTTCACAAGATCATTTCCACTGCTGTTGATCCAATACGCCTTTGGTTTTGCTTTTGAATCACTCATAAGATCATCGATGTAATTAATCACATCCCACGGACAGTAAATGTCCGCATTTCCAAAATGATACCCATCGTACCATTCTTTCATTTCTTCAAAATGCTCTTGTTGGTTGTAGGCTGCCAGAATCTTCTTGACGTCTTCAGTTGTAAATCCAAATTCTTCGTCATACTGAACATCATCGGCCGAATAAACTTTGAAGTTATTCAGCCCTGTAAAAATGCTTTCTTTTGACACACGAAGACAGCCTGTCAGTACAGCAAACTGTAGAAAACTGTTTGTTTTTAATGCCTGCCCGAATAAGCCTCGGATCAGCGATACCATTTCCTTATAATATCCATGCTGGAATGCTTTATCCAGAGGCACATCATACTCATCGATCAGAATAATGTCTTTCTGATCATAATGCTTATATAAAAGCTGTGCCAAAACTTTCAATGATGAAATCAAGAAACCTTTGTCTATACAATATTTCCCGTTTTGGATGATTGTGAAACCACGATACTGCTCCTTTTCTGTTTCAGAAAGTTTATCACTGTTTAATAAAAAAGGGAACCTTGCAGCCTCACTTCCAATGAGCTGAATTAATGCATTTTCAGCTTCCGTATACGTCAACCCGTCAACATCTTTCAATGACAAAAATATCACCGGATACTTTCCCATATATTCTTCACAGAGTTTCTGATTCTCTGAAATATAAAGCCCCTCAAATAAGGTCTCATCTGTTCCTATTTCAAAAAAGTTCTTAAGCATGCTCATATTTAAAGTTTTTCCGAATCGGCGCGGTCTGGTAAAAAGGTTCACCTCGCCCCATTTTTGCAGAAGATGCTCAATAAGTTATGTCTTATCTACATAATAAAAATGATTTTCTCGAATCTTCTTGAAATCATCAAAGCTAACTGGCAGTTTTTTTAAATTTTCCGTACAGATCACCTCCTCAATTGGTTATTATGAGTATAGCCTTTTTTTCAGTCGTCTGCAACAACTTCCCGGTATCAAAATCCGAATTTTTCACCATCTCGTCAATGAACGTCTGGTATTCTTCCCCCGGCTGATAACCGACTTTATATACATTGCCGCCAACTACTGCATCTTCATAGGAGAAGATCTCTTTGCGCAGATATTTTTCGTTGTCCCCGGAGTACACGATAGGATAGTTGATGCCAATCTCATCCTGATCGTCGAATCGTATCCAGCCGATGATGTCCGGGTTTTCTGTTTTTAACTGGTCAAATTCGACTTTAATGTCGGTGCTCCACCAGTCTTTTTATATCAGCCATCTATAAGAATTCTTTTTCTTCATGTCACGCTCCTATTCTTGTTAGTTGCACCAAACCTCTATCAGTTTCAGTCCCGAACCAGCCGGATTGCTTCATCGGCAGTCATTATTTCATACATGGTGCAATTTCTCCTTATCCCAAATATTCTTACCGTTCATTATACACTATCTCAAGAAATCAATCATCATCAATTTCAGGATCTCCAAAACGTTTCATAGGGTTTGAGTTCACCTGTTTTGCATATTCCTCCGGGAATTTCTCAGCCCATGCTTTTGCTGCCGGTGATTCTGCTCCTTCCTTTTTACAGCTCTAATGTGTCAATTATATTCTTTAATGCGTCTGCTGATTCTTTTAGCTTCAATGCTTCTTCTCCGCTAAGATTAATCGGAATGTCAGATTCAATTCCGTCTGCACCAACAATAACAGGCATACTTAATACAACATCATCAATCTCATATACTCCATGTATCATGTGTGATACAGGTAGGATTGATTTTTCGTCACGCATAATCACTTCACAGATACGTTTTACTGACATTGCAATTCCATAATATGTCGCATGCTTCTTGTTAATAATCTCATAGGCACTGTTTTTGACAGCATCTGCGATTTCCTTCGTATTTTCCTTATGGTTATAATGTCCTCTCATCTCACACATGTCACTAAGTGGAACACCTGATACATTGACAGATGACCATGCCACAACTTCACTGTCTCCATGCTCTCCTACTATAAATGCATGCACGCTTCGACTATCCACTGATAAATGCTGTCCAAGCTTGCTTCTAAGTCTTGCACTGTCAAGAACTGTTCCTGAACCGATAACTCTCTTCTCCGGAAGTCCTGACAATTTGATTGCAACCTGTGTCAGAATATCCACAGGATTTGCTACAACCAGAAGGATTCCTCCAAAATCTCTTTTGGCGATTTCCGGAATAATAGACTTAAATATTGCCACATTCTTATTTACCAGATCAAGTCTTGTTTCTCCAGGCTTTTGCCCTGTGCCTGCTGATATAATAACAATCGTAGCATCTGCCACATCATCATAGTCACCGACATATATCCTCATAGGGCTGGCAAACGGTATTCCATGACTGATATCCATAGCCTCTCCCTCTGCCTTATTCTTATCCGCATCTATTAACGCAATTTCAGTGAATAATCCACTCTGCATAAGCGCAAATACAGATGCTGAGCCTACGAATCCGCAGCCTATCATAACTGCCTTTTTGGAATTTGATTTTTTCTTATTCATGCAACCATTCCTTCCTTTTGTTTTTCATCTGCTTAATTCCTGCAGCATTTTTCCAGGATCATCCGCTGCTTTTACTTTATCATTAGCTTTTACTATTATTCCATGTTCGTCAATAAAATATGTTGTTCTGACCACACCCATGGATACTTTTCCGTAGTTTTTCTTTTTTGCTTTCTTTCCAAGATATTGCTTAATTTATGTAATTCTCCATTCTGATCCGGTAATTCAAAATCTGATGCTTTTGTTCCTACTTCTAACATTTTCTGGAGAACACTGTCTGTAGCTGTAATACATCCGTGAAGAGGCAAGAAGGATGTTGACAACATAAACTGTCCGTATCCGGACAATTGAAAAAGCGTGCTTGTTATCTATACAACTAACAAGCACGCTAAGAAACAAAGTTAAATCAAATTTCTTTCTTCCACCCCTATCACACAATCCAGCTCCTGATACTCTGCCGGGCAGCCATCTGTCAGAATCTTTGCATTCACAAAAGCAGAAAACGTCACAGAACTGATGCATCCGAATTTCGAATGATCCGCAAGAATATATCGATTCTTACATCTCTCAATCGCTGTTTGTTTCACCAGGGCCTCATTCGCATCCGGTGTTGTGAATCCTTCTGCTTTTGTGATTCCATTTGCTCCAAAGAAGCCTTTCGTAAAATGATACTCCTGCAGATTCTTCATTGCCTGAGCACCGATCACTGCTTCTGTAGAACTCTTGAGTTCTCCGCCAATCAGAAACACTTTGATTCCCTTCGCTGCCAGTCTCTGCGCATGTGAAACAGCATTGGTTACGAAGACTGCATTGGTATGTCCAAGAGCATCGATCATATAACCTGTCGTTGTTCCTGCATCGAGATATATGAAATCTTCATCCTCGATCAATCCTGCCGCATATTGCGCGATGCGTCTTTTCTCTTCCACATAAAGCTCGCTCTTCTGCTCAACTGTCGGTTCGTAAGCCGAGACAGTGTCTCCGTCTTCTAACGCAACTGCACCGCCAAATACCTTGATGAGCTTTCCGGCTTTATGAAGTGCAGTAATATCTCTTCTTACCGTAGACTCTGATGTATCTAAGATTTCTTTCAATTCTGTCGCTGTGACACTTTTCTTCTCTTTTAGCAAATCCAATATAATCTGATATCTTTGTTCTGTAAGCATTTTTAATATCTCCTTTTAAAAAAGAACCTGAAGCCATGAATCTCGAGCATCCGCTTTCAAATCCACAACTTCAGGTCCTGATTCTTATATTCTTTTTATTGGTTTTGACAGATTATTTTATTCGGCATTTCATCCAAATGATTATTGCTTTATGCAACTTTCTTCTTAAGCAATCCAAGCAGTACTGCGGAGATGACTGTTCCTACTACGAGGGAAACAAGATACATTACTGCATTTCCAACAACCGGGAATACGAAGATTCCACCATGTGGTGCCATCAGTGTACATCCAAACAGCATTGACATTCCACCGGCAATTGCTGAACCGATGATACAAGATGGAAGTACATGCAGCGGATCAGATGCTGCAAATGGGATTGCTCCTTCTGTGATAAATGCAAGACCCATGATAAAGTTTGTCGGACCTGCATCTCTTTCTTCTTTTGTAAACTTATCCTTAAACAACAGTGTGGAAAGGGCAATGGCACATGGCGGAACCATTCCTGCAACCATAACTGCTGCCATAATATCATAATTACCAGCTGCGATTGATGCTGTACCGAATACATAAGCTGCCTTGTTGAACGGGCCACCCATATCGATGGACATCATTCCTCCAAGAATCAGTCCTAATACTACTTTACTTGAATCTCCCATACCTGTCAATGCATTATTCAGGCCTGTGTTGATTCCACCCATGATTGGCTCGATCACGAACATCATCGCAAGTCCGATCAGGAGAACACCGATCAATGGATAAATAAGTACCGGTGCGATTTTTTCCAGTGCATCCGGAAGCTTGTCGCATACTTTACGAAGAAGTACAATGATATATCCTGCAAGGAATCCGGCTACAAGAGCTCCGAGGAATCCTGATTTTCCGCTTGCTGCCATCATACCGCCTACAAGACCAACTGCAAGCGCCGGTCTGTCGCCAATTGCCATTGCGATAAATCCTGCAAGCACCGGAAGCATGAATCCAAATGCAGTTCCACCGATCTGCTTAAATACTGCCGCTACCGGAGTGATCATACCAAAGTTTGCTCTCTGGTCAGCCGGAAGTGCATTCAGATCTACGCATATTCCGTCAATCAAGAATGCGATTGCAATCAGTATACCACCACCAACAACGAGTGGAAGCATATGAGAAACACCGTTCATCAGCTGCATGTAAATCTGATGTCCGACACCGCCGCTTTTCTTTCCTGCGGAAGAAGATGCTGCAGCCGGATTGTTTCCGTGGAAGACCGGAACATTTCCGGCTTTCGCCTGAGCTACCAGTTCATCTGCTTTACTGATTCCGTCTGATACCTGACAGATGATTACTTTCTTTCCGTCAAAACGATCCATCGGAACCTGGGTGTCTGCCGCAACGATAATACAATCCGCATCAGCAATTTCCTGGTCTGTCAGCACATTTTTCGCTCCACCGCTTCCTCTTGTCTCGATTTTCACGAAACAGTCGGCAGCTTTTGCTGCTTTCTCGATTCCTTCTGCTGCCATATATGTGTGTGCGATACCTGTCGGGCATGCTGTTACTGCAAGAATCTTGAAATCACTCTCTGCATTTCCTGTATCTGCCAGCTGCTCATCAATGTCAGCTCTCTCATCATCTGCTTTATCAATAATAGAAAGGAATTCCTCCGCAGAGGTTGCATTTCTCAGAGCTTCTGTAAACTGCTCATCCATCAGCATCATTGACAATTTACTAAGCACTTCCAGATGAACGTTATCTTCTGTATTCGGTGCCGCGATCAGGAATAAGAGTGTTACCGGATCTCCATCCAGAGAATCAAAATCAACACCATTTTTAATTACCATTGCTGCAAGTCCCGGCTTGCTTACGCAATCACCTTTTCCATGTGGAATAGCAATTCCCTCACCAATTCCTGTTGTGCTTTCCTCTTCTCTTAAGTAAACCTGTTTTCTGTAGGCTTCTGTGTCATTGATCTTACCACTTGCACACATCAAATCCACGGCCATATCCAAAGTTTCCTGCTTATTCGCCGGATTCTTGTCAAAGGCAATGCTTCTTTTATCGAGCAAATCTGTAATTCTCATCCTACCGCTCCTCCTTTACAACCTGTTGATATACTCCGGCAATCTCCTCTTTTGTTGCCAGATTCTCTGAAAATGCACTTGCACTTCCTGATGCAACTCCCATGTGGAATGCATGTCTGTATTCATGTTTCTCCATCCAGCCTGCCATAAATCCGGCTACCATAGAGTCTCCTGCTCCAACACCGTTTTTTAATTTCCCTTTCGGCGCCGGAGTGTCATAAACACTTCCATCTTCTGCTACAAGAACGGCACCTTCTCCTGCCATGGATACAAGAACATTTCTTGCTCCTTTTTCCTGCAGTTTCTTTGCATATGGTACAACAGATTCTCTTGTCAGAAGTTCCACATCAAAAATCTCTCCAAGTTCATGATTGTTCGGTTTTATTAAAAATGGATGATATTCAAGAACGTTCAACAGCAGATCTCTCGTTGCGTCTACAACGATCATGACACCTTTGCCATCAAGCTTCGCCATAATCTTCTGATACATGTCATCCGGCATAGAAGTCGGAATGCTTCCTGCCAGGAATAAGACATCACCTTCTCCAAGTTTGTCAAGCTTCTCCATCAGCTTCTCTACATCTTCCGGAGAAATCACCGGTCCACTTCCGTTAATCTCTGTTCCGTCGATTGATTTTAACTTCAGGTTGATTCGAGATACACCTTCATTGATCTCAATAAAATCAGATGCAACTCCCATCTCTTTGAGTCTTCTTTCAATCTCTTTTCCGGTAAATCCGGCTAAAAATCCAAGTGCAGTATTCTCGATACCAAGATTACCAAGCACTGTAGAAACATTGATGCCCTTTCCACCGGGAAGGATCAGCTCTGAACTCGTTCGATTCGTAAGTCCAAGCTTAAAGTCCTCAACAGAGACAATGTAATCCAATGACGGATTAAATGTTACTGTGTAAATCATTTTGCATTCTCCTTCTCTCTGACCATTGTTTTTCTTTATGCTTGTATTATACGTTCAAACTCGTTCATAGTCAATCAAACTAATCAACAAATTTCATGACTGTTTTTGGTTGATTTTGCACAATTTTGGTTTTCAGCCTTTAAAACAAGAACTCCGCCAGCACACAATTGCTGACATCCATCCCCCGATGCGTCAGTCGGATTCGATCTCCACTAAATTCCAGCAATTGTTCTTCTTCTAATTTGTCAAGAATTTTTCCATAGACATCATCCACATTCTTTCCAAAATAGTTCTGAAAATCTGTTCTCGAAACTCCCTCTACTTTTCGAAGCCCCAGATACATGAACTCTTCCATCTGCGATTCCACGGAAAGAATTTCTCTGTCAATAAGAATCGACTCGCCATTTCTAATCTTTTCAATATATGCTTTCCGATCTCGAATATGATCAAACCGCTCCCCTTTGATCAATGAGGAGGACCCTGCTCCAATCCCAAGGTATTCCGTTCTGTCCCAGTATCCCAGATTATGTCTGCATTCTTTTCCCGGCTTTGCATAATTGGATATCTCATATCGATGCATTCCTGCTTCTGCAAGTCTTAGTATTGTCAACTCTCCCATCGCATATTCTTCTTCCTCAGATGGAAGTTTCCATGCACCACGATCTAATTTTCCTTTTTCATACCAGTCGTAAAATACCGTTCCTTCTTCTAATATTAAACTGTATGCGGAAATATGTTCCGGCTCAAGTGCCAGAACTTTTGAAAGTGTATCTTCGTAGCTTTCTATCGTCTGTCCCGGAAGTGCGGACATGAGGTCTATGTTCCGGTTTTTGAATCCAGCCTGTTCTATCAGTTTCCAAGTCTCAAGGAATTCTTCAAATGTATGGATTCTTCCTAGCATTTTCAGTTCTTCATTTTGTGCCGACTGAAGTCCAATACTCAGTCTGTTCACCCCTGCTGCTTTCATGGCATGAAGTTTCTCGATATCAACTGTTCCCGGATTCATTTCCATTGTGATCTCTGCATTCTCATTTACTGAAAATGTATGATAAATTGCATTAAAAATCTGTTCTATCTGTTCCGGTGTCAGAAGAGACGGTGTTCCGCCTCCCAGGAAAATGGTCTGAACTTCATACTCTCCAGATAATTCCTGATAACTCTGAATCTCCTGAACCATAGCACTGACATAAGCTGCCTGCTCTTCCTCTGTTCCACTTGCTGAGAAAAAATCACAATAATTACATTTTCTTACGCAGAACGGAATATGGAGATATAATTCTAAATTTCTCTTTTTCATCTTTAAATACAGAAAGATACTGTCTGATAAAAACAGTATCTTTTCCTTCCTTCTTTTATCTAGTTCTCATCCAGCTTCAGGACACTCATGAATGCACTTTGTGGAATCTCTACGTTTCCAACCTGACGCATTCTCTTCTTTCCTTCTTTCTGCTTTTCAAGCAGTTTCTTCTTACGTGAAATATCACCGCCGTAACATTTCGCAAGAACGTCCTTACGCATTGCCTTAACTGTCTCTCTCGCAATAATCTTACTTCCGACTGCTGCCTGGATCGGAATCTCGAAAAGCTGTCTTGGAATCTCTTCTTTCAGCTTCTCGCACATCTTTCTTCCACGCTCATAAGCGCTTCCTTCGAATACAATAAAGGAAAGAGCATCCACTTCTTCTTTGTTGATCAGAATGTCAAGTTTGACAAGCTCGGAACGTACATAACCAAGCATCTCATAATCAAAAGATGCGTATCCTCTGGATCTTGATTTCAATGCATCAAAGAAATCATAAATAATCTCGTTGAGTGGCAGATGATATGTCAACACGGCTCTTGTCTCTTCAATATATTCCATTCCCTGATAGATTCCACGGCGTTCCTGACACAGATCCATGATCGCTCCGATGTACTCGGATGTCACCATGATCTCTGCCTTTACCATAGGCTCTTCCATATATTCAATCTCTGCAGGATCCGGCATGTTTGTCGGGTTTGTCAGATCGATCACATCACCGTTTGTCTTATGGATCTTGTAAATAACACTCGGTGCTGTTGTAACAAGATCAAGGTTGTACTCTCTTTCCAGACGTTCCTGAATGATCTCCAGATGAAGGAGTCCCAAGAATCCACAACGGAATCCGAATCCAAGTGCTACCGATGTCTCTGCCTCAAACTGAAGCGCAGCATCATTAAGCTGCAGTTTCTCAAGTGCATCTCTCAAGTCCGGATACTTTGCTCCGTCTGCCGGATAAAGTCCGCAATATACCATCGGATTTACTTTCTTATATCCCGGAAGTGGTTCTGCACAAGGATTCTCTGCATTCGTGATCGTATCTCCGACACGGGTATCCTTTACATTCTTAAGACTGGCTGTGATATATCCTACCATTCCTGCTTCAAGTGCGTCACATGGAATGAACTGTCCCGCTCCAAAAGTTCCAACTTCTACAACTTCTGCTTTCGCACCTGTTGCCATCATAAGCATCGGTGTACCTTTTTTGACAGTACCTTCCTTGATACGGCAGAATACAATAACTCCCTTGTAAGAATCGTACTTGGAATCAAAGATCAGTGCCTGAAGCGGTGCATCCGGATCTCCGACCGGTGACGGAATCTGCTGTACGATCTGCTCGAGAACTTCATGTACATTCAGTCCTGTCTTAGCAGAAATCAGTGGTGCATTCTCCGCATCGATTCCGATCACATCTTCTATCTCTTCTTTTACACGCTCCGGCTCTGCGCTTGGTAGATCAATCTTGTTGATAACCGGCATAACGTCCAGATCATGATCGAGTGCCAGATATACATTCGCAAGCGTCTGTGCCTCAACTCCCTGTGCCGCATCAACAACAAGAATCGCTCCGTCGCATGCCGCCAGGCTTCGGGATACCTCATAGTTGAAATCGACGTGTCCAGGTGTATCGATCAAGTTGAAAATATACTCTTCTCCGTCATCCGCCTGATATACAGTACGGACTGCCTGTGCTTTGATCGTGATTCCACGCTCTCTCTCCAGATCCATGTTATCGAGAACCTGTGACTGCATCTCTCTGCTAGTCAAAAGTCCTGTCTGCTCAATGATACGATCCGCCAGTGTAGACTTACCGTGATCGATATGTGCTATAATACAAAAATTTCTAATATGACTCTGATCAATTGTTGACAATACTTCTTACCTCCATCTATCTTTCTGACTGTTTTACAATAAAAAGTTCTACCGCAAGATTGTCTGTCAGCAATCCTGTCTTTACATCCTGCTCCAACTGTGCCCCTTCTTCCATCACACGGCGCAGCTGTCCCATCTTAAACCGCTTCGCCTGTTCCATGTTCTTTCCTGCCACAAATGGATGTAAGCCTGCTTTAGACGCAATCTCTTTTCTTCCATATCCCTGATTGGCAAGTGTCTTGACATGGAAAAGCATCCTGTACTGACGCACCAGCAGAAAAAGAATACGCATCGGCGGTTCTTTTAAAGCCAGCAGTTCATAATACAGATCCAGTGCTTTCTGCTGATTTCCGGCTGCAACCGCATCTACCATCTCAAAAATATGATTCGTGATCTGCGTCACACAGACAGCATCAATATCTTCCTTCGTGATCGTATCCCTCTCCAGTGCATAACAGAATACTTTCTCCAGCTCTCCCTGGATATTTTCCATATCTGTTCCAACTTTATCCAGAAAATACACTATCACAGACTCCGAAATCTGCTTCTGCTCTTTTCGGACCAGACCTGCAACCCAGCGTTTCAAAGTTCCTGCATCCTGTGTGGACAGCTCTGCAATATATCCTTTTGATTTCACTGCTTTATAGAGCTTATTTCTCTTATCAATCTCTTCTTCCACAAAGATAAAACAGGTTGTCTCTGGCATGTCCTTAATATAATCTGCCAGATCTGCCCCTGCCGCAGTTTTAAAAAATCCCGTATTCTCAAATACGATCAGTCTGCGCTCTGCAAAGAAAGGTAAGGTCTCTGCAAGATCGATTGCTTCTTTCACTGGCGTATTCTTCCCTTCATAATACGAATAGTTCATCGTATCACCTTCCGGAAGCATTGCCTTCACAAAACGGTTCTTATACTGTTTCTTCAGATATCCTTCTTCTCCGCAGAGAAGATATACCTGCTTAAATTGTCCTGATTTTAAATCTTCATTTAAGGTCTTCATAACTATTCTATTATAAATGAATAACCAACACTTTGACAAGAGCCTTTTTATCACCTATTCCTGTTTTATAAATACTTGTGAACCTTTATTTTTCGTCCATCGCTCCTTAGTGTAATTGCACCACATTCCTGCGTGGACAATACTTCACTTCCTATTTCCTGCAGGCGTTCCAGCGTCTCCTCATGTGGATGTCCGTAGCGGTTTTCTATCCCCGCTGAGATTAATGTTAATCTGGGTTTCACAATCTGAAGAAATTCTTCACTTCCCGAATTCTTTGACCCATGATGTCCTGCTTTTAAGATTGGACAGCTTTCTAATGCTCCGCTTTCCACCAGCTGTTCCTCTCCTCTTCCTTCCAAATCTCCTGTCAGAAGCATTTGAAACGCCCCATCCTTCAATTCAAGTACAACAGATGCTTCATTTCCCGCTTCCAGACGAGGCATCTCCTCTTCCTTGCCACGAATACGCTCGTTTTTCCTCGTTGTCAACGGAGCGATGCATTTTAAATACGTTCCTACTTTTTCTCCGGCATAAATTGTCAACACTCTCGTCCCATTTTCTTTCGCTATTTCTGCAAGATGGAGTAATTTCTCATCCATATATTCTTCTGGCGGCAGAACAAGTGCATCGATTTCCACTCCCTGTTTCTGATTTTGCAGAAGTTCCTGAATTCCATTGATGTGATCCGCATCACCATGTGTCACAAAAACATACTCCAGTTTTCTGACCCCCTGCGATAATAGAAACGGCTCTATCCGATAAGTACCGACAGAAGACAGATCACTGCTCCCTCCATCCACCAGCATTTTCTTTCCTTCCCTGTCTCTTATAAAAATACAGTCCCCCTGTCCAACATCCAGAACAGTCACCTGAAGGTTTTTTGAATCATTATTGAGTATTCCGCATCCGCAGATCGATCCTGCTATGACAATACAAACAAGAAGTGAAAATCCCGCCTGTTTTCTTCGGTTATCTGTCTTATTTTTCATTGCATGAAACAGGAAGCACAAAAACAACAGCACACCATAGTAAATAAGCACCCACCATAACTCTGGCTGTCCGGTCACGATCCTGCTGCCCGGAAGCGCTGATGTCAGCTCACATAATTTATCATAGAAGGACAACAGGCGATCACAGCTTCTGAATCCAATTTTTCCTACGGTTCCCGATAATTCTGAAAACAAAATTCCACCTATACCTGTCAACATAACAAATGGAAACAACGGAATTAAAATAACATTCAAAACGAGTGCATACGGCGGCACCTCAAAATAATAATACAGCATGATTCCCAGAAGCATTCCATTAACAGCTAAACTAATCTTAAATCCTTCCCATGCTTTCAAACGTGTTTTCTGTTCAAAAATTGGATACAATAATAAAATCCCAAGAATTGCACCAAACGAAAGTAAAAATGCTGCATCTAACAGATACAGCGGTTGATATATGCTTAAGATAGCTGCTGTAACCGCCAGGCTTGTAGGTTGATCCACATCTCTCCCGGTAATTTCTGCCCCCATGCGGATAAAAAACATAAGAAGTGCACGAAGACTGGATACCTGTGGACCTGTCATAACCAAATAAAAAAACAGAATCCCTCCTCCGGCAATTCCGGAAAACAGAAATGAATTTCCCATTCTTCTTAATAACCGGTAAACAGACATTCCGATCAGTGACATGTGTAATCCCGAAATTGCAAGCAGATGTCCTAATCCGTTCTTCTGATACAATTTTTTCATCTCCGGATCAAGTCCGCTCTTTTCTCCCAACAAGATTGCAGAAAGCATCGCGCCATGTGTTTTTCCCATCTGGCTTACAATCTTCCAGTTCCAGTAATTTTTCAGCCGGTCCAGCTGATTCCGTATGCTATTCCATCGTGATACAATCCAGTTCTTGTCTTTTTCAGACAAAACTATCTCAACCTGTTCTGCCTTTGTTAAAACCCCAACATGGATTCCCTGTTTTTGATAATAACTTTTTTGGTTAAAATTACCCGGATTCCTTGGCGGATGAAACGACTGTTTTGTCCCCCACACATTCAGCTTCTGTCCTATTTTCATTCTGATTTTTTTACCGGATTTATTATTTTTTATTGTTACAAGGATTTTCTTTTCTTTGATTATCTGATTCTTACTCTTTTGATCTGTACAAGAAACAACCGCATCTTTCAGATAAATTGCAGTTGATTGTGATTTATTTTCAATTTTATAAACCGTGCCCTCGCAAATCACATCTTTCTCATCTGAAATCAATGTTTCTGCAAGGGACGGTTTCTGATCTTTTGTATTCTGCAAAAAACTCACTCTTACAAGCTGTATGGCAAGCAGTATAAGACATACCATACAGAGCGGGCGTTTTCTCATTCTTTGTTATCTGCTGCTATCCAGTCCTGCTCTTCATTCAATGGCTGTGACAAGTCCACCTTTTCCATGTATTTTGCATTCGATTCACCATTGATTGTAATCTGTACCTGCCTTACTCCTGCTCCCTCTACAAGAGAATCCACAATAGAATAAATCGTGATCTCAGGCAGTACATCATACGCACTGATCAGAAATGTGCTGTCAAAATTCACATAACAGATTCCATCCTTTGTCGTTACACTCAACAGATTAGCCGCCGGATTGATCGTTGGATATGCCCCCTCCTCAGATGGACCTTGCATCAGCTTTTCTACAATCAGTTTTTCTTTCAAGACATTACTACTGTAATGAACATCAACCTCTTGCTTGACCAGTTTGGATCCATTCTGATCTGCAAAATACAATGTCAATGTATCCGTTTGATAAGAACTTAACGAGGATCCTGTTGCATCAACAATATCATCCTCATTCATTAAGCCAACATCATTTCCCTCATTATCTTTGAGCGGTTCCCCTTCCACACGGACAGATACTGCATCAATTCCATCAATCTGAAGCAGTGACTGCACAATTGCTGCCCGCATCAGTTTCTCATCTAAGGATTTCACTTCATAATATTCTTCGCTGAAATTAATCTCAAGGATACTGCCCTTTAAAGCACAATCGAGCAATTCCACCTGTTCCGGAATTGCCTGTGTATATTCAATTTCATTCGTTGGTTTCTTCATCTCATCGATTACAGATTCCGCCTTTTTTATCGCAGAATTGCCGCTGATCTTAGCCGCAACCTTTACAAGTCCTGTCTTGTCTGTATTCATACAGTAAATGTAAGATTCGCCTTCCTTTACTCCATAACGATTCCCACACGCAGTTACTGCGAGAGAAAGAATCAGAATAAGCAACACTGCGATTCCTTTTCTTTTTTTCATAACTTTTCTCCTAAGAAGCTGTATAGATCAGTGGAATTCTCACAGTAAATGTTGTTCCTTCGCCTTCTTCACTGAATACTTTAATCGCACCTCTATGTGCGATCACAGCATTTCGCGCAATTGCAAGTCCAAGTCCAGTTCCTCCGATCTCTCTGGAATGAGATTTATCCACACGGAAGAAACGTTCAAAAACATGCGCCTGATCCTCTTTCGGAATTCCAATTCCTGAATCTTCTACTTTTACATAGAAAAATTTGTGGTCTGCATTCAATGATACATGAACCCATCCATTATCATGATTATACTTTACTGCATTTTCTACCAGATTGGAAATCGCAAGTGACAGCTTTGTCTCATCAATCTCCGCCGTAACCGGACGAAAGCTCTCCATTACGATCTCTACATTCTTTTTCTCTGCAATTGGTTTTAATCTCTTCAAAATCTGTTCCAAAAGTTCATTGATATTAATGGATTCAATATTCAGCGTCTGCCCCTTCTTGTCCATCTTCACAAGTGATAAAAGATCTGTAATGATCTTATTCTCACGGTCAATCTCTTTTGCAATATCACCCATGAATTCCTGATACATCTCAACCGGAAGGTTCTCCTGCTCCAGAAGTGAATCAGCCAGTACTTTCATCGATGTCATCGGGGTCTTCAGTTCGTGAGATACATTGGATACAAATTCTTCCCTGGAATCATCCAAAAGCTTCAGCCTTCCCATCATCTTATTAATTGCTTCGCTGATACTTTTCGTTTCTGTAAATGTATCCACATGCAAAACATCGTCGCTATACCCTGCACTTACATTCTCGATCGTAGCTGCAATCTGATGCAACGGACGTACTACACGATCTGCTGCAAACACTGCAACAATCGTCAGAAAAATCATCACAAGACCAATAATCACGCTTCCCTGTGTGTATAATACATCCAGAGAATCCTCAATACTATCAGTTGAAACACTTGCCAGCATTACACCGCGAATCTGATCCTCTCCGGGTATTGCAATCGGTGCAGTCACCTCGATATAATGATTCTTCTTATCATAATTATTCGTGCTCGTCCCCTTCATACAGCGCACTACACTTTCAGATACATCCAGCTTTCCCTCATCCAGACTGTAAGTATCCTTGACTACCCTCAGCTGATCGTCAATTACCATAACTCTTCCGTTATAAATGTTAGTCAGCTGATTCAGGCTGTCATTGACCACCTCTTGTGAAGTGTCCTCAAAATAATGGCTCGCACTGATCTGATTCGTTAAAATTGTACATTGATTCTGAATTTCTGCTGTTCGAAGTGACACAGCACGTGACTCATAGACTTTTACGATTCCAAATAGTGCTACTACGCTGGGCACAAGCCCGGCAAGAAGCACCATAATAAAAATTCGGAATCTAAGATTGTTAAAGATCTTTTTCTTAAATGAAAATGTATTCTTACCCCTGGAAATAATAACCCACTCCCCACTTCGTATGTACGTATTTTGGTTCACTTGGATTCTGTTCTATCTTCTCTCGTAAACGACGGATATGTACATCTACAGTTCTTGCATCACCCGGATAATCATATCCCCAGATCAGATTCAGCAGATTCTCTCTGCTGTAAACCTTATTCGGATTCATTGCCAGAAGCTCAAGCACATCAAATTCCTTCGCTGTAAGATTGATCTCACGTTCTCCGATGAAAACACGACGTCCTTCGCAATCAATCTTCATATTCCCTTTCACAAGCACCGGACTGCCGGCCGGCTCTTCCTTGCGTTTCGCTGTTCTGCGCATGATTGCCTTGATTCTTGCCTTCACTTCAAGAATATTGAACGGCTTTGTGATATAATCATCCGCACCATATTCCAGACCAAGGATCTTATCCATATCCTCACTCTTGGCAGTCAACATAACAATCGGCATATCTGAAAATTCACGAATCTGCTGACATACCTGGAAACCATCCAGTTTCGGAAGCATGACATCAAGAAGTACAAGATCATACTCACATCTTCTCGCATATTCTAATGCTTCTTCTCCATCATAAGCGCAATCCACTTCCATTCCTTCCTGTTCCAGACTGAACCGGATCCCCTTTACGATTAATTTTTCATCATCAACAACTAATATCTTCTTGCTCATACTCCTCTTTCTGGCCGTTCTTCTGCCTGCTCCTATACCGTAATATCGTCTTTTATCTTATTAAATACGCCATCCTTGATTCCCTCGATCTTCTTGAGATCCTCTATACTCTGAAAGTTTCCATGCTCCTGCCTGTACTTCAGAATACTCTCTGCCTTTGATGCTCCGATTCCACTCAAGGTCATCAATTCTTCTTTTGCGGCTGTATTTATATTAATTTTATCACTGACTGATCCACCTGCATTTCCATTCGGATCTGCCCACTGACCGGAAACAGATTGTGCTGACTCCTCTGCTTCTTCCTGCGTTGGCACATAGATCCGCTCTCCATCACTCAAAGCTTCTGCCTGATTGATCCAATCTGCGGCAGCATCTTCTGTCATTCCACCGGCCGCTTCCAATGCTTCGTAAATCCGTGCATCTGTCCTCAGTTCGTACACCCCCGGAGCATTCACAGCTCCACATACATGAACATATAACGTCTCCGGCAGTCCTTCTTCTGCATCTGTGCCACCCTGAGATCCTTTTTCTGACTCAGTTTTGGAATTTTGGGAATTCTTCTCTACATCAGATTCTTCCTCCAGTGTGAACTCTTCAAGTTCTTCCACTGCGTCATGCTTCTCTGCACAGCCACACAATCCCATGGTCAAAAAAGCCAAAGTTAAAGTCAATACAATTCCTTTTAGCATCTGCCCTTTACGGCATCTGCATATTTTCTTCCATCCGTTCTTCATCCTATTGCCTCACTGTTCTCAGACAGTCAGACTTCCCCTTAAAACCGGACATAAATATTGTAACGAATTTTTCTCAAAAATACAATAGACAATTTAACGCTTTGTTACAGACTTGTTACAATACCCGCAAAACTTTCTATTTCCATTGGAAAAGAACAATTCCACCGGCTGCGATCAACAATCCAATCAGTTTTCTCCATGAAAATGGTTCTTTTTCCATTCCGAACATTCCGGATAGTGAGATCAGATAAGCAACCGCCAGCTGGGAAACAACAATGAAAAGTGCTGATCTTGCAGGTCCCAGAGCATCCACACTTTTAATGACAGTCCATGTGATCCCTGCTCCGATCACACCTCCCAGCAGCATATAACGCGGCTGGACTTCCATAAGTGCTGCAACAGAGTCTCTTCCAGTTGTCAGCCAGACAAACAGACACAAAAGAAATGCTGAAAGTTGCACCCACCCATTGCTTACCCAGATTCCTGTCGTCTTTGTCACCTGCGCGTTGAACACTCCCTGTACACTCATCAGCGCACCTGATAGCAGTGCAATCAAAAAACCGGCCATAAGCTCATACCTCCCTATAGAAATAGTATAAGCAAATGCCGGCTTTTTTATGTATAAGATTTCTTATGCAAGTGCACGTTTCAGTTTTTCGATCATCTCATCAATATGCTTTTCTTCTACGATCAGCGGTGGAACAAATCGGATGACATTTCCCTGAGCCTGAATGATCAGAAGTCCTTCTTCAATTGTCTTTTTATTTACTTCTGCAAGAGGTTTTGTAATCTCGATTCCCTGCATCAGACCTTTTCCTTTTCTTCTGACTACACAGTCCAGTTCATCTACAAGCTCATCGAGCTTCTTTGTCAGATAAGGTGCAACTTGATTCACATGTCCTACAATATCTTCACGTTCAAAAATCTCGATCACTGTCTTAACAGCTGTACATGCCAGTGGATTTCCTCCATAAGTTGCGCCGTGATCTCCCGGCTGAAGAGAATATTTTGCCACTTCTTCCGTCATTGCAAATGCACCGACCGGAATTCCGTTTCCGATTGCTTTCGCCATAGTCAGAATATCCGGTTTTACACCAAATCCCTGCCATGCAAACATATTTCCGGTTCTTCCCATTCCGCACTGCACTTCATCACAGATCATCAGAATTCCATTTTCATCACAGATTTTACGGATTCCTTCCATAAATTCCTGTGTTGCAAGATTGATTCCGCCTTCGCCCTGCAGCGGTTCCAAAATAATTGCACAAGTCTTATCATTTACCAGTGCTTTCACACTGTCAAGATCATTAAACTCTGCAAATCTTACACCTGGAACAACCGGCTCAAACGGTTCACGATAAGAATCATGTCCTGTCACAGAAACTGCTCCGAAGCTTCTTCCATGGAAAGAATTCTGCATCGCGATAAATTCATATCTTCCTGTCTTCTTCGTATAAGCATATCTTCTTGCCGCTTTCAGAGCACCTTCATTTGCCTCTCCGCCACTGTTTGTAAAGAAAACTCTGTCCATTCCGGAAATGCGGTTTAATTCTTTTGCTGCCTCTCCACAGCTCTCGTGGAAATAAAGATTTGATGTATGGTATAACTTATCAATCTGATCTTTTAATGCCTGATTCAGTTCTTTATTATCATATCCAAGTCCTGACACAGCAAATCCTGCTGCAAAGTCAAGATATTCTTTTCCTTCTGTATCATACAGATACATTCCTTCTCCGTGATCCAGTGCAATCGGAAATCGATTGTATACATGGATCAGGTTCTCTTCTGCCGCCTGTATTTTACTGTTCACCATCATAATACCTGCTTTCTTTCTGATTTAAAATTGCTGTACCGATTCCTTTGTTTGTAAAGATTTCAAGCAATAGACAATGTGGGATTCTTCCATCCAGAATATGAACACGGGATACACCACTTTCAATCGCATCAATACAATTCTGAAGCTTTGGAAGCATTCCACCTCCAATATATCCGTCAGCAATCAATTCCTTGGCTTCTTTGACCTCCAGTTCAGAAATCAATGTAGAAGGATCTTTTGGATCTTTATAAACACCTTCAATATCTGTCAGGAATGCAAGCTTCTCAACTTTCATTGCACGGGCGATTGCGCAAGCTGCATCATCAGCATTGATATTATAAGTATTGTATTCGTCATCCATACCAACCGGGCAAATGATCGGAAGGAAATCTTTTTCCAGAAGGTCATACAAAATCTCTGCATTTACTTTCTTGACATCTCCTACGAATCCGATATCCTGTCCGTCTGAAAACTTCTTCTCAACCTGGAGAAGATTTCCATCCTTTCCACTGATTCCGATTGCACGCACGCCAAGACTCTCTACAAGCTGTACAAGACTCTTATTCACGCGTCCCAGAACCATCTCAGCAATCTCCATTGTCTCTGCATCTGTCACTCGAAGTCCGTTGATAAACTCTGCTTCTTTTCCGACTTTTCCAACCCACTTGCTGATTTCCTTACCACCGCCATGCACGATGATCGGTTTGAATCCACACAGTTTCAGAAGTGTAACATCCTCGATTACTCTGCGTTTCAGACTTTCATCCACCATGGCACTTCCGCCATATTTTACTACGATGATTTTACGGTTAAAGCGCTGGATATAAGGCAGTGCCTCAATCAGCACCTGCGCTTTATCCAGATATTTCTGCATATTGCTTGTCATTTTTTCTGTCTCCCTTTTTTATCTTTTCAGCGTCTTTAAAGAAACTATAATTTCTCTATAAATCAACTTCTGTAATCCGCATTGATATCAATGTATCCATGTGTCAGGTCACAGCCCCACGCAGTAGCTTCTGCATCTCCGGCTTTTAAGTCAGCAATGGCTGTCACTTTTTCTTGTGAAAGAATCTCTGTTGCCTTTTCTTCGCTATAATCTGTTGCTGTTCCATTAGCAATGATCTGAAGCTTTCCTGCACAGCTCTCGAAGAAAAGATCTACCTGCTCCGGATCAAACTGCGCTCCGGAATATCCCATTGCACAAAGGATTCTTCCCCAGTTTGCATCGTGTCCTGCGATTGCGGCCTTTGTAAGATTCGAGCATACAACAGATTTTGCAAGAACTTTTGCCTGCTCTTTTGTCTGTGCTCCGACAACCTTTACTTCAAAAAGTGCTGTTGCACCTTCTCCGTCTCCCGCCATCGCCTTCGCAAGTGTCTCATTTACATAATGAAGAGCCTCTTTGAATGCATCGAATTCCGGTGTGCCTTCTTTGATCTTCTCATTTCCGGCCATTCCATTCGCGAGAAGAAGTGCTGTATCATTTGTTGAAGTATCTCCGTCAACAGAGATCATGTTATAAGTATCCTCAACATCACTGCTCATTGCCGCCTGAAGTGCTTTTTTGGAAATTTTTGCATCCGTTGTAATAAATGCAAGCATTGTACACATATTCGGGTGGATCATTCCGGAACCTTTTGCCATTCCTCCGATCGTTACTTCTGTATCTCCTGCCATAAATGTAACCGCAACTTCTTTTTTCTTCGTATCAGTTGTCATAATTGCTTTTGCAGCTTCTGTTCCACTTGCCAGATCAGCTTTCTTTCCCTTGGCAAGTTCTGTAATTCCGGCTTTGATCTTATCGATTGGGATCTGCATTCCGATGACTCCTGTAGAACCTACAAGAACACCTTTCTCATCGATTCCAAGAACTTTTCCAGCCTCTTTTGCTGTCTCTTCACAGTATTTCATACCTTCCTCTCCGGTACACGCATTTGCAATTCCGGAGTTTACAATAACTGCCTGTGATTTCTGTTTGCTCTCTACAATCTGTCTGTCCCACTTCACTGGAGCTGCCTTTACTACATTCGTTGTAAATGTTCCGGCAACTTTACACGGTTTCTCACTGTAAATAATCGCCATATCTGTACGTCCCTGGTATTTGATTCCTGCTGCTGTTGCTGCTGCTTCAAATCCTTTTGCTGCGGTAACTCCGCCTTCGATTATCTTCATATAACTTGCTTCCTTTCTGCTTATTGTTCATTGAATGCTGTAATATTTTCTTCATTTAAAATAAAATCATAATAATTCACATCAAGTCGTTCCGTCCATCCGATTGTATTCCAAAATGCATTTCCTACATTATTTTGTGCAAATGCGATCAGACAAACCTTATTGATTTTCTCTGCCTGGAGTGCTTTCATTGTATGCACGACCATGTCTTTTCCGATTCCATGTCTTCGGTATGCCTCATCCACACATACATGATAGAGACTTCCCTGTCTTCCATCATGACCACAGAGAATACTTCCGACGATTTTTCCTTCTTTCACTGCGACAAAACTCGTTGTCGGATTCCGTCGCAGAAACCTTTCGACACCTTCTTTCGAATCGTCGATACTGCGAATTCCGAATCCCCGGATCTTCTTCCATAATTTATATACTTCATCATAATCCTCTATTGTCATTACACGTATCATACATACCACCTTTATCAATATAACCTATGGGAACATCGGAACGAGTTCAAGTCCTTCACTCTCCGGAAGACCAAACAGCAGATTCATATTCTGAACCGCCTGTCCTGCGGCACCTTTTACAAGGTTATCAATAGCTCCCATCATAATGATCCGTCCTGTTCTCTCATCGATCTTAAATCCAATGTCTACATAGTTGCTTCCTTCTACCCATTTGGTCTCCGGACACTGATCTTTCTCTAGAACACGAACAAATTTCTCATCTGCATAATATTTATCATAAATTGCTTTTACTTCTTCATATGTAACTTTTTTCGTAAGCTTTGCATACTCTGTCGCAAGAATTCCACGATTCATTGGAACTAAATGCGGTGTAAAGTTCAATACAACTTTCTCTCCTGCTGCATATCCGAGCTGTTCTTCAATCTCCGGTGTATGGCGATGTGTAGCTACTCCATATGCTTTGATATTTTCATTCACTTCACAGTAAAGATTCGGAAGCTTTGCTCCTCTTCCTGCTCCTGAAGTTCCAGACTTCGCATCGATGATCAGAGTGCTCATATCGATCAGTCCTTCCTTTGCAAGCGGATATGCTGTCAGGATAGAACATGTTGTATAACATCCCGGATTGGCCACGATACGTGCATCCTTCACTTTGTCTCGGTTGATCTCGCACAATCCATAGACAGCTTCATCAATATACTGCGGTGCTTTGTGTTCGATTTTATACCACTCTTCGTAAACCTTCACATCTTTCAGACGGAAATCTGCACTGAGGTCAATGATCTTTGTCTTTGAAAGGATTTCTTCATTGATCAGAGATGCACACAGTCCCTGCGGGGTTGCTGTGAAGATCACATCTACCTGCTCGGCAAGCTCATCCATGTTATCATCCATGCATTTTGCATCTACAATCTGAAACATGTTTCTATATACATCTGCATATTTCTGATCTACATAACTTCTGGATCCGTACCAGACAATCTCTGCATCTTTATGTCCCATCAATATTCTTACGAGCTCGCCGCCTGCATAACCGGTTGCTCCAATAATTCCGACCTTAATCATCGTTCTCAAGTCCTTTCTTTTACCATTTCCATGGGAGCCAATAGAAGTTCCCTGGGAATTGCATATTTACTGTACTGTGGTAACGTGTTACCGCAATCATTTCTCCTTATAATATACCACTTTAATCGGGATGTAAAGTATTTCCTGAAATTGAATGTATAAAAATACACTTCCCGTGCTTCACTTGCATAATAATACATCTTTCATGTATAATATGCAAGTATTTTTTCAAAAAAGTTTGTATATAGTATTTTCCTACTATATAAAGATATAAAAAAGGCGATGATATTGGCCTAAATATTTTTTTGATTTTTTTCTTATTTTGTTCTTTTCATCATATCTTGTATATTTTTTCTTATAGCCTATTGTTTTATGCATTCTTTTTGTTTATTATGTGTGTCTTTATGCATTTTATTCATTTTTTCAAAATAATACTTGCATAATTATAAAATGTGGTGTATAGTATGTTTTAGCTTGTTAAAGCAGAAATCTTTAGAACTCAAGAAACTGAGAAACAGAAATTGATAAAATACATTCAGGAGGCAATAAAATGAGTAAAGAAAAAGTTGTATTAGCATATTCAGGTGGTCTTGATACTACAGCAATTATCCCATGGCTGAAAGAAACATTTAACTATGACGTTATCTGCTGCTGCATCGATTGTGGACAGGGAGAAGAACTGGACGGACTGGATGAAAGAGCAAAACTTTCCGGAGCTTCTAAATTATATATTGAAAATATCATTGATGAATTCTGTGATGACTTCATCGTTCCTTGCGTAAAGGCCGGAGCTGTTTATGAGAACAAATACCTTCTCGGAACTTCCATGGCTCGTCCGGCAATCGCTAAGAAACTGGTTGAGATTGCACGTAAAGAAGGCGCTGTTGCTATCTGCCATGGTGCAACAGGAAAAGGAAATGACCAGATCCGTTTCGAGCTTGGTATCAAAGCTCTTGCTCCGGACATCAAGATCATCGCTCCATGGCGTATGACAGACGTATGGACAATGCAGTCCCGTGAAGACGAGATTGATTACTGTAAAGCTCATGGAATTGATCTTCCATTTGACGCAAAGCACAGCTACAGCCGTGACCGTAACCTGTGGCACATCAGCCATGAAGGACTTGAACTTGAGAATCCGGCAAATGAGCCAAACTACGATGATCTTCTCGTACTGAGCACAACACCAGAGAAAGCACCAGACAAAGATGAATACGTTACAATGACATTTGAAGCAGGTGTTCCAAAGAGCGTAAACGGAAAAGAGATGAAAGTTTCTGAAATCATCACAGAACTGAACCGTCTCGGAGGAAAACATGGAATCGGAATCATCGATATCGTTGAAAACCGTGTTGTCGGAATGAAATCCCGTGGTGTTTATGAGACTCCTGGTGGAACAATTCTTATGGCTGCACATGATCAGCTCGAAGAACTCGTTCTTGACCGTGCTACATATGAAGTTAAGAAAGATCTTGGAAATAAATTTGCTCAGATCGTATACGAAGGAAAATGGTATACACCACTTCGTGAAGCAATCCAGGCATTTGTTGATGTTACACAGCAGTATGTAACAGGAGAAGTTAAGTTCCGTCTCTATAAAGGAAATATCATCCGTGCCGGAGAGACATCTCCATACTCACTGTACAGCGAATCCCTTGCAAGCTTCACAACAGGAGATCTGTATGATCACCATGACGCTGACGGATTCATCAACCTGTTCGGACTTCCTCTGAAAGTTCGTGCTATGAAAATGCAGGAAGTAGAATCACAGAAGAAGTAAGAGAAATTTGTTGAACTTGGATTCAAGCAATTAATATGAAACATAAGAGCCAGAACAGTTACCGTGTGTGGTGCCTGTTCTGGCTCTTACTTTAATTTATCTCTCTCCCCAAAGTTCGTCCGCTTTTGTTTTCCACTCTTTGGCGTAATGTTCACATTTTCCGCAGAGGTGTTCTACAGTTTCCGGGGACTGGAGGTCTGTTGATTTTGCGCCGGTTTCGTGTACCATCTGCTGCAGTTTTTCCGGATTTTCGAGCATTGGGCACGGGCGCAAATGATTGTTGTTAAATGGCTGATTGTTATGATAAGCCATAAACAATGGCTGGCGTAATGCATCAAGCACGCTCACTTCTTTAATATTTGCACTTGAATAATGGATAAATACGCATGGCTCTGCATCTCCATTTGCATTAATATGGAAGTAATTTCTTCCACCGGCAATACATCCTCCTACAAACTCTCCATCATTCTGGAAATCGAATGCAAAGAGCTGTTTTCCACCTGTCAATCCACGGATCTCACGGATGCGGTGATACATGTATTCTCGCTGCTCTTTTGTTGGAAGCAGATCCAGTGCTGCATCATTTCCAACCGGCATATAATGGAAATACCATGCATAGCGACATCCTTTTTCAATGATCATATCAAGGAATTTGTCGGATGTTACGGTTTCAATGTTAGCGCGTGTATAGCAGATTGATGTTCCGAAAATCAAGCCGTATGTTTTCAAAAGATCCATTGCATGCATAACTTTCTGATAAACACCTTTTCCACGGCGGCCGTCGTTGACTTCCTCATATCCTTCCAGACTTATGGACAATGACAGATTACCAACACGCTGCATCTCCTGGCAGAACTCTTCATCTACAAGTGTTCCGTTTGTAAATGCGTGGAATACGCAGTCGTTGTGTTTCTCGCACAAACGGATGACATCTTTCTTTCTCACGAGTGGCTCTCCGCCTGTCAGCATATAAAGATAAATTCCAAGTTCTTTTCCCTGTGTGATCACACGATCCATATCTTCAAAAGAAAGATTCAAAAGATGTCCGTACTCTGCTGCCCAGCATCCGGTACATTTCAGATTACATGCGCTGGTTGGGTCCATCAGGATCAGCCATGGAATGTTACACTGATATTTTTCACGTGACTCATGCATTAACTTTGTTCCATAAAGCATTGCGTCAAATCCAAGATTTAATGCTGTTGTCTTAAGGACATGCGGATCCACTTCATCAAGAAGTCTGTTCAGATACTGAACCCATTTGTTGTCCGGATCCTGAATCATCTTTCTTGCAGCTTCATAAGACCCTGGCTGGAAACGATCTTTTGCAAAATTTTCTGTAAGATCTACAAGCTTAAGAAGTGCTTTCGTTCTATCATCTGTCTTGTTCATATATTTAAGTACTTTATCTGCTGCCAAACCAAATGCTGCTCTTTCTGCCTGAAATTTTAATCCTGCCATTTTTTTCACCTTTTCCTTACTTTTCAAGGAACCTTTCTTAAGTATAAACTATTATTCCATACTTTAGCATTTTCCTTTTTTTCATGTAAGATTCAGATTTTTTTGAATGTGCTGTGATTTGAACATTTTCTTTTTGTTGTTCTTTTTTGGCTACAAATCATGTGAAATGTATCCGAAATATCAAGAAATTTCAACACTATGTTCTTGAAAAGTCATGTTAAAGAACTGTCAATCTTAGAAACTTTTTTAATCACATTCTCTTTTTTATGGTATAATATTTCCATTGTAGAAAGGATTTGAACAAATGACAGAAGTGAAAAAAGAACTGACAAAAAATTTGCTGGCACTCTCTTTCAAAGAACTTATTATGAAGATGCCTTTTGAAAAGATTACAGTTAAGATGATCACCGACGGAGCTGATGTGATCCGTCCAACTTTTTATAAACATTTTCAGGACAAATACGAAATCATCGAATATATCCTCAAAAAAGAAATCAAAGATAAAATCCGGGTACTGATTGAAAATGACATGGAAGACGATCTTCTCCGTCTTCTTTTCACCTGTCTTTCTAAAGACAAAGAATTTTATAAGAGACTTTATTTGATCGAAGGTCCTAACTCCTTCGATCATCTGATGTTCCAATTTATTTATGATACATTGCTTACATTATTAAACAAATATCCATTGAAATCACCTGCGAAGCTCCAGATACTCAGTCGCGAGACAATTGCGCGATTTTATACCTTTGGGCTCGCAGATTCTGTAAAATATGCAATCATGCATGATATCACATATACCCCGGAAGAGATTGCAGCTGCTTATAATTATCTGATTCATAACTCTGCATTTGATCTTGTGGAACATCCAAGGATTTGATAATACTCTGAGGGCTTAGGAACAATTTTTAGACATATTACCGCAATCTTCCATTTACTCCTAATTTCACCATAAGAGCTTCTTGAAGGATCTGAGAAAAGTTAAGATTCTCTCGAATAGCCGCTTCATTTAACCATTCTGGAATACTGAGCGTCTTTTTTACAGCCTTTGATCTGTGCTTTCTCCGATACTCTGCCATATCAAATTCTACAATTACCAGAATCCCATCTTCAGGATCCACCGTTTCAAATTCTGATGCTTTTGGGATATCAGTTCCTTCATCTTCTATACTGGACAATGACAAACCTAATGCATCTATCGCCATTTCATATGCTTCATCCATGCTATCGCCCTGTGTCATGCATTCAGGAAAATCTGGAAAGCTAACCCAGAAACCACCTTCTTCTGCTTTATGAAAAACAGCTGGATAAAATAATCTATTCTTCATCAAATAACCTCTCTTTCAAGCGACAGGACTATCTAAGCCCTGCCTGTTTAAGTAATAATACTACGTAAAAATACGTGCGTCAACGTATTTTTACGTATCATTGCAAGGACGCTGGAAATCTTTAACCTTACTATATTTCTCTCCTCTTAGAAACTACGAAATCATAAAGTTAAACATCAAAAATAACGCAGACAATATCTCTATCATCTGCGCCATTTCTCATTATTTTGAATTATTTCATTACAATATTGATAATCTTCTTCGGAACATAGATCTCCTTGATCACATTTCCTGTCAGCTTATCAGCGATTGCCTCTTTACCTGCTGCAATTGCATCATCTTTGGAGATATCTGCCGGAATCTCGATTACAGCTTTTGTCTTACCGTTGATCTGAACCGGAATCTTGATCTCATCATCTTTCATCTCGTTCTCATCATATTTCGGCCATCCAGCATTGAAGATTGTCTCTTCATGTCCAAGCTGCTCCCACATCTCTTCTGCAAAGTGCGGTGCGAATGGAGAAAGAAGTACTGCGATTGTCTCGAGTGTCTCTTTGTCGATTCCGCCCTCTTTCTTTGCAATTTCCATGAACTTGTTATTGTACTCCATGAATCCGGAGATAACTGTATTCAGGCTGAAGCTTTCAAGTCTTGTTGTGATGTCATAAACCATTCTGTGACGAAGTTTAATCATCTCTTTTGTAGGCTGAACATCCTTCTCCTTGCTTTCCATAAGGATATTCCAAAGACGTTTCAAGAAACGGTTTACGCCGTCAATTCCACGGTCATCCCACTCTGCATCCAGCTCCGGTGGTCCTACGAAGAGCTCATACATTCTCAGAGAGTCACATCCGTAATCACGTACGAGGTCATCCGGTGATACAACATTTCCTTTGGACTTACTCATCTTAATTCCGTTTTTACCTGTGATCATACCCTGATTGAACAGTTTGTGGAATGGCTCATCAAAGTCGATTGCCCCGATATCGCACAGGAATTTTGTATAGAATCTGGAGTACAGAAGGTGAAGTACAGCATGTTCTACACCACCGATGTACATATCTACCGGAAGCATCTCGTCTGCTTTTTCTCTGGAAACAAGTGCTTCTGAATTGTGGTTATCTACATAACGCAGGAAATACCAGGAGGATCCTGCCCACTGTGGCATTGTGTTAGTCTCTCTCTTGGAATCACTTCCACAAACCGGACACTTGCAGTTTACCCACTCATCGATTGCAGCAAGTGGTGACTCACCTGTTCCTGTTGGCTCGTAGGAATCTACCTCTGGCAGACGAAGTGGAAGTTCTTCTTCCGGTACCGGAACATTTCCACACTTCGGACAGTGAATGATCGGGATTGGCTCTCCCCAGTAACGCTGACGGGAGAATACCCAGTCACGCAGCTTGTAGTTTACTGTTGCGCGTCCGATTCCCATCTCTTCGATCATATGTGGAGCTTCTTTCTTAAGCACAGAAGACTCCATACCGTTCCACTCACCGGAGTTGATCATTGTTCCGACTGCATCTGTATATGCCTCTGTCATATTCTCGATCTCTTCTCCGTCTTTTGCGATAACCTGAATGATCGGAATATTGAATTTTGTTGCGAACTCGAAGTCACGATCATCATGTGCAGGTACACACATGATTGCTCCTGTACCGTAGTCAGCCAGTACATAATCAGACAGCCAGATCGGTGTCTTTGCTCCATTCAGTGGGTTAATCGCATAGCTTCCTGTGAAGACTCCTGTCTTCTCCTTGTCCTGCATACGGTCAACATTGGACTTCATAGATGCATCATAAATATATTTCTCTACTGCATCTCTTGTCTCATCTGTTGCGAGAGATGCTGCCAGTTCGTGCTCAGGAGCAAGTACCATAAATGTAGCTCCGTGGAGTGTATCCGGTCTTGTTGTATAAACAGTGATCTTCTCATCTCTTCCTTCTACCGGGAAGTCAACTTCTGCACCGTAAGATTTTCCGATCCAGTCAGCCTGCATCTTCTTAACCTTCTCCGGCCAGTCAA
>ENA-OPVY01000290-OPVY01000290.1-human-gut-metagenome-genome-assembly--contig:-NODE-290-length-45224-cov-5.558237_pt1 | contig 45224 bp, 43 predicted proteins | sample MGYA00241503_ERZ501998 | MGnify/ENA primary metagenome ERZ501998 (study PRJEB25962, sample SAMEA2042107) | human gut metagenome | biome: human gut; feature: human-associated habitat; material: faeces... | reverse complement strand
GCCGCCCCAGCTTCGGAAGTAATACCAGATCCCGTCAATCTGTTCGAACCCGGATGCCATTTTTCCATCCGCATCAACATAATACGTATTCTTGTCATACTCAAAAAAACGATTCCGGTACATCGCGCCCTGATCATCAAAATAATAATACACATCATCGATCAGTTTCCAGCCGGTCGCCATTTTTCCGTCCGCATCAGAATAATACGGTACATTTTTCACGGTGTAAAAGGCATCCCGGTAAACACCGCCCCAGCTTTGGAAATAATACCAGGCTCCATCAAGTTTTTTCCAGCCGACCGCCATTTTTCCGTCATTATTCAGGTAGTAACGGTTCTTGTCGTACTCTCTCCAGGCTCCTTTGACAATGGTACCATCCGGATCCTTAAAATACCAGATCCCGTTCTCATTCACCCATGGGTAATAGCTTCCAGCCTGCACGGATACCGCCGTCTCTTCGGGCTTTCCGCTCTGTACTTCTGCCGCCGGAAGATCCGAGGCGGCATTTTCCGCTGTCGAATCCGGCGTCTCCGTTTCTGTCATCTCCGGCGTATTTTCGTCTGTGGTTTCCGCCTCCGATGTTTCTTCTGTTTCTTCCTGTGTAACAGCAGAAGCCTCATTTACCAGACTCTGCTCTGTGCCTGCTCCAAATACGTTTGCAGCACTGACAGCGGTTGTCACGCAGGCTGCCGCCAGTACTCCCCTGATTACTTTATTTTTCATTATTTATTCTTCTCTCCCTGCAAAAACAGGCAAAGCCTGCTGTTTGCTCTGCCTGTTTTAAAATTCTGCTCCTGCTTTATCTTATTTCAAAAACGCCCGAACAGTCTCCGGCATCTGATCTACATCACACTCTGTCGTATGAAGCACCGGTGCAGTACGGATTTCTTCGATCGCACGCGGAATCTCGGTATTGGCAAGTGCAGACAGCTTGTCTACCTGCTCCAGTACCGGAAGGGTGTCATACTCCGGTGCAATCGCTGCAAGAACGCTGCTTGTAAATTTATACGGGCTTGCGGTAGATGCGATGACGGTCTTGGTTTCGTCATAGGTTTCCTCGCGGTATTTTCCGTATACAGCCGCTGCAACCGCGGTATGGGTATCAATCACATATCCGGTATCGCTGTACAGTTTTGCAATCGCGTCTGCTGTCTCCTGTTCGGATGCATAATTGCCGTAGAAGTCTGCCAGCTCTTTTTTCATCGCATCGGTGATCTCATATTTTCCGTCCTTTGCAAGATCCTGCATCAGCTCGCGGTCTGCTGCTTCGCTGTTTCCGGCGATGCGGTAGATCAGACGCTCCAGATTGCTCGAGATCAGGATATCCATGGACGGTGATGTTGTCAGAATAAAGTCTCTGTTTCTGTCGTAAACGCCGGTGCGGAAGAAGTCAAACAGAACTTTGTTCTCATTGGAAGCGCAGATCAGTTTTGCGATCGGCAGTCCCATCTGTTTTGCATAGAATGCAGCGAGAATATTTCCGAAGTTTCCGGTCGGAACGGTTACATTGATCTTTTCTCCGTCTGCAATCTCTCCGTTTTTCACCAGGTTTGCATAAGCATATACGTAGTAGACGACCTGCGGAACGAGTCTTCCGATGTTGATCGAGTTTGCAGAGCTGAACTGGAAGCCTTTATCTGCCAGCTCTTTTCCAAGCTCTTTGTCGTTAAACATTTTCTTCACGCCGGTCTGTGCGTCGTCGAAGTTTCCGTGGATGGCAACAACGTGGATATTTTTGCCCTTCTGTGTTACCATCTGTTTTTCCTGAATCGGGCTTACGCCGTTCTTCGGGTAAAATACAATAATTCTGGTGCCCGGCACATCTGCAAAGCCTGCCATTGCTGCTTTTCCGGTATCTCCCGATGTAGCAGTTAAGATAACGATCTCATTTTTCACGCCGTTTTTCTTTGCGGCGGTCGTCATCAGATGCGGCAGAATGGAAAGTGCCATGTCCTTGAACGCGATCGTTTCGCCGTGGAACAGCTCCAGATAGTAAACACCGTCTGCTTTTGTCAGCGGTGCAATTTCCTCTGTGTCAAATTTTGCATCGTATGCGTTTGCAATACAGTTTTTCAGTTCATCTTCTGTAAAGTCGGTAAGAAAACGGCTCATTACCTCGTATGCCACTTCCTGATAGCTCATAGCCGCAAGTTTTTCCATGGGAACATCCAGTGCTGGAATGGAGGTCGGTACAAATAATCCGCCGTCGTCGGACAGACCCTTTAAGATTGCCTGGGATGCAGTTACGGTTTCTCCATTGCCTCTGGTACTTTTGTATAATACTTCCATGCTCTTTCTCTCCTTCACTTTGACTCCCGGCAGAGCCTCTCTGACTCCCGGCCGGATACGTTTCAGATTAGTTTTACCTGTACGCTTCCTCTTATTATAATGGATGAAGTATGAAAAAACAACAAAAATATACAAAAAATGACTGTGCACAAAAATGCACAGCCATTTTCCACCATTCTGCCAAAATATTTTTTGTCAGAATGTATGATTTAATTTTCGTCGGACTCCTCCGTTTTTGCTTCGCCGTCTTCTAACGCCGGAGCTTCCCTTTCTGTCTCCTCGAGTGCGAGTGCCTCTTCCTCTTTTTCCGCATTCTCTGCGATTTTATCTTCCGCCCAGGTCACAAACGCTGCCGCGTCTCCGATTTCAAAGCGTTTCTTATCGAGAAAGGTGCTTCTGCCTCCGATGGTGATGCGGATAAAGTTGTCAAACTCCGTCACCTTTGTCAGCTCTTCGAGCGGAATATCAGTGCTTCTGCCCTCTTTTTCGTATGTCATTGTGAGCACATGCTCAGTAAAACGAAGGGTACGTTCTCCAAGGAGTCCTCTCTTTTTGCATTTTTTCATCTGTGAACGTGCCATCAGATTCGGCAGAAACGTACACAGAAGTGCCATCAGAATGGAGATTCCAAGATTGAAGAAGTCTCCCGGCATGATAAATCCCCGCGCTGCTGCACCGTAGATCATAAAAGCGATCGCAGCCACAACAGCAATCCCTGTAATGATCCGCAGTACCAGACGTACTTTTTTTATCTCGGTGCTGTAAATCTCCACAAACATTCCTTTGGTGTATTCAATTTTGTTTTTAAACAGCATATGCTCTCTCTTTTCTTATCGGTTGTTGATTGCAGTTACCAGCGCGTCGATGGAAGCGCGGATGATATCCGGATCTACGCCTGCGCCCCAGGAAAGGATTCCGTCCGGCTTTTTGATGCCGACGTAGGCAATTGCCTGTGCACTTGAGCTCTGCTCCAGCGCGTGCTCCGTATAGCTGACCAGATCATACTGCAGATTGTACTGCTGTTTCAGCGCGTTGCTGACAGCATTCAGACGGCCGTTTCCTTCTGCATATACAGTTGCATACTCACCGCCCTCGTAATTGGAGGTAACCTGTGCTTCAATTCTGCCCTCATCGAGCTGTTTAAAGTGAACGCCGTTGATGTTGTACGGTGTCGTTACGTTCTCGAAGGTATCTTTAAAGAGTTCAAAGATCTCATCCGGACGCAGCTCTTTATGCAGATGATCGGAAACGGATTTTGCGGTATAGCTCATAGCCTCGCGCATCTTCGCCGGCAGATTCAGGCCGTATTTCGTCTCCAGAATATAGCCGACACCGCCCTTTCCAGACTGGCTGTTGATGCGGATGACGTCTGCATCGTAGTTTCTTCCGATATCGGTCGGATCGATCGGCAGATACGGAACCTGCCAGATCTCGCTCTTTCTTTCCATAAGCGCATGCATTCCCTTGTTGATAGCATCCTGATGGGAGCCGGAGAATGCAGTAAATACCAGCTTTCCAGCGTACGGATGACGCGGATCGATATGCATCTTTGTGCAGCGCTCGTAAACTTCCGCGATCTTCTTGATATCGCCGATTTCAAGCTCTGGGTCGATTCCCTGAGAGAACATATTGTAGGCAATGGTCAGGATATCCACGTTGCCGGTACGCTCACCATTTCCGAACAGGGTTCCTTCAACGCGGTCAGCGCCTGCAAGCATTGCAAGTTCTGCAGCAGCGACACCTGTTCCGCGGTCATTATGCGGATGGACACTTAAAACAATGCTCTCGCGGTTCTCCAGATGTTTGCTCATCCACTCGATCTGATCTGCGAATACGTTCGGTGTCGTCATCTCGACAGTGGACGGAAGGTTGATGATCATCTTATTGTCCGGTGTCGGACCCCATGCTCTCTGGACCGCGTTGCAGATATCAAGCGCATAGTCCATCTCTGTTCCGGTAAAGCTCTCCGGGGAATACTCCAGGATCACTTTTCCGTCATAATCTTTCATGTACTTCTTTACCATATCGACACCGTCGATTGCGATCTGCTTGATCTCCTCGCGGTCCATATGGAATACAACATCACGCTGTAAGGTGGATGTAGAGTTGTAAATATGCACAACTGCCTTCGGGATTCCCTGAATGGACTCGAAGGTTCTCTTTAACAGGTGATCACGGCACTGGGTCAGAACCTGAACCGTCACATCGTCCGGGATCAGCCTGCGTTCAACGAGCTGTCTTAAAAAGTCAAATTCGATCTGGGAAGCGGCCGGGAAACCGATCTCGATCTCCTTGAAGCCCATCTGCACCAGCATATTGAACATTTCGATCTTCTCTTCAACGACCATCGGCTCTACAAGTGCCTGATTGCCGTCGCGCAGATCCACACTGCACCAGATCGGTGCTTTCTCGATCTCTTTATTCGGCCACTCCCTCTCCGGGTAATTCATGACCGGTACTCTCTGATATCTCTTATAATTCATCATAGTTTCTTTCCTCCGCTTTTCTGATAAAAGTCATTTTCATTCCTGCATTTCATGAATTTTTGTAATCATGCAGTCTTTCCAGGCACTGCAGTTTCCCTCCAGCTTCATAGTCGCAGGCCACGGAGTCGGTAAACCACGCTGTACTTCTCAATTATAAACAATGTTACGCTTTTAGGTCTAACCCCATTTTCATCAGTCCTTTTTTTGTGAAATTCAATCGACGGACGCATTTTCGACCATCCATTTCCGTTTTTTCATTATATCACTGTAAAAAAGGAATCGCAAGAATCTATGCCATAACATTTAGATATAGGAGATATGCAAATATTGCTGTTCACGCCTTGCACAAACAGTAACTGATTTTGCCGATGCTTCGCATTCCGAATCGGCAAAATCCACTACCACCATATGTAAAATGAGGCAGCGAATTTCCTCACTGCCTCATCGTTCATCTTTTATATTTCAAGCAATCAGCTTTCTGACACATGCCCTTTTTTCTTCAGCACGTCGATCACCTGATCCACATATTTCTCACAGATCTCCGGTGTCTCCGCCTCGACCATCACGCGGATCAGCGGTTCAGTCCCGCTCTGGCGCAGAAGAAGTCTTCCGTCATTTCCGAGCGCTTCGTCAACGGCTTTTCCGGCTGCCTGTACATCCGGGTCGTTTAACGCCGCCGCTTTGTCTGCTACACGGACATTCTTTAAAAGCTGCGGAAGGATCGTAACCTCAGAAGCAAGCTTTCCAAGTGTCTCCTTCTTCTCCAGCATGACTTCCATGATCTTTAAGGAAGTTAAGATACCGTCACCGGTCGTCGCATACTTGCTGAAAATGATGTGTCCGGACTGCTCACCGCCGAGACAGTTTCCGGTCTTTGACATGTTCTCATACACATACTTGTCACCGACCGCTGTCTTCTCATAGCCGATACCCTCGCGGTCCAGCGCTTTGTAGAGACCGAGGTTTGACATGACCGTCGTGACAATCTTGTTGTTGCGTAAAAGTCCCTGTTCCTTCATGTACTTTCCACAGATGTAGAGGATCAAGTCGCCGTCCACGACATTTCCGTTCTCATCCACCGCCAGGCAGCGGTCTGCGTCACCATCGTATGCAAATCCGACATCCAGGCCTTTTTCCTTCACGAATTTCTGAAGATTTCCGATATGCGTGGATCCACAGTCGCGGTTGATGTTGAGGCCGTCCGGCTGGTCGTTGATCACATAAGTGTCTGCACCGAGAGCGTCAAATACGCTCTTCGCAACGGAGGAAGCGCTTCCGTTGGAGCAGTCGAGACCGACCTTTTTGCCCTTAAAAGATCTTGTCGCGATGGAAATCAGGTAGCCGATATAACGATTTCTTCCTGCCGCGAAATCCTGGGTTCTTCCGATATTTTCTCTCTTAGCGAGCGGAATTTCTTCCATCTCACCGTCTAAGTACTTCTCGATCTCCTCGATGACGCTCTCCTCGAGCTTTTCACCGTTTCCGTTCATGACCTTGATGCCATTGTCATAGTACGGGTTATGGCTGGCAGAGATCATGATCCCGCAGTCGAAATCTTCCGTGCGGATCACATGGGACACGCTCGGAGTTGTCGTCACATGTAAGAGATAAGTGTCCGCTCCGGACGCTGTGAGTCCCGCTGCCAGGGAATACTCAAACATATAGCTGGAACGTCTTGTATCTTTTCCGATCACGACTCTGCAGCGGTCTCCCTTTGCCTGTTTTCCGTAATACCATCCAAGAAATCTTCCGACTTTATATGCATGCTCCACGGTCAGATTTACGTTCGCCTCTCCGCGGAAGCCGTCGGTGCCAAAATATTTTCCCATTCCTCAATCCTCCATGACCCGCGAACCTTATAGAGAACCGGATATTGCCGTTGTCTGATATCCCGGTTCTCTATAAGGTCCGCAGTTTTCTATCTATATACAGATTATTCTACTGAGAGCAAAAAGTCTTTTGCTTTTCTGATGTTTTATTTCTCAGATAAGCAGGCTGCCGAAAATATATCATCGCCGGCAGCCATATGCCTTTTATAGGCAACAACCTGTTACAGTGCGTGGGCATGGAGTGCCGTGTACTGTAACAAAACGGCAGTTCCTACCAGGTAATTTCCTTCAGATATCTTGCAACGGCATCCTTCCACTCCGGAAGACGCTCAAAGCCGTTCTCTGTGAGTTTTTCCTTGCTCATACGGCTGTTCATCGGGCGTTTTGCCTTTGCAGCCGGGTACTCATCGGAGTGGACCGGTGTCACCTTGACATCCATTCCTGCTGCACGGAAGATCTCGCAGGCGAACTCATACCAGGAGCAGAGTCCTTCGTTTGTCGCATGGTATCTGCCGTATTTGTCCGTCTGGATCATATCCACGAGAAGTCTTGCGAGGTCGTAAGTGTAGGTCGGGGAACCGATCTGATCGTCAACGACCGAAGCAGCTCCGCGCTCTTTTCCGATCCGGAGCATGGTCTTAATGAAGTTCTTTCCGTTTACGCCGAATACCCAGGCGATACGGACGGTAAAGAATTTCTTTACCAGCTCCTCGACTGCAAGCTCTCCCTCATATTTGGACTGTCCATAGACATTCAGTGGATGTCTCTCGTCATCCGGCTCCCACGGGCGGGTTCCCTGTCCGTCGAATACATAGTCCGTGCTGATGTACATCATCTTGATGCCGAGTTTTTTGCAGACTTCCGCGATGTTTCTCGTTCCGCCTGCGTTGACTTTCATGCACACGTCCACATTGTCCTCAGCCGCATCGACAGCAGTGTAAGCTGCGCAGTGGATCACTGCATCGACATTGGCCTCCGTGATCACGCGGTCACATGCCTCTTTATCGGTGATATCCATCTCAGCGAGGTCCACTCCGATCGGAGTGATCCCGCGTTTTTCCATCTCGTTTACTACGTCATGACCAAGCTGGCCTTTTACGCCTGTCACTAAAACTCTCATATCTGTCTGTTCCTTTCGTAAAAAATCAGCCCTGCCCCAGAATCCTCGGTGCAGGGCTGATTTATGATCTTACTTACTTTAAATCTTTTCCAAGACGGTCGCCGTACATGTTGTCGAAGTAGTTGCTGTACTCTCCGCTTAAGATATGCTTCCACCAGTCCTCGTTGTCCAGATACCACTGGATCGTCTGCTGAATACCGGTATCAAAGTTGTATTTCGGCTTCCAGCCAAGCTCTGTCTCAAGCTTTGTCGGATCGATCGCATAACGTCTGTCATGACCCGGACGGTCTGTTACGAACTTGATCAGGCTCTCCGGCTTGTTTAATGCCTTTAAGATCGTCTTGACAACCTCAAGGTTTGTGCGCTCGTTGTGTCCGCCGACGTTGTATACTTCACCGACACGGCCCTTGTGGATGATCAGGTCGATCGCCTCGCAGTGGTCGGAAACGTGGAGCCAGTCACGGACATTCTCGCCTGTTCCGTATACCGGAAGTGCCTCATCAGCAAGAGCGCGGCTGATCATCAGCGGGATCAGCTTCTCCGGGAAGTGGTACGGACCATAGTTGTTGGAGCAGCGGGAGATCGTCACCGGAAGTCCGTATGTTCTGTGGTAAGCGAGAACAAAGAGGTCTGCACTTGCCTTGGAGGAAGAATACGGGCTGGATGTGTGGAGCGGTGTCTCCTCTGTGAAGAAGAGATCCGGGCGGTCAAGCGGAAGGTCTCCGTAAACCTCATCGGTGGAAACCTGGTGGTAACGCTTGATTCCGTAGGTGCGGCATGCGTCAAGCAGCGTTGTGGTTCCCATAACATTTGTGCGTACAAAGCTCTCCGGATCTACAACGGAACGGTCTACATGGCTCTCCGCTGCGAAGTTTACGACGATATCCGGTTTCTCTTTTTCGAAGAGGTCGAATACGAATTTACGGTCTGCGATGTCGCCCTTTACGAACTTGTAGTTCGGCTTGTTCTCGACCGGCTTTAATGTCTCAAGATTTCCGGCGTATGTTAAGAGATCGAGGTTTACGATCTGGTACTCCGGGTATTTGTTTACCATATGGTGGATGAAGTTGCCGCCGATAAATCCGGCGCCGCCTGTTACGATGATTTTCATGTGTTTATTTCTCCTTCATGAACATGATTCTGACTGCAAAATTTCCATACAGGAATACACTCAGCTCATGTTCCATCCTTTCCTGTATCAGTTCAGAAGCTTCCACTCAAACGCTTTGTGTTTGGGCGTGAGTGCGCTGAAAGCCTGCTGTTTTTTCTCTTTACTTATCTGCGTGTCCCGGCAGTTTGTCGATATATTTTCCGTCGATGACATCCTTTAAGTACTGGCCGTACTGGTTCTTCTTATAAATCTCGTATGCGGCCATAACTTCTTCCTTGGAGATCCAGCCATTCGTGTAGGCGATCTCTTCCAGACACGCGATCTTTCTGTGCTGGTGGGTCTCGATGGTCTTAACGAAGTTTGTGGCCTCAACTAAGGACTCGTGGGTACCGGTATCGAGCCATGTAAAGCCCTGACCTAAAAGGGTTACGTCAAGTTCCCCGTTCTCAAGATAGATCCGGTTGAGATCTGTGATCTCAAGCTCGCCTCTTGCGGACGGTTTTAAGTTCTTCGCATACTCGACAACGCGGTTATCGTAGAAGTAAAGACCGGTCACGCAGTAATTGGACTTCGGTTTTTCCGGCTTCTCTTCGATGGAGATCGCTTTTCCAGTCTCATCGAACTCAACGATACCGAAACGCTCCGGATCATCGACATAGTAGCCGAATACGGTTGCGCCTTTCTCCTTCTCTGCTGCCGCACGGAGACGTTTCTTTAAGCCCTGTCCGTGGAAGATATTATCTCCTAAGATCATCGCAACAGAGTCACCATTGATGAATTTTTCACCGATGATGAACGCCTGGGCAAGTCCGTCCGGGCTCGGCTGTACAGCGTAGGATAAGTTCACGCCGAACTGCTTTCCGTCACCTAACAGTGCCTCGAATCTCGGGGTATCGTCCGGTGTGGAGATGATGAGGATATCTCTGATTCCTGCGTTCATCAGCACGGATAACGGATAATAGATCATTGGTTTATCATAAATTGGTAAAAGCTGTTTGGAAGTTACCTTAGTGAGCGGATACAGTCTTGTGCCGCTTCCGCCGGCAAGTATGATTCCTTTCATATGCTCTCCTTTTCTCATCTGTTTTTGGGCACACTACGCCCTATACTAGGGACATTATAGCATAAGTGACTTATATTTTAAAGGGACTTCCTCTTATAAATCTCTTAAAAAACAGGAAGATTTTTGTTAGTTTTTACAAAATGATGTGCTTTGGAGCCCGCCTAGAGTCCTCCATGCTCCCGCTAACATATTGTCAGTCCGCCCTGTGTCCACATTTTTCACCAGAAAACCGCCCACTTTTCCATGTTTTCGCTCTCCACCTTGTATTTTACACGCTGTACCCAAAATGCTGGACACTTTTCCTGATCATGCGATGTATTTTCTTCTTACATACATTGCTCCGTCTGCTGAACAGTCACAATATTTTCCCCATCTTCCGCTTAAAAATCAGAACTTTTCCTAATTGCATAACTTAAAAAAATATGTTAAAACGTGTATTATATTTTTTCTTTACATAGAAAGATCTCCATGTTCTGCAATTTCATTTATTTTCAGGAGGATGTATCTACATATGAATAACCGTCTTTTCAGCCGGAAAGACCTGGTGCGCCTGATCATCCCGCTGATCGTAGATCAGTTTCTTCAGGTTGCCGTGGGACTTTCCGACTCGATCATGGTGGCGCGTGTCGGGGAAGCTGCCGTCTCCGGAGTTTCCTTAGTCGATACGGTCATGCTGCTCATCATCAATATCTTCACGGCTCTCGCCACCGGCGGCGCCGTTATCGCCGGCCAGTATCTCGGCAGAAAAGATCCGAAGACCGGATGTGAGGCGACCGCCCAGCTCTTCAACTTTACGTTCCTGTTCTCGATCTTCATCATGATCCTTGGATACCTCGGGCAGAACGTGATCCTGTACCATGTCTTCGGAAAGATAGAACCGGAAGTCATGAAGGACAGCCGCACGTATCTTCTGATCGTTCTCGCCTCGATCCCGATGATCGCCATGTACAATGCCGGAGCCGCAATCTTCCGTGCAATGGGAAACTCCAACATCGCGATGAAGACTTCGCTTCTCATGAACTCTATCAACGTGTTCGGAAACGCGCTCCTGATCTTCGGATTTCACCGCGGCGTTGAGGGCGTTGCGATCCCGACGGTCGTATCCCGCGGCGTGGCGTGCGTAGTAATTCTTGTCCTGTTAAATAACCAGGAACATGCGCTCCACATCCTGCACCCGTATCCGTTTAAGATCAAATGGGATGTGCTGAAAAAGATCCTCTACATTGGGATCCCGAACGGTCTGGAAAACAGTATGTTCCAGCTCGGAAAGATCGCCGTGCTGAGTCTTGTCTCCGGTCTCGGAACTGCATCACTCGCGGCAAACGCAGTCAGCAACAATATCGCAAACTTCGCGATCCTGCCGGGAATGTCCTTCGGATTCGCACTCCTCACGGTCTGCGCCCAGTGCGTCGGCGCCGGCGATTTTGAGCAGGTGAAGTACTATACCAAACATATGATGCGCGTCGAGTATCTGTGCCTGATCGCGTCCAACCTGATCGTGATCCTTTCCCTGCCGTTCATCCTTTCGATCTACAACCTCTCCGATGAGGCTGCAATGTACACAAATGACATCATCCTGTACCATGCCGCCTGCGTTGTGACGATCTGGCCGCTGTCCTTCACACTGCCGAACACACTGCGCGCCGCGGCCGATGTGAAAGTGACCATGGTCCTCTCCATCATCTCCATGTGGGTGTTCCGGTTCGGTTTCAGCTATCTGCTGACTATGGAGTTTCATATGGGAATCTTCGGTGTCTGGGTTGCGATGACGATCGACTGGCTCGTGCGCGGGATCTTCTTTGTCTGCCGGTATAAGAGCGGGCGGTGGCAGAAAATCATTTTCTCGTAAAAAAATAACAAGTAAAAAGACCTTTCGAAACAGATATTTTTTATAAAATGATCTGCTCTCGAAAGGTCTTTTTTATCTCTTAGTTCTCGCTCATCTTCGCAAGCTTCGCCGCCTGGTCAGCCGCGATCAGGCTGTCAATCAGCTCCTGGAGATCGCCGTCCATGATTGCGTCGATCTTATAGAGTGTCAGCTTGATCCGGTGGTCGGTCACACGTCCCTGCGGGAAGTTGTAGGTACGGATCTTCTCGGAGCGGTCTCCCGTTCCGACCTGGCTCTTTCGAAGCTCGGCCATCTCATCGTGCTGTTTCTGCTGCTCTAAGTCGTACAGACGGGCACGCAGAATCTTCAGTGCCTTGTCCTTATTCTTTAACTGTGATTTCTCATCCTGGCAGGAAATGACGATGCCGCTCGGGAAGTGGGTCAGACGGACTGCTGAGTCGGTCGTATTGACACACTGGCCGCCGTTTCCGGAAGCACGGAATACATCGAATTTGTAATCTTTCGGGTCGATCTGTACTTCGACGTCGTCCACCTCCGGCATGATCGCTACGGTCATGGTTGAGGTATGGATTCTTCCGCCGGACTCGGTTTCCGGCACGCGCTGTACGCGGTGCGTGCCGCTCTCGTACTTCATCCGGGAGTACGCGCCTGCTCCGTTGATCAGAAGTGTTGCGTCTTTAAAGCCGCCGATTCCGTTTTCATCGGCGCTGGTCAGCTCTGTTTTCCAGCCGCGGCTCTCTGCGTATTTGATGTACATACGGCAGATTTCTGCGGTAAAGAGTGCCGCCTCGTCTCCGCCGGCACCTGCGCGGAACTCTACGATAACGTTCTTGTCATCGTTCGGGTCTTTTGGAAGAAGAAGGATCTTGAGCTCCTGTTCCAGCTCTTCGACTCTCTTCTTAGACTCACTGAGTTCTTCTTTTGCCAGCTCTTTCATCTCTTCATCGGATTCTTCCTCCAGAAGAGAAAGACTGTCTTCAATGTTCTGTTTACAATTTTTATATTCTTTATATGCCTCAACAATCGGGGTCAGATCATTCTGTTCTTTCATCAGCTTGCGGAAACGTGACTGGTCATTCACCACGTCCGGTTCCTGAAGCTCACCCATAATCTCCTCATAACGAATGAGCAGATCTTCTAATTTATCAAACATTTCTTTTCCTCCTGTTATTTGCTACGCCTATTGTACACGCCACATACCACACGGTCAAGACCTGCCAGATCCTTTTGCGTTGAAACCTGTTCAAATCCAGTCTCTTTCAGCAATTTTTCCACATCTGCACTCTGGTCATATCCAATCTCCATCACAAGCCAGCCGCCGTCTGTCAGATATTCCGGAACCTTTTCTGCCAGGATCCGGTAAAAATAAAGACCGTCCTCTTTTCCGTCCAATGCCTCATACGGGTCATGAAGACGTACCTCTGCTTCCAGCTCTTCGATCACTTTTGTCGGGATATAAGGTGGATTCGATGTGATCATGTCAAATGTTCCTGTAATATTTTCAAACATATCAGTCTGGATCCACTTACCGCTCACTCCCAGCTTTTTGGCATTTTTTTCAGCCACTTTCAGAGCTTCTTCTGAAATATCTGCACCTTCTATGACAATCTGCGGATTTCTCAGTTTCAGGCTGATTGGGATACAGCCTGAACCGGTACACATATCCAGCACTTTTACCGGATTTTCCTTTTTCATAAGAAGCAGTCTTTTTTCTGCTTCCTCTACAAGAATCTCAGTATCATGTCTTGGCACAAGTACATGTTCATTGACTGCAAATTCATATCCCATAAATTCCTGAACCCCGGTCAGATGCTGCACCGGAATCCGGGTTTTTCTGCAGCTTACCAGCCCAAAGAACCGGTCTTCTTCATTTTTCGGCATTCTTTCAAAACCATCCACATAATATCTGGTCCTTGTCATGCCGGTCACATGCTCCAGCAGGATCCAGGCATCACTTTCCGGCTCCGGAATCCCCGCCGCTTTCAATTCACCTGTGGCTTTCTGATATGCTTCCTGATAGGTCACAGCTTTTACTCCTCTTCCTTATATCCGAAATTCTCTCTCAAATACGCTTTCCAGTCAAACACCGCTTCTACAGCCGCAATCCCGACCTCGATCATCTCATCGTCCGGTTCCTTTGTCGTAAGCCCCTGCAGCCAAAGTCCCGGCTTACTTAAGATACACACGACCGGATTCTCACTGCTTCCTGCCCATTTGATCAACTCATAAGAAATACCAGCAATCACCGGAAGAAGTGCAATTCTCACAATCACTCTCATCAGCGGAGATTCTACCCTTACAAAAAATAAGAGAACGATTCCCACGATCATGACAAACAGCATGAAGCTGGTTCCACATCTTTTGTGTTCTTTAGAGCTCTTTCTAACATTTTCAACAGTCAGTGAAAGTCCATGTTCAATGCAGTTGATACACTTATGCTCCGCGCCATGATAGCGATACAAACGCTTAATATCGTTCATTACCGAAATTCCGCCCACATAGGCAACAAAAATCGCAATGCGGATGATTCCCTCAATGATAATCCGAACTGTATAGGAAGAAATCCATTTCTTCAGCAGATCTGACAAAAAATACGGAAGTACCATAAAAATACCGATCGCAAGTGCAAAAGATACAACCATCGTCAGCGTCATCAAAAGCTTTTCCGTACGCTCCTGCTTCTTTTCTTCGGCTTCGGTCATCTCTTTTTCTTCCTCTTCCTCATAGAAGCTTGCTGACCAGGTCAAAGTCTTCATCCCCAGCACCAGAGAATCAACAAAATTAAAGATTCCTCTGACAAAAGGGAGCTTCGTAAGTGCCGTATATTTTCCAACTACACTTTTATATGTATCTGTTGTAACTTCTATCTCTCCGTCAGGCTTTCTCACCGCAACCGCATAACGGTCTTTATTCTTCATCATCACGCCTTCGATGACAGCCTGACCACCAATATTCGAAGATTTCATATTCTGTTATGTCCTTTTTAATTCATCGTATACACAAAATAGGCTGAGATTTCACAATCCCAGCCTGTTGAATTCTCTTATTACTGAATTCCGTATTTCTTGTTAAACTTGTCAACACGACCTCTGGCCTGAGTTGCTTTCTGCTGTCCTGTGTAAAACGGATGACATTTAGAGCAGATTTCTACGTGGATTTCTTTGCTTGTAGAACCTGTTACGAATGTATTCCCACAGTTGCAAGTTACAGTTGCCTGATAGTAATCTGGATGGATTCCTTCTTTCATGATTTTCACCTCTTCTTGTTTTATTCGTTTTACGCGCTTTCACGCGGCTAATATCTTTAAACAGCTATGTTAGCATAACATAGTTTTTTTCTAAATGCAAGTAATTTTCTAAATAAACTTTGTTTTTTTGACCATTTGGACAAATTCTACGTTATTTTTCGTGCGGTCAAACATATTCAGAATGCTGTCTACCGCTTCATCTGACTTCATTCCGTTTAATGCACGGCGCATAATATCCACTGCTTCCTGCTCCTCTTTCGTAAGAAGCAGATCCTCTCTTCTTGTTCCGGATTTCGGGATATCGATTGCAGGAAAGATTCTCTTTTCAGAAAGCTTCCGGTCAAGCACCAGTTCCATATTACCGGTTCCCTTAAATTCTTCGTAGATGACATCATCCATCTTGCTTCCGGTATCTACAAGTGCGGTTGCGAGGATAGTAAGGCTTCCGCCCTCACGCATATTTCTCGCTGCGCCAAAGAAACGTTTCGGCATATGAAGTGCTGCCGGATCAAGACCACCGGACAGGGTTCGTCCGCTCGGTGGAACAACCAGGTTGTATGCTCTTGCCAGACGGGTAATGCTGTCCAAAAGGATCACAACGTCCTTTTTGTGCTCAACCAGACGTTTTGCACGCTCGATCACCATCTCTGACACACGTTTATGATGCTCCGGAAGCTCATCAAAGGTCGAATAAATAACTTCCACATTATCCCCTTCAATGGCTTCTTTGATGTCGGTTACTTCTTCCGGACGTTCATCGATCAGAAGGATCAGAAGATGGATCTCCGGATTATTCTTCCTCATAGAAAGCGCCACCTGCTTCAACAGGGTTGTCTTACCTGCTTTCGGCGGTGATACGATCATGCCTCGCTGTCCCTTACCAATTGGAGAGATCAGATCCATAACACGCATTGCAGTGCTGCTCTTTCCCGCTTCCAGTCTGAGACGTTCATTTGGGAAAATCGGTGTCATATTTTCAAAGTTCATTCTGCGTCCTGCTTCTGCCGGAGACATTCCATTGATCTTGGTCAGATACAGAAGCGCACTGAATTTTTCAGACTGTGTCTTTACTCTTGTATTTCCTGTCAGGATATCCCCTGTCTTCAGGCTGAATCTGCGGATCTGCGATGGTGATACATATACATCTTCCTCGCCCGGCAGATAGTTCTGGGAACGGATAAATCCGTATCCATCCATGACTTCCAGAATTCCATTCACCGTACGTCCACTGTCGAGCTGTTCAATATCTGCGGTTCCGGCTTTTTCGGATTTTACTTCCTCCTTCGCCTCTTTTATTGAAACTTTGTCATCTTCTTCCAGCATAAGATCGATCAGATCTGCTTTTTTCATCGTTGAAATTCCGCGAAGTCCGCGCGTTTTTGCCACCTCTTTTAATGTAGAAAGAGGCAGGGACTCATATTTTTCTCTCGTCATATGTTCTATATTCCTCCTTTATTCCAATTACTTTTCTTATCCAAAAAAATATTAAATTTTTAACATTGGGAAATCTTGTCTGAACTGACTAATCTGCTTTTGATAAACCCAAGTATACAACATTTTGCACAAAATATAAAGAAGTTTTTTGAATTGCTTTCATATATTTAAAATGTTATCATAAATGTATAGGAAAACTTTAATCAAAGGAGGACGTATTAAATGTCAGCAATTGAACAAGCACTTGAGATGCATGAAAAATGGAATGGTAAAATCGAAACCACAGCAAAGGCTCACGTCAACACGCGTGAAGACCTTGCAATTGCATATACACCGGGGGTTGCAGAACCTTGCAAGGTTATCGCAAAAGACCCGGATGCAGCCTACAAGTATACCATGAAAGCCAACACCATTGCCGTAGTATCTGACGGAAGCGCTGTCCTTGGACTTGGCAATATCGGAGCAAAAGCTGCGATGCCGGTTATGGAAGGAAAAGCTGTTCTTTTCAAAGAATTTGGCGGTGTCAATGCCGTACCGATCTGTCTGGACACTCAGGATACCGAAGAGATCATTAAGACCGTTGTCAATATTGCACCGGCTTTCGGCGGAATCAATCTGGAAGATATCTCTGCTCCTCGCTGTTTCGAAATCGAAACACGCTTAAAAGAGCTTCTTGATATCCCTGTTTTCCATGATGACCAGCACGGAACCGCTATCGTTGTTCTTGCAGGTATCATCAATGCACTTAAAGTTACCGGTAAGAAAAAGGAAGACTGCAAAATCGTTGTAAACGGAGCCGGAAGCGCCGGAGTTGCAATCACAAAGCTTCTTCTCTCTTACGGTTTCCCGCACCTGACCATGTGTGATAGTAAAGGAATCCTTTCCGAAGAATCTCCAAATCTCAACTGGATGAAGAAAGAGATGATAAAAGTAACAAACCTGGATCACAAGACAGGTACTCTCGCCGATGCACTCAAAGGTGCTGACATTTTTGTCGGTGTATCTGTTCCAAACATTATTTCCCAGGAAATGGTTGCTTCCATGAACAAAGATGCTATTCTCTTTGCCCTGTCAAACCCGGTACCGGAGATCATGCCGGATCTTGCAAAAGCTGCAGGCGCAAAAGTTGTCGGAACCGGACGTTCTGACTTCCCGAACCAGGTCAACAACGTTGTCGCTTTCCCTGGTATCTTTAAAGGTGCATTAGAGGGACGTGCACCACAGATCACCGAAGAGATGAAGCTTGCCACAGCAAAAGCAATCGCTGGACTTGTTCCGGATGAAGAGCTGAACGAAGACAATATTCTTCCGGAAGCTTTTGACCCACGCGTATCACAGGTCGTAAGTGAAGCTGTCAAAGCTCTGATTTAATCTTATGAATACAAAAACCTATGATAGCAATCGCCCGCAGGAAATATCCTGCGGGCTTACTTACAAAAAAGGAACTCCTCAGCGCTGGGGAGAACGGCGCTACTATGCACTGGACTACTATCTGAAACAGAATTTCGGTGAAAAACTGTACAAAATTTCTTTAAACGGAGGCTGTTCCTGTCCGAACCGGGACGGAACCTGCGGCACACGCGGTTGTATCTTCTGTAGCGAAGGCGGATCCGGCGATTTTGCCGCTTCTTCTTCTCTTTCTGTTGCCGATCAGCTTGCCTATGGAAAAGGCCTTGTCCGCCCCAAATACAACGGACACAGCTATATCGCCTATTTTCAGGCATATACCAATACCTATGCACCAGCCTGTCATCTGCGCCGGATCTTTACCGAAGCGATTTCTGATCCAGAAGTACGCATTTTATCTATCGCAACGCGTCCGGATTGCCTTTCACCTGAAATCCTTACACTGCTTGCCGAACTAAATGCCATTAAACCGGTCTGGGTAGAGCTTGGACTTCAGACGATCCACGAACGCACTGCCAACTGGATGCGCCGTGGTTATCCACTTTCCGTCTTTGAGCAGGCGGTCCATTCCCTTCACGCGATTGGGGTACAGATCATCACCCACGTAATTTTATTTCTTCCGGGAGAATCTGAAGCAGATATGCTCGCAACCATCCATTATCTGAACTCTCTTCCGATTGACGGAATCAAGCTGCAGCTTCTCCACGTTCTGAAGCATACCGATCTGGCAGATTTTTACAGGCAGGAACCTTTTTATATTCCAGATATGAACTCTTATTTTCATCTGCTCGGAAAATGTATCGCTTCGCTCCGTCCGGATATTGTCATTCACCGTCTGACCGGTGACGGACCAAAATCTCTTCTTATCGCACCGCTCTGGACCGGCAATAAACGGTTAGTACTCAATCAGATGCAGCGCTATTTAAAAGAGCAGAATCTCTGGCAGGGAAAAGAATATACTACATTTTAAGGAGGCAACCCTATGGCAGAAGCATTTACACTTTATAAACTCATCATTCTATACATGCTGGACAAAGTTGATTTTCCTCTGACCAACTCCCAGATTTCTGAATTTGTCCTGGACAAAGGATATACCGATTATTTCAAACTCCAGCAGGCTCTTTCTGAACTTGCGGACGGTGGTCTCATCCTGAAAGAATCCACTCACAACCGCACTCTTTTCCATCTGACGGAAGATGGGAAAGGGACAATTCATCTTTTCCGGGATAAAATCTCAAAGCCAATCCAGGATGATATTGACCACTTTTTACAGACAAAACAGTATGATCTGAAAAATGAAGTTTCCGTAAAGGCGGATTATATGAAAAATGCAGGAGAGGAATATTCCGTGCGCTGTCAGGTCTTTGAAAATCACGAACCCCTGATCGATCTGACCCTTTCTGTACCGACTGAAAAAGAAGCGGCGGCAATCGCACTCAACTGGCAGAAAAAAAATCAAGTCGTCTATGCGTGGCTGATGTCTCAGTTATTGTGATGGATGTGAATGATACGGTTCGCAAATTAAGGCTGTGATTGGACAATGATACACTTGAATCTCACGACATGAAAACTCTACGTTGTTCTTTGGGCAGATCTCAGCTACGTTCTTGAAAGCTTGCAAGCCTCATGCCTGCTCCAAAAGAGCTGAATCCCGGGCGCGGACAGAAAACAAATGGATAAGGATTCCATGTTTGTGCTATGGAGATGAGACACAAAAATTGTGGAAGTCCTTGCTGACACAATTTTCGCCTTAAGTGGCTCATCGGAATGGTCAGCACAAAGGAATCTGCTCTATTTGTTTTCTGTCCGCGTCCGACCACAACCTACAAAAAAAGCAGACCGTCCCATATTCCGATCTGCCTAAATAACCACCACAAAACTGATGAATTTCCTTTCTTCTATTTCCTCCATTCCCACCGTAATTTCTCCGTGGTAACGATTCACAAGCATCTTTGCATTATAAAGTCCCAGTCCATGCTTTTTTCCATCTTCTTTCGTAGAAAATCCTTTTTCAAAGAAATGACTGATCTCGCCAAGTCCTATATTTTCGACCTGATTTTTTATCGTGAAGATAAGCTTATCATTCTGGGAATCAATTTCGATCAGTACCTGATTTTTTTCTTCGGTACAGGCTTCGTATGCATTGTCGATCAGGGTTCCAACAATCTCGATCAGGTGGTGTTCGGAGATTCCGGATACGATTTCTTTATTCCATACCCGGATATCGGTCTGGACATATTCCGGTGCACGGACAATTTTACTGTAAATAAACCCTGCCAGGATTTTATCGCTGATCTTCAGAAGAGGGAGATACTTCCTGCTGTCATCTTCTCTGGCGATTTCCGTAATATATTCAGACTGCTTTGCTACCAGTTCTTCATAATTGTCGATGGTCAGATGCATATTCAGGATTGCATTCAGATGATTGTCAAATTCATGCTGTTTGGCACGGATTTCTTTGACCAGTTCTTCCAGCGGAATCAGATAGTTCTGATAAAGCCGCAGTTCATTTTCCTTCTGGCGTATCAGTACATAATTACTTCGCCAGTCCACAATTCCCCAGATCACAACGATCACCATCAGAACAAACATGATAAACACCCTGTAATCAAAGGTACCGCTGATCAGGAAATCCACGATCAGATAGACTGACACCATAAGTGCCATTACGCAGAAAATACGATATAAAAATTTGCGTACCCAATCAGCCATTTAACAGTCCTCCGATCACCGATTTGTAAGTCACACCGATTTCTACCGTATCCGGACAATTTTTGATCCGGATGATCCGGTTGACGGTATCGTAATATTCAACTTCATTTTTATTGACCGCATACATCCGATGGCACTGCGCAAACATCCCTTTTGGCATCTTAAGCAGCATCTGTCTGAGAGTCACATAAGGGACATCCCAGTTTTCCGTCACAAGATGCAGTCTTGTTCCTCTCGGTATCGCTTCCAGATAACGGATATCCTCGCATTTCAGCTGATAATTGATCCCGTCTTTTTTCACAACGATCACCGGTGATTTCTCCCTGCTCTCTTTTTCCAGCACCTTCTGAACAACCTCTTCCACCTGCTCCCTGTGAAATGGCTTCATAATGTACTGGTAACAGTGCAGCTCCCGGTAAGCCTGCATTTCCATATTGCCAATGGCAGTCACCATCACGATCGGGGTAAAAGTATATTCAAACCTCTCCCGTATCTCTCTTGCGAACAAAATTCCACCGATATCCTCCCGGTCTTCGCCGCTTAGATTTACATCCAAAAGGAAAAGACCATACCGGATTTCCTGATCCAGCAGGTCTTTTGCTTCTTTCAGGGAAGATGCCTTGTGGACACGGATATCATCTGAATATGTAGTAAGAATCTCTGACAATGCCTGCAGCGAAGTCAGTTCATCTTCCAGGATCAATACATCCGTCATCTATTTGTCACCTTTCCTCTCTCTTTTTTAATCTAATCTTCCTTGATCACTTCTTTAGCGCTCTTTACAAGCCCCGCAAGTGACTGCAGTTCTGACGGAATGATGATTTTCGTTGCCTTGCCGTCTGCAGCCTTTTCAAATGCCTCCAGACTCTTGATCGTAAGCACTGCCTGGTCTGCACCCGCTTCACGGATGAAACGGATACCGTCTGCATTTGCCTGCTGTACTTTAAGGATGGCTTCCGCTTCACCTTCAGCCTCTTTGATCCTCTTTTCTTTTTCTGCTTCTGCCTGGAGGATCGCTGCCTGTTTTTCAGCTTCCGCTTTCAGGATCACAGATTCTTTTTCACCTTCTGCAACAAGGACAGTAGATTTCTTTTCACCTTCTGCACGGAGAATAGCTTCACGTCTTTCACGTTCTGCTTTCATCTGTTTCTCCATTGCATCCTGGATTGCTGCCGGAGGAATGATATTTTTCAGTTCCACACGATTGACTTTAATTCCCCATGGATCCGTTGCCACATCCAGAGATGCGCGCATCTTCGTATTGATCGTCTCTCTTGATGTCAGTGTCTGGTCAAGTTCCAGATCACCGATAATGTTACGAAGGGTGGTCGCTGTCAGATTCTCGATTGCCATGATCGGGTTCGCTACTCCGTAGCAGAACATCTTCGGATCTGTAATCTGGTAGAATACAACGGTATCGATCCGCATGGTTACGTTATCCTTTGTGATAACCGGCTGCGGTGCAAAATCAACTACCTGCTCTTTTAAGTCTACTCTTCTTGCCACACGTTCAATGATCGGCAGTTTAAAATGAAGTCCTACACTCCATGTTGCCTGATATGCACCAAGACGTTCGATAACCAGTGCCTTTGCCTGCGGCACGATTTTAATGCAGGAAGTCAGAAGCAGTAATGCGATCACAATAATAATTACTAAAATAATAAGTCCCGTCATCTTTTAGTCCTCCTCATATTTTTTTACAATTAACTTTACTCCGGATATATTAACCACCTTCGCCAGTGTTCCGGGTTCCAGGATCACGTCATCCTGTTCGGATCTTACCGTCCACTCTGTACCATTTACCACCGCCATACCAGTCTGCCCGATGTTATCTACTTTCTGGCTGATCCGGATCGTCTTTCCGATGATTCCTTCATAGTTCGTCTTCAGACGGCGGGTGTTGATAAAACGCATTGCAAATGGTCTTGTAAATACAAGCAGTAAAATTGTCACAACAAAAAATGCAACTACCTGTCCGGCAAACGGTACATCCAGAATATTCAGGATCAGTGCCGCCAGCGCACCTCCTGCTCCCCAGATCGTCGTAAGTCCCACCGTTATGATCTCGATCACCAGAAGTACTACCAGAAAAACCAGCCATGCAACAGTTATATAGCCGTCCTGAACTGCTCCCATATTCTTCACTCCTTTCTGCTTACAGATATGGTAGCAGAGTGTTTGTGTCAAATCAATCCCTTCTGCGTGAATGCAGTGATTTCCTGTGCGAATAGGTTACGCTTCATCCTTAATCCGCTTCATATGCGCTTTGATCGTTTGTTCGTAGCCGTTATCGCTCGCTTCATAGAATACGGCATCTTTGATCTCATCCGGCAGATACTGCTGTTTTACATAATGATTCGGATAATCATGCGCGTATTTGTAACCAATTCCATGCCCCAGCTTTGCAGAACCTTTATAATGTGCATCCTGCAAATGCACCGGAACAGTCGTTTTATATTTTTTCACATTGTCCATCGCAGCAAAGACAGCATTACATGCTGAATTACTCTTCGGCGCTGTTGCCACATAAAGAACTGCCTGTGATAAAATGATCTGTGCCTCCGGCATTCCGATCCGCTCCACTGCCTGTGCTGCACTGACTGCAACATTCAGTGCCATCGGATCCGCATTTCCCACATCTTCCGATGCACAGATCATAATCCTGCGGGCAATAAACTTAATGTCTTCTCCGGCATACAGCATCTTTGCCAGATAATATACGGCTGCATCCGGATCAGAACCGCGCATACTTTTAATAAATGCGGATATGGTATCATAATGATTATCTCCTGTCTTATCATATCGCACAACCCGCTTCTGTATACATTCGGATGCAACATCCAGCGTGATATGGATCATTCCATCCTCACTTCTTGGTGTGGTGAGGATACCCAGTTCCACCGCATTAAGCGCAGATCTGGCATCTCCACCGGCAAGGTCTGCCAGGAAATGCAGGGCATCCTCCTCGATCACCGCATGATAGCTTCCCATTCCTTTTTTTTCATCCTGCACCGCTCTCAGAATCAGGGTCTCTACTTCTTCCTGTGAAAGCGGACGGAGTTCAAATACACTGGATCTGGAAAGAAGCGCACCGTTCACCTCAAAGTAAGGATTTTCTGTCGTCGCACCGATCAGAATGATCGTGCCGTCCTCCACAAACGGGAGCAGATAATCCTGCTGTCCTTTATTAAACCGGTGAATCTCATCGATGAAAAGGATTGTCCTTTTCTGGTACATCCCTTTCAGTTCTTTCGCCTTATTCACCACTTCTTCCATATCCTTCTTTCCGGCAACCGTAGCATTGATCTGGGTAAATTCTGCACTTGTAGTATTGGCGATCACCTTTGCAAGCGTAGTCTTTCCGGTTCCCGGAGGTCCGTAAAAAATAACAGAACTCAGTTTATCCGCCTTGATCGCACGGTATAAAAGCTTGTCCTTTCCGATAATGTGCTGCTGTCCAACCACTTCATCCAGAGTCGTCGGACGCAGTCTGGAGGCAAGGGGCGATTCTTTCTCCTTTGTCGTCTCCCGCATATAATCAAATAAATCCATCAAAACCTCTCCTTTAATCCAGCAGCAATTCATCGACTGTCACAAATTCATATCCCTTCGCCTGCATGATATCGATAATGCGAAGTGCCGCCTTTACTGAAGACAGATAACAGTCATGTAATAAAATAATATCATTTTCCTCCGTTTCCGTCACTACTTTATTGACAATTTCTGTCTCGTTATCCGTATTCCAGTCAAGCGGATCCACATTCCATAGCACCGCAATCATGCCGGTATTCTCTTCCATCTCCTTCTTCCAGGCTCCATAGGGCGGTCGCATATATTCCGTCTTTTTTCCGGTAATTTCTTCAATCGCGGTATTGGTCTTTCCGAGTTCGCACTCTGTCATTTCCTGAGACATTTTTGTGAGATCTACATGACTGTAAGTATGATTTCCAATAATATGCCCTTCTTCAGCCTCTCTGCTCACAACTTTCGGATATTTTACTACATTTTCCCCGATCACAAAAAAAGTAACCTTCACATTCCGCCCGGCAAGCCCGTCAAGGAGCACTGGCGTACTGGAAGGATGTGGACCATCATCAAATGTGAGGGCGATCTTGGGCTTTTCCTGATACTGCTCGTTTGTTCCACCTGCCTCATAGGATGCTTCTACCGTTTCATCGTTCATTCTTATCAGTTTGATCTTTCCGTTATCGATCACTCCCCAGGTAAACAGAAGCCATGTAAAGCATAAAAAACTGATTGTTCCATAAAGCAGTCGGTACCACATACGGATATCCCTCTTTTCCCATTCTCTTTTTACTATATGCGGGAGATTCTTTACCTATGTACTCACATTTATGCTTTCTTGCCTCCAGTACTCTTGCATTAAAAAAATCTATACAGAACACCAATCTCTTCCTGTTTTCTATACTCAGATCAAAAAAGGGGATATCAACCAGCTTCTGCTGACTCATATCCCCTGAATGATCTACATTGCTTTTTTATAAAGTTCAATGATATCCCTGATCGTAGACTGTCTCGGATTTGCCATGATATTTCCGCTCTTCATGGCATCGGCAGCCATCAGTTCAATCTTATCTTCCGTTACACCAACATCGGCAAGATGCTGCGGAATACCAAGATCACGAAGCAGATCTCTCGCTTCATCTACCAGCATTTCCGGAACAAAATCGATCACCGGGTCTTTTTCTTTGCTGATATAATTGTAGATCTTCTCATAACGTCCATGATCTGCAAGTGCATTATATTCCACAATCGTTGGAAGAAGAATCGCATTTGCCACACCGTGTGCCACATGGAAATAGGCGCTTACCGGATGGCTCATAGCATGGATATTTCCAAGTCTTGCCCATGCAAATGCGATACCTGCGAACATGCTTCCGGAGAGCATGGCTGCCGCCGCCTCTTCGTCCTGACGGTTTGCTACGAATCTGCGCAGATTTGCACCGATCAGTTCCATTGCCTTTTCTGCCATTGCATCAGAAAATGGAGATGCATCTCTTGAAGTGTAAGCCTCCCATGCATGGATCAGTGCATCTACGCCACATGCTGCGGCTACCGATGCCGGAGAAGTCATAACAAGCTCCGGATCCAGAAGCGCATAGCTTGGGATCAGCTCATAGCTGAACACAGTCAGCTTATAATTTCTTGCTTCATCGGTAATAACAGAAAATGCCGTCACTTCACTTCCTGTACCTGCAGTTGTCGGGATCGCAATGATCGGAACGATCGGTCCCGGTACCTTGTGTGCACCTTCATAATCTCCGATCTCTCCGCCGTATTTTGCAAGAACACCAACTGCCTTTGCCACATCCATCGGACTTCCGCCACCGAAAGCTACAATACTGGTTGCTCCTGCTTTTTTGTATGCTTCTGTTGCTTTATCTACCGTTGCAACAGATGGATTTGCTTCTACATCAGTAAATACTTCCACTTCGATACCGGAAGCCTTCACGATCTCTTCGACTTTCTCGACCATTCCGATCTTCTTCAAAACCGGTCCGGAGATCAGAAGCATCTTCTTGGAACCACTTTTCTCAAGAAGCTCCGGAAGTCTTTTTAAACTGCCTTTTCCAAAAATAATATCCTGTGGTACATTGAATGTAAAATCTTTCATCATCTACTACTCCTTTTAAATAAGAATGTGCCTCGGCACATTCTCGCGCCGAGCGCGTTGCTGAGCGCCAGTGGCGCTCGTTAAGCAACGACCGAAGCAGAGCGTAGACCGCTTGCGACATTCTTCATCTTTGTGCGAGTGCGCATCTCCGGTACGCAGTGCCTTTTGTTTCATAGGAAGTTCCTTCGGAATTTCCTATGAAAAAAGACGAGACCGCACCTTAGCAGTCTCGCCCTTGAGTTTCTACTTACACAGCATATACCCTCTGTCATTTTCTTGTCAAGAGGATTTTCTGTTTTTATTTCTTCTTTTTCTTTCCATTCTTCTTTGTCGGCTTTTTCACGCTATAGCCAAATGTTCCGAGCAACTTACCCAGACTATAATACTGTCCGTGCACATATACGATCGGATCGGTCTTTTCCAATGCAAATCGCCCTTTCTGATCCATATAGGCATCATCTACATGAACCGCTTTTACCTCGGCAAGGAAAATATGATGCGACCCCGGCGTTTCTTTTTTGACCACCTTACACTCGATGTTGACCGGACTCTCCGCAATCAGTGGCGCACTCACATATTCTGCCTTTTCCGGTGTCAGATGCAGCTCTTTGAATTTGTCCACATCTTTTCCCGAACGCACACCACAATAATCCGTTGCATACGCAAGTTTTTCCGTCGTCAGATTGATTACAAATTCTCCGGTCTCATCGATCATATGATAAGAATACCGCTCTGGTCTCACGGAAATCGAAACCATCGGCGGGTTTGTGCAGACCGTTCCCGCCCACGCCACGGTAATGATATTCGGATTGCCTTCTTTATCTGCCACACTGACCATAACTGCAGGCAGTGGATACAGCATATTTCCCGGCTTCCAGATCTGTTTTGCCATAAGCCATCTCTCCTATAAAGTTATCTGTTTTTATTTTTGCTGCAGGTAAGTTACCAGAACAGGGATCATCTGTTTCTTTCTTGATACTACACCTTTCAGGAGAATTTTTTCCGTATCTCCCGGCAGTTCAAACGCTTCAAGAACCTGTTCCTTTGCATTTTCACCACAGCAAAGGAGTTCTGTAGACTCTTCCAGAATATTAGTCATCATCAGATACAACATATGCAGTCCCTGGGTCTTTCTCGCCTCTTCCAGATATGGGATCAGACGTCCTTTCACCTCATCCAGTTCATCCTGATTCATGGATGTGATCTGTCCGACTCCAAACATGATATCTTTTACATTGAACACCTTAAAGTCCTGGAAACAGATCTCTTCTACGGATTTGCCACGCAGATTGCTTCCCGCATTGAACATCTCTTTTGCATGTTCTTCCATATCAATCCCGGCAATCCGCGCCAGTGCCTCTGCTGCCGCCTGATCAACCATCGTACAGGTTGGTGAACGGAACAGTAACGTATCCGAAATAATTGCAGAGCACAGAAGTCCCGCCATCTGTGGCTCTACCTCTACACCACTTTCCTGATACATCTGGTAAATGATCGTAGCGGTACATCCAACCGGCTGATTCCGGAAATATACCGGTCCGATTGTCTCCAGACCGCCCAGTCTGTGATGATCAATGATCTCCTGCACCTCTGCCTCTTCAATTCCATTCACAGCCTGTGATTTTTCATTATGATCCACGAGAATCACCTGTTTTTTACGGGATGTCATAAGTCTTCGTCTGGAGAGGAAACCACAGAACTTTCCTTTATTATCCAGAATTGGGAAATCTCTGTACTTCGTCTTTGACATAACTTCTTTCACATGTTCCACATAATCATTCAAATGAAAAATCTCCAGATTATCACGGCTCATAAAATACTTGACCGGAATACTCTGGTTGATCAGCCTTGCAGCAGTAAAGGTATCATGTGGTGTCTGAATAATCACGATATCTCTCTCCTCTGCCATCTTCTTGATCGTCTTGGAAATATTGGCTCCCTGGCAGATGACCAGACAGCTTGCATCCATCTCGATCGCGCACAGCTGTGACTCATAACGGTTTCCAAGAATGACAAGATCATCCTTCTCAATAAAATTCTCCATCAGATCCGGACTGGATGCGGCAATGACAACTTTTCCATTCAGGAAATAGCCATGCTCATTCCCGGAGATCAGTGTTCCGTCCAGTGTTTTGACGATATTGCGGTACTGGGTTCTCGCTGTTGCAAGGATATTATTATCGTACACTTCCATATATGACGTAGCAATATCTCCGATAGTGATCAGCCCTTCCAGCTTCTCACCTCTTGTTACCGGCAGTGTCTTAATATTCTCATCTTTCATTCTTGCCCATGCGTCTTTAATGGACATGTGACCAGATACACCCTCAATATGACGGATATCCATATCTTTTACCTGAAGGTGTACATTGTCCAGAAGAGACGGCACACTTACCTGGAATTTATCCAGAACATACGCTGTCTCACCATTTACCTCGCCCGCTCTTTTCGCTATGTATTTTTCTCCTGTGATTTTATTTTTCAGATTTGCATATGCAATTGCCGAACAGATAGAATCTGTATCTGGATTTTTATGTCCGATCACATATACTTTCTTTGGTTTTTTCTGATCCATTTTATATTACTCCATTACTATCCCTTGTTCCTTTACTTTTCAGAATGCCATTTTTTTTACTGTTCGTCAACCCTTGTTCGAATAAAAGACCACTTACAGTGAATTTTAAACAATATCTCTACCAGTGCCTTCGGTCTGCCACCCGCTGCCGCTGTCTTCTTTGCATACACTTTTCCATAATCGGCTTCCATGATCTTATTCATGATCCGGCGCGCACTTCTGACCGTAATTCCCAGGCACTCCGCCAACTGATGTGCATCGAAAATATAACTTTTTCTTACATCTGCAATGGCAATGATCTTCAGATTTCCGCGTCATTCATCGTGCCTCCGGTTCCGATCCCTACATTCAGGCTGATTTTATTTTCTTCTTCCTGATGCAAAAATTGCACCTTGAATCCCTTCTGTATATTTGATGATTTCTTTTTCAATATCTGCTTTTGCAAGCATACTTGCGGATACCGGTGGCATACATCCGTATACAACTGAGATAACAAGTGCCGGTCCAAAACATGTAATGATACCTAATAACATGGTGATTTTTCCCCATTTGACAATACCATGAAACAGGTGCTCCCATTGATACGATCAGGGAGATCATTGTTACCAGGACTACGAATCCATACTTTTTATCTATACAAAAATGTGTTATACTAATAAACATATTGAGCATACGTTCAGAAAAATAAACTAACAGAGGTGTTAAGATGGAAAACGAAAAATTACAGGAACAGACAGAAAGCATGGCAGACTACGAAGCACATTTCGATGATGCCAATCCATGGAATGTGGTCGCACGTTATCAGGAAGAAGGAACCAATCTTCACGTAAAAGTAGAAGGAATCGTAAATGGTGGTGTCATCGCCATGGTCGAAGGACTTCGAGGATTCATCCCGGCATCCCGCCTTTCTCTTTCTTATATCGAAGATCTGGAGACTTATCTTCTAAAAGAAATTGATGTCCGCGTGATCGAAGCAAACCAGGCAGAAGGACGCCTGATCTTATCTGCACGTGAGATTTTAAGAGAACAGAAAAAAGCAGAAGATGCAAAAAAACTTGCATCTGTACAGGTTGGAAGTGTTGTAAAAGGTACCGTTGAATCGCTTCAGTCCTACGGTGCTTTTGTACGTCTCGAGAACGGTCTTTCCGGTCTGGTTCACATTTCCCAGATCAGTACCCAGAGAATCAAATCAGCAGATCAGGTACTTCACGTTGGGGACGAAGTAGATGTCAAAGTCATCGGTATCAAAGACGGTAAGATCAGCCTCAGTATCAAGGCTCTTGCCGAAGATGCTGAAAAAGAACAGGAGGAAGAGCTGGAACACGTAGAAATTCCGAAAGTAGAAGCAATCGGAACCAGCCTTGGGGATCTGTTTAAAAATATCAAGCTTTAAAAATTATAATTTAAAAAAGGGAAGCCTGCACTTTCGCAGACTTCCCTTTATCATTGCCTGATAAGTATCACTGACACTTTATGCGAGAATGTACCCCCTGTACATTCTTTTCTATTTCTCCAGTGCTTCCAGATCCTGCATCCAGACTGCCGCACACGCATCGCTCGGCATTCTCCAGTCTCCTCTCGGTGAAAGTGCCACCGTACCGATCTTCGGTCCGTCCGGCAGGCAGGAGCGCTTAAACTGCTGCGCAAAAAATCTTCGGTAAAAGGTCTTCAGCCATTTCATGATCGTCTCGTTGTCATAAGTTCCTTCAAATGCAAGCTTTGCGAGCCGATAGATCTTTGACGGTTCAAAGCCAAATCTCAGAACATAATACAGATAAAAATCATGCAGTTCATACGGACCTACAAGGTCTTCCGTCTTCTGGGCGATCTCGCCATCCTTCGGTGGAAGAAGCTCCGGACTTACCGGTGTGTCAAGAACATCCAGAAGTACCTCTTTCAGCTCCTGATCCTCACAGGTATCCGCATAATACTGAACCAGATGACGTACCAGTGTCTTTGGAACAGATGCATTGACTCCGTACATAGACATATGATCTCCATTATAAGTCGCCCACCCAAGAGCCAGCTCCGACATATCTCCGGTTCCGATGACCATGCCCCATTCCTGGTTAGCAATATCCATCAGCACCTGGGTACGCTCTCTTGCCTGTGAATTCTCATAGGTCACATCATGTACCTCTTCATCATGTCCGATATCACGGAAATGCACATGGACCGCATCCGCGATCGGCACCTCTTTCAAAGTGGCTCCCAGCTTCTTCGACATCAGGCAGGCATTCTGATAGGTTCTGTCTGTCGTACCAAAGCAAGGCATCGTCACTGCAATGATATCCTTGCGGTCTTTTCCTGCCATGTCAAACGCTTTCGCCGTCACAAGCAGTGCCAGCGTTGAATCCAAACCGCCGGAAATTCCAACGACTGCTGTTCTCGAGTGAGTATGCACCAGACGCTTCTTCAGTCCCATTGCCTGGATCATCAGAATCTCCTCACAGCGCTTTTCCCTCTCTGCCATATTCTGTGGAACAAAAGGGGTCTGTGCAAAGCTTCTGGTAAGTGCTGTCTCTTCCACACTTATGTGGAACAGTACTTTTGGAAGATGACGTTCTTCCGTTGTCTGGAAAGTTGTATTTTTTCTCCGTTCACTTAAAAGACGGAAAATGTCAATCTCACTGACGATCATCTCGTTAGCAAACCGCTTTGCTTCTTTCAGGATTGTCCCATTCTCTGCAATAATATTGTGTCCGCCAAATACCACATCCGTTGTAGACTCTCCGTCCCCGGCATTTGCATAGACATAACCTGCAATCAGTCTTGCAGACTGTCCCTTGATCAGTTCCTCCCGGTAACTATCCTTTCCGATCGTCTCATCACTTGCTGAACAGTTGACCAGGATGATCGCGCCTTCTCTTGCCGCCTCAATGCTCGGCGGGATTGGTGACCAGACATCCTCACAGATCTCTGCCGATACGACCAGATCATCCATCTCTGCCGCCTGATACAGGATCTGCGGCCCAAACAGGATTTCCTCCCCTTCATAAGAAATCACTCTTGCTTTTTTCGGTCCCTGACGGAATTGACGCATCTCATAAAATTCCCCATAATTCGGAAGAAATGTCTTGGTTGTAAAGCCAAGGATCTTTCCGTCATTTAATGCAGCCGCAACATTATAAAGCTCTCCATCAATTGCAAGTGGAAGTCCAACAAATACAAGTGCTTCTGTATGCCTGGTCTCTTCTGCAACTTTTGCAAGTGCTCTGCGCACCTCTTTTAACAGTATATCCTGTGTAAAAAGATCGCTGCAAGTATACCCGGTCAGGCAAAGCTCCGGAAAAACAATGATCTTTGCACCAGCCTTTTCAGCTTCTTTCATACGTTTGCAGATTTCCTTACAGTTGTGCCAGACATCCGCCACACGAATATCAACTGTGACCGCTGCAACTTTGATAAATCCCTGTTTCATGTGTTTACCTCTTTATCTTTTTGCCTGTTTTAAAATCTGTTTCAGCTCTTCTACACTAAATGTATACGCCGTATTGCAGAAATGGCATTTTACTTCTACTTCTTTTCCGTCATCGATCATTTCCTGGATATCTTTCTTTCCGATGCTGATGATGGCTTTCTCGATTCTCTCATGCGAACAATTACATTTAAACTGTGTATCCATTGTATCTGTAAATTCCACATTCAGGCCATCCAGTACCTGCTCCAGCATCTGCTCCGGTGTATGTCCGTTATCCAGCATACTGGTAACAGAAGAAATCTTCTTGATATTCTCTTCCAGTTTATCCAGCACCTCATCCGATATAAACGGCATTACCTGCACAATAAATCCACCTGCACAGTGTACAGTGTTGTCCTTGTTCATCAATACTCCAAGGCCCACAGACGACGGAACCTGTTCGCTGGTTGCAAAATAATACGTCAGATCTTCTGCGATCTCACTTGTCTGCAGAATAGTCTGTCCAACATATGGTTCTTTCAGTCCCATATCTTTAATAACATTTAAAAGACCGATTCCAACAGCTCCTCCAACATCCAGCTTGCCATTCTTAGGCGGCATCATTGCTTCCGGATGATCGACGTATCCTTTCACGTCACCTTTTGCATCTGCAGTCACCGTAATTCCGCCAAGTGGTCCATCACCTTTGATCTGAAGCGTCAGCACATCTGTCTCATTCTTCATCATGCCTCCCATCATTGCTCCTGCTGTCAGAAGTCTTCCAAGTGCCGCTGTTGCTACCGGACTTGTGTCATGTCTCTTTCTTGCCTCTTCCACCAGATTTCCGGTTGTTGCGGCAAATGCACGGATCTGTCCGTCTCCCGCAGTTGCTCTTACAATATAATCTTTCATATAACAATTCTCTCCTGTTCTATTTTCCCTGTTCTCTTGCGATCACATAAATGCGCTCGCTTGTGTCCATCGGCGCATTCTTTGAAAATGCATCGTATGCTGTCACAAATTCCAGCCCCGACTTCCGGATCAGTTCCTTCATCTCCTCCAGCGTATACGCTCTCTGATAATGCGTCTCCTCATATTTGCGATAAAGCCCACTGTCCTTATCTGTCTCAATAAAAAGACTCAGATCATATTCATTGATCTTCTCATCTTCGTAATAATAGTTGTCCCAGATAAAACTGCATTCCTCCCGGTTCTCCGCAATTGTGCGATCCCCAAGAATCTCTTCATACTTGTAACGTGTATTAAAATCAAAAATAAAAACACCTTTCGGATCCAGATAATTGTTGACCAGGCGGAATACTTCCTGAAGTTCTTCCGGCTCTGTAATATAATTGACCGAATCGCAGACACTGATGACAGCTCTTACCGTACCATACAGTTCGAACTCTCTCATATCCTGCAGAAGATACAGAATATCATGACCGGATTTGTCTCGTTTCTCCATTGCGATCTCCAGCATCTCTTCCGCATTGTCCGCACCAATCATATCATATCCTGCCTTTGCAAGCAATTCTGTCATGTTCCCGGTACCGCACCCCAGATCCAGTACCAGTCCATCCCTGACACCATATTCTCTCATAAGACCGGTGAGATATTCACACCATTCTTCGTAGGGAATATTATCCATGAAGGTATCATATACACGTGCAAAGCTTGTATACGCTTCCATACTCTGTTGTTCCTCTCTTTCGATTCGCCATCAATGCCCATAAGCAGCACTGACCGATGTCCACGGACCACTCCGCTGCGCATCCTGACATCCAGATTATTTTATAGTATAACACAGGATTTTCCTCTAGGAAAGTCATATTCTGATGAGAACTTTTCCCTTTTGGAATTTTCTTTACTGTTCACAATACCTGTGACCAGTAACGCATTTTCTTTTTCAGACGCAAAAAGAACCAGGGGAAATTCCCTGATTCTTTTCGCATTTTTTAGAATCCCAGTTCTTCATTCACCAGAATCACTTTTATTCTGTTTGGAACATGGCTGAATCTTGTAATCAGTGTCTGACAGCAGATACTTTTCGGAGATTTACAGTTGGAACAGACACCTGTCTTCGCACACGGAAGCCCTTCAAAACGCTGTCCGTTAATCGGAGCTGCCACATACTTTGCACGGGCATATGCATCCTCTGCACTTCTTACAATTTTGTTCATGCCAACGATCATCAGAACATTTTCCGGTCCGTAAGAAATAGCTGCCACACGGTTTGCATTTCCATCTATATTAACCAGTATCCCATCTTCCGAGATTGCATTACAGCTTGCCAGAAAATAATCGCAGTTAAGTGCCTGATGCATCATCTCTGCTTTTTCCTCCGGTGTCGCACACAGATCTCTGTCCAGCACTTTATAATTTCCTTTATGAAGTGCTTCAGGAAGACCAATTGCCTTAATGCTCATAGACCCTCCCCAACTGATGCTGCTTCCTTCCGGAATCAGCTCCAGTGCAAGGGCAAGTGCCTCTTCTTTGGTCTGTACATAATGTCCCTCCATCTGACGGGACTTCAAATTCTTTATCACCTGCTCAGCGAGCAGATCATTTCGCTTTGTAACGAATTTATCCATTATTCAACCACCTGGATCCATCCTTCCGGTGCTTCGATGTGTCCCATCTGAATTCCGGTAAGTGTTTCATATAATTTCTTGATAACAGGTCCCATCTCATCCATTCCGCTTGGGAAGCAGATTTCTTTACCATGATCTACAATCTTTCCAACCGGTGAAATAACTGCTGCTGTTCCGCAAAGTCCGCATTCTGCAAAGTCTTTTACTTCATCAAGATATACTTCTCTTTCTTCTGTCTCAAGTCCAAGATAATGTTCTGCCACATAAAGAATAGAACGTCTTGTAATAGATGGAAGGATACTGTTTGACTTCGGAGTAACTACTTTACCATCTTTTGTGACGAAGATGAAGTTTGCTCCACCTGTCTCTTCTACTTTTGTTCTTGTTGCTGCATCCAGATACATATTCTCTGCATAGCCTTCTTCATGTGCTGTTACAATTGCATGTAAGCTCATTGCATAGTTAAGACCAGCTTTGATATGTCCTGTTCCATGCGGTGCTGCACGGTCAAAGTCTGAGACTTTAATTGTGATCGGCTTTGCGCCGCCCTTGAAATATGGTCCTACTGGTGTTACAAATGCACGGAACTGATATTCGTCAGCAGGTTTAACTCCGATAACCGGATTGCTTCCGAACATATATGGACGGATATAAAGGGACGCCCCTGATCCGTAAGGTGGTACATAAGCCTCATTGGCTTTTACTACCTGTACGATCGCATCTACAAAACGGTCTTCCGGAAATACCGGCATCTCAAGTCTTCTTGCGGAATCAGCAAATCTCTTTGCGTTCATATCCGGGCGGAATACAACGATGCGTCCGTCTTCTGTTGTGTATGCCTTCATACCTTCAAATACTGACTGGGAATACTGCAGAACACCTGCACACTCATTCAATACAATGTTGGCATCTTCTGTCAGGCATCCATCATCCCACTTTCCATCTTTGTAATTTGAAACATATCTCTTTTCGGTCGGGATATAACCAAATCCTATGCTTGACCAGTCAATCTGTTTCTTTTCCATTGTAATTCCTCCATTCCCTTGTTGCTTCTTACAGTAACATATATCTAAATTATAATTTTTGCTTCCCGTATTTTAAATCCTACGGATTACATATCGCTATTATATTACTTCTGTTTTTCAAATTCAAGAGTGCGCTCTGTTTTTTTTGATTTTTTTATCTTTTTGGCATTGTGATCGCTTCAATCCCCACACTTCCGCCTCTTACAACTTCAATTGAATTGAATTCAGAACGTAAAAACTGGATGATCGCTGTATTTTTATGTGCCGTGTGTACAAATTCAAGAAGCACACTGTCTTTTCCATAATCACGTACCTTTGCCTGATAGGTCTGCGCGATCTGGAAAAGCTCTGTCTTATCTTCCGGTGTACAGTTTTTTACCTTGATAAACATCAGCTCCTGCATAACAACAGATACTTCTGTAAAATCAATGACTTTGATGACTTCGACCATACGGTTCAGCTGTTTTTTGATCTGCTCATAAGTCTCTTCATCACTGTTCGTCTCAATCGTCATTCTGGAGATAGTCGGATCTTCTGTTCTACCTACCGTCAGACTCTCCAGATTATAGGATTTACCGGAAAAGAGTCCGGAAATCTTTGAAAGTACACCAACCTGATTTTCCACATATAAGGAAATCCATCTTTTTTTCATTGTATTATCCATCTTCACCTCTCCTCTCCATTAATCCATCAAAAGATCTTCCAGGGTTCCGCCCGGACGTACCATCGGATAAACCTGCACTTCCGGATCCAGCATGAATTCGATCAGAGTCGGCACCTTCAGTGCACGGTTTGCTTTTGCCTGTTCAAATGCTGCTTTCATCTCGGATTTTTCGGTTACACGGATTCCCTTTGCCCCATAGCTTTCTGCAAGTTTTACAAAGTCCGGCGTATATTTCGGTGGATGCTCTTCTCCACGTCTTGTCGCTGCGCCTGCACGAAGATCCGTCATAGAATAGCGTTTTCCATAGAAAAGTTTCTGCCACTGGCGAACCATTCCAAGATAGGTATTGTTAAATACACAGAGGATCAAAGGAAGTTCTTCCAGCACTGCTGTTGCAAATTCCTGAATATTCATCTGCATACCGCCATCACCGGAAATTGCAATCACCGTACTGTCCGGATTACCAATCTGCGCTCCGACTGCTCCCGGGAATCCATATCCCATGGTTCCAAGTCCGCCGGACATATAAAGTCTGGTCTTTTCATTCACTTCCAGATACTGGGATGTGAACATCTGATGCTGTCCTACATCTGTCACAACAATCTTGTCATCCTCTTTAAACACTTCATTGATCGTCTCCAGAATATCCTGAGCCTGCATCTGGTCTCCCTTTGGTTTCATCCTAAGCGGATGCTCCTCTTTCCAGCCTTCGATCTGTTCCACCCAGCTTTCTTTTTTCTCCATTGGTTCTACATATTCCAATAATTTTTCAATTGCTTCTTTTGCATCCGCAACGATTGGAATATCTACCTGAATGTTACGTGAGATGGAGGAAGTATCAATGTCGATATGTACGATCGTAGCCTTCGGTGCAAATGCATGCAGTTTTCCGGTGATACGATCGTTAAATCTGGTCCCGATCGAGAACAGCAGATCACATTCTTCCACTGCCATATTGGATGCATATGCACCGTGCATCCCCAAATTACCGATAAAAAGCGGATGCGTTGTCGGAATCGCACCACGTCCCATGATCGTTGTCACAACCGGGATCTGGGTACGTTCTACAAGTTCGGTAAACGCCTTATTCGCTCCTGCAATATTTACCCCACCACCGGCAAGGAACAACGGTTTCTTTGCCTTTCCAAGCATCTTGACTGCTCTCTTAAGCTGTCCGATGTGAACACCGGTACTCGGCTTATATCCGCGGATATTGACTGTCTCCGGATAATTCGGGCTTCCAAGCTCTGCCATTACATCTTTCGGGAGATCCACAAGAACCGGACCCGGACGTCCGCTGCGCGCAATATAGAATGCCTCTTTGATGATTCTTCCAAGACATGCAAATTTATTTGCTTCGGATCTTACTTTTTCCATACTTGTCCGCATTTTGCACATCTCCTTTCTTTTTCGTTCCAAAAAATTCACGATTTCAAAAAGGTTCAATCACCTTTTTCAGTATATCATTTTTCAGGTTCCTTGTCAAGGATGGAATCTATTTTCATCATTCTGCACAAATAAATACCTTTTTCTGGCTTGTTTTTGAATTGAAAATCCAATCAAAATGAGACGTGTTCCCTGCAAAATGATGAAATTTGTTCTTTTTTAATGATATTGTAGAACATTTCTAAAAAAATCAATCAAAATTTAGCTTTCGATCCCGCTTTAGCATATTTTATTCAAAATAAAAATTAATATTGTTTTTATGCCAGAAAATTCATTTTGCAATTTCAGTTATAACTTTCTCATTAGTATATTATAAGCGTGCTTCAAATGCTATGAAATAGGGACATGAAATCCAGAGATGGATTATAAAATAAAGTCATCTCATCCGCAGTACAAACCTGCTAATGAGATGATTTTATTGTTTAGATGCGTGTAAATCTCCCTCAATTTTGACGACAAATACACATCTGTATCATTGATATGATATGCTCGATGAAATCTTTACAATCCTCTTTCAACCATTCATTGATAATTGCCATCAGTCCGCTAATATAAAAAGACATCATATAGTTATGAGCATTTTCCGGTACATTGAATCGTTTTAATATCGGAACAAATACATGGCAGTTCAGTTTTTTATAAGCTTCTACCATTTGCAGTGTGGATGCCTGTTCAACTGTAACTCGAAATATGCGTTTATGTGCTTTAATATAGGTGAGATACGGAACTAGATATTCTGGCGTAATCAGATAAAGCTCATCAAGCGAGCAAGTGGGTATTTTTTTCAGAAAATTAATGGTATTATGTGGCATGAAATCTGTGAACTGCTTAATGATGTATTCCGAGCTTTCTGCAAGCAAATCTCCAATTGTTTCATAGTGCAAATAAAAAGTAGAACGATTCACACCTGCCATTTCGCAGATTTCCTTTACTGTAATGTATGCAAAATTCTTTTTCTCTAGCAACTCCAGAAATGCTTTATCCATACGAATAGCTGTATTAAAGTATTTACTTTCCGATCGGTTCAATTGATTTCACATCCCTTTTGATTTTTCTGCTGTGCAGAAGCATATATACGGCAATTAGAATAACAATGCCGTATACGCAACCACCAGTAATCATATTCATCATTTTTCGATAGGCTTCTCCATTTTTTAAAAAATGGGAGATCATCGCTGTCTGTAATCCTAAAATCGACATCATTGCTGAGATAAAATTCAGAACCTTTGCAGCAGACAAAATCGGGTTGCCAAATTTCCTGAATTTCACAATATTTATGATAGATACTATCATTGTATAAAATGTATAAATTGCAGATACATAGATAATATACCCAGGGTAAGAATAACCGGAATTCGTCTGCACCATCAGCAGAATCATTCCACCCATCAGGATATTCAGAAGAAACAGGAAAAAAGCAGTTCTCTGATAGCACCGAACACCCATCTTAGAATTATAACGATGATAGCAAATGATCAGATAAGTTCGCAGACTACATAATACAAAATAATAAACAGCCATAGAGAGAAACCACACAGAGGCATAGCAAATGCCCGTAATTAGACGAAAAATTGCATAAAAAAGATTGCTTGCAATGCCTTGATAAATGCTGATACTTCCACGAAACGAAAGATTATTGAAGTATTGTCGAATGATCTTGAGAGAGAATAGCTTCTGTATCACTTTATTACTTGAAATTGCAGCCTGAATCTGTTTTATTAATTTTGGAATTGCCAGTGTCCATATAACAAGCGAATACGCCGACATACTATAAATGATGTATGCCGGCGTACTGTTGTTTTGCCCTGTTGCAAGAATAAAAATCAGAACCGCAAATCCCAGCCACGGCATTGAAAACAGTATCCATTTTGGCGGATGAAGCAGTTTGTTTATGACCGCAAGCAGTTTGTTCATTTCTTAATTCTCACTGATTTCTTTCGCCAGTTCCATGATTTCAAAAGCATACTTTTGTTTGCCATTTTTAAGAATACGCTGATAGATTGGATAATTTACACTTACGCCAATCATGCCAATTATCCCGATAAGAATGCCTATCACAAATGTGGTACTGGTATTGCTACCAATCACGCCCATGGAAAGACACATTCCTATGCCCAAAATAAGAGCAGAAAGAATTCCGAGTGTATACGTGAAAATCGTAGCAGGAAGTTTTGCTCTGGCATCGAGTTTTCGGAGAGCAACCACCTTAGAAGTGTCTTTCGGTGCATATTCGTTTGCCAATTGTTCTGCATAGATTTTGTCAGTGTTCATAACTGAGAACCTCCTTTTCTTTGATGTCTTTATTGTACAGGAAAAGGAAGCGGAACGGAACAACATGAAGTGTAATTTTTGTTGTTTTCTAAAAATCCGGATTCATGTATTTCCAGAAATTTTGAATCACCATTCTAACATACAAAGCAAGCTTTAAAATTGACCTTTCAGAATATCCGCAAATTCCTCAATGTAATATCCGGAATTCTCCTTTTTCCAAAATGCACAGTATACTTTTTTAACTGACTCTGATTTTCTGACAAGCGAAATCCGACTGACAGTCGTATCAAACCACACTTGTTCTCCAATGACATCCACTGGCATATAACCATGTCCGGTTACAATTTTCAATCTCGCTTCCTGGATAGAATTTGCAAAAATATAGTCGCCTTTCAACCCTACGATTTTTTCATAGTATTGTCGTTCTTCCTCCTGTGAATTTTCATTGGCAACTAAAATACAAGGCGTATTTTTCAAGTCATCTATTTCAATCTGCTTTAATTTGCTGAGTGAATTTCTCGCTGAGATTTCAATATAAATCCTGCTCTCTGAAAGAATCAGATTGTGATACATCCCCGAAAATGCACGTCTTTGGTCACTCAACACGAAATCAACCGTGTTATGTTCCAACGCTGCATATAATTCTTCATGACTTCCTGCCGTGATGTGAATTTCTACGGCAGGATATTTTTGTGAAAAGATGGCGACTGCTTCCGTCAACTCATTGCCATAATAGCCCTTATAATACCCGAAATGTAAAGTAACATGGTCACCTTGATGCATCCGTTTTACTTTCCGGACAAGCTGTTCAATATCCCCAGTAATAACCAGACTTTTTCTATAAAAATGTTCCCCTGCTGGTGTCAGGCTAAACGTACGATTATGCCTGTCTAAAAGCTGTACACCAAGTTCATTTTCTAGCTTTTTGATTTGCTGGGAGATGGCAGACTGCGAAATATAACATCTTTCTGCTGCAAGATAAAAATTCCCACATTCTACAACTGTCTGAAAATATTCCATTTGCTTCAATAACATAGCCGTTCCCCTCGTATAATAATATATTTATGGGTAATTTAAAGAGAACCCATATGAAACCTCTTGTTTATCGCACAAAAAAGTGAGATAATAAATCTGTACAGTTAGAGGGTGCTGAGTTTCTCCTTGAAGTGTGGCTTCCAAAGAAAGAGTAGCACCTCTGCTTTACGGATAGATACGAATGAGCTGGATCGCATTCAAGTGCTGAATATCTAACGAGGTTGTGTTTCCGTAAAATACAGAGGACACCCTTTGCTGTAACAAAACTTTATGAGGTGCATCACAATGTTTTACTGTGGAATTGACATCGCAAAATACAAGCACGAAGCTTCTGTCATCGATATGTCCGGCAAAGCTTTGAGTAACAGTATTACTTTTGCCAATGACAGACAAGGCTGTGAAAAGGTTCTTGCCATCTTTGAAAAATCAAAAATAACCCCTGACAATATTGTCATTGGAATGGAAGCAACGGGTCATTACTGGCTTTCCGTATATACCTTTTTTCTTGAACTTGGATATACTGTTAAAGTTATCAATCCAATTCAGTCCGAAGCCTTCAGAAAAATGTACATCCGTCAAACTAAAAATGACTCAAAAGATTCCTATATTATCGCTCAGATCATGCGTTTTGGAGAATACTCTGCAACTTCACTTTCTGAGGAAAATATCATTGCATTAAGACAGCTTTCACGCTATCGGCTTGCTCTTGTGGACGCTTGCGGCGACTGCAAAAGACGAGTGATTGCTCTGCTTGACCAGGTGTTTCCTGAGTATGACAAGCTGTTTTCAGATACATTCGGCAAGACCTCCTCAGAGCTTTTGCTCAACTGTCCCACGCCTGAGGATATGCTTGCGGTCTCCACAAGAAAGCTCACGAATATTTTGAATAAAGCAAGCCGTGGACGGTTTGGCAAAGAAAAAGCAGAAGAGCTTAAAGAGGCCGCAAAAAATACCTTTGGCATCGCTTTTGCAAAGACGCTTTTTCCTTTCAGATAAAGCAGCTGATGCAACAGATCATCTTTACTGAAAATCAACTTTCTGAACTGGAAGAACAAATTGCGAATCTGCTTCACGAAACCAATCAGTATATTACTACGATCACAGGTATCGGTGATGTTCTCGGTGCAATTATCGTCAGTGAAATCGGCGATATCAATCGCTTTGAACGTCCAAATCAGCTTGTTACATTTGCAGGGCTCGATGTCACTGTCAAGCAATCAGGTGAATTTTCAGGCACGAAAAACAAGATTTCAAAACGTGGTTCCCCTTACTTAAGAAGAGCAATCTGGCTTGCCGCACAGCGTGCCGCTTTTTGTGACCCTGTTTTATCTGATTACTATCAGTCTCTCAAAGCAAGGGGCAAGCATCATCTGACAGCTGTCGGTGCTGTTGTACGCAAGCTTTGCAATATCATTTTTGTAATTCTCAAAGAGAACAGACCTTATTTTCCTACCCCTCCAAAAAAATCTCAAAATTTATCTTGAATTTTTGCTTTTTGGGTATTGACTTTTTATAGCTGGTCTTTCTTTAAGATCTATCTAATATTATAAATCAATTAGTGAAACTTATTAATCGGATTAGAAAAAAGAATTGATTGATTCGTAGAAACCTGTTATAATAAAGTCACAAACAGAAAAGGAGTTGATACGCATGAGCAGAAACTTAATTATTTATGCTTCTCGTAAGGGCGAAAATTATGTCAACGGTAGAATTGAACATCTCTCCAAAGGCAACTCGGAACAGATTGTTGCGAAATGGGCAAAGGAAGGGGTTCAGAAGTAAAATGGCAATTACAGAATATGCAAAAAAGTATCACGAAAAACTGTTTCCCGGCTATGTTTCTTCTTTCCTGCAAACAGATCTGGAGTTTATCGAACGATTTGACAACTTTACTTTTGATGAAGTGGTGAATCATAGCCAGTTGGATGAAAAAAATCGGTGGCTTGCAATTCTTTCCACGCTGATTGGTTGTCAGGGAATTGATGAGTATAAAGCATTGCTACCGGCATCGTTTCATTTCGGATTAACTCCGGTAGAAGTGAAAGAGATGGTATATCAGGCAACTGCATATCTCGGCATCGGCAGAGTGTTCCCATTTCTGAAAGCAACAAACGAAATCTTTACGGAACTTGGAATTGCTCTGCCGGTGCAAGGACAAGCAACTACTACAACAGAAAACCGACTGGAAAAGGGCATTGAAGCACAGGTTGCTATTTTCGGCGAGCACATGAAAGATTTCTATCAATCTGGCGACCCAGAGAGCAAGCAGATTCATTATTGGCTGACAGATAATTGCTTTGGCAATTATTATATGTAAGTATTTCAGTTTAAAAAATCAAACCTCCTATGATTCATATATGTTCATAGGAGGTTTTTCATTATCTATTTTTAATTAAATAGCTTTTTATTTTCGAAGTACAAAACTTATTCCGACCGCAATGCCACAACCGGATCTTTCTTTGCTGCACTCTTAGATGGAATAAATCCGGCAATGAGTGTCAGCAGAACACTAATGGCAATCAGAATAATTGCTGCTGGAATCGGAAGAATCGCACGCAAATTGTTGATGTCGGTGAGATGATGCACCAATAGATTGATTGGAATACAAAGCAAATAGGTAACAAGAACCCCTAACAAACCAGAAGCAAACCCAATAATAATGGTTTCCGCATTAAACATACTGGAAACATCTCGTTTTGATGCACCAATCGCACGGAGAATCCCAATTTCTTTGGTGCGTTCCTGTACAGAAATCAATGTAATTACACCAATCATAATCGAAGAAACAATCAACGAAATGGCTACAAATGCAATCAGTACATAAGTAATGGTATTGATAATCTTCGTAACCGAAGACATCATCAATCCAACATAGTCCGTATACTGAATCTGTGACATCTCATCTTTGCCCTCGTTATAATCTGCAATTGCATCTTCAATGACATCCTTATCTTCAAAGGTTGCCGCATAGAGATTGATTGATGCAGGATCATCTAAATCAATATCCCCCAGTGCTTTCAAGTTGTCCTCATAAGTGGAATCTGAAAACTGCATCAGTTCGTCATAATAGTTCGCACATTGTTCTGCTTCCCACGTTGACCGCAGAACAATGTGCGGGAAGCAGCTGATTCAAGGCTTTCAGCAATTCTTCTGGCTGCATCGCTGCCATTTTCTGTTGGACTTGCTGGGCATATTGTGCCTTCACTTGCTGCTGCATCATTTGCGTAAATGTGTCTGTAATTTCGTCATCACTCATGGATTCCAGATAAGATTGCACATCACTTTCACTCATGCTCATTTGCTGCGTCATTCCCTGCAACATTGCCGCTTCCATATCGCTGCGACTCATGCCTTGCATAGACTGCTGCACGGATTCATTCAGCTGTTCTTCTGTAGGAATGCTCATCATCTGAATATACATCTGTGCTTTTCCGCTGTCATCTAATCCATTTACATATTCTAAAAACGCCATCTGTTTCTCTGCATCGGTTGTGCTTCCAGAGCTATCCTTGAATGGCAACCCAGTGAAAATATCCGTATCTTTGCTTTCCTTCTGGGCAGCAATTGCATCAGAATCTTTACTGTGGTCAATCAAATACTTGGTCAAATCGCTGGTATAAACAATCGAACCGGACAGCATCGGAGCGGTGGTATCTTCATTTGGTCGAATAATACCCGTAACTTTTAATTTTAATCCATTGTCATAGAGGTACTGTAATCCAGCATCCGTATCTCGCAAATCGGTATAAAGTCTTGTATTTTCATCATAGCGATAACAATCTGCATTCAAGATTGTGCGGAAATCCATGTCGCAGATGTCAGCATACGACCAGTTCTTATTGTCCTTTTGCAGCTCCTTGCCATTGACTGCCGCTTCCATGATGTTATCTACATCTTCTTTCGGTTCTAAGCCAAGTGCATACAATGTCATGTCATCCAGTTCATTGTTTTCATCTAATACCAACATAATTTCATCGTAGCTGTTCGGCCACGAACCATAAACCACATCGTATTGCTTTTTCAACAAGTCGTTGA
>ENA-OPVY01000277-OPVY01000277.1-human-gut-metagenome-genome-assembly--contig:-NODE-277-length-46477-cov-21.849489_pt1 | contig 46477 bp, 48 predicted proteins | sample MGYA00241503_ERZ501998 | MGnify/ENA primary metagenome ERZ501998 (study PRJEB25962, sample SAMEA2042107) | human gut metagenome | biome: human gut; feature: human-associated habitat; material: faeces... | reverse complement strand
AGCACGCCTGCAGATATCTTCCTTGTCTTTCGCACTCTGCTGAACTGTCTTAAATACATTATTTACGAGGAGTGCTATAGCTGTTCAGTGCTTTAGCTGTGGCCTGAATTTCTTTGATGTGTTAATTATATAACGGGATAATCCATAAATCTAATTGATAATTCGTGCTATATAATAAAAAACATCTATGGTTTTGCTGAGACTTTTATACCTGTGTAGTCGGATTCGCAGACAAGTGAGTGGTATAGTTGCTTCAAACACGCTCTGGTTTACAGGAGAGGGTGAAATACAGGACAATACAAAATAACCGTAATACCCTCTATTAAATAGGAAGAAATGCTCAAAAAAACAAAATTTGGAGAAACCTGACAAATTTTTCTGCTATATTTTTAACGAAAATGACAAATAAATGTTGAAATTTTCTGCCGGAAAAGGTAAAATTAAAATCGGCTAAATTTTTGGGTTAACTTTTAAATATTCTCATAAAGATGGAGGGCAAACAAGAATGAGTAATGCAACACAAAGCTTAGCAGGCACAAGAATTACTTCTTTGCTTGACGCAAACAGTTTTGTCGAAATCGGACAGGGTGTAACAGCCAGATCCACAGATTTCAACATGACTGCAAACAAGGCACCATCTGACGGTGTTATCACCGGATATGGTGTGATCGATGACAAACTGGTTTATGTATACAGCCAGGATGCATCTGTATTAAACGGTACTGTTGGTGAAATGCATGCAAAGAAGATCACAAGACTTTATGATCTTGCCATGAAAACAGGCGCTCCGGTTATCGGACTTGTTGACTGTGCAGGTATCCGTCTTCAGGAAGCAACAGACGCACTGGAAGCTTTCGGACAGATCTATCTGAAACAGACACTGGCATCCGGTGTGATCCCGCAGATCACAGCAATCTTCGGAACATGCGGCGGTGGTATGGCAGTTATCCCGTCCCTGACAGATTTCACATTCATGGAATCCAAAAAAGGAAAAATGTTCGTCAACACACCAAACGCACTGGAAGGAAACAACACAGACAAATGCGACACAGCAGCAGCTGATTTCCAGAGCAAAGAGACAGGTGTGATCGATGGCGTTGGTACAGAGGATGAGATTCTTGGCCAGATCCGTTCCTTAGTATCACTTCTTCCTTCTAATAATGAAGACACAGACAATTACACAGAGTGTACAGATGATCTTAACCGCGTATGCGCAGATCTTGCAAACTGTGCAGGTGACACAGCAATCGCACTTTCCCAGATCGCTGACAACGGTGAATTCTTCGAGACAAAAGCAGACTATGCAAAAGACATGGTTACAGGCTTTATCCGTTTAAACGGCGCTACAGTAGGTGCTGTTGCAAACAGAAGCGAAGTATATGACGCAGAAGGCAAGAAAACAGAAACATTTGACGGAAGCATCTCTGCAAGAGGCGCAAGAAAAGCAGCAGATTTCGTGAAATTCTGCGACGCTTTTGATATTCCGGTACTTACACTTACAAACGCAACAGGCTTCATGGCAACCTTATGCAGCGAGAAGATGATGGCGAAATCCGTAGGTGAACTGGTAGCTGCATTCGCAGATGCAACTGTTCCGAAGGTAAATGTGATCATCGGCAAAGCTTACGGTACAGCTTACGTGGCAATGAACAGCAAATCTATCGGTGCAGACCTTGTATATGCATGGGATAACGCAGAGATCGGTATGATGGATGCTTCCCTGGCAGCCAAGATCATGTATGCAGATGCAGATGCTGCTGAACTGAATGAAAAAGCTGCTCAGTACAGAGAGCTTCAGAATGGTGTTGCTTCCGCAGCAGCAAGAGGCTATGTTGACACTGTGATCAGCCCGGCTGACACAAGAAAATATGTAATCGGTGCATTTGAGATGCTGTTCACAAAGAGAGAAGATCGTCCGTCTAAGAAACATGGAACGGTCTAAGCGGGGTGACGCATATGAAAATGATCAAAAAAATAACTTCTGTATTCATGACATTTCTCGTAATGGCTGCGCTGGTGATCGGCAGCACCTCTGTGGTATTTGCCGCAGATAAGGTTGATGATACTGTTAAGTCCACACTGGTAACTACAGCAGAAGGACTGACAGATGCCATTGTCCAGCTTAAAGATGAAGAAATCGAGAATTACATGAGTTCAGGAGATGACTTTACAACAAGTGCCATGCAGTCCTGGCAGACATCCAAGGATGAACTTGGCGCAAAGAAGGACAGCAATGGTGAAACTACTGTAATTTTCAAAGATGATCAGTACACAGTTACTGTTCCTCTTAAATTTGAGAAAGCAGATGCAAACTTTGTATATGTCTTTGACTCACAGGGAACACCGACTTCCATGTCTGTAGATGTACAGTATGGTATGGGCAAGACTCTTCAGAGAGCAGGTCTTAATACTTTGATGGGTATTGGAACTGTATTCGTAATGCTGATTTTATTAAGCCTTCTGATTTCTCTGTTCAGATTTATTCCGAATCCGGAAGCAAAGAAAGCAGCAGAAGCAAAAGCAGCCAAAACTGCAAAAGAGGCAGAGGCAGCAGCAATCGCAGCAGCACCTGCACAGGCAGAAGAGAACCTTGCAGATGACGGAGAACTGGTAGCTGTTATCGCAGCAGCAATCGCAGCAGCAGAGGGAACTACAACAGACGGATTCGTCGTTCGCTCTATCCGCAAAGTAAAAAGAAATAGAAGATAATTGTCATTTATTTATTTAGGAGGATTTTAAAATGAAAAGCTATACAATTACAGTAAACGGTACAGCATATGAAGTAACTGTTGAAGAAACAGGAAGCGTATCCGCACCTGCAGCAGCTCCGAAAGCAGCACCTAAGGCTGCACCTGCAGCAGCTCCGAAAGCAGCAGCTCCTGCAGCCGGCGCCGGCGCAGTAAAAGTAACTGCTTCCGTACCTGGTAAAGTTGTCAAAGTAGCAGCAAGCGTTGGACAGGCAGTAAAAGCCGGAGACAGCGTAGTTATTCTTGAATCCATGAAAATGGAAATCCCTGTAGTAGCTCCTCAGGACGGTACTATCGCAAGCATTGATGTTGCAGAAGGTGCCTCTGTAGAAAACGGAGATACTTTAGCAACAATGAACTAAGACGGGAGGTAGTCAAATGTCTTATGTAACAGAAACATTGTCCAACCTGATTCACCAGACAGCATTCTTCAATCTGACATGGGGCAATTACCTGATGATCGCAGTAGCCTGCGTATTCCTTTATCTTGCTATCAAGAAAGGATTCGAACCGCTTCTGCTTGTTCCTATCGCATTCGGTATGCTGCTTGTAAATATCTATCCGGACATTATGGCAAACCCGGAAGATATGTCTAATGGTGTAGGTGGACTTCTTCATTATTTCTACATCCTTGATGAGTGGAGTATCTTACCATCCCTGATCTTCATGGGTGTAGGTGCCATGACAGATTTCGGTCCGCTTATCGCAAACCCGATCAGCTTCCTGATGGGTGCTGCGGCACAGCTTGGTATCTATGCAGCTTACTTCCTTGCAATCTTCCTCGGATTCAATGGAAAAGCAGCGGCAGCTATCTCCATCATCGGTGGTGCTGACGGCCCGACTTCCATTTTCCTTGCAGGTAAACTTGGACAGTCTGCACTGATGGGACCGATTGCAGTGGCAGCATATTCCTATATGTCACTGGTTCCGATCATCCAGCCGCCTATTATGAAACTCTGCACAACAGAGAAAGAACGTAAGATCAAAATGGATCAGCTTCGCCCGGTTTCCAAACTGGAGAAGATCCTGTTCCCGATCGTTATCACAATCGTTGTCTGCCTGATCCTGCCTACAACAGCTCCGCTGGTTGGTATGCTCATGCTTGGTAACCTGTTCAGAGAGTGCGGTGTTGTAAAACAGCTGACAGAAACAGCTTCCAATGCCCTGATGTATATCGTAGTTATCCTTCTGGGTACATCCGTAGGTGCTTCCACAAGTGCAGAAGCATTCTTAAACGCAGATACTCTGAAGATCGTAGTTTTAGGTCTTGTTGCATTCGCAATCGGTACATTCGGCGGATGTATGCTTGGTAAACTGCTCTGCAAACTGACTCACGGACGTATCAACCCGCTGATCGGTTCCGCAGGTGTATCCGCAGTACCTATGGCAGCCCGTGTATCCCAGAAAGTGGGTGCAGAGGCAGATCCTACAAACTTCCTTCTGATGCACGCAATGGGCCCGAACGTTGCCGGTGTTATCGGTACAGCCGTAGCAGCCGGAACATTCATGGCTATTTTCGGAGTATAACCAAATCAAGCAAGCTATCTTGCTTGTATCAGGAGGAGTGCAACTCCTTCTGATAAGCTGCGGAGCAGCTATTTGGTTATGAGCAAGTAGCGAAGCGGATTGCGAATATCCGATTAAACAGAACTATAAAGGAGATTTAATAATGGCAGAATTAGAGAAAAAACCTGTTAAAATTGTGGAAACCATTCTCCGTGATGCTCATCAGTCCCAGATCGCAACACGTATGACCACAGAACAGATGCTTCCGATCGTAGATAAACTTGATAAAGTCGGCTATCACGCAGTAGAGTGCTGGGGTGGTGCAACATTCGATGCATCCCTTCGTTTCCTTCACGAAGATCCATGGGAAAGACTTCGTAAATTACGTGACGGCTTCAAGAACACAAAACTTCAGATGCTTTTCCGTGGACAGAACATCCTTGGATACCGTCCATACGCAGATGACGTTGTAGAATACTTCGTACAGAAATCTGCTGCAAACGGAATCGACATCATTCGTATTTTTGACTGCCTCAATGACCTTCGTAACCTGCAGACAGCAGTAAGCGCTGCAAACAAAGAGAAGGCTCATGCACAGGTAGCTCTTTCCTACACATTAGGAGATGCTTACACACTGGAATACTGGACAGACATTGCAAAACGTATCGAAGATATGGGCGCTGATTCCATCTGTATCAAAGATATGGCAGGTCTTCTCCTTCCAAACAAAGCTACAGAGCTTGTAACAGCATTAAAAGAAACAGTTAAGATCCCGATCGACCTTCATACACATTACACCTCAGGTGTAGCTTCCATGACTTACTTAAAAGCAGTAGAAGCAGGTGTGGATATCATCGATACAGCAATGTCTCCATTTGCACTGGGAACATCCCAGCCTGCAACAGAGGTTATGGTTGAGACATTCAAGGATACACCATACGACACAGGATTTGATCAGAAGCTTCTCTCCGAGATCGCTGACTACTTCCGTCCGATCCGTGACGAAGCTCTTGACAGCGGACTGCTCAATCCTAAGAACCTTGGTGTTAACATCAAGACTTTACTGTACCAGGTACCGGGCGGTATGCTCTCCAACCTGACTTCCCAGTTAAAAGAACAGCACGCAGAAGACAAATTCTACGATGTTCTCGAGGAAGTTCCGCGTGTACGTAAAGACCTTGGTGAACCGCCGCTTGTTACTCCGTCTTCCCAGATCGTTGGTACACAGGCTGTATTCAACGTACTTATGGGCGAGAGATACAAAATGGTTACAAAAGAAACAAAAGATATCCTGTTAGGAAAATACGGCGCAACTGTAAAACCGTTTAATCCGGAAGTACAGAAGAAGTGCATCGGCGATGAGAAACCGATCACCTGCCGTCCTGCAGACCTTCTTGACAACGAGCTTGAGAAACTTGAGAGCGAAATGGCTCAGTACAAAGAACAGGATGAAGACGTATTAACATACGCACTGTTCCCACAGGTAGCTATGGACTTCTTCAAATACCGTCAGGCTCAGAAAACAAAAGTTGACGAGAAAGCAGCTGACAAAAAGAACGGAGCATATCCTGTATAATTGATCAGTAATTAAATATGTCCAAACGAAAAAAGGAGCTTGCGTAAGCAGGCTCCTTTGCGTTATTATGAAAGAATATGATACCCGGGAATATAATGTGCCAATGGTTATATGCTGCCAGAGGTACATATCTATATTGATCGTAGCGAAGCGGAGACGTGGAACCATGATGAAATAGACAATCTGCAGGGTAAAATAAATACAGGAGAATATTCCATGAGCAAAGTTATAATAATCGGTGGCGGAGCCGCCGGAATGATGGCAGGGGTTTTTGCAGCCCGTAACCATCATGAAGTTCATATATTAGAGAAGAACGAGAAACTGGGAAAGAAAGTCTTCATCACAGGAAAAGGCAGATGCAATGTGACAAATGCCTGCGACACAGAAGAACTCTTTCCTGCAATGATGAGCAATCCCAAGTTCCTCTACAGCAGTTTCTATTCATTTACCCCTCAGGATGTAATGGAGTTCTTTGAGAAAGCAGGTGTCCCTCTGAAGGTAGAGCGTGGAAACAGAGTATTCCCACAGTCTGACCATTCTTCAGACATCATCCGCGCTCTGGAGCGTGAGCTGAAGAAAGCAGGAGCAAAGATTCATCTTCACACTGCTGTGCAGGAAATCGTAAAGAAACCTGTAACAGATTCCGTAAATACCCTTGAATCAGAAGCCGCATTAACAGAATCAGGATCTGCTGCAGGAAAAGGCAGAAAAGGAAAAAAATCACCTGACATACCGCAGGAGAAGATCACAGGAGTCATCCTTACAGACGGAACCTTCATGGAAGGAGATGCAGTCATCGTGGCAACCGGCGGATTCTCTTATCAGAGTACAGGCTCCACAGGTGACGGATACCGCTTCGCAAGAGAACTGGGACTGAAAGTCACGGACATTGCTCCCTCCCTTGTGCCATTAAAGACAAAAGAAGACTATATCCCTAAGCTTCAGGGACTTTCCCTTAAGAATACAGGACTTACCATAAAGAATGGAAAGAAAGTACTTTACGAGGATTTCGGAGAGATGATGTTCACTCATTTCGGAGTCACAGGTCCAATGATCCTCTCAGCCAGTGCCCACATCGGTGCAAAACTGGCGAAAGCACCAAACGGCGAACTGTCCGCATATCTGGATCTGAAGCCTGCACTCACCAGAGAACAGCTGGATGCCAGGATCCTGCGTGAATTTGAAGCAGGACCAAACAAACAGTTCAAGAATGTGATTGGCGTACTTTTCCCGTCATCTCTGACTCCGGTAATGCTGGAACTGGGTGGAATCCCCGCAGAGAAGAAAATTCACGACATCTCCAGAGAAGAACGCCAGCACTTCATTGAGCTTATCAAAGCCTTCCCCTTCACAATCACAGGAATGGGTGAGTTCAAAGAAGCCATCATCACCAGAGGTGGCGTCTCTGTCAAAGAAATCAATCCCGGGACAATGGAATCAAAGAAAATCTCAGGTCTTTACTTCGCAGGCGAAGTGCTGGATCTGGATGCAGTGACAGGTGGATATAACTTACAGATTGCCTGGTCTACCGCATATCTGGCAGCACAGGCCATACAGTAAGCTGCTTACTATAGAAACAACAGAAACAAGCAGATGATGAGTACCGTGTATGCGAATTATATCTATGATTCGGTTATGAGCAAGTAGCGAAGCGGATTGCGAATATCCGCTTGACTGATTAATAAACATTAATAATAAAACAGAGAAAATCTGTTTGAATAATAGAAACAGGAGGAACCACGAAAATGGGATGTAACATAGCCATCGACGGACCTGCAGGAGCAGGAAAGAGCACCATCGCAAAGAAAGTAGCGAAAGAATTATCATTTATCTATGTAGATACAGGAGCCATGTACAGGGCAATGGCTTTATATCTTTTGAACCATGGCGTAAACGGAGAAAATCAGGAAGAGATCGAAGCCGTATGTTCCGGCGCTGACATCTCCATCGAATACAAAAACGGAGAACAGATTGTCATCCTCAACGGAGAGAACGTAAATGCTATGATCCGCACCGAACAGGTAGGAAACATGGCATCCAAAAGCTCCGCAAACCCGAAAGTCAGAGCCCACCTTCTGAAACTTCAGAGAACTCTGGCAGAGAAAAACGACGTAGTCATGGACGGCAGAGATATCGGCACAACCATCCTTCCAAACGCAGAAGTAAAAATCTACCTCACAGCAAGCGCAGACACCAGAGCAAAGAGAAGAGCCCTCGAATATGAGCAGAAGGGAGAAGCCTTTGACCTGGACCAGATCCGAAAAGACATCATCGAGCGCGACGAACGCGACATGAACCGCGAAATCTCCCCTCTGAAACAGGCAGAGGACGCAGTGCTTGTAGATTCTTCGGAAATGGGAATTGATCAGGTTGTAGATGCTATTCTTGATGTGTATAATAAGAAGATACAGAAATAACGGTCAGGCGGACAGATTATCTGTTTCAGACTACGCTATTTGCCCGTCAACTACCTATCACCTAAAGTGGTGCTGCATCATAGGGTGGTTGACAGCACCCTTTACAGACAAGATATACTCATCTGTAACTGTAAACTTCCCATGCTATACAGCAAACATTCTTTTACGGGTAAGGAAAGGATTTATTTATGAAAGTTAAAGTAGCAGAGACAGCAGGCTTCTGCTTCGGCGTCAAACGTGCAGTGGACAAAGTCTACGAGTTGATCGACACAGAACAGAAACCAATCTTCACTCTGGGCCCGATCATCCACAACGAAGGCGTAGTAGCGGATCTGGAAGCTCGTGGCGTCCATGTTATCGCAGAAGCGGATCTGGATTCCCCGGATGACACCCTGCAGAACGGAACAGTAGTCATCCGCTCTCACGGTGTAGGCAAAGCCATCTACGATAAGCTGAAAGAAAAAAACATCTCTTATGTAGATGTGACCTGCCCCTTCGTTCTGAAAATCCACAGGATCGTGGAAAAAGAAAGCCTTGCAGGAAACCACATCATCATCATCGGCGACAAAGACCACCCTGAAGTACAGGGCATCTGCGGCTGGTGTCAGGGACCGTACACGGTGATCAGAAACAAAGAAGAAGCCGAAGCATTTGTACCCCCAAAAGGCAAAAAAATAAGCATTGTGTCCCAGACGACATTTAATTACAACAAATTTAAAGATTTAGTTGAAATTCTTTGCAAAAAGAGGTATGATAATAATGTTTTAAATATTCTCAATATTTTAAACACTATTTGTAATGCTACCGAAGAACGGCAGAGAGAAGCAAAAAACATAGCCGGAGAGGTAGACACTATGTTGGTCGTAGGTGGCCGGCACAGTTCCAATACTCAAAAGCTGTTTGAAATATGTAAAAAGGAATGTGGAAATACTTACTATATACAAACACCTGTAGACTTGGATTCTGAAATGTTCCAATGCAGTAGTTATGTAGGTATTACAGCAGGGGCTTCCACCCCAAACAAAATTATTGAGGAGGTTCAAGAACATGTCAGAATTAAGTTTTGAACAAATGCTGGAAGATTCCGTAAAGACTATCAGAAATGGAGAGATTGTACAGGGTACTGTCATCGATGTTAAAGAAGATGAGATTATTCTGAATATCGGTTATAAAGCAGACGGTATTATCACAAAGAACGAATACTCTAACGATGCAAGCCTTGTACTCACAGATGCTGTTCACGTTGGAGACACAATGGAAGCAAAAGTTCTCAAAGTAAACGATGGAGAAGGTCAGGTTACTCTTACTTACAAGAGACTGGCAGCAGAGAAAGGCAACAAACGTCTTGAAGAAGCATTTGAGAATCAGGAAGTATTAAAAGCTCCTGTAACTCAGGTACTTGACGGCGGACTTTGTGTAAACGTAGACGAAGCAAGAGTATTCATTCCTGCAAGTCTCGTTTCCGACACATACGAGAAAGACCTTTCCAAATATGCAGATCAGGAGATCGAATTCGTTATCACAGAATTCAACCCGAGAAGACGCCGCATCATCGGTAACCGTAAACAGCTTCTTCTCGCTGAGAAAGCAGAGAAACAGAAAGAATTAATGGAGAGAATCCATGTTGGCGACACAGTTGAAGGAACTGTTAAGAACGTTACAGATTTCGGTGCATTCATCGATCTCGGCGGAGCTGACGGACTTCTTCACATCTCCGAAATGTCCTGGGGCAGAGTAGAGAACCCGAAGAAAGTATTCACAGTTGGCGAAACACTTAAAGTTCTTATCAAAGAGATCAACGGAGACAAGATTGCACTTTCCCTCAAATTCCCGGAAGCAAATCCATGGCTCACAGCAGCTGAGGACTTCGCTGTAGGAAACGTAGTAAAAGGTAAAGTTGCACGTATGACAGACTTCGGCGCATTTGTAGAACTTGCACCAGGTGTAGATGCACTTCTTCACGTATCTCAGATTTCCAGAGAGCACGTTGCAAAACCTGCAGACGTACTGTCAATCGGACAGGAAATCGAAGCTAAAGTTGTTGACTTCAACGGCGAAGACAAGAAGATCAGCCTGAGCATGAAAGCTCTTGAGGCACCGGCTGAGGAAGCTACAGAAGAATAATAACAGACAACAAAAATAGTTGTGTTGAATAACAGAGACTGCCGGATGGAAAGCTGCTTGCTGAATATCCGGCAGTTTTGTTGACAGAAGGGATAACAAGAATGCTCGAAGAAGGAATATTCGATATACATTGCCACATTGTGCCAGGAGTGGATGACGGAGCTGCGGATATTGAAGAAACAAGAAAATTATTGGAGATGGAATATAAGCAGGGAGTGAGAAACATTATTCTGACGCCTCATTTTCGTTTTCGGATGTTTGAGACACCTCTGGAAAAAGTACAGAGACAATTCCGGCTTGCAGAAGAGGCGGCAGCAGATATCAGTAAAGATCTGCATCTTTACCTCGGATGCGAATTTCATGCAAATATGGAGATGCTTCCTATGCTTCGTGAGAAAAAAGTTTCTACCATGGCTGGTTCCAGGTATGTGCTGGTAGAATTCTCTCACAATTCAGAGGCATCCTATATCAGAGAACGCCTGTCTGCAATGCTTTCCGGCGGGTACAGACCCATTGTTGCACATATTGAACGATACGAAGCGACCCGTACAGATCTGGACTTTGTAGAAGAACTGACAGAGATGGGAGCTTATATGCAGATCAATGCAGACAGCATTGTGGGAAAAGACGGCTTTTTTACAAAACGCTACTGTCAGAAGCTGATGAAGAATGACCTGGTTCATTTTGTAGGTTCTGACTGCCATGACAGCAGTAAAAGAATTTCCAGAATCGGGGAAGCCTATAGCTATGTAATTAAGAAAATGGATACAGACTATGCGAAACAGCTTTTCATTCGAAATCCGCAGAAAATCATAGATCATAAATTTTAATGGATTTTGACCGAGTTAACTTTGTGGTCGGATTTTAAAGAATTTTAATGAATTTCAAAGAATAATGTCACTCGCAATTGACTTTTTATACGTACTACGGTAAAATGTATACGGTTTATGTAAAACTGTAACTGTCTGCTGTAAAATAAATCAGTCGGATAATTACAAAAACTACAATGAAAAAGGGAAAAGGAAAATATCAGATGTTAGACAATTTGAACAGCAAATTTGAGAGCAGCAGGGTGCAGGCACTTGATGTCAATGACGATGAAGTTGAAATTGATTTACTGGAAATATTTCATGCACTCAGAAAGAAAATTCTGCTGGTACTGATGGTTGCTCTTATAGGTGGCTGTATCGGAGCTGCATGTACACAGTTCCTGATGACACCAATCTACAGTTCAACATCCAGTATGCTTGTTCTCTCAAAGGAAACCACGCTGACATCTCTGGCGGATCTGCAGTTAGGTGCCAGTCTGACAAGTGATTACACAGTACTGATCACAAGTACCCCTGTACTGGAACAGGTAGTTACAAATCTGAACCTGGATATGACAGCGGAGGATCTGAAAGAGGATGTAACGATTAATAATCCGACAGATACCCGTATCCTTGAGATCACTGTTGATAATCCGGATTCTACAATGGCTAAGAAGATCGTAGATGAGATTGCGAATGTTTCCTCATCCTATATCGGAGACAAGATGGAAGTTATTCCGCCTAAGATCATCGAAGTTGGTAAGATTGCTACAGAGAGAACTTCTCCAAGTGTAATGAAGAACTCAGTAATTGGCTTCTTACTCGGATTTCTTGCATGTGCGGCAATCGTAGTTGTATACGCTGTAATGGATGATACTATCAAGACAGAAGAAGATATTGAGAAATATCTCGGTGTTTCTGTACTTGCCAAGGTTCCTGACAGAAAAGACTACGTAAACATGAAGAACAAGAAACCAAAGAGCAATAAGAAGAACAAGAAGCGTCGCTAGAGTAATGGAGGAATCTGAGCAATGAAGAAACTCAACTTAACAGATAAAAGAAAACCGGACTATTTCTACAGCGAAGCGATTAAAACGCTGCGTACAAATATCCAGCTGTCCGGTCAGAGCATAAAGACAATTCTGGTTACAAGCTGTTTTCCGAATGAAGGTAAGAGTGATGTAGTACTCAGCCTTGCACAGGAGCTTGGAAGCATCGGTAAGAAAGTTCTTCTTCTGGATGCGGATATCAGAAAGACTGCTTATGCAGGACGACTGGGAGTAGAAGAAGAGGTCAAGGGTCTTTCCCAGCTTCTCAGTGGGCAGGTAGGACTGCAGGATATTATCTATGAGACGAATTTCCCGAATATGGACATTATATTCGGAGGTCCGGCTGCACCAAACCCTTCAGGACTTCTCAGCGAGAACATTTTCAAGGTTTTTCTGAAAGAAGTCAGGGAATATTACAATTACATACTAATTGACACACCGCCGATCGGAACTGTAATCGATGCTGCGGTAATCGGCAGATGCTGTGATGGAGCGATCTTCCTGATCCAGCCAGGTAGCGTCAGATACAGAGATGCACAGAAGGCATTTGCACAGCTTGAGAGAAGCGGATGCCGTGTTCTGGGAGCTGTTATGAATAAGATAGACACCAGTAGCGACAAATATTACTCTTCTTACTACAAACATTATGGTGAATACTATCGCAGAAGCGATGATGAGTCCCAGAAATAATATCGCTGTCTGATAATCGTTCAGAAGTGATATCATAACCATAATTAACAGTAAAGGAAAATTGGGAAAAGTGAGCAGAAATAAGAAGAGAAAAGGGAAAAAGACAAATATTTTGCTGGGTTTTATCTGTATTATCCTGGTGGGGGTTCTCGGTACAATTCTTGTGATGAGCTATAATACAGAGCAGGAAGAAGCCAAACGTCTGACAGAACTTGCAGGTAACCAGCAGAGCGGAATCGAAGATTATGAAGCAGTAAAGGAACACGCTGCACAGTTAGAGAAGGCATCCTCCGAAGATGAGAATACAGAAGATGCCGATAACAGTGAGACAAAGAAGAGCAAGAAGAAAGAAGACACAGCCGGGGAAGAGGATGCAGAGGAGACCGCACAGGCAGAAGATACTGCTGAAGCGGAAACACCGAGAACAATTTCCGGTATCGTATGCTGGGGAGATGATCTGATCAATGGTGAGGAATCCAACACTTATTCCTACATGGCAGTACTTCAGAAACTTCTGACAGACAACGGATATAACCTGACAGTGATTAACAAGACTCTTCAGGGCGGCGGTACACTTTCTATGATGAAGATGGCCGGTGTAAGTGATGAAACTCTTCAGGGATATATTGCGAAACATCAGCAGGCCGCAAATGGTGCGCAGCTGAATGTAACAGAGACAGGAATCCGTGATCTTACAGAAGAACAGACTACCAGAAATGATATGGACTGTGTACCTGTCATCTTCATGGGATACTATGGCGGATGGAATCATGATCCTGCAGAGCTTGCTGAGCAGCAGGAACAGATTTTAAATACATTCCAGAACAAAGACCAGTTCATTGTTGTAGGAACACGCCCTATGGATGGAAGCGTGACTTCTGAAGCACTCGATCAGGTGCTCAGCGAGAAGTGGGGCGAACATTATATCAGTCTTGCAAATGTGACACAGCAGCTGTCTGCTACTCATGAAGCACAGCAGGCTATGGCAGAGGCAGTGTTCCAGAAATTGCAGGAGCTTGGCTATATCAGCCAGAGCTGAATAAACGATTGAAGGAATGAAAATGAAAAAAACAGCAAAAGAAGCTGCGAGACAACGAAAGATTTATATGATTCTGATAATTATCCTGATCATAGTTCTTACAGTTTTGGGCGGCGGGTATTATTTTATGATGCAGACAAAAGCATCATCCAGAAATACAGGTGCTCAGAACAGTAACGGTCAGAATCAGACGAGCCAGACATCAGGTAGTGACACTGTGGAATATCAGGGTGCGACATATAAATATAACGATCATCTCAGCAACTACTTATTTCTAGGAATTGATACAAGAGAATCGGTAGATACTTATCAAACACAGGAAGATGCCGGACAGGCAGATGCGATTTTTGTGGTTTCTATGGACAGAGCGACGGAGAAGATTAAAGTGCTCTTCGTCCCGCGAGATTCTATGACAGAGATTGAGGTTTTCAATCCATCCGGTAAGAGTCTTGGAATGACAACAGACCACATAAATATTCAATACGCATTTGGTGATGGTCGACAGAAGAGTTGTGAACTGATGAAGACAGCAGTATCCAATCTGCTGGACGGACTTCCGATTCAGGGATACTGTTCCATGAACATGGATGGTATTCCGGTGATTACGGACTTCGTAGGAGGAGTTCAGATCACAGTGCCTGACAACAGCCTTGAGGATGTAGATCCGGAATTTAAAGAAGGCGCTGTTGTTAACATTACAGGTGAAAACGCAGAAAAGTTTGTACGATATCGAGATACTGACAGGACCCAGAGTGCTCTGGTCCGTCAGGAGAGACAGAAAACCTATCTCCAGGCATTAATTCAGAAAGCCCAGGAGAAGGCAGGAGAGGATGCCGGATTTGTGACAGACCTCTACGACAGTATTAAGAGCTATACAGTTACAAGCATGGGAAATGACATATTTGCGAAACTCCTTGCAGCATCAGGAAACGGTATCACTGATACAGAGACGGTACCGGGTGAGGGAACGCAAGGTAAGAACTTTGATGAGTATCATGTAGATAAAGATGCTCTGTCAGACTTGATTATTTCCATGTTTTATGAGAAAATTCAATAAACCGGTTAGAAGACAGCCGGTTTGGAATAAACTGTATGGTGGTAAATAGTCATTAGTACTGTTATTATTACTCAGAGATAATTCGTACAGACTTCCTGTACGATTATCAATATAAAAATAATCCAAAAGGAGAGGTGCATTATGAAACTTGCAAAGAAATTCATGACACTTGCTTTAGCAACTGCCCTTGGTGTAGGATGTGCTACTGTAGGTGTCAGTGCAGCAGGAAGCCGCACAAGCGCAATTACAGTATCTGCTGAACAGTCTGCAATCTATGAAGTTGTTCAGAAGATCGAAGAAGCAGAAGGCTTTGCAGATCTGCAGGCAGAACTGCCGGCAGTAGCTGACGCTTTCAAACAGGTTAACGAAGGTAAAATGGAAGTTGCTGGTTTCGTTGACGTTCTGAAAACCCTTTCAGAAGAGACAACAGACGAAGAAGTTAAAGCAGCTATCGATGAACTCGTTCAGAAACTTGACGGAAAAGAATTCGTTACAGGTTTTGATGAATTCAAAGTACTTGATGCAGACAAAGCAGAGAAGAATGCTGATGGTAAATATGAAGTTGAGATCTCTGTTCCAAGTATCACAGATACTATGGAAAACATTCAGCTTGTAGCTTATAGCAAAGAAGATGCAAAGAAATGGCAGATCGTTGATCCGATCAGCGTTGACAAAGAGAACAAAACTCTTGAAGTTGCATTAGATGATGGTGCTTTCTTCACTGTTGTTGCAGATGCTGAATAATTATTCGGTAATTCAGAAATAAAATGCAGCCGCCAGAAATGGCGGCTGTTTTTTGTGTTCTGAAAAAAGTTATTGTATGCTTTGTTTTCAGTAATACGAAATGTTTTAAACAGAAAATATTGACAAATTATGTAGAACTATGTAGAATAACCTATAGCGAAAACATAGATTTATGAAAACAGGGAGAGAAGAAAAAGAAAAATATGTATAGAAAAAGTTCTAAAGGTTGGCTGAAGCACTTTGATTTTATATTAATTGATTTAATCAGCCTGCATCTGGCATTCGTTTTATCATATGTTTGTCGTCATGGGATAGGAAATCCGTACAAGAATTTATTATACAGAAATATGGCATTTATGTTGACATTTATCGATTTTTTTGTGGTATTTCTGTTTGAGACTTTAAAAGGCGTATTGAGACGGGGATACTATCAGGAACTGGCTGCGACGGTTAAACACGTGATTCTGGTAATGCTTCTGGCAGTTTTATATTTATTTACAATTCAAGAGGGAACCTCTTTTTCCAGATCAGTTTTGTATTTTACAGCTGTGTTCTATATAATATTTGCATATGTGACAAGGATTTTGTGGAAGAAACATTTGCAGAAAAGAATGGAAAATGGAGGCGACCGTTCACTTCTGATTATTACAAGCAGTGATATTGCTGCTGAAGTGGTGCGCAGCATGCAGGAGCATAATTACCAGCGATTTAATTTGATTGGAATTGTGCTTGTGGACAAAGATATGAAAGGACAAAAGATAGAAGGAATTCCTGTTCTGGCAAATGAAGAAGATGCGGCAAATTATGTCTGCAGAGAATGGATTGATGAAGTTTTTCTTGTAATTTCTGAAAAATATCCTTATCCACAGAAACTGGCAGATCAGCTGTTAGAAACAGGTGTAACAGTACATTTAAATCTGGCAAAGATGGCAGATGCGATAGGAAAGAAGCAGCTGGTAGAGAAGCTGGGCGATTATACAGTATTGACAACCAGCATAAACTATGCAACTGTGAAGCAGGCATTTATGAAGAGAAGCCTGGATATTATAGGTGGATTGGCAGGATGTATTTTGACAGGAATAATTTTCATATTTGTGGCACCTGCAATCTATATTCAGTCGCCAGGTCCGATTTTCTTCTCACAGATTCGAGTGGGAAAGAATGGCAAGAAGTTTAAGATGTATAAATTCCGCAGTATGTACATGGATGCCGAGGAGCGGAAAAAAGAGCTGATGAAAGACAACAGAGTCGAAGACGGCATGATGTTTAAGCTGGAATTCGATCCACGTGTAATAGGAAATAAAGTCTTGCCAAATGGAGAAAAAAAGACTGGTATTGGTAATTTTATTAGAAAAACAAGCCTGGATGAATTTCCACAATTTCTTAATGTACTAAAAGGAGACATGTCGCTGGTAGGCACAAGACCACCGACACTGGATGAATGGGAGAAGTATGAACTGCATCATCGAGCACGTCTTGCGGTAAAACCGGGGATTACTGGTATGTGGCAGGTGAGTGGAAGAAGCGATATTACGGATTTTGAGGAAGTTGTGAAACTGGATATGAAGTATATTGCGAATTGGAACTTTGGATTGGATATTAAGATTTTGATTAAGACGGTGGCTTCTGTTTTGAGACATGAAGGGTCGATGTGAGTGAAAGACCGGAAGTGGAGAATAGTTGGTAGAAGAGGGGACAATGGAAGAGAAATTTAGAGTGGCGATGTTCGGACAAAAGCGTCTGTCTAGAGAAGGCGGGATTGAGATTGTTGTAAAAGAACTTTGCACTAGAATGGTACAGGCTGGATGTCAGGTGACCTGCTATAACAGAGCGGGTCATCATGTGAGTGGCGCTGAGTATGATGATAAAACAGAATATGAAGGGATTTGTCAGAAGTCTGTTCCTACTATTGAAAAAAAGGGGTTGGCCGCAGTATCTTCTTCTGCTTTTGCTGCACTTTATAGTGCGTTTGGAAAATATAATGTGGTACATATCCATGCAGAAGGACCAGCTTTTTTTCATGGCTGCCGAAAATGTTTGGGAAAAGAGTAGTCGTTACGATTCATGGGGAGTGTGAAATAATATGGACAACCAGAGAAAAGCTGATTTCATGCGGGTTTGCGCGGCTTGACCTTTTCACCTCAACTTGTTTCTGCTTGTCATGGTGCGTTACGGCTAGCGTGTTTTCAGGGGTTAATGGCTTCTGGTTGCGCTCTATACTTAACCCACCACAGCGAAAGCTGATAGAGCAGAAAACAAAATAAGGAGGTACGAAGGCGAGCCTGCGTATAGATTGCTACTGCAATCTGTATACAGGCTTGTTGTCGTGCAATAAAGGATGCAAAGTGAATAGTGAAAGAACGAGCATGACAATTTGAGGATAAGAACTACTGGGATTGTGCATAAGGCAAAGATAAAAGCATGAAATAGCGGTTGGAGAGAAGTAATGGAAGGAAAAATCAGACTTGCGGTTTTCGGACAGAAACGTCTTTCGCGTGAAGGCGGGATAGAGATTGTCGTAAAAGAATTATGCACCAGGATGGCACAGAATGGTTGTGAGGTGACTTGCTACAATAGAGCAGGTCATCATGTGAGCGGTGCAGAGTATGACAAAACAATTGAATATGATGGTATCCGTCAAAAGGTTGTTCCGACCATTGAGAAAAAGGGACTTGCGGCGGTAAGCTCTTCCTTTTTCGCAGCACTTTATAGTGCATTTGGAAGATACGATGTGGTGCATATCCATGCAGAAGGTCCTGCCTTTTTCTGCTGGATACCAAAACTTTTTGGCAAGCGTGTAGTCAACACTATCCACGGTTTGGACTGGGATCGCGAGAAGTGGCGCGGAAGCGTTGCATCCAAGTTCATTCGTGGCGGCGAAAAAAACGCCGTGAAATATGCGGACGAAATCATCGTTCTAAGCAAAGGCGTTCAGAAGTACTTCATGGATACGTACGGGAGGGAGACGCATTTTATCCCTAATGGTGTCAATCGGCCAGAGGTTCGGGAAGCAAATCTGATCAAGGATCATTTTGGATTGGAAAAGGATTCCTACATATTGTTCCTCGGTCGTCTGGTGCCGGAGAAGGGCATTCGATATCTGGTTGAGGCCTTCAAGAATGTCAAGACAGATAAAAAACTGGTCATCGCAGGTGGCTCCAGCGATACGGATTCCTTTATGGAGGAATTGAAAGACCTGGCGAAGGGCGACGATCGGATTCTCTTTACCGGGTTTGTGCAGGGAGCAATGCTGGATGAACTGTACAGTAACGCCTATATCTATACTCTGCCGTCTGATTTGGAAGGAATGCCGCTAAGTCTACTGGAAGCAATGAGCTACGGCAACTGCTGTTTGGTTTCGGATATTCCGGAGTGCGCAGAGGTTGTGGAAGATAAGGCATTGATTTTCAAAAAGTCAGATGTGGAGGACTTGCGAGAAAAATTGCAAGATGCCTGTGACCATCCAGAAATGGTTATGAAAATGAAGAATCAGGCAGCTGACTTTATCTGCGAGAAATATAACTGGGATGAAGTTGTAAAGGAAACGATGAAACTGTACAGGAGAAATAATAGATGAGAGTATTGATAATAAATAAATTTTTATATCCAAACGGTGGATCAGAAACCTACATATTTAAGCTGGGTGAGGCGCTAGAGCAGCACGGACATGAGGTTCAGTACTTCGGTATGGAGCATGAAGGCCGCTGCGTGGGCAACCGGGTCAATGCTTATACATCTGGTATGGACTTCCACGGCGGCAGCAAACTGAGCAAGCTGACCTACCCGATCAAGACGATTTACAGCAAGGAAGCAAGAGTACAGCTGCGGAAAGTGCTGGACGACTTCAAGCCGGATGTCTGTCACCTGAACAACTTCAACTACCAGCTGACACCTTCCATCATTCTGGAAATCGTGAAGTGGCGCAAGGAGACCGGAAGAGATTGTAAGATCATCTTCACGGCACATGACTACCAGTTGGTCTGCCCGAACCATCAATTAAAGAACCCTATCACACATGAGAACTGTGAGAAGTGCCTCGGCGGTCATTTCATGAATTGTGTAAAGGGAAAATGTGTTCACGATTCTACTGCAAAATCTATCGTTGGCATGATGGAGGCAGAGTTCTGGAAGTGGAACGGAGCATACAAGTACATTGACAAAATCATCTGTTGCTCGGAGTTCCTGAAAACTAAGATGGACACCAATCCGCTGTTTGCAACCAAGACGATTGCAATGCACAACTTCGTGGAGAAGGTAGAACCTAAAGACGTTGAGAAGAAAGACTACGTCCTCTATTTCGGCCGTTTCTCCGAGGAGAAAGGAATCAACACACTGGTTGAGACTTGCAACCTGTTGCCGGATATTCAGTTTATTTTTGCTGGTTCCGGCCCACTGGAAAACAAGGTCAATCAGCTGAAAAATGTTAAGAATGTAGGTTTCCAGACGGGTGGCGCACTGGACAAATTGATTCGAGAAGCAAAGTTCTCTATCTGTCCTTCGGAAGTCTATGAAAACTGTCCGTTCTCCGTTATGGAGAGTCAGCAGCGCGGCACGCCTGTCATCGGCGCAAATATTGGTGGTATTCCTGAGTTGATCACAGATGGTGTGGATGGACGGTTGTTCACAAGCCGAGATTCCAAGCAGCTGGCCTCGATTATCAGGGAACTTTGGAACAATCCGGAAGAGACGGATAACTATGCAAAGGCGTGTCTGAACCTTGAACGAGACGACCTTGAGGCTTACTGCGACAAACTCGTCCCGATTTATCTGGGGGGGGGGGTAACCCTTTGTAAGTATCAGCGAATGGACTATGCGCTGTACTTTGGCCGCTTCTCCGAGGAGAAAGGCATTGGCACACTCATCAAGGTCTGCAAGGAGTTGCCGGATGTGCAGTTCATCTTTGCCGGTACTGGACCGCTGGAAGATACCATCAATGGTGTAAGCAACATCAAGAATGTAGAATTCCAGAGGGGTGAGGCACTGGAAAAACTCATCCGTGAGGCACGGTTCTCTATCTATCCGTCTGAGTGGTATGAGAACTGTCCGTTCTCCGTGATGGAATCCCAGATGTACGGCACGCCGGTGCTAGGCTCTGAGATAGGTGGTATCCCGGAACTGATTCAGGTCGGTAAAACTGGTGAACTGTTTGAGAGCGGCAATGCCGAAGACCTGAAAAGGAAGGTCCAGAAGCTCTGGGGTGATAAGAAGCTGTGTGAGCAGTATAGCAAGAACTGCAAAGACATCAGCTTCGATACAATCGATGAGTATTACGAGAAAATTATGAAGGTTTATAGAGGTGAAGCATGATTTATGTTTTATATGATAAACCCAAGAAATTGGAAGATATGTCGTTTTTGACTGCGGCATTTGAAAAAGAGTACAAGGAAATTTATCCCGAGTGGCGCTGCACTTCTATCAAGCAAATGCTCTCAGTGTGCAGTACAACCGTAAAACGTACAAAATCAGGTGACACCATTGTATGCTGGTATGACTTTATGGGAGTGTTGTGTTGGTGGTTGAGTAAACTGACCAACAAGAAAATTAAAGTTATAGCAATCAATGTTTTGTTGAAAGATAAAAATACAACGAAAAACAAGGTGGCAAAGTATCTTTATAAAAAGGCGTTGTGTTCAAATTCTTTTGCGGCAACAGTTACGACTGTGGAGTACGGCCGCTATATTAATGAGATTTTGAATACAAAAGTGAATTTTACGCTTTTGCATGATGTCTATCATCAAAATTATACTTTGAATAAGCGAGTAGAAACCAAGGTAAATACGGTTTTTTGTGGTGGTAGAAATGGCCGGGATTGGAAACTGCTATTTGAAGTTGCGAAAAAGCTTCCAAAGGTGACGTTTAATTGTGTTATGCCGAGTGCTCTGAAAGAACAGTTCTTAGGCGCTATGGGGGATAATGTCTGCGTTAAAACGGATATCCCGGAAAGCGAATTTATGGAGTTTTTGTGCGAGTCACAACTTATTGCCATGCCACTGGATACAGAAGCACCGGCAGGATTGACCGTCTATTTTCAGGCGGCTGCAAATAATAAAATGATTATAACATCCGATACGGTTACGACAGAAGGATATTTGTCAGATGGATGCGGAGCCTTATGTAAGAATACCGTAGAGGACTGGGTGGACAAAATTCAGTATTATCTTCTGCATACAAACGATGCAGATATCTGTGCAGCAAAGTTTAAGGATTTCCTTGAGAATGAGTGCTCTGAGGAAAAGTATACCGAAACACTGTGGGGGATGCTTGCGGAATGAAAGAAAGGTATGAAGGAGTAGATGGCTTGAAGGCGTATGCCATTATCGGCATTGCGCTGATGCACATCCTCACAAATGGAGAATATGGGATAGGAGGATTTGTGTTTGAGCAGCTTATTCCGTCTTTCACAAACCTCGTTTTCCTTTTTATGATGGTCAGTGGCTTTGGTATGTGCTGTGGCTATTACCAGAAATTCAAGGATCAGAAAATCAGTGTGGGAGAGTTCTACGCCAAAAGATACAGTAAAATTTGGCCGTACTTCGCATTGCTTTGTGCGCTGGACTTTGTAATGTCACCCAGTAAAAGTGCATTGTATGAGGTCTTTGCAAACCTGACACTTTGTCAGGGTCTTTTGCCGAATATGAACATATCGGTTATCGGTGTAAGTTGGACGTTGGCAGTGATTTTCGTATTTTATCTGTTGTTTCCGTTTTTTTGCTTCCTGCTGGAAAACAAGAAACGCGCGTGGTTGGCACTTGCCTGTGCTGTAATCTACAACTTCGTATGCAGCACATATTTCTTTGATGAAAGCCACATTGCAGATAGAGTGCTAGTGAATTTCAGTGCAAGGACAAACATTCTGTATTGTGCAGTTTATTTCATCGCTGGTGGACTGATCTTCCTCTATCGAAAGGAGTTGTCCGAGCTTGCATCGAAGTACAAAGTTATCGCCGGAGTATTTTTGCTGATTGCTACAGTTGTTTATTTTGCAATAGGTAGTTCTACACTTACAATGTTGTTCTTTTGCGTGGCCGCACTGGTCTATACCATCGGATGCAATCGGGGGGGGGTACTGGTCAATCCAGTCGCCAAGTTCCTTGGCGGTATCTGCTTCGAGATTTACCTGTGCCACATGGTAATTTATCGTGTGCTTGAAAAGTTACACCTTGTTCATCTGTTTGGAAATGGTCTGCTGGCATATATCTTCACAGTAGTTGCAGTTATTTGTGGCTCGGTTGTGTTCTCGGTGTGTGCCAAGTGGTTCTTAAATAAAATCGAAACATTCTTAAAAGAGAGAGTTAGGAGAGTTAATCATGTCTGAAGAAAAGAAGTTAAATGGTACGGTCATCGTCACTTATCGCTGCAATGCCCGTTGCTCTATGTGTAACCGTTATAAAGCACCTTCCAAACCGGAAGAGGAAATCAGCATCGAAACCATCAAGAAACTGCCGAAGATGTATTTTACGAACATCACCGGCGGTGAGCCGTTCATCCGCTCTGACCTGAAGGATATTGTGCGTGAACTGTATAAGAAATCTGACCGTATCGTTATTTCTACGAATGGTTTCTTTACGGATCGTATCGTTGATCTGTGCAAAGAGTTTCCGCAGATTGGTATTCGTATCTCTATCGAAGGTCTGGAGCAGACCAACAACGAGATCCGTGGCCTGCAGAACGGCTACCAGCGTGGATACGGTACGCTGAAGAAACTGCGTGAGATGGGCATGAAGGATGTCGGTTTTGGTATGACCGTCCAGGACAAGAATGCTCCTGACCTGGTTCCGCTGTACAAGATTTCCAACGAGATGGGTATGGAGTTCGCCACGGCTTCTCTGCATAACAGCTTCTACTTTGTTGAGGCAAAAAATATCATCCATGACCGTCCGATGGTCGCAAAGAATTTCGAGAATCTGGTCAACGAACTGCTCCGCAGCAACAGCCCGAAAAAATGGTTCCGTGCCTACTTTAACCACGGTCTGATCAACTACATTTACGGTCAGAAGCGTCTGCTGCCTTGCGACATGAGTTTTGATACCTTCTTCATCGACCCGTATGGCGATGTTATGCCTTGTAATGGTACCAAGGATAAAGAAGTCATGGGCAACCTGAATACCCAGAGCTGGGACGAACTGTGGAACAGTCCGCAGGCTGAGGAAGTCCGCAAGAAGGTTCGTTGCTGCGACCGTGACTGCTGGATGATTGGCTCTGTCAGCCCTGCTATGCATAAGTACATCTGGAAACCTGCTACCTGGGTTCTGGTTCACAAGTTCAAGGCTCTCTTCACCAAGCATCCGTATAGCATGTACGAACTGAAGATTTGCCGTGACTACCGTGATGGCAAGGTCACTAAGGAAGAACTGGACAAGTGCAGCACCTGCGATATGAATTGTGTGATCAACAACGGTCTGAGTGAGGCTTCCAAAGAACAGCTGAAGCATAAGACCGGCGAGGAAATCGTGGATGCTGATATCGCACAGCAGATGGAGACGAAGTAATGAGTGAAAAGACAGCGGCAAGAACAAGAGAAAAATGGGTCGATGATGTAAAAGTTATTGCCTGTATATTGGTTGTACTGGGCCATTTCTTCCAGAGCATGACGAAGTCAAATATTCTGCCTGAAAATGGTTTATACCAGTGGTTCAATACGACAATTTATTACTTCCATGTGCCGCTGTTCTTTATTTGTAGCGGATACTTGTATCAGAAGTACAGCAAGGTAAACAGTGTGGGTAGTTGGTGCAAGAATGTGGCAAAAAAAGCATTGGCACTCGGCGTACCCTATGCCACTTTTACGACTGCTACGTGGGTGCTGAAAAAGGTGTTCTCAAGTAGTGTTAACGACCAGATTGGTGGTCTCGGTGATACACTGTTCCTCCATCCGACTGCTCCATATTGGTATCTATACGCATTGTTTTTTATCTTTCTGGTCACGCCGACTTTTAGCGATGTGAAAGCAGCTGCAATAGGATTGATAGTTGCGCTGGCTGCAAAAGTCTTGATTTTAACTGGGGGGGGGGTACAGCATTTACGCTGTATCGACGGTTCTCTCAAACGAAATCTGGTTTGTGCTCGGTATGGGTATTTGCACGTTTAATGTGCAGATGAAGGGCAAAAGAGTACAAGGGACGATATTCGGGTTGCTGTTTATAATTCTGAGCATTGTGGTATATACGGCGAAAATTAGCGGCAGTATGATCTCTTTCATAATGGGATTATTGGCTTGTGTGGCGGTTATCCTGATGGTGGCTGATTTTGAGGAAATGTTCAGTAGGGGTATGGACTTTCTTGCAAAGTACACAATGCCGATTTTTCTGATGCATACATTGTTTGCCGCACCGCTGCGATCTGTTCTACTGAAGGTTGGCGTTACGAATGCTGTGGCACATGTGGTGCTGGGACTTGGAATTAGCTTTGCAGGTCCGATTATAGCTGCATGGATTATGAAGAAAACAAAGTGGATGGAGTTTTTCTTGTACCCGAATAAATTAATTAGAAAGGTATCTTAAGGATGAGACTTAAAGGTAAAGCCAAGGAAATCCTTGGATTGATGCGAGCAAAAATCTTTGGCATAACCGCTGGGCAGAGCGTTTATATTGGTAAGCATTGCAGCCTAAAAGGAAAACACCATATTACCTTGGAAGATTGTGTGACGGTACGTCCATATGCCCAAATCTGGTCGGGGGGGGGGTACAGTGAGAATTGGAAAAGGCTCCGAAATTGGTGAACGATGCCGAATCTCTATTGCTAATTCTTTGGAAATTGGAGAAAAAGTACTCCTTTCTCCAAACGTGTACATAACCGATTGTGATCATGAGTACCGTGACGTAGATGTTCCAGTGATTGATCAAGGAATTGTACAAAGAGGACAGAAAGTATCCATTGGAGAAGGTTCTTACATTGGAATCAATGCAGTGATTGTAGGCAATGTGAGGATTGGCAGACATTGCGTGGTTGGAGCCAATTCGGTGGTTACTAAAGACGTACCAGATTATTGTGTGGCAGTTGGGAGTCCGGCAAAAGTGATTAAGAACATGAAGAATTGATGTAGTGAGGAATATATAAATGAAAACAGGATTAGTAAGCATTGTCTTACCAATATACAATGTGGAAAAGTATCTTGATAGATGCATTGAGAGCGTTATAAATCAGACATACAAAAACCTAGAAATCCTTCTTGTAGATGATGGGTCACCGGATGATTGCCCTCAAAAATGCGAAGAGTGGGCTAAGAAAGATGGCCGAATAAAAGTTATCCATAAGGCTAATGCAGGACTTGGATATGCCCGTAATACGGGAATAGAAAATGCTTCTGGAGAATACATTTGCTTTTTTGATAGCGACGATTATATTGATCCAAGTACAATAGAAAAGGCATATAATACCGCACAGAAAAACAATAGTGATATGGTTTTGTTCGGCCACTACGATGTTGATGTACAAGGAAAAATCGTCAGAACGTATATACCTACAACAGACAAAGAAAGCTATGTGGGCTCTGAGGTTCAAGAGGTGCTTTTACCTGATTTGGTTTCTGATAATCCTGCAACAGGGAAGAGTACGAATTTATGGCTAAGCGCATGGTGTTGTATGTACTCTATGAAGTTGATATTAGAAAGCAACTGGAGATTTGCTTCGGAACGGGACATTATATCTGAGGATGTATATTCATTGTTGCGATTGTATAGAAATGTAAAAAAAGTCACTATAATTCCAGAGGCATTCTATTACTATTGTGAGAATAGTACGTCATTGACACATACGTATAAGGCAGATCGATTCGATAGAATAAAGAGATTCTACAATGCCTGCATAGATGCGTGCGATGAACTAAATTATATTGATGAGGTAAAAAAGCGCTTTTCGGATCCATTTATTTCGAATACAATTGCTGCAATGAAAATGATTATTCAAGCGGATATGAGTAATGATAAAAAGAAATTGGCTTTCAAAGCTATATGTAAGGATGAACAACTTCATAGAATAATAAATAGCGTGGAAGTCAAAAAAGAAAAATTTACACGAAGATTGTTGATTTGGTTTTTAAAGGCCCGATTATATAGTGTTTGCGAACTGTTGGTTAGATTAAAAGCATAGAGGGGTTTAAGCGTAAATGAAAAGTAGATTAACAGTTAAAAAAACACATTTGCTATGTGCCATAACGCTTTTACTTACCCTATTTTCTGGACAAAGTTCAAAATTGTTTGGAATATCAGGTGGAGCAGCATATCAATTGTTGTATTACTCTAAATATATATCAGCTTTGTTTCTAGTGGCGTATGCATTATCACGCCCAAGAAAGGTTTCCGATTATGAAGTAAAAAGACTTCTGACAATTCTTTTGCCTCTTGTAGTGTTGATGATAGTGGTAGAATGCTTTGCTGTATTTACAAGTCCTGTGCCGGCAATGTATGGCATAAGATATTGGACTAGATCTTTAGCAGTGTTCTTGGATCGATTTTGCATTTATGCAGTTGTTATTGGAATATGGGAACTGTGTGGAGATGAAGCGATAGAGTGTATCACAAATATCTTTATCGTAGATGAAATTCTTATTTTTGCAAGTGCTATTTTTCATGTGGGAGTTGCTGGAATCGTTGAGAGCTTTTTAGGTGCTTTTGCATTTAGTGAGGGTGCATCAAATTATTTTGAAGTTCATGAACTGACTTTTGCCATAGGACTGTGCATTATATATTATTTGTTTTTTGCCGAGAGAAAAAAACATAACACAGGGAAATTAGTCTTTCTTGTTATTTCATTCATTTTGGGATCAAAAAGAATAGGTATGGCAGGCATTGCGGCGGCGGGATTGTTTTCCTTGTTTGTACATAAAAAAGGACTGTCTCGTCGTAAATTGCTTACAATTGGAATAGTTGGTGTTTTGGTCTGCTATGGATATTTGTTTATAGTATATAATAATGAATTCTTTGCAATACTGAATGAACATGGCATCAACAATATGGGACGAGATTTGATTTATGCATATTTTGTCCGAAGAACTAAACTCTCACCAACACAAATGGGATGGGGAATGGCAGGCGTTGCAAAAGTTGTGGAAAATATGGATAGAAGCGAAGTTATGTATATGGCAGCGGTGCGAGGCGTTCATAATGACATCCTTAAAATATATATCAATTTTGGATTTGTTGGTTCTTTGATTTGGTATACTCTTAATTTGATCTATTTTCCGGTTAAATTTATGAATGAATATGGGAAAAAAGCCGCTACAATATATATGGCGTTGATTCTATATCTGTTTATTACCTATTTAACAGATAATACAGAAAGTTACTTTGTTTGCCAAGTGGCTTTGTTATTGATACCGATAACCGAATATTTGAAAGAAAAAAATAGGAGTGTCTATTGTGAAAATTAAGGAAGCAATAAAAAAACTAATTTACCCTAATAAGTACTGTTCTGAGGCTTATGTTAACTTCCTTCGTCGGGGGGGGGCAAAGATAGGAGAAGGAACAATCTTCTATAATCCAATGAATACTGTTGTTGATGAAACTAGCCTTCCATTTATTGAAATTGGAAAGAATTGTAGAATTACAGCAGAAGTTATTATCTTAGCACATGACTATAGTTATGCAGTTTTACGTCCGGAATATCATTGTATGCCAAGAAAGGCTGGAGTTACAAAAGTCGGTGATAATGTTTTTGTTGGGATGAAGTCCATTATTTTGATGGGAAGTCAAATTGGAAATAATGTTATTATCGGGGCAGGTGCTGTTGTATCAGGAAATATTCCTGACAATGTAGTTGTTGCAGGAAATCCGGCTAAAGTTGTTTGTACGTTGGATGATTATTATGAACGTCAGATAAAACGACTTGATAGTTATGCGAAAATATATTATAAGCGGACCAAGTCATATTTGCAAAGAGAACTAACGGAAAATGATATGAATTGGTATAACCAGCTATGGAAATTTGAAGGAAAGGATCAAATCTATGCTGGAATCAAAGTGGATGGAGATAACATTTCAGAAATTATCAGCGATTTAAAGAATGTTAAGCCTATTTATGAAAGCTTTGATGATTTTAAGAGGAGCATAGATACTTAAAGGAACTTCGATGGAGAATAAATTCAAATACTTATTTAAAAATATTGGCGTTTTGATGATAGCAAACTTTTCGTCAAAAATACTGGTATTTTTACTTGTACCTTTATATACAAGCGTTCTTTCTACTACTGAATACGGTTCGTATGATTTAGCAGTTTCAACGGCTACGCTTCTTTTCCCAATCTTAACTTTAAATATCGTTGATGCGGTAATGCGGTTCTCTATGGATTGTGCAGTCAATAAAAAAACGATTGCAACAATAGGAATGAAGTTTATTTCTATTAGCGCAATTCTTTTTGGAATATGCATGTGGATATTGAAGCGTATAAATCTATTGCCCGGGATCAGTGGCTTAGAAATATACATATTCCTGTATTATGTTTCGTATGCCGTTAACCAACTCTTGATCCAATTTTCAAAAGGGTTGGAACGCGTTAAAGACATGGGAATAGCAGGGGTAGTTGGAACCTTTGTGACGATAATAACCAATATTCTATTCTTATTGGTTTTAAAGTGGGGATTAATTGGATTCTTTTTCTCAAGTATTCTGGCTCAGATGATTTCGGCTATTTATTTAGCAATTCGTATTAAAGTGTGGGAGTACATTGATGTAACAGAAATTGATAAAAAAACTCAATATGAGATGCTAATGTACTCGGTTCCTTTGATTGCAACTGCTGTTGGATGGTGGATTAATAGCGCAGCTGATAAATATGTAGTTGCCTTTATGTTAGGAGTGGCCTCAAATGGACTGCTGTCCGTGTCATATAAAATTCCACAGATTATAAATACTCTACAAGGAATATTTACACAGGCATGGCAGATATCTGCGGTTAAGGAATATGGCGAAGAGGATACCTCGAAATTTTATGGAAATACATTCTCATCTATTAATTTGCTAATGTGTGCAGCATGTTCATTTTTGATTATTCTGTCAAAACCATTGGCTCATATATTATACGCAAAAGAATTTTATGTTGCCTGGCAGTACGTTCCTTTTCTACTGCTAAGTTCTGTGCTTAATTGTGCTTCTGGTTTGTTAGGACCGATATTGGCAGCAAAGAAAGATTCAAAAGCGATGATGTGGTCCGCTATAATCGGTGCTGCCACAAATATTGTGATGAACATCATTTTGGTTTATTTGATGGGGATTCAAGGAGCTACAATTGCAACAGTGATTTGCTCGTATATTATATATGCGGTAAGAAAAAGGGCTGTAGGTAAAGATATTTGGATTAAAGATTATTTTATAATTATAGTAACGTGGATGCTATTATTTGTTCAGGCGTTTGTGGAAAGCTATTTGTCTATTGTCCCTATTGAAATTGCAATAATGGCAATCCTGATTGTTATTAATGTAAAAGAGTTAAAAAGAATTTTCTTTAAAATAAAGCATGTGTTTATTCACTAAGGGGGAGTTAGTTATGAGGAAACTAAAACAGATATGGCATAAAATAAAAGCGATTCCATTTATTGGCGACAACTATGAAAAATTGGTTGGACAAAAAAAGATAGAAAGAAAAATGCAGCATCAACAGGAAGAAATACAAAATAATGGTGTTAAGTATTTGAACTTAGTTGAAAACACAATGAACACGTCTGGTGGACTGTACTATGCATACGCTGGGACATTACTTGGAATTGTAAGAGATAAAAAACTCATCAAATGGGATTTAGATATTGATTTTGCAGTGGTCATTACAGAAGATTTCTCATGGAGTGATTTACAAAAGGTAATGGCAAAGTCAGGTTTTAGAAAAATAAGAGAATTCGTATTTGAAGGTCTTGTTACTGAGCAGACTTATCAAGTAGATAAGCTGACAATAGATTTCTTTGGTCAGTTCTATGATGGAAATAAGATGATCCAGTATTCGTATGATAAATTGGATGGAGTTAAGTATTCTTCAAATTCAGAGTATAGTGTTTATCTTGTAACACTTCCGAGGGTAGATAAAACAAAGTATATTGAGGCCGATGGAGTAAAAGTATCTGTTCCTTATAATGCTGAAGAAATATTAGCATCTATCTATAATGATGATTGGAGAATTCCTAATCCGAACTGGAAATCCAACAGTGGAAAATGCAGTACTTTACTAAAGGATAAAATTGCGTATCAAGTTGTAGAATAATCGCATTTGTGCTACGCATATTGTAGTGGAATATATAATGTTTCTGGTATGAGGAGGAGTTTTAAATGTCAACTATTGCTATATTAACTGCTGGTGGAACAGGAACTAGAACGCATCAAGACTTGCCTAAACAGTTCTTGACGGTGGAGAACAAGCCAATCATTATTTATACGCTTGAAGCGTTTCAACAGCATCCTAGTATTGATGAAATCTATGTGTCCTGCTTGGAAGGATGGAGTGCGGTGCTTGAAGCCTATGCAAAGCAATTTAATATTACAAAGCTAAAAAGGATTGTTACTGGCGGTGCGACGGGACAAGAGTCAATTTATAATGGCTTAAAGGCAATAAAAGAAGACAATACATCGACAAAAGATATTGTTGTTGTTGTACATGACGGAAACAGGCCGATGCTTCCACAAGATGTAATAACGGATAACTTAGTAAAACAGAAACGTTATGGATCTGCTGTTACGGTTATTCCGACAACAGAGGTTGTATTTGTGTCTAAGGATGGCATTGAGTCTAATGCTGCACTTAATAGAGATGAGTTATGGAGAACACAAACACCTCATTCGTATAGGTTTGATGAATTATGGGAAGTTCATAATAAAGCAATTGTGGATGGAGTAACCAATATGGCTGCATCATGCTCTTTGATGCAAAAGTATGGCTACACAACATATTTCTCAAAAGGGTCGGAAAAAAATATAAAAATAACTACGATTGAAGATATTGAGATTTTTAAAGCATTGCTAAATGCAAAAAACGATGACTGGATTAAAAAATAAGGAAAATGATGAGATTATTAGATTCTAAGAAGTATATTTATGATTTAAAAAAAGCAGTAGACAGAAATAATTTAAGTATGTTACATGGTAAAACATTTTTTGTTACAGGTGGATTAGGGCTAATTTGTTCTACAGTAATAGATGTCCTTTTAACCTGTGGTAAAACAGGTAAAATATATGTTGGAGCAAGAAACATCGAGCAATTTAAAGATAGATTTGGAAACTTGGATAATGTTGACTATGTTGCTTATGATGCATTACAAAAACCAAATTTGGAAATAGCCCCAGATTATATTATCTGTGGGGCTGGATTGGCTAGCCCCGAGCTGTATACGCAAAAACCAGTTGAAACTATTTTATCTAATTTTGATGGATTGCATAATTTGCTGGAATTTGCAAAACAGAACAGTGTAGAGAGATTACTCTATATATCTTCGAGTGAAGTTTATGGTAAAAAGGATACAAGCGAGTCTTTTATAGAAGGAGTGTACGGAAAGGTAGATATTGATAACATCAGGTCTTCTTACCCAATAGCGAAAAGGGCATCTGAGTTACTATGTAAGGCTTACTGTACTGAATATAATGTGAACTCCGTGATTGCTAGACCTGGTCATATTTACGGTCCTTCTGCCAAAAGAAATGATAAGCGAATTTCTTCGGATTTTGCATATAAAGCAGCAAATGGAGAAAATCTTGTGATGAAAAGTGATGGTTCACAGAAAAGGTCTTATTGCTATTCCATAGATTGTGCAATTCAAATTTTAACAGTTCTTCAAGCTGGAAAGTGTGGGGAGGCTTATAATATAGGACATGACGAAGTAACCACAATAAGGAAAATGGCCGAGATTACTGCAAAGGCTGGACAGGTGAAATTATTAATGGAACTCCCTTCTGATATAGAAGAAAAATCCTTTAACCCAATGAATAATTCGGCACTGGATAATAGCAAAATCAAAAAATTGGGTTATAGAGACACATTTACAGTTGAAGAAGGATTGACACATACAGTGGAAATACTGAAAGAATTATATTGCAGTAAGTGAATTTGGTTTTTTACAAGAGAAGAAATTGAGGTAATTAAAAGTGGGTAAGTATTTTGGAACAGACGGCTTCCGTGGAGAAGCCGGAATTACATTAACTTCTGATCATGCTTATAAAGTGGGGCGTTTCTTAGGTTGGTACTATAACGCATTGCGTGAGCGCAATGGTGACAGCAATCCTGCCCGTATTGTCATCGGCAAGGATACTCGTCGTAGCTCGTACATGTTTGAATACAGCCTGGTTGCTGGCTTGACTGCTTCTGGTGCAGATGCCTATCTGCTGCATGTCACCACGACGCCCTCTGTGGCCTACATCGCCCGCGTGGATGACTTTGACTGCGGCATCATGATCTCGGCCAGCCACAACCCGTTCTACGACAACGGCATCAAGCTCATCGACTGCTACGGCGAGAAGATGCCCGAAGAGACCCTGCTGCTGGTCGAGGATTACATCGACGGCAAGCTCCATGTCTTCGATCAGGACTGGCCGGAACTGCCCTTTGCCCACCGCGAACACATCGGCTGCACTGTGGACTATGTGGCAGGTCGCAACCGCTACATGGGCTACCTCATCAGCCTGGGCATCTACTCCTTCAAGGGGATCAAGGTCGGCCTGGACTGCGCCAATGGTAGCTCCTGGAATATCGCAAAGTCCGTGTTCGATGCGCTTGGCGCAGATACCTATGTCATCAATAACCATCCGAATGGTCTGAACATCAACAATAATGCTGGCTCCACTCATATCGAGGGCCTCCAAAAGTTTGTTGTGGAGAAGGGCTTGGATGTCGGTTTTGCATACGATGGCGATGCCGACCGCTGCTTGTGCGTGGATGAGAAAGGCAATGTCATCACTGGCGACCATATCCTTTACATTTACGGTTGCTACATGAAGGAGCGCGGCAAGCTGCTGACTAATACTGTGGTCACGACCGTTATGTCCAATTTTGGTCTGTACAAAGCGTTCGATGAACAGGGCATCGGCTATGCCAAGACCGCTGTGGGCGATAAGTATGTCTACGAGTACATGGCAAAGAACGGCTGGCGTATCGGTGGTGAGCAGAGCGGCCATATCATCTTCTCCAAGTATGCAAGCACTGGCGATGGCATTCTGACCAGTCTGAAGATGATGGAAGTCATGCTGGCGAAGAAGAAGCCGATGAGCGAACTGGCAGCACCGTTGAAGATTTATCCGCAGGTGCTTGAGAATGTCCGTGTGACCGATAAGAAGGCTGCACAGAATGACCATGCCGTGCAGGAAGCCGTGTCTAAAGTTGCTGAGGCACTGGGCGATACTGGCCGTATTCTGGTTCGTGAATCCGGCACTGAGCCAGTCGTGCGTGTTATGGTGGAAGCACCTGACCACGACACCTGCCAGAAGTATGTTGACGAAGTGGTCAACGTGATTTGCGAAAAGGGATATAAGGCGTAAAGTCAAGGACGACTCTGGGCAGTAATCCAGAGCCGTTTTGCATAATAGAGGGAAAGTAAGTAAGCGCTCAGTGTTAGCTGAGCGCGCTAACTGACTACCGAGAGATTTTCGGATTTCCTTCCTTGGCTTCGATAGTTGCCTTCGTGTCTATTGCACAGAGTTTCTTCATCTTATCTGACCATGGCATTAGCTCTTCAATGCCCTCGGGCTCATGAACGTAGTCCGGCATGTAAAGGAGTACCGCCTGCAGATACTTGAAGACACTCAGGTTGTTAAGTTTCGCTGTCAGCGCCAGGCTGTAGATGATCGCACTGGCTTCGGCACCGGCCGGTGTATCGTGGAAGTAGAAGTTTTTACGTCCCACGGCATACGGTCTTGCACCACAGCTCTCAGTGAAGTTGTTTGAAATCGGAATGCTGCCGTCCAGGAAATAGTTCTCCATGTACGGTTTCTGATTCTGGGCATACGTCACCGCTTTCCCCAGCAGGCTGGTTTTGCTTGCTGAGATCTGATCCAGGGATTCCCAGATCTGATTCCAGATCTCGTGCTCCTTGGATGCTTCTCGTTTGATTTTGCGTTCCTCTGCGCTGAGATCGATGAAACCTCGCTCGATTTCAAACAGCTTCGAGCAGAGATTTACGATCTTTGCTGCAGGTGACTTGGACTTACCACTCTTGCGGTCTTCTGACGGTATCGCGTCATAGAACTTACGCCGGAAATGTGCCAGGCAGCCACATCGGAGGACGCCCTTCGGCAGATGATTGTATCCCTGATACCCATCTGCCAGGAAGTACTTGCCGCTGAACGACTGGTAGAAGTTCTGCGGTACCGCTCCTGCCCGTGAAGGATTGTATTCATAGAGCATGATTGGTGGCAGCCCATCGAGATTCGCTGAGCAGTGAATCCACATGTAGGATTTCTGCTGAGCCTTACGGCCATCTTCCTTGAGCACCTGGCACGGCGTTTCATCTGCGCAGGTGACCTCCCGCTCGAGAAGGTGCTTCGCCAGTGCGTCATAGAGTGGCTTCATGTAATTCCTGCCACAGTAGATGCACCAGTTCGCCAGGGTTGCTCGCTGAATCGATACGCCCATCTGCTTCCATTCCTTTTCCTGACGGTACAGAGGCATGGAGTTGATGTACTTCTGGTACATCACATACGCAACGGTCGTCGGCGATGCCGGACTGTGCGGAATCAGCGGAGATGGAACCGCGGCACGGGCAAATCTCGCGTATCCGGTCTCTTCGTAGCATTTCTGGCAGCGAACCGTCTCCTGATAGATGTTCACGAGGCGGATCTGCGCCGGAATAACCTCCAGTTCGGTACGGACTTTCTCCCAGCCAACGCGCTCCATGGTACTGCCGCATTGTGGGCAGATCTTCGCATCCGGATCAAGGTGGCACAGAAGGTCTCTCGATGGAAGCTTGTCATAAAGCTCCTTATAAGACGCTTTCTTCTTTTTCTCGCCTTCCTGCTTGCGGATGTAGCCCTTGACGATGGTCTCCACTGTAGGTTCTTCAGCGTTCGGATCCGCTGCCAGCTCCGCTTCGTTGAAAAGGTCCATCAGCGTCAGCTGTTCAGGGTTCTCGTAGCCAACATGCTTCTTTTCGGATCGTGAGGCAAAGATCATACGCTTGAACTCTTCAATGGTCTCCTTAGCCTCAGCAAGCTCCTGACGGAGCTGAGCTGTCTCGCGTTCCGTAGCATTGTGCTCGTCTATGAGGTATTCGATTATTTCGTCTTTGCTTCGATTACCGAAATCCGTAATGCTCATGGTGTTGTACGTCCTTTCAAAACTGCTCTGATTATACCGCTGAAAGCACGTATTTCCTAGGCTGCGCGGGCCTTCCCGGAGGATAGCTTTATGCAATTTTTGAAAGTTTGTGCAACATCACCAAGGTTCAAAAGTCGTACTTTCCACGACTCTGCTGAATGGCATTCGGCTGGTCGATAGAAAGGCCCTCGAGCAGCCAGCGGAACTCCCGTTTCGTGAGGTTACGAACTTCGGATGCGTGGCGCGGCCACTGAAACCGGAAGTGATCATTCGCTCCTTTCTCAAGACGCTTGTACAGCAGACAGAAACCGTCCTTCTCGTAATGGAGTACCTTGATGCGATCGGCACGTCTTCCGCAGAAGAGGAAGACAGAGTTGCTGTACGGATCCAGCTCATAGGTGTCACGTACGATCGCCATCAGACCATCAATGCTTTTTCGCATGTCGGTATAGCCCGTAACCAGGTAGATGTGGTTTGCACTGGAGATGTCGCCTAGCATCGACTGTTCAGCATGCTCAGGATACTGGCAACCAGTGCAGTATCTGCATGGTTGGTCAGCTCCAGCGTGCCGCCTCCAAGTGTGATGCGCATCGTTGCTTCAAACGAAACAGGCAACGGCTCGTCAACCACGTGCGAAACCGCATGCATCCGATCCTCTCTGCTGATCGGGAGCTCTGATATATTTATCGGAACAACCTCCTGCTTGCACTCGGGCCTTTCAGATCTGGCCGGAAGCTCACAGGTTTGCTTCCGTAATCGGTTCAGTGCCCTGTAAAAGGTACTGCGAGGGATGCTATTATCTCTACAGTATTCAAAATCGCTTAAACCGGAGGCTCTGGCTGCGAGTATGATCTGATGCCACTCTTCATTAGAACGGCGAGGTGCACGTTTATTCATTATGGGACTTCCTCTCTTCTTAAGTAGAGTAAAATAGTCCCATAGTGGGAAGCGGTAGTGTAGTGAAATGATCCACTACTGTGAATGCCAGTGGGAAGACTGAGACTAAAATACTCTCGTTTTCCATAATTATGGCACTTTCAAAAGTATCAAACTAGCCGCACTGACACTGAGCGCTTACGAAAGTAAAACAAAGAAGAGAGGGATAAACCTATGTGTGGAATTGTTGGTTTTACAGGAAACCGACAGGCAGCACCGATCCTACTGGATGGACTGTCTAAACTGGAATATAGAGGATATACGTAAAAAAGATTTTGGACAGTTCAAATTGCTGTGTGATAGATGGAGGTATTTATAAATTGTAAATTTGCCAGAAATACCAACTTGAGTTACGAAAATAACTATTTGAACACGAAAAATGAAGCAATAATGTTATGTAAAAGGAATGAAATCAAAAGTGAAGAGAAAAAAAGTATACTTCATAACAGTTGTTGTTGGATTTGCTATATGCATGGTCGGAGTTATATTTGGAAGCCGATTGGTATTTCAGCGAACCTGCGAAAGAAGAACTACTCCATGGTCAGATTTAGGTACTGCAGACGATGATGAATATAGAATTCTCATAGATGCATATAAAATAAAAAATCAATCAAATGAAACTGTTATGATACAAGCATTTGATAATACAAAACTGATAGGTCATTATTATGAAAGAGAAAAAGGTGCGCCTTTAATTGTGTTTTTTCATGGATTGTGGGGGCACAGTTATTTGGATGGCGTGCCAATATATAGAATTACACAAAAACACAATTGGAATCTTCTACTATGTGACTTACGCGCACAGGGAGATAGTGAAGGGGAATTCTCAACATTAGGAGTGCTAGAAAAATATGATTGTCTTGATTGGGTAGAATGGGCACAAAATCGCTTTGGAGATAAAAATCCTATTTTTCTTATGGGAGTTTCAATGGGAGCATCAATTGTGATGATGAGCAGTGATTTGGAGTTGCCTGATTCAGTATATGGAATTATTGATGACTGTGGTTTTACATCTACATTGGACGTGATAAAGCAGAATAATAACAAGCAAATATCAAAATACATACCCAAAAATCTAGTTCCTACTATGCTTAATGTAGGAACAAAGATTTGGGGGAGTTTTGATTTATCAGACGCAGATGCGTGTAAGGCTTTAGCACATACCGATATTCCTCTTTTAATCATTCACGGTGACGAAGATATGAAGGCACCTTTATCTATGGCTTATAAACTATACGATAGTTGTAATGGTGAAAAGCAGTTATATATAGTTCATGGGGCAGATCATACAGAAAATTATAGAAAAGACCCGGGAGGATATGAGAAAATTGTAACAAAGTTTATTGAAGAAAGGCTCCGACAAAAAAAGTGCCAGACCCCTGGTACTAAACCGTAAACGCAAAATGAACAAAATATGTCGTTCGTTCTTTTTGGTGTTCTCTATGCTTCTCGTTGCAACAATTTCCATGGTAATGTTGCGGCTCGAATGAACAGCATCAATGCAAACAAAGATACATTTAAAATGTATACAGATATGTTTTTGACAGAATATATTATTTTAGCAATCCATCTGAATAGCCAAGGTGCTTTATCGGATATGGTACTGAATAAGGTTAAGGAAAATGCCAATTTGATGGTATGATAGATATTGCTCGTAGACCCGCAGAGTGATATACTTTAGTTATTATAATTGGAAAGAGGTTTGTATCCTATGCCCAGAACAAAAGGTAGCAAGAATAAGCCCAAAACTGTGACTGCTGATTTCGCAACGCAGATTGCAGAAAAGCAGTCCGCAAAGGAAGCGCTCACAGCGGAAATCGCATCTATCACCGCAAACATTGACACTTTGAAGGCTGACCTGAAAGTGAAGAAGACTGCTCTGAAGAAGGCCGAAAAAGAAGTGGCAATGCTGGAAACGAAGAAGGCAAAGGCAGACGCCAAAGCTGCAGAAGAAGCAAAAAAGACAGAAGCGGAGTCCGTTCTGAAAAAGCTGCTGGCCGAAGGCATGAGTGCCGATGAAATCCTCGCAAAACTGAAATAACACGAAAGACCCGTGATGGACAGGCATAACGCACCGTCCATTACGGGTTTTAGAATTATGAGAACATAAGTTCATCCGGCGGCAACATCAAACTGAAAATGTGCCGGAAGGTTGAGCTTTTTGATAAACGCATGGTGCTGGGCGTGGTAGTGACGTAGATCATATCCTAGATGATGCAGTTCCAGCAGCTTCACCAGCACCAGATTGAGGTGGATTCCCTTAGCAGCGGCAATCTGCGCAGCGTCCAGCCCGCTTCGCGTCATTTGATAGACTTCATCACTGTCCAGCATCAGGTGGGATGTGAAAGCGTTATGCTCATAAAGAAGGATGTGCTTATCCTTAATGGTCAGAAACTTGTTCAGGGTATGCAAGTCCATAAGCAGCTGATGCTCCAGATAATGTCCAAGTGCATAGCCGCACACCATCTGCTTTGTCTGTTTGTCCAGCTGGCGATTGATAAGGATCAGTGGCTTATCCAAATAGAGTGAAAGCAAACCCAACATATCTTTAATGCGAGATGTTTCACTGATGTCCAGACTGCAACTACGCGCAATCTGTTTGATGTTGCGAGTTCCGGCATTTTGGACAAGTTCGTTGGCAGCTTGGTGAATAAACGCAGAATCCATAATGTAATCTCCTTCCGGGGTTGGCATAGTGAATAGAACAGTGGTTTACAGGTTCATTATTCGTTCCTTTTCTCGTTTTTGTTCTCGGTACTTAAAATAGGCTTTGTGCATTTCATACATGATGCCGTCCATATCCTGCGGGGTCAGCTCTCCGCTGGCAAATAGCTCAGTAAGCTCAAATGCGAGATGCTGGGCTTCTATTTTGCCCTTTTTTCCGTAGGCTTCGGCAGCACGTTCGATAAATAAAGACTGATCCGGTTGCAAATAGGTCAAAGGTACATGGAATATATCGGCCATCTTTTCAAGCATTTCAATACTGCGAGGGTAGCGGCCATCACGCTCCCATCCGATGATCGTTCGTTTGTTGATACCCAGACATTGTGCCAATTCGTCCTGTGTTAAAGAATGTTTCTTTCGTAGATCGCGAACTTTCTCTCCAAATTTCATGTTTGCAACCTTTCTATGGCGTAGTTATCGTGCTGTAACAATGTGCAACGGGATTTGTAAATATTCAATCTGGAAGATGCAACAAATTTTCACATTTACATCTTGACACGGCGACACGACTTGCTTATAATATATGCTATATTCTGTCATCTTTTGGATTATTATACCGTAAAAAACGTAAATATGCAAGTCGAAAAAGGTGAAAAAAGAGCGGAAGTTCAAAAGGTGAAATTGAATAGAAGAAAAAAGAAACTTAAACCAACACAAAGGAGGCCGTGAGAAGATGAGCAACGGAGAACATGAAATCCGCACCCCAAAGGGGCTGCGGATCGGGAATCGCAGTGTCGTTGATGGAAAGAATATGCTTCAGATCAAGCGTGGTGGCTGTGAAGATTATATTTCTGCTGAATCTCTGGTGGAGTGTATTCACGGCCTTCCCGTGAAGAGTATCGAATTTTTCACAGCAGAGAACCAACGGAAAGAAGCCTGAAGCAGAGTGCTTCATCGACACTGAAAGCGCAGAGGTGGAATCTTAGGCGGCACCTGGTTAGCCGACCAGCTCCACCAGACGTTCTTTTGGGTCTACAATATAATATCTGTTTGTTAGAGCGATACCGTAGCAATATGTGATATAGGCCGGAACAGAATGAGCGAATGCAGCGCAGTAGTGCGCCTGTGAGTAGTTCATCCTGTTCCGGCTTTTTTTATTTTCTCGAAAATCTGTATTCCCAGGTGGCTCTACAGATTCATGTTAGTATAGGGACTTCAAAAAAATAGAAAGCAGCAAGAGGAATCTTAGATTCCCGTTCAAAAAAAACGGGTGAATCTGAGACGATTTTTGCTGCTTTTTTCAGTTCACCCGGAGCCGGAAGGCAGAAAGGTGGACAAAATGCTTACATTGAAAAAGGTCAAGGAAATGGTAAAAGCACCTGTACATACCAAGCGCGTACCCTCTCCAAAGGTGCTTTTGGAAGATGGGCGGATTCTTCTGCGTAAAGAATTTGAGCATGGCAGTCATCTGACACTCTATCACAACGGCTATGTTTGGTTTTCTGCTGGAAAGCGCAATACTGTGTTCCATATCCATGACTGCCGTGGGGACTATGCCTACGGTGCATCAAAAGGAAAGGGCGAAGTGATTAAGGAAGAATACTTTGAAAACTGCGAGTGGCATATTCGCGCACTGTTTGAGGGCGAACAGAGAGTGGAGGAATCACAGCTGAAGTGCGAGGGTGTAGGTCAGACCAAAGTGAGTGTGTCATATCATGCCGTGGCGGAAGATTGGGGAGAGATGGCAGACTCTGAAATCAATGTTCTGGATAAATATATTGAGAAGGAAGCACTTCATGCAATGATGGCAGTTCTGACGAAAAAGCAGCGTAACCTGATCTACCAGAATTATGTTCTTGACAAGACCCATCAGGAAATTGCAGATGGTATGGGAATTGCACGCGGGTCGGTTACAAGGTCTGTCAATCAGGCACTTGAACGGATTCGCCGCAAATTTGATTTTGAAGCACATTATGAATTGGCAGTGGGAGACTTTACATGAAAAGGAAACAGCAGATGAGCAAGAATACCCGGCAAACAGAAAAAGTGGCAAGCGGTTCTGCTTATATCAATAGGTGCGGTGAGTATACCATCGAGGCCGAATTTGCAGGCAGTAGTTCGTTGGAAAGCTGCATTGCAGCTTATCTCAATGAAAAATATCAAATTGAATAAAAATGAATGCTTCGATAATCCGTTAAAAATGAATGCAGGATAAAAAATTTCAAAAAATCTTTGGGAACTGTATCCCCCAAAGACCTTTCAAATTCATATTAGTGTAAGGGTTAGAGAAGAGAACCTTACGAAGCTCCTTGAAAACTGAATAAGCCATCCCAGAGAGATACTTCTGGCACTGAATGTGCATCCTGCGCGTCTTACCAGAGAAAACGCCGTTGAAATATGGGGCAGGAACGGGCTGGGGCAGAATGGCAAAGCTCAAATAACAGCAGATACACTGCGGTGGAGCAAGGAAACATGTTCCACCGCAGGAATGTACTGTTATTTCCAATAGTGCAAATCCAATCTGACAGGGGGGTGATGAATTTACATGGAGTACCCGTATTTCAAAGGTCTGGAAGCAGACCGATACAGCTTTTACCGTGTGCCGAAGGCACTGGTCAAGGCTGATCTGTTCCAGAAGATGTCCGGGGACGCCAAGCTGCTGTATGCGGTGCTGCTGGATCGTATGAGCCTTTCCATTAAGAACGGCTGGCAGGACAAGCACGGTAACGCCTATATCATCTGTACGATAGAAGAAGTCATGGACTCTATCCATTGTGCAAGACAAAAGGCGGTCAAACTGCTGGATGAACTGGAACAAGAGTTTCGGCTTATCGAGCGGCGCAGGCAGGGACTTGGTAAACCCAATCTGCTGTATGTGAAAGACCTTTATGCGGGGCTTTCGCAATCAAACTACTGGAAGTATGAAAATCATACTTCCGGCGGTATGAAAAACGAACTTCCGGGAGTTCCAAAATCAAACGGAAGTAATACTGAGAAAAATAATAAGACAGATAATAGTGAAACTGATCTTATCTATCCGGCTGAATTGCAGGAAGAAGAACAGTACCGCCGCTATTTCAAGGAGGCTCTGGAACTGGAAATTCTGGAACAGGGCTACCCAGCGGATAAAGCGGTCCTGTATGAGATTCTGGAACTGCTGGTGGAAACCGTCACCAGCAGAAAGAAGTTCCTGCGCATTTGCGGGGAGGAAAAGCCGAAAGAGGTGGTGAAAAGCCGCCTGATGAAGCTGGATTCCTCGCACATCCAGTACATATTGGAGTGCTTAAAAGAAAACAGCACTCAGATTCGGAACATCAAGCAATACCTGCTGGCAACACTCTACAATGCACCTGTGACCGTGGATAGCTATTATTCCGCACAGGTTCGGCATGAATTTGGGTGGAGCGGCAGGGTAGATAGAAATTAAGGAGGACAACCCCATGAACATCGTATTCATGAGTATGGACACGCTGCCCTCTACGCTGTGGGCGCGTGATCTATACGACCAGATGCACATTCGCAGTGATTTTCGCAAGTGGTTCCCGCGTATGTGCCAGTATGGTTTCATCGAGGGCCGCGACTACGAGTATATGCCCCGTGTCCGGCTGCAGGATGAGGGCGGGCGCACGGTCCAGCGGTATGTAAAAGACTACCGCATTACTCAGGACATGGCAAAGATGCTCTGCAAACTGCACCATACGGCAGTCGGTGTAGCGTATCGTCCGCAGCCGTTTGACAGGGATGTGCTGCTTGGCCTGCTGCATAAGAAGGCACCGCGGCGGAGCAGCTACGAAGCGCAGTTGAGCGATTCCGATTCGCTGGTTACGACCACGCAGATCGCCAAAGAGTACGGCTGCGGAGCCAAGGTGTTCAATCGGCTGCTGCATCTGCACGGTATCCAGTACCGGGCCAACGGCCAGTGGGTGCTGTATTCGGAACACCACGGCAAGGGGTATACATCCAGCCTGACGTTCCGGCTCCAGCGCAGCGATGGCTCCGAGGTGGAAAAGCTGCACACGGCATGGACGCAGAAAGGCCGGAAGTTCCTTTACCACACGTTGAAGCGGCGCGGTGTGCTGCCGCTGGCTGAACAGGGAGGTTGAAGCCTATGAATTTCACAGATAACCCGTTTGAACGCATGATGCGCCAGCGTCCGGGAACGGACAGCGGCCATCCCTGCAAGCACTGCCGCCACAAATGGGAGTGCGGCTATCTGCTGCACCAGTGCCGCAAGAAGTTCCGCTCGGTGCTGGGCGATACCGCGCCGCCTGCGGCCGGGGCAGTCCGCCCCTGAAGCAGCGGTGATAGATGGGAGGTGAGCAACCATGCAGGAAGAAGTCAACGAGAAAACCATTTCGCTGTGCATCAAAGGAGGAAAAATCACTGCACAGGTTTTGAAAGCGGCCCTGATAAAGCTGCTGGCAGAGATGGACAAGAAGAAACAGCAGGCGAAAGGAGAAAAAAGCCAATGTAAGAAAACAGGTCGGCAGAGCATCAAGAGTCTGCAAAAGAGCGGCGCGCAGATCACGAACATCGTTGTCACAGACAATAACATCAAGTCCTTTGACCGGGTAGCTCGGAAGTATGGCATTGATTACAGTCTGAAAAAGATGGAACAGGAGGGCAAGACGGAGTATCTGGTCTTTTTCAAGGCCAAGGACGTGGATGTTATGACCGCCGCTTTTAAGGAGTACACCAGCGAAACGTTGAAAAAGCAGAAACGCGAATCGGTGCGTCAAAAGCTGGAAAAGGTGAAAGAGGAACTTTCCAATCACCGTCAGCTCAAGAAAGAAAAGAAGAGGGAGCAGGAACCGATACGATGAAAAATCCGAAAACACCTGCCCGCCTGCCGCGCAAAGCACCGTCCAACCAGACGGGCGGCACGGCATGGGGCAAAAAACTGGCTGCGGAAATCAGCCGAATGGCGCAGGCAGCAGATATGAAAAAGCTGATCCTGCTGAATTTTCCGTACATTATCGCCTTCTACATGGTGGAGAAAGCCGCATGGCTCTACCGTCATTGTAATGGCGATTCCGTGGTGGACAGGCTGATGGTTCTCTTTATGAACTTTGGACTGGCCTACAAAAGTGTCTTGCCTAGTTTTCACCCGTTCGACCTGATGGTGGGGCTGGTCGGCGCAGCTGCGCTGAAAGCAGTAATCTACTTCAAAGGGAAGAACGCGAAGAAGTATCGGCAAGGCGAAGAATATGGCTCTGCCCGGTGGGGCAACCAGAAGGACATCGAACCTTTTATTGACCCGGTATTCGAGAACAACGTCATCCTCACGCAGACCGAACGGCTGATGATGAGTGGTAGACCAAAGCATCCGAAGTACGCTCGCAATAAGAACGTCATTGTGATTGGCGGCAGCGGCAGCGGTAAAACCCGATTTTATGTTAAGCCTAACTTGATGCAGATGCCCGAAAAGGTCAGCTATGTCCTGACCGATCCCAAGGGTACGATCATTATCGAGTGCGGAAAGATGCTCTCGGATGCCGGGTATAAGATTAAAGTCCTGAACACCATCAACTTCAAAAAATCCATGCGGTACAATCCGTTCCATTACATCCGCAGCGAAAAGGATATTCTGAAGCTGGTCAATACCATTATCGCCAACACAAAGGGGGATGGCGAAAAATCCGGCGAAGATTTCTGGGTCAAGGCCGAACGCCTGCTCTACTGCGCACTGATCGGCTACATCTGGTATGAAGCCCCGGAGGAGGAACAGAACTTCTCCACGCTGCTGGAGTTCATCAACGCCAGCGAAGCCCGTGAGGATGACGAAGAATTTAAGAATCCTGTGGACGAGCTTTTTGAGGAACTGGAACAGAAGAAGCCGGAACACTTTGCAGTCCGTCAGTATAAGAAGTATAAGCTGGCGGCAGGTGTTGTATGCTCTAAAAGACTTCTTAATCAAGCGGTTGGGAAGTCTCTTAGAACACACAACCTAAAACCGAAGAAAGGAGCGCAAGTTATGAGAAAAAATGAGAAAATCACAGCTCTGTACGAACGACTGAGCCGTGATGACTTTGGCAAAGATGATGACCAACAGCGTGAGAGCAATTCCATATCCAATCAAAAGGCAATGTTGGAGGAGTTCGCCGCACGGCAGGGCTTTACAAACATTGTCCATTTCACGGACGATGGCATTAGTGGTACTTGCTTTGACCGTCCCGGATTTTTAGCAATGATGAAAGAAGTGGAAGCCGGGAATGTGGAGTATTTGTGCATCAAGGACATGAGCCGCATGGGTCGTGACTATCTGAAAGTCGGTCAGATTATGGAAATCCTGCGTCAGCGTGGCGTTCGCCTTATCGCCATCAATGACGGCGTGGACAGTGCCAGAGGGGACGATGATTTTACCCCTTTCCGCAACATTATGAACGAATACTACGCCAGAGACACCAGCCGTAAAATCCGTTCCACTTTCCAGTCCAAAGGCAAGTCCGGCAAGCACCTCACAGGCACGGTCATTTACGGCTATCTTTGGAACGAAGCCAGAGACCAATGGTTGGTTGACCCCGAAGCCGCCGAGGTGGTCAAGCGCATCTTTGCCATGACGATTGACGGCTACGGTCCGTATCAGATCGCCAGCAAGCTGAAAGAAGAAAAAGTCCTCATTCCGTCCGCTTACCTTGCCCGGCACGGCGAGGGCGTGAACAAAAATAAGACCTTCAAAGATGTGTACGGCTGGGGTTCTTCCACCATCTGCAACATTCTTGAAAAGCGTGAATATCTGGGACACACCATCAACTTCAAGACCCGAAAGCACTTCAAGGACAAGAAAAGCCATTATGTCCCGGAGGACGAATGGACAATTTTCGAGAATACCCATGAGCCTATCATTGACCAGCAGACCTTTGACCTTGTGCAGAAAATCCGTGGGAATGTCAGACGCTACCCG
>ENA-OPVY01000265-OPVY01000265.1-human-gut-metagenome-genome-assembly--contig:-NODE-265-length-47726-cov-9.905708_pt1 | contig 47726 bp, 38 predicted proteins | sample MGYA00241503_ERZ501998 | MGnify/ENA primary metagenome ERZ501998 (study PRJEB25962, sample SAMEA2042107) | human gut metagenome | biome: human gut; feature: human-associated habitat; material: faeces... | reverse complement strand
TTGTCGAAAAATGCGAAGTGGTCTGCCCTCTTCAAAGTGATACGCACCGATAAAAATTTGCTGTGGTGTCGTATTTACAGAAATATAATGCTTTGAGTTGATTGTAGCACAGGGAGGACAGTTTGTCATTAAATTTCTCAGAGTTTCTTATCTTTGGGAATATTCATAGTTCCTGTTCCTATTTATCCTTTCCTCTCCTCATCGCTACAGCTCCCGGCGATGATATTGCACTTCCCAATACAAGCTTCACCAGCCAGATAAAAAATACTATCACAAGTACCGGAATAAGACACGTTGTAACTATAAGCACTGCCAATCCATCAATGAACTTGTTGACCATGTTCTTTACACTATCTGCCGTAACTGACAATGTATTTTTCACACTGTTTACTGCATCCTTTGCCTTATCTATAAAGCTGCTTTCAGAATCCTTACTCTTCTTGCTATCCTTGTCATCATCCTTTGCTGCTTCTGATTCATCCGCTAAATCATTTGCTTCATCGATTGTCGCATCAATTGACTCCTGGTATGTACTGTAAATCATTTTTGAGACATGCACACTTACAGGAATAACCGCATATATTGCCAGACCAAAAATGAATATTTTTACACCTATTTTCCAAAAGAAATCCTTTTTGCTTCCAAAATACACTGCCAACGCGAGCATTGATACCGGAATAAGCCATTTGAAAGTCAGCGCACCCAAAATAGTCAACAGATATTTTTCAAGATATATTGCTGATACAACAATCAGAAAATATCCTGCCAGATCCATTAATTTATTTGCAACAGGAGTTCCGTCATCTCCCGGCGCTAATGTAATAAGTGTTGAAACTGCTGTAGCACTTGCGCTCAGTTCCAACGCAGTTGTTTTCTTTTCATCCAGATACTTTATAGTTTCTTTGTTTATTTTTGACTCAGGCGATGAATAGCTTTTTGCAAGTCCAAAAAATGAAATACATGCAATAATTATACACACTATAATTGCAACTACTCTGAATAGTATGCTTCTTTCAAACGATGAATCAGTTTTATTTTCCATAATGACTTATACCCTCATATTCTATAAAAATGTTCTTTTTGCCTCTTCCCGGCTATTCTTCAAGGTAGATGCAGCTCCCTCTCCGGCCAAATATTCCTTCACCAGCTTTACAACTACACCCGAAAGCAAAAATACCGCGATAAGGTTTGGTATGACCATAAGGCCATTGAAGGTCTCCGCTATGCTCCACATCAGTCCGAGGTTCATTGTCGCACCGACTATCGCAACAAGCGAATATACTACCATGAACGGCTTATTTGCCTTAGTTCCGAATAGGAATTCTATACATCTGGTTCCGTAAAGCCCCCAGCCTATGATGGTTGAAAATGCAAAACAGCACATGGCAACCGCTGTAAAGATTGATACCCAGCCGCCGTAGGTGGATGTAAATCCGCTGATGGTAAGCTCTGCGCCGGCTGCTTCTCCATAGCACACAGAAACTCCGCTGCAGAGTATGACAAGCGCTGTGAGTGTACATATCACGATAGTGTCCACAAACACCTCAAATATGCCAAAGAAGCCCTGCTTTACAGGCTTTTTGGTGTCTGCACAGGCATGTGCGATAGAGCCTGTTCCAAGACCTGCTTCGTTTGAAAAAATTCCTCTGGAAACTCCCTTTTTCATGCTCATAAAAAAGCTTCCTACTGCTCCGCCTGTCACTGCTGACGGATTGAACGCGCCCTCTATTATTGCCCCGAATACGCCCGGTATAGCTTTAAAGTTGATGATTACTACTCCAAGTGCCAGCAGAATATACATCACTGCCATAAACGGCACAAGCTTTTCAGTAACCTGGCCTATACGCTTGATTCCTCCAAGCAGAATAAGCGCAATGAGAGCGGCAAGCACTATTCCTATTATGAGATTGAACGTTGATGCCGACTCTTTTGAAATTATATCGTAATTATATAAAGCTGAATCAATCGCTGTGGTTATGGTGTTTACCTGTGTAGCGTTTCCTGTACCGAACACTGTGAGCACGCCAAACGCTGAGAACAGATATGCCAGCCAGTGCCAGTGCTTTTTAAGACCGTTTTTAATATAGTACATAGGACCGCCTACCAGGTCGCCGTTTGCATTTCTCTCGTGAAAATGTACAGCAAGTGTGACCTCCGAGAACTTGGTGCACATACCAAGAAGTGCTGAAATCCACATCCAGAACACCGCTCCCGGTCCGCCTATCGCGATGGCTCCCGCAACTCCTGCCACATTTCCTGTACCGACCGTCGCCGCAAGTGCCGTACACACTGCCTGAAACGGTGTTAGCGCTCCGTCAGATGCCTCACGTTTTTTGAGCATCCTGCCAAGCGTAACCTTCATCGCATATGGAAACTTTCTAATCTGAATAAATCCCGTTCTGAAGCTCAAAAGCAGCCCGACACCTATGATACATATCATCGCAGGCACGCCCCAGATAAAATTGTTGACCACGTCATTGACTTTTTCTATTACTGATAACATCTTTTTCTCCTACTGAATTTAGTGTAACGTATAAAGTATAACACGGTTTGTACAATTTTTTATATATTTAATTTCATTTTTTTGAAGTTTTTCTTTATAAAAAACACCCGGATATAGCAATTTATCTATATCCGGGTGTTTATTTTTGTATAATATATACAGGATATCCCTCTACAGTCCCTGTGTCATCTTGTAATCTATAAGTGTCATGAGTGATTCTGACTCGATGGCGAGCTGCTCACACTCCTCAATCCACTTATCATAGGCTTCACTCGCCTCATCCTCCGGCTCCTTTGCTTCGAGCGCCTCCATCATGGCATTGACCTCGGCAAATTCTGCCTTGATATCCTCTAAGAGAGAGTCTTTTGTTGATTTCATAGTATCCTCCCAATTTGATTTAACGTAAAATATATTTTATGTTCTCATGATAGCTCGAATAGAGCCATCGCCACACGATTTCACAAAAATTTCATTCTGCAAAGTGTGGCTCAAGCATCTCAAGCTCCGCCACATCTATGCAGTTTGGAATCGTGCCGTTTATTACGTCCTGCTTACACTCTGCGTAGTCAAACCACTTTACAGAGTCGATTTCCTCCTTCTGCACGGTGATGTCCGCTTCGTCCACATCGAGCCACAGAAGAAATACCTTGCTTATCTGGTTGTCCAGGAATCTCTCTCCGTGAAAAACCTCGTCTGCATGGTGTCTGTGCAGTCCACAATCGATAAGCTGTGCCGGATCTATTGTCAGGTCCAGCTCCTCCTTAAGCTCTCTGAGTGCAGACGGTATATAATCCACACCGGCCGGTATGTGTCCCGCGCTTGATATGTCGTAGCAGCCCGGAAAGGAGTCTTTTTCCATGCACCTTTTCTGCAAAAGTATCTGTATGGAATTTCCACGGCGTCTGACTATCCAGACATGCGCAGTCCTATGAAGTATATTGTTTCTGTGCGCCTGCTTGCGCTCTACGGTCTGTCCTGTTGGATTTCCCTGCTCGTCCACTATATCAAAATATTCCATATGAGACTCCTTTCCCTGCTCAATAAAGTGCATTTTTGAGATATATTATAGCTTATTTCTGATTGAAGTACCTATCCCGGAAATCAAGGATTTCCGGGATGGTTCGGCGGTCGCCGAACTTCGATTTAGCCAAATATGAAATTATGCAAGCACAATTTCATATTCGCCTTAAATCTTGTACTTCTCATCGCTTACGTCCTATTCAATAGGTGCTCCTGCCGGCATTGGTTTCTCCGGTGTCAGGAGTGCGAGATTGCCCTCTGCATCCTCTGCGCACAGCAGCATTCCCTCTGATAAAACACCTGCGAGCTTAGCCGGTTTTAAGTTTACGAGAACCATTACCTTCTTGCCTACCATCTCCTCAGGAGAATAGTACTTTCTGATGCCTGATACTATCTGCTTTGTCTGGTTTCCAATCCTTACCTGTGAGCAGAGAAGCTTCTTTGACTTCGCAACTGCCTCACATTTTACGATTTCACCAACCTGGAACTGGAGCTTTTCGAAATCATCAAATGTGATTTCTTCCTTTGCTTCCACATCCATAGGCTCGAGGTCTGCACCACAGCCACATGCTGCCTTACCCTCGACTGCTGCAAGCTTAGCCTGCTCAGCATCAAACTCCGCTTTCTGTGCTGCCTGGATTTTCTCTACCTCAGGCATCACATCCTCAGCCTTTAATCTGCCGAAGAGGATCTCAGGTTTGTCTGTAACCTTTGTGCCGCTCTCATAAAGACCGAATTGGTCAAGGTCATCGAAATCACGGAGTGTTGTGTTAAGCTGTGCCACAATCTTTTCTGCTGTCTCCGGCAGGAATGAATGAAGCAGGCTTGCTCCGATTGTGATTGACTCTGTGAGGTTGTAAAGCACCTCAGCAAGACGATCCTGCTGTGCCTCGTCCTTTGCAAGCACCCAAGGTGTTGTCTCGTCGATGTATTTGTTGCAGCGACGGAAAAGTGCGAATACCTCTGTGATGGCGTCTGCCACACGAAGTCCTTCCATCTTCTTTGCCACTTTATCCCTTGTGCCAGTGACTACGGCCTTTAAGTCTGCATCAACAGCAGTCTGGTCGGCATCGCCTGTTGCGCCTGTGCTCTTTACGATACCGTCAAAATATTTATTGCTCATGGAAACTGTTCTGTTTACAAGGTTTCCAAGTATGTTTGCAAGGTCTGAGTTGAATCTCTCGATTACAAGATCCCATGTGATGATTCCGTCGTTCTCGAATGGCATCTCATGAAGCACAAAGTAACGTGTGGCATCTACGCCGAAAAGTCTGACCATATCGTCTGCATAGATAACGTTTCCTTTTGACTTACTCATCTTGTCACCGCCCTGAAGCAGCCATGGATGTCCGAACACCTGCTTTGGAAGCGGAAGGTCAAGTGCCATAAGGAAAATAGGCCAGTAAATAGTGTGGAAACGCACGATATCTTTTCCGATAAGATGCAGATCTGCAGGCCAGTTTTTCTTGAAAAGCTCTGATGATCCGTCAGGATCGTAGCCGATTTTTGTAATATAGTTTGTGAGGGCATCAAGCCATACATACACTACATGCTTTGGATCGAAATCTACCGGAATTCCCCAGCTGAATGATGTTCTCGATACGCAAAGATCCTGAAGTCCCGGAAGCAGGAAGTTGTTCATCATCTCGTTTTTCCTTGAAACCGGCTGGATGAAATCAGGGTGTGTGTTGATGTAGTCGATGAGTCTGTCTGCATATTTGCTCATCTTGAAGAAGTATGCCTCCTCCTTTGCAGGCTGTACCTCACGTCCGCAGTCCGGGCATTTTCCGTCCACGAGCTGAGACTCTGTCCAGAAGGACTCACATGGTGTACAGTAAAGTCCCTCGTATGAGCCCTTGTAGATGTCGCCCTGATCGTAAAGCTTCTTGAAGATTTTCTTTACACATTTCTCATGGTCCTCATCTGTTGTGCGGACAAAATTGTCATATGATGAATTTACCATATCCCAGATTCTCTTTACCTCACCTGAAATCTGATCTACATACTCCTTCGGTGAAATTCCGGCTGCCTCAGCCTTTTCCTGGATTTTCTGTCCGTGCTCATCTGTTCCTGTCTGGAAATATACGTCATATCCCTCTGCTCTCTTGTATCTGGCGATTGCGTCTGCAAGGATGATCTCATATGTGTTTCCGATATGAGGCTTGCCTGATGTGTACGCAATGGCTGTTGTCATGTAATATTTACCTTTGTTTGCCAATTTAGTTTCCTCCTGTTTTTAATGCTTCGCACATATAGTCTTCTATAATGCCGTATCACATACAGTATATTCCTCAGAAAAAATACTATATTTATTTCCTCAGAACAACTGTATGCTCTCCGGCAATTCAATATATTACGTGCGAAGCCGTAATAATAAAACAAAACGCCTCCTCAGGAGAAAACTCCCAAGAAGACGATTATATCGTGGTACCACTTCTCTTCACGCAGCTATCAAAATCACCAGACATCATATACCGGCACTGCTGCGCCTCTTTCCGCTATAACAGGCGGTTCCTGTCAGTATCTAGCCAATGGTTCGATACTGCTGCTCCAAAGCCATGTTCCTCCTACTTTAGGTCATCCCCTCTCAGCCTGTGTGGGATTTCTCTGTAAATCTGCCATAAAAGTACTCTCTTTTTCGTCGCTTTTATCTCATACATTTCTAGAGTAGCATGTGGCTTTTAAATTGTCAACTGTTGTAAGTCAACAAACTTATCTTTCATTAAAGAAATAATTGTACTTTAATTATGTATTACTAAGCTATTCTTCCTTTAGCTCTGCAATGAGACATAATACATATACAATTCCTCAAGACCTGCCTTTACAACAGAAAAATTATAACCTCTAGGTTCACTTTCGCTTATTATTCTGTATATTTTTCCATTCGCTCCCATTTTTATGTTAACAATCATGACATTTTCTTGTTTGAATTCATCCTCAGAAGATGTTTCGACCTCGTATACCTTATTATTTAGCTTTTTTAGTAAATGCTGTGGAGTACCATGCTCAATTATTTCTCCGTGACTAAGCAATATTATTTCTTTTGCAATAAATTCGATATCAGAGACTATATGTGTAGCAATTATAATTATCTTATTCTCCGACATTTCACTCAAAAAGTTTCTAATGCGAATCCTTTCACTCGGATCAAGCCCTGCAGTCGGCTCATCCATTATCAAAATATCCGGATCATTAAGCAATGCCTGTGCTATCAATATTCTCTGCTTCATTCCACCTGAATACGAACCTATTTTTTTGTTTTTCTCAGAAGTCAAATTCACCACTTTCAAAAGGTTATCTATCTTATTTTTTGCATACTTTTTTTCTAATCCCTTTAAAGCTGCCATATACCACAGAAACTCTTCACCGGTAAAATTGTCATAAATCTCCTGTTGTTGCGGCATATATCCTATTTTTTCACGATATTTACTTCCCAATTTACTAATCGGATCTCCATCGTAATAGACGCATCCCCGATCCGCTTTTAAATTGTCCGTTATAATATTCATTAATGTACTTTTTCCAGAGCCATTAGGGCCTAGTAACCCATATATTCCCGGTGTAAGACTTATGTCTACGTTGCAAAGAGCTTTTTTGCTTTTTCCATAAGTTTTACTGATATTCTTAATACGCAGTTCCATCATATAATCCCCCTGTTTGCCAGCTTTATTAATATCATTGTTAAATTGATTTTTGAGAAGTAAAGAATTAAAGCAATAACTATAACAAACAATGTCACAAAAACCGATACTACAAATTCATTGCCTGTTTTCTTCGAAAGAGCAATTGTAATAGCTCCTATAAGTCCAAAATACAAGGCTTTTATCAAATAGATTAATGCCAGAAATACAAGTAACGATATTCCTGCTGATATTTGAGGCTCATATAATTTATTAACGTTTACTTTCAGTTCTTCTATCCCCAAAACATGCATATAACCTGCAATTGATGGTATAAGGCCGGTCAGATATATTATACCTCCAATAATTATAGCGCAGCTTTTTTTCACTCTCATTAGCCTGTATCTTCCGTTTTTTGAAGTTTTTAGCAACAGACTAACCTGCATTTCATCTTTAGAGGCAAACAGTCCCGAAATAAACATAACAAGCACTATTGATACGGTCATAAAAATAATTATATCGCTCCTATAATTTTTCATTACCGAATTCAAATTCATCTCGTCTATCATATATCCAACGCTGCCATCATCTGTCATCTTTTCATATTGCTGATTCAATCTGTCAAACGCTCTCTTTCTACTGTCTAACTCTGCTGTTATCTCGGCTGTGTCAATTCCATTATTTTCTATCGCCAATTCTATCTGATTTTCCACGCTTTGAATATACTGCTTTTCTTTTTCAATATAGTCCACAGTTTGCTCATCAATTTTTCCATGTATAGCAGACAAATACATATGATATGTCGCTTCATATGCACTCTGATAGGTATTGGCCGGCATATATGTCTTATATGAACCTATAATACCAATAGATAAAAACAACAGTAATATCCATTTTTTCTGTACAATCATCAGCTTATAAAATTCATTAACATACATATTTTCAACGCATAATAGCCGTGAAAAAATATTACGAATCTTTTCTTGTATATATTGCAACACAACCTTAATCTCACTAACATAGCGTATACTGAACAATATGGTTCCAATTAGCGTTGCAAATACAATAATCGCTAATCCCACAATAAAATTAACATAATTTTTATCAACCGGGGTTCCTGCAATATTAAGATTTTGATACACCCCAATAACATTTTTCATATTCCATGCATAAAATATGTTATTCGGTGAATCGTTTAAACTCAAAAATTCTAATAAAAAAATAGCAATTGGAATACCACACTCCATTATTCTGCTATTTATTGATACAAAACATACAAAAACAATACTGCAAATAATTATTGCAATTAACAAATGATTTAATATTGAGATTATAATCGCTGTAAACATACTGATTTCATATGGACAATCCCTGAATATCTGTAAGCTCTGAATTGAACACTTAAGATTTCCCGTTGAATACATAAATGAATCAAAGACAATTACCATTATCTCCTGAACAAGTGAAAAAATAACTGTCATCACAACCAGCACTGTCCATTTTGACAAAATAATTCTGCTTCTTCCTTCTTTGGTCGCCCTAATAATACCCAGCATTGCGCTTTTACGTTCTGAAACATATATGTATTCCATACAAACAAACGTAAATACAATACAAAAAAATATTCCGTATGTATAGTCTGCGTATTTTTCGACACCCCAATTATATTTTTGATCAATCTGTACACCGGATAATCTTTTGTAATCTGATACCATTTTGTCAATATTGCGCTTATAATAGACATCATTATTATTTCCTAATGACGAAAGAAGTGTCTGCGCTCTTTCATCTATGCCATTTATAAATATATCATACGTTTCTATGTATTCTTTTTGCAGACTATTTCTATAATCCACATATTCCGCATTTTTCTCACCAAGACAGTATATAATTGTCATTATCTCTACAAGCAGCATGATGCTGACAACAACTATAAACTTCTTATTTCTTACTAATTTTTTTATTTCTCCAATAAACAATACAAATCCCCCAAACTACCATACAATGTTATTAAGCTCCCCAAAATCACGTACATTAACTATTTTAGGAGTTATTTTATCACCATTGCATTTTTTAACATCATCAAATTTAATTTCACACACACTCCATGATGTATCATTTTGAATAACATCAACAGAAACTCCATCAGGACCAAATCCTGCAAATGTTCCTACTGAATTCAGCTCATATTCAAAATCAGATACCTGCTTTGCATCGGAAGAATATATTTTCACATTACATGATTCAGTATTATCATTATTGAAAAATTGTATGTCTGCATCATCTATTATCACATAATCATCATATGTCATGATTCCTGAATCCTGTGGTATCCCGTCCATCCAGACAGAAATATCTTTCGTATCATAGTTCATTGCATATATCGGTGTCTCATATTGCAAATCATGCATATCATCATATTTTTTTATAAGCAGCTTGTCCTTTAAAAATGCTATCGCTCCAATATTATCAGTATTGCTTTTTTTGTCAGGAACATCAATTACTGACAATTGATTGCTATCAACATCATACATGTAATAATTCGATTCTAGAGATTTTATCCAAGATTCATTGTCAGTCATAGTGAAATCTTTGCTATTACACGATACTTGAAAAAATAATTTATTCTTATAGGCTTGTATATTTCCCATTTCTTGAAGATTTAATTCATCTTCAGTTTCAAATATAACTTCAGAGTTCTTCTCGTCCATTGATTTTCCTAATTTTATCATGCTGATAATACCCTTCGAATATACTCTTTCCCCTTCATAAGTATACTCTTTAAGCCCATAATATAGTTTTCCTCTATGGATGAGCCAGCTACCAACTTCCTTGCCATCTCCTACCATATATATTTTCTTTTTACTTGAACCATCTTTACTGACACTATATAGGCTTGATCCAATAAAGTAATATATATTGCCCTCGTAATACTGTATATACTTATACCCAGAATCTTCTACATCAGATGAAGCTCCATCAGTATCACCACCTCTATTCAAATAGGCATTGCAGTCTCCTCGTCTCTCCTTATCATTTTCCATATCATGAAGGCAATTTGCCTTACTACACAATGGATTCATCTGCTTTGTTTCATTGTTGTAATAATATATATAATCATTCATCAAAATGTATTGTCCATTACCATCTGACTGATATTTCTTCCATGATACTATACTTGTTGCATATGAATACTGATCATCTGTTTCAAAATTATACTCGCCACTATAGTCCTTAGCATTATCGCATCCCATTATTGAAATCGCCATAAGCATAATTATTACCAATACTTTAATTCTTTTTATCTTCATAAAAATCCCTCTTTTACTTAATAAGGCGGTCCTTGTTAACCGCCTTATTAAATCATTAATTATTATTTACCATGTCGTTCCTATTTTTGTATTATTTTCCCAGGTATACGCACCTGATTTTATGTAATGCCATCCTGTGCCGCCATAAACATTTCCAAAATCTTTATTTCTGGCTATTGCAGAAACTCCGCCACCTCTGGATGAATCCGATGCTTGATTGGTATAACTTTTACCATTTACCTTGTAATATACGGTAGCTTTTACTTTTAGTGTGCTACCATTTCCAAATATTGTTTTTGCCTGTATTCCATTACAGGCTCCTCCAGGTGCATACGCATATGACACACTACCCGAACATGTTGAACTATTGATTTTTCCTGACACGCTACTTGCTGCCTGTACAGGTGTTCCAATTAACATTCCTAACATACTTGCTGATAATAAAGCTGTCCCCAATTTACCTTTTAGTCCCATCATTATTTTTCCTCCATTTATACATTTTTGCCTTGACATTTTGCTACAAACAATTTCATATTATCCGGTTCTTTGGGTTGATAATATTGTCCCCTGCAAAGTTCTGATGCCTGTGGCGCAAAAGTCTCTGCGAACTTGCACATTACCTTCCCCAAATACATACCTGTTTTCTTTCGTTTGTTCATCTTTGTTACCTCCTCAATTTTTTGATATCAATACTTTACCACATAAATCATTAAACACGCTAAATTTGTGCTCAACGGTCGAAAATAGGGAGTGAGCGGTCAAATTTACCACTCACTCCCTATTTTTAACCGTTTATCCCAACAACGTTTTCTACTAAAAGTATTATGATATAATTCAATATATTTTTTTATGGAGAGCTACTATGTTATCACTAGGACACAAATTATCAAAAAAATATGCTACAAACGGCATTATTGATTCTGAATATATCGACTCATATGCATATATTTTTGATTATATCTTCAATTTTGCATTATACAACTTTACCCTGATTTTAATCGGATTTATTTTACATAAATCAGCAATCACAATAACCTATGTTATTATAACCGGATATTTACGAGCTGTAGCCGGTGGCTACCATTGTAAGAGACATATTACATGTACTATCTTGTCATATACTGTATTTGCATTGTATATTAGTCTTAACACAATTGTGTCAACAATTCCTATATATATTTCATTATTAATATTTGTAATCAGCTGGGTACTCATATTAATAATTTCACCTGTTGACACACCGAACAGACCTTTTACTGATACTATGAAAAAAGCATCCAAACGAAGAGTTCTTATTCTGTTTATTGGTGATTCTGTCTTTACATTTTTCTCATTTTTGCTACACTGGAATAAAGTAATTTATTCAAATGTTTTAAGTCTGACCGTATGTATGACAGGACTTTATGCCGGATATATTTTAAACAGTTTAAAATTACACAAATTTATAAACAAGTAATATGGTGTAGTTAATTTTAAAAAAATATACAAATAAAGGAGACCTCATGAAAATCATATTATTAAACCTATTTGATGCCTTTTTTGCCGGCATATCTGCTTTCATATTTTTTCAGACCATACTTGGGAAAAAGCATTCAAAGCTTCCTTACTACTCCGTTCTTGCCATATATATTGTAGGCTATATTTCTTATAATGCACTTACTTTACATCTAACCGGAAATACCTCCAATTTTGCAACCGTTATACGTATATGCGTTTCCATAATTTTTACATTACTACTTAGCTTTTTATTTTCTTCTAATATCAGAACCAGAGTCTTTTTATCAATCGAATACTGTATACTTGGTGCTGTTTTTGAAAATTTTTCATATTTTATCACAACAAGTATATATTCCTATAATCCTATAGCAGATGTTATGGATAATTTTGTTTTTTCTAGCATTTCCATGCTTGCTGCTCTTTTTCTGTTTCTATTTTCAATGATTATTCACTTGATTTGGAAAAGGACAGCTTTTTTTCACTCTTTTAACTATACTATGATTTTATTGATCATACCGGTTCTTTCTATATGTATGCTTTTGTCAAAACCTATTTTATACCTGAATATAAATCTGCCATCAACCTATTTCATTCTTGCTGCATTTGTATTGTTTATCAACTTCATGAACTATATCCTGCTATACAACGTCCTTGATACTGAGAAACTTCGTTTTCAGCTTGCAGTTCAAAAAGAACAGCTTGAATTTCAACGCAGCAAATATCAGCAGCTCGGAGAGGCTTACAAGAATATCCGCAGTTTTATGCATGATACCAAAAAGCATCTATTTTACATGGAAAGCTGCGTTAATAATAAAAAATATGATGACATAATTCCCTATTCACGAGAGATCATGCACGATTTAGAATCGCGCTACTGCACTATTAATACCGGAAATCTCGTAGTAGATGCCTTTGTGAGTAACCTGTTGCTTCAAGCGAAGTCTCGTGGCATTGCTTTACAGACTGATTTGAAATTTGATAATGATATACTTCCGATAAACGACTATCATATGACTATTATTCTTGGAAATCTGCTTGATAATGCGCTTAATGCCTGTAAAAACCAGCTAAATGCCAAGATTAACGTATCCATACGTACTGCAGATGATAACTTCTCAATTCACGTTGCCAACACATATGTTATTACCTCTTCCGATAAGGCTCCGGAGGATTTTGAAAGTACTGATTTCATTCACGGATATGGTCTTAAAAATGTCAAAAACTCGGCTGAAACTTGTGGCGGTTTCTGTGTCATACAGCAGGAGAATGACATATATTCCGTAACAGTTATCGTGCCTATGAGCAGCTAAACAGTATTTTTTACACGTAAACACAAATTATGGTATACTATCCATATCAAATCACTATGAGGAACAGGAAATGAATCTTAACCTAGCAATATGCGATGACGAAATAAAAGATATAGAACTTTTGAAAAAGCACATTTTACAATACACCATCGAAACCGACAATAATATTACGGTTTCCTCATATACATCAGCCAAAAAATTAATTTCTGAATATAATAATCATTCCTACAATGTCGTACTTTTGGACATTGAGATGCCTGATTTGAGTGGAATGGAGCTGGCAAAGCAGCTTAGAGATGTAGATGACGATCTGCTTATTGTTTTTACCACATTTTATCCTGAATATATGCAGGAAAGCTTTAATGTGCAGCCTTTCCAGTTTCTTACAAAGCCTATTGATTACACCTCTGTATCCCGGCTGTTCAGTAGTATTTTTAAAAAGTTTAACCGTCGTTCCGGAAATATTGTAGTAATTGATTCCGAGAGAGAAAAGAACTTTGTACCAATAAATGAAATACTTTTTATAACCTCCATGAAACAGAATAAGTCCCGCATCAGATACCAACTGACAAGCAATCAGTTAGTTTCAAGATCCACTTTATCTGATGTTGAAAAACAACTTACGCCATATGGATTTGTTTCTCCTTCAAGAGGTTATCTTGTCAATTTAAGATATATACGCACTATTACTTCCAAGTGCGTCATTTTAAAGAATGGTTTAGAAATTCCCATTAGCAGACGTCGTGCATCTGAATTACAGAAAACTTACGCAAAATATGTAGTTCAAATGTTGTAGATACACTTCTACAACACCTTCGAACCATTTGCCGTAAGCTTAAAAGTTGCACCTAGCACCTCTGCTGCGCCACGACACATCATCATTCGACCTAAGAAAATTTCAAAATACTCATACATAGAGCAGATTTTCGTATCAATCTGCAGATTAAGCGCTATGACTTTTTTATCCATATTTATCTTAAGAGCTGCATCTGTTACTGCATAATTTACCCTGTCGTGTATATCAAAATTTTCTTTTGCCTTGTTCCTTACACGGTTTCTGCGCACATCGGTTTTATCTGCTATGATGAGTGCTGCTGAAATAGGATCCGTTGCCCCTCCGGTTGACTCATCATGATGTCCTATCGCAGACACAACCGTTATCCTATCCTTCAGACTCATATCTGTTTCTTTGAGTATCTCGTTTGCCAGTATTGCACCATATTCCGCATGACGGCTTCTGTTTACCACATTTCCGATATCATGCATAAATCCCGCGATTTTTACCATTTCAATATCAGATTCGCTGTAACCGAATTTCTTTAATATATATGCTGCTCTTTTGGCTACCATTGTGCAATGAGCTGCCGAATGGTCTGTAAAGCCCAATACTCCAAGGTTTTCATTCCCTTTCTTTAAACATTCACAGACCTCCTTATTCTTTTTTATCTCATCGTATGTCAAATTATTGCCTCCTGTTTTGTTACTTAATCATAAATTATAGTCTGCTTTTCATAAAAATATTCGTACATGTTTTGTAATCTTTATTTCTGCACTTATAAGCGTAACAAATAATTGAAACTATATTGAGGTGGCTGTGTAAAATTTGTGGGAAATTTTCTATTTACTATTGATATATTTTGCATTGACATATTTTGTTGCATATTTTCCTCCTTTATGCATATATTTGACTAAAAAATATGCAGATACCCAATAAGTATCTGCACATTTTCTAAGTAATATTATGCATTAAAGGGTCAAAAGGTATTTTACCCTATCGTATAATAATATACGCTGTATATGCCGCATACATTAGCAGCATGATGATACCCTCGCCTCTTTTTATCTCACGCTTTGTCCATGCCATAATCCACACGATGAGTGAAAATACCACAAGCACGATAATATCTATGATATTTTCCTGTATGAATGCTATCGGGCTGATGGCTGATGCAATTCCGAGCACCATGAGTATGTTGAAAATGCATGAGCCGACTGCATTTCCGAGTGCCATATCGACCTCATTTTTTCTGGCTGCGACTATTGATGTCACAAGCTCCGGAAGCGATGTTCCGATAGATACGATGGTCAGTCCGACAAGTGTCTGGCTCATTCCAAGGTCAATCGCTATGCGGCTTGCACTGTCTACTACGACATCTCCGCCTACTGCGATGCCGACAGCTCCGATCAGAATGAAAATCACTGCTTTTGGCATTGAGATGAGAGGTATCTCATCGACCTCCTCATCTGATGACTGCCTGTTCTGTTTTAATGTGTGTCTGATAAGGTAGAAAATATATCCTGCAAAGCAGCCGAGCAGTATTATCCCGTCCACTCTGCCGAGTGTCATGCCGATTGTTCCCATGACAAGAAGTAAAATGGCACATATCATCGAAAATGGGAAATCCCTTTTTAATGATGCTCCATCCACCACTATCGGTGTCATCAAAGCGCACACGCCGATTACTACCATAAGGTTAAATATGTTTGAGCCTGTCACGTTGCTGACTGCAAGCGTATTGTTGTGTGCTATGGATGCTGCCACACTGACCGCTGTTTCAGGAAGCGAAGTTCCCATCGCAACAATTGTCAGTCCAATGATAAGTGACGGCACCTTGAAGCGCTTTGCCACGCTTGAGCTGCCCTCCACGAACAGGTCTGCGCCCTTTACCAAAAACACAAAGCCCACTATGAGGCAGAGCAGCACCACTATAAACGGTGCATTATTGATGAAATTTTCCATGTTGAATCCTCCATTTTTTTATTTTTGTATTCTATATTATTTCATTTCTTATAGGATCTGAAATGTAATCCCAGCCACAGTTTCTGTCATATCATAACACGCTCATTAAAAGCTTATAAACCCCAGGTGCTCAAGCAATATCTTCACACCTATGAGTATGAGAATGATTCCTCCGGCTATCTCTGATTTCTTTTTATATTTATTGCCGAAAAAGTTTCCGACTATGACTCCGATGATTGAGAGCACGAAGGTTGTAAATCCGATGATTGCAATAGCCCAGTAGATGTTTAAGCTGTCATAGGTAAATGCAAACATGATTCCGACTGCAAGCGCATCGATGCTTGTCGCAATTGCAAGCAGAAGCATCTCTCCCTGATTGAGCGCCAGGTCTTTTTCCACGACCGCGTCATCATCCTTTTCCTTTACTGCCTCATAAACCATCTTTCCACCGATAAATCCCAGCAGAATGAATGCTATCCAGTGGTCAATGCTTGTGATGTACTTCTCAAACCGGATGCCCAGCATATAGCCGATAAACGGCATGAACGCCTGAAATCCTCCAAAATACAGACCGATTGTCAGCGCCTGCTTTCTGTTTACCTTTGTCATTCCAAGCCCCTTGCAGATGGATACTGCGAAGGCGTCCATTGACAAACCTACTCCTATAAGCAGGATTTCAATAAATAATACCATATTTTTCTCCCTTTTGCCTAGTGTGCGGCGATTAATTTCTCACGGATAAGCATATGAAAAAATGAGACCCTCGCATGCAGACACGAAACCTTATAAAGCTATAATTATATGGCTTATATAGCTTTATTGTGTGCTGCATACTTGAGTCTCATTCTTTAATGTTTGCCAGGTCTATTGACCGGTCTGTTGACAAACCACGTATATGTAATGATACGCGAACTACTCCCTCAGAGGTAGTGTGTATTTAATTAATCGCCTTTGCTTCTAAAAAAATATATCAAATGACATGGGCTGTGTCAATGTATTTTACCGCTAATCTTTGTACGGAATGGCTAACTTTTTAAAATAATCGTGGCTACCCGGAATAATTTTTTACAGAATAAATTTTTCAGAACAAATTATGCAGAATAAATTATTTTAGAATCACTGTTGACATGAAAAACAACATGTGATACATTTACTACGACAGACATAGTATGACACTCGTAGTATGTCACACGTAGTATCAATTAATTTTAACACGCCTGATGTACAACCTTTCATCTGTGTATCAGGTCTTATATTAATAAAATATGAACATCATGATGAAATAAAATACTTAAAACAGGAGGTGAACAATGGTCAATATAAGCAGCGATGTCATCCGCGGATACAACGATACCATCATACTCTACCTGCTCCTCGACAGACCTTCCTACGGCTACGAGATTTCAAAGCAGATAAGGCTAATATCCGAGGAAAAATACGTCATAAAAGAAACAACTCTCTACTCTGCATTTACCCGCCTTGAGAAAAACGGTTATATCACATCATTCTCTTCGAGCGACAATGCAAGCGGCAAAAGGCGGACCTACTATCAGATTACCAATTCCGGCAGAGAATATTACAGGATGAAATGCGAGGAATGGAAGCTGACACTTGATGTAGTAAGCAAATTTATACGATTTTAAAGGAGACATTTTATGGAAACTATAAAGAATTATCTGGAAAATATGTTTTCGCACCTCCCGAATACCCCCGAGGTGCAAAAAGCCAAATATGAGCTCTATCAGATGATGGAGGATAAATACAACGAATTAATATCCGAGGGCAAATCTGACAACGAAGCCATAGGCATAGTCATATCAGAGTTTGGAAATCTTGACGAGCTTGCTGACTCACTCGGTATCAAGAGCTTCGTGAATCCCAGTCAGGCAATGCCTGCTTCCAAAACACTCTCCCGCGAGACTGCTGTCGCATTCCTCAGGGATTCGGCAAAACAAGCATATCTCACAGCGTTTGGAGTGCTGCTTTGCATCCTCGCAAGCCTTGGACCGATATTCAGCGAATGCATTCCGCGTTCACTCGCTTCACCTGACGCATCTGATGCAATCGGCATTACCTTCCTGTTCCTGTGTGTCGCAGTGGCAGTCGGCTTCTTCATTTTTTCAGGCTCTATCTCATCCAAGTGGAGCTACCTGAAGCAAGAGCCTTACTGCATAGATTTTGAGACGGCAAACTGGGTCATCGAGCGAAAGGAAAGCTACCGCTCCACACATGCGATGCTTTTAACAGTGGGTATCATGCTCTGCATACTCTGCGCAGTGCCGGCAATCATAATCAGCTCACTGAACACCCAAAGCACCTTCGCAGACTCACTTTCAGGCGGACTCGTGCTCGTGTTTATAGCAATCGGTGTATTCATGATAGTATTCACAAACATGAAGAAATCAAGCTTTGACAAGCTTCTTTCCCTGAACGGAGCACAGACTATGGGCGGTAATTTTGCCAATTCACACGATGGCAAGGTGCACTATGAAAACCCTGTTGTGGCTGCAATCATGTCAGTCTACTGGTCAACTGTCACATGCATCTATCTATGCTGGAGCTTTATTACCTTTGACTGGGGTATCACATGGATTATCTGGCCAATAGCCGCAATCATCAATTCGCTGGTGGAAAATCTGCTCGGCGATAAACATGGAAATTAATGGAAACCAATACAGTCAAAAATGTGTGTAGCATATTTTGAATAATCACAAAACAAATTATGCAACAAGATAATTCAGAAATGGAGACAAGTCATGAAAAAGAATATATATCTAATAATAATTACAATAATTACAGTGGTCTGCATCATCGCCGGGAGTCTCTACCATATCGGGGGCTTTGCCCTAGGCCTGTTTGACAATCTGATTCCGCGCTCAGACAAGTCTCTCGGAAACGTATGCACAGAGGAGCTTTCAGTCGATGAATTTTCAAACCTGGTATTTGATACAACCATATCGAACATCAACGTGAAAATCGGTGACAGCTACATGGTCTCATACAAATGCAACAAGCGACTGGTTCCAAAGATTAAGAGCTCCGGCGATACCCTCACAATATCCCAAAGCAAAGGAGCCAACTACAGAAGAAACACCACGAGTGAAATCACTGTTACCATTCCTGAGGGCGCAGCATTGAACAAGCTCTCCCTTGATACCGGCGTAGGCGAGGTAAACCTTAATTCCCTGACCGCAGCCGATGCAGAATTTGACACCGGCATAGGCGATTTATATGTCACAGACTGCAGCTTCGCCACATGTGATGTGGATGGCGGAACCGGCAATCTTAGCTTTGAAAACTGTGCCTTTGACGAAATGGATATCGACGGCGGTACAGGTAACATCACTGTGACATCCTCACAGTCACTTGACGGTTACATGATGGACCTGGACTCAGGTACAGGCGATATCACAATCAACGGCAATGACTATGATGATGAGTATGAGGTAAATGAGCATGCCAAAAAGCACCTGGTTATCGACTCGGGGCTTGGGGATATTGTGGTGAAATATTAAATTAAACTTTTCACTTTTTATTGTCCATAAACTGCGGCTCCATATATCCGGTTCCTGACATGGACTTGTAGTAGCGGCTTGCTGCCTGCGTGCCGACACGCACCTCGCGGGCCTGCTTCTTTATGGACGCAAATTTCAGAGTCATGAGATCCTTGTTACGGGCCTCCTGACTCTGTATTTTTACGCTCTTGTCCGTGATACTGCGGATATGCTCCTGCATGGTGCGTATCTGCTCCTTGTAGTCCTCTTTGTGACCATTCAGTTCTTCCTTTGTACGTTCAAAAAGCTTCTCAAAGCCTGAGTCTAAATTATTGAGCTGGTCGATAAGCCTGCTCTTTGCCTCAACCACCTCGTCAAAGTCGTCAGGTGTAAGCTGTGGATCCTCGAGCTGGTTCTTCTGCTTGATATCAAGCTCTATTATCCGGTCGAGTACCTGCTCCTTTTTCTCCAGGCTTTGTATCATTATATCTATGTATGTCTGTTCCATGGTGTTCTCCCTGTATTTCCAATTGTTTTAACTATAAGCATCTCTATAATAGCACAAAACGCACAAACAAACTAGCTTCATGCTGCTGTCTCTGCGTTTTGTTTAAGTTAAAAACTCTCTATAATCCCTGTCGGTGATTTATGATACATTTATCTATGACACATGCAGCTTATTTCCGTTGCATGTGGCCTGCATGACCTCTTTCCACGCGTCACGCATAGTGCGCAGGTGCTCAAGCACCTCCTCAAGAATCTCCTTGTCCTTCTTTATGTTTGCCTCGACAAGGCGTCTGTGAAGATAAGTATATACATTGTTAAAATCCTTTGATACCGGATATTTGTCATCAAGTGTGGACTGGAACTCCTCTATGATACGCTCAACCTTGCGGATATTTGTATGAGCCTGCTGGATATCCTCCTTCTCCACTGCCATAATAGCGATATTGCAAAATTTGATTGCACCATCATACAGCATGAGTGTAAGCTCTGCCGGTGATGCAGTCATGATTTTGTTGTTTGCATATGCTGCGTATGCTTTATTTTGTAACATAATATACCCTCCCTGGTATCTTTTTATGAGAAGTAGCTGCTAATTGAGCTCTGTGTGCTGTTGAGCTTGGTCATAGCTAACTCCATCTGAGTAAACTTGTTGTAGTAGTAATCCTCACGATCTGAGATTTTTTTCTCCCATTCCTTAATAGTCTTGGTGTAGTTAGTGTACTCTGTCTTCATCTGCTTGTCATTGTAGATGGTAAATGCTGAGCTCAAATCCGTAGACTTCATCTTGTCACCGATTGCACTATACAGATTAGTTGAAAGCTGCTGCATAAACTGCATTACCGTATCCGGATCATCGTTTATAGCTGCCATGAGCTTATCTGTCTTGCCGGATGTATTGGCGTCATCCTCATCACCATCAATGTGATATGCATTCTGCTCATTCTCCGCTGCATTCAAAAATCCAAGTGTACTGATTCCAAAGCTTGAGAGCGAGTACTTCTTGCCACCTATCTCAACTGATGACATCATGGCTGTCTGCATTGCTGTCATTACGCTGCCAAGTGTAGAATCCCTGCGAAGCAGAGAGTCCTTAATCTTTGTCTCCCACTTCTCAATCTCTTTATCAGACATCTGATCCTTCTCATCATCCGTGAGTGGCTCGTAGCTTCCTGCTGAATCAGCATTGTATAGCTTCGTCATCTCGTTGATGATGTTGTTGTACTCTGTCAGGAAATCCTTTACCTTATCATATACACCCTGTGTATCTGTGCTTGTTGTAATGCTTATAGCACTGTCACCGGTCTCAGCAAGTGCCTCGATTGTCAGTCCATTGATTGAATAGCTGTTGCTGTCACCTGTATATTTTACACCGTTCAGCTCAATCTCCGAATCCTGTCCTGCGACCTTCTTCACCTGTGAATTGAAAAGTGCCTTATTCTGAAGCGTGTATGCAGTGTTTACCCTGTCGAGCAGGTCGTTTAGCGCCTGTGTATACTCAGACGAATCCTTCTGCTTTGAGGCAAGCTCCTTTACAATATTGCTATCTGCTGCTTTTTTTGTGTTGGCCTCTGCGGCCTCCTCCAAAGCGTTTGCTTTATTTACAAAGCCGTCAGTCTCGTTTCCGTTTCCTGCTAAAAGCTGCTCTACGGCTTCCTTTCCATTGCCTGCATAAGCATTCTGAATAGCCTTGGTGAGGCTTGCAACCGAGTACTTGTCATCGCTTCCTAGCACTTCGTCCTTTGAATTCTCAAATGCCTGAACTGACGCAAGAGCCTCATCGTATGAGCTTTTAGTCTTTTCATCCATTGACTTGATGATTGTGTCATACGCTTCTGAAGCTGACTCTATGCCAGTCTTGTTTACGGCATCTGCCGCAATAGTGTACTCGGTCTTTTGTGAAACAGTGATGGAATCAGTTTTATCAGCTGTGCCATCTTCCTTTTGCAGATAGTACTTGCCGTCTGCCTCGTCCTTTTTGTAAGTCTTATCACCGACTTTCAGTGTTGTATCATCGACTACTGTAGGTACTGCTTCAAGCTCCTTGCCATCAGCGTCCGTATAAGCTGTCCTCGTAGATTCTGTCACATCATAGTACGATGTGGTATCCTTGTCCTTATCAGCAACGGCTGCAATATAGTGGCTATTGTTGTCGCTGTCAATATACTTATAGAGAGTATTTCCATTTGTATCGGTCAGTGTGGTCTTTGTATATGTATCATAGCTGTCACCATTCTTTGAAATCACTGCGCCATCACGAGATGAGCCAAGCTTCTCAAGCAGCTTCAGCTTATCACTATCTCCTGCATTGTTTGCATCCAGCTTCTCATAAATGCCCTGAAGTGTGGCATATGAATAGCCATAATTTACAGCATTCATAAGATTTTTGCTCTGCGCATTCATCTTCGCCGCATCTGTTGTCAGATTATTGTAGTTTGTAACAGCTGCCTCGATTTTGGCTCTGGTCTCATCGTCTGAAACTCCATGTAAAGTTGCATACTCATCATATGGATTGGATGAATAAGTACCGGTAGTGGTCTTTTCACCACCATATGCTATTCCCAGGCTATAAAGTGCTGATGCTCCATCTATATTGCTGCCGGTTATGGTAAAATCGTTTGCCACGCCTGTCTTTTTTGAGCTGATATAAAATCTCTTGTAGCTTGAATCGTAGTTTGCATCAAGCCCCGCATTCCTGAGTTCCTTTACCACGTCGTTCATGGTTGATGATGCGCTGAGAGTGATGGACTTGGTCTCGTCCCCCATCTTTACCTCAAGCTTGGCATCACCGCCTGTGTAACCGAGCTGTGCAAGTGTAGTCTTCTCACTGTCTGCCTTAATTTCTGCTCCGGTCATATATCCGGCCTTTGCCATCTGCTTGATTTTCAGCGACTGTGTGCCGCTTGGTGCACCGGAGCCTGCCTTTACTGTGGCCTTGGTAGTATCCGAAACTGATGTCTTCTTTAAGTTGTATGCTGTAGAAAATCGCAGATTGGAAATATTGCTGTACAAGCTGTACACCTTGGTATTAAGGGATTTCCACGCATCCTGTGTCCACTCAAGCTTAGTCTGCGCCTTCTGATATTTCTCTTTTCTGGTGGTATATGACGATACCATTGCCTTTACAATAGAATCTGTATCCAGACCTGATGTCATTCCCGATAATCTGATTGCCATGGTGTCCTCCTATCTCTTCTCATCTACCATGAGTCCTGCCATCTCCCAGACCTTCGCTATCATGTCGAGCGTCTTCTCCGGCGGAAACTCCTTGATGACTTCCTTTGTCTTCTTATCAACTATCTTTATTGTCACGCGGTTAGTCTTCTCATGGATGCCGAACACTGCCTCCGACTGGTCAGCCAACGCGCTCTTGTTGATATCATCCACAGCCTTTTTAAGCTGCATATTCTTCTCATTCTGCTTTTGTGCGGCAAGCTGTGCCTGTCCCTGCGCTCCGGCATCACCGGCTGAATCACCGCTTGTTTCCTTAGTATTCATCGCCTGAATATTCCTTGCGATGCTGTCAGACACGACCTGATTGTCCGCACTGGACACCTCTGTCCTTCCCTGTGCCTGTTCCTTTATCTGTGCAGTTGATGTACTTCCCTGATAGACCATTCCTGCACCTTTGATTGCCTCTATTGCCATCTCTAACACCTCCGTGTGAAAATATGTTGCAATTGACTGTTGTTCTTACCCTATTCTAAGGAATATATCGGATGAATTGCGGGAAAGTTTATAGTAAATTTTCAGCCAAAGAAGTTTTGTCTCATTTATATTTTACAAATCAACCAATCCACCATTTTGATGTATCTGTTTCTTTATTGACTCACTAAAAATGCATTCTCTAAAATCATATGAATCAACATTAAAGTTAGTGATAATGTCAACAACACTGTGAAATCGGCAGTATTTTTCATGGCAAAACATAATCTGCCCATTAGAAAGAATTGCTACTAATTCCTTATTTTCTGTATTAAATGCAATATCCAGAACATCTCCCTTAATCGATGGATCTTGTGAAGAATACGGGTTTGAATACCACCATCCTCTTTTTACACCATCAGCTATTTTCTCATAGAAATTAAAGGTTTGAAGTGTTCTGTGACCATTAGAGCAGGCAATTACAGTATTTTCCGGGCTTGCAACCATCATATAATTTCCGACTAATCTTAATTTGCCCTTACCCAAAATCGCCTTTCTCTTGCAGTCTCCCTTGCAGTCTCCGATATGATATATGCTAATAATATTATCTTGAGTCGCAACAGCAATAAATGGTTCCTCCTTAAAACTACTTATTCCAATAATTGGTGCATCCTGACTATTTACTTCAACATATTCTCCTGTATGTATATTCTTAAACTTCACTTTTCTTGCATTATTACCAACAACAGCAACAGATCCGTCAGACATGAAACAAGCCAATCGTGCATTCTTACAAGGATTATCCGTAGCAAAGCATTCACCTGTTTTCAAATCATAAAGATACAGATCTTGCTCCTTATTCCTTCTAAGCACCTTCGTACCGTATGTCGAAATCTTCTTATGCTGCTTTGAGACAAAATGTTCAGTGAACCAACTTTCTTTGCCACTTGCCAATTCATAAACCCATGTTTCATTATCGTTTTCGCCTAAAATAAAGCTTCCATCCTCAGATAAATGTATTGTATCTATAGCACCCGGACAGAATATATCATATTCACGCATTCTAGTATCAAGATTCCACAATTGAATCTTACGTTTTCCATATTTAATCTCATAGCTCAATGTCGCTGCATATTTACCATCTCCTGATATTGAACCATCTTTTAAGAATGTCGTTCCTCTCGCAAGTACGTAAACCGTTTCATTCCCACTTGTAACTGTAAGCCCTCCATCTAAAGCTGAGCTTGCTACTAAACCATTATTCTCCGACTTCCAAATTATACCTGTCTTACGATCCTTTTTTTGACTATCTCTATCCCTAATAAAAGAAATATCCTTTCCCTCAACCGGATTCTCCCACGCATGCTTTACCTGCTGATTATATACCCTGCTACAATCAGTCAAAGAAAATCTTATCTCCCTGTTATTGTAATAAAAATATAACATATCATCCTTCATAATCAAAATACGAAATCGATTATTAAAAATGCCTGCATGAGCATCATCAGGATTTTTGATTTCTCCAGCATATGTCCACTGTTCATCATGTCGGAATACATAAATTGTCTGATTCATACCCATTTTCGTAGCCAACAGATAATTTTCCGTAAATAATAAACGTCCAATGCCATTGCCAACAGAATATATAAATGTCTGTTCTTCTGCCTGCAAAGAGAAAATAAAAACTTGTCCATTTGAATATGCAGCCAGAAATTCATTTTCCTGTGAAAACTGCAGGTGCGTATATTGAGCTGACCTTTCCGATGATTTTCCAATTGATGTACTATCTATCTTCGCTCCTTTTAAAGAAATTCTTTCACTTCCGAATACCTTAGCATCCGGAATCTGTATTCCCCTTAAGTCCAGCCCTGAATAATCCGGACATCCCCCTGCTTCTGTATATGGAAAACAATCCAGAATATTATTCACAAGAACAGCTACATCTTCCCTGCCTTTTCCCACATCATGGATACGTTTCGCAATACCTGTCCAATAAGCTCCTAACAGATTCCTAATATGCTCCATGACAGGAAACTGAAGTCTTCTTATATTCCAATATTTATCTACGTCATCTTGTCTTACAATCCACATAGCCGAAAGAAAATCCCTGTATATCTGATGTGGAAATGCAACAACCAGCTCATCTTTATACAATAAATGTGCTTCTGTTGTCAGATAATCATAGATTGAGCCATATACCAATTTAGGGATATCATAATCACGATAGCGTTCCTGCAAAGGAAGCAAGTCGTCCTCATTCATCAAGCCTGATTGTATAATATCCTGTAAAAGTACACGAAACTCAGCATTTTCCTTATTCAGACTGTATGTTACTTCATATGCATATGCCACTGCCGGAAGAATATCAAATATAGCCTGATATGCTATTTGCGCCTTCTGTCCATCTACAGTATTCTGTTGAAACAATATTGCAATCTGTGCCACATAGTAGTCATATAACAAATCTGTCGCATTCTTAATAGGAAGAATCCAATGAAGACATTCCTCATGCTCATAATTCTTAATAATCGGGCTTATCTCCTTATACATCGTAACCATCATCGGATTGGACAGCAGCCGTCGTAATGTTACAGCATCTTTTATTCCATTCCACTCCTCCTGTGAAAACACAGATATTATCTGTTCATCGCTTAAAGGTGTAAGTCTGCATATACTGTAGCCAAACATGCTGTATCGCACTGTAAAATCTGATCTTGAAGAAACAACAACCTGAATTCCCTTAAATAAATTCAATTCCTTTATCTCATTGATAAACTGCCTTTCTTGCCTAGAATTGATTTCATTCATTCCGTCAATCAATAGAGTAAGACTTGGCGAAGAATATCTGGTACAGGTATTTTTTTCAAATTTTTCATCACTTCCATCAAATAGTACTCTGACGCAGTATGCTTTTATACTACTACCAAGAGCCACAAGTCTTTCTAATGGAATATAAAGAAATGTTTCATCACTTTTTTCTTTACATAAATTTAAAAACATGGTGGATTTTCCCATGCCTCCATCTGCCAGAATAATCCTATGCGGTTTATCTGTATTCCATGCAATTTTTAATATATCATCCAGATCATTTCCTTCATCATCTTCAACTTTCGGAATAAGCTCTTCTATAACTTCAATTCTTGATATAAATTCATCATTTGCCAATCTTGCTTTTATGGCTTCACAAGGCACTTCTTTATCTCCCGGAAGCCTTAACTGAAAAGGATACTGATTTTCCTTTGTTCCGTCATGCCATAATATAGGATATTTTGCCCACCCTTCCGGAAACCATGAATGCGCTGTAACATTTCCAGCATTCGTATTATCATCAAATTCGCCCAAAAGAACAGTTGCATTCGTACGCTCTTCCATACGCAGTTCCCCTGCCTGAAGCATATGAAAATATCCAACCTTCTGCACCATATGATCATGCTCATGTCCTGCCAGCCATAATCCAACACCATTATGATACAACAACTCCCTAACATATTTCTTCTCTTCTTGTAATAAAGCCATAAACGGATAATGAGATAACAGCACTGTCGGTTTATTCGGATTCAGTTCTTTCAATGCATTCTGTAATAACTTTGTACCGATAACCAAATCTACGGCTTCCTGCTCCTTGGTATATGTCAGCGTTGAATCAATATGTAGAACATTAAAATCATCTGTCTCAATATTAAAATGAGGTTTTAACGGATCTGAATATTTTGAAACACGATCATCTGTATATATTTTGGATAGAAACTTTCGAAACTCCGCCTGTCCCTCATATATTGCGTTCAAATCATCTTCTTTAATTTTTCCATATTTAGGATTATAGTATCCGTTTCTTTGAAAACATATTCTTCTTATGGCTTCATCACGACCAGCCACATTTCTATCTACATCATGATTTCCCGCAACAATAAAAAGCCTATCTGTTGTAATGCCAACTGCTGTGCAAAGTTCTATCAAATACTGTACTGATTCCTCCTGAAAGATATTAGGACTGGCATTAGCAGTCCTAATATCTCCGGTACAGAATATATAATCACATTTAATATCTTTTTCCTTAAGGTATTTCGGTAACTCATCTCTCATGAATATCGTACTCATGTCATCATCGTTAAAATGCAAATCCGATATATGTAACCATCTAATCATATTTATTTATAAACCTCCCAAAAAAGGGTCTAGTTTTCCAAACTCTCTCCAACCACCCTGCACCGCTTCCTGCAAAAAGCAATGCCATAGGCTAAAATATCACACCTGCCCTCATCACGCAGAGACTCATCATAGCGCTTGTCCTTAATCTGTGCCATCGCAACCTCGCACGCTGCGTCAAGGTCCTTCATCTCCTTAGCGTACTTCACCTCTATAACGATCCCTGCATCCGGATCCTCAGGCTCAATCAAAATATCACTAAAGCCATCTCCCGACTCACGATTGGACTTAATCAGCCAGCCCGGATTGCTTCCGCGAAGCAGACCGAGAAGTAAGCCATGATAGAAATTCTCCTTCATATCATCAGGCGCCTTGGTATCGAGTATGCTAATCATGCGGCTCATCACGATATTAAGCTGCCTGGCAATCTGTTTCTCATCCTTATATAAAATTGCCTTTGATAAAAGCTTCATAGTATCATCATCATTTGCGACAACAGCCTTGAACCACTCCTGAATTTGGAGAATAAATACCTCACGCACCTCTTTATTAGGAATTACAAGCTTATAGGCATAGCTCTCACTGTCAGGCACCTTGACCTCTCCGATTTTGGTGAGATAGCCTGTGGTAAAAAGCACACTCCACAGATTGTCAATAGTATTGTCAATCTCATCATAGGTCAGGTCAAGACGAAGCTGCTTCTCCACAAATCCGCCTGCCACGAGCTTCTCAATCTCATCCCTTGTAGTCTGGTCAGCCTTGTCCACGAAGCGCTTCACCATGTCGTTGCCACTACTGTTAATCCAGAATGCACTTGGTCTGGCTGACGGATCTGAAACAAGCTTCTTGGCAAAATTTATCACATCCCATGGACAATAAATATCCGCATTACCAAAATGATAGCCATCATACCACTCCTTTACATCCGGGTATCTCTCACTCCTGTCATAGTCAGAAAGCAGTTTTATAACTTCATCATCAGTGAAGCCAAACTGCTCATCATGGTCGATATCCACAATGGAATTGATTTCAAAGTTATTAAGCCCTGTAAAAATACTCTCCTTTGACACACGAAGGCAGCCTGTGAGCACCGCAAACTGTAAAAACTCATTGGTCTTGAGCGCCTGCCCGAAAAGCCCCCTGATGAGAGAAACCATCTCTTTGTAGTAGCCATTCTGAAAAGCTTTATCGAGTGGCACATCATACTCATCTATGAGGATAACTACCTTCTGACCATAGTGCTTATACAACATCTGTGAAAGAAGCTGTAATGACGATATAAGCTTATCTTTACTGAAAACAAAACTGCCGTCCTCAATAATAGTCAATCCCTTATACTGTTCTCTCTCAAGCATCGTAAGCTTATCACTGTCAGCCAGAAAAGAGACTCTGCTTATTTCTTTGCCAATAACTCTTACAAGAGCATCAAAAGCTTCGTCATACGTCAATCCCTCCACACCCTTGAATGAAAGAAATATGACAGGATACTTACCCATATATTCATCACAAAGCTCTTTATTGCCTGAAATATATAAGCCGTCAAACAAAGATTTATCTGTGCCTATCTCAAAAAAACTCTTTAGCATGCTCATATTGAGAGTTTTTCCAAACCTCCGTGGGCGGGTAAAAAGAGTCACCTCACTCCAATTTAATAAAAGCTGCTCAATAAGCCTTGTCTTGTCCACATAATAAAAAGACGATTCACGCAGTTTCCTAAAATCATCAATTCCAACCGGTAACTTCAAAGTACTTGTCATAAAAGCCTCCAAAAAATAATCCGCTATACTTAATTCTAGTATAGCGGATTGCCATGCAAAATACAATTTAATTTATTCCACAATCATACCCATTTTAAAAGATTCAATAGCTAATTCCAATACCTGCGGATTACATTCTCTATATAATAATTTAATAGTGTCAGGCACCAATATTCCCAGCTTTTGGGAAGTACATAATCATCGGCACCTTGAATCTGTGCTTCAGTCATACACTAAAAATATTTTTTTGTTCTATAAGTTATATTGACATATCTGTTTTGGTTATTGTATATTTCATATTTCTCCAATCAACCTATTACTGCCAATAATTCAGCTTTATTTTCTCCCAATTCACAAAACAATTCGCGCACTTCATCTTTAGAAGCATTACCATAATATCCATTTATTTTATTTTTAATAACACCATTTTCTAGACAGCACTTAATTTCATTTTCTAAATTATCAATCGTAATCCAATGACATATATCTCTAATATTTCCGATTTCTAATCTATATGGTTCAACTGACTTTTCGCCTCTATACAAAATAACTCGCCATTCATTTTGCCATGAAAATTTATCCATTTTATCAAAACAGGTCCTGTTATTTAATATAGAACTAGAATAATCCCTCAAATTTATCATACCGTCCATTTTTACAGTCATAGAATATCCATCTCTAGCTGATTTTCCATTCAGTTTAGGCTTTCTATATTTCACAGGTCCACATATAAACTTATAGTTTTCTCGCTTTACCGCTTTTTCTATCTTGCTGATCAATTCTTCCGGTTTATCTATTACTACAACATATTCTCCAAAATTATTCATTCTCTCGGATATTTGATAAATATAATTACTTAATCCCCATTGCATATATTCTTCATACATCAATCTGTAAAAGCATAATGTATTAGCATAACCAAATCCCTTAGCCCGTAAACTTATATCTGTCATTAATGCACTTTTAAAATTTTCGTCCATTTTCAGCTTATCAGCACTTAAATTACATACAACTCCTTCAAATAAATCCGCCTGTCCTTCAGATAAAATATGTTCCGACATGTCAATCTTATCCGGAAATGGAATCCCATTTGCCTCAGCATATCTTCTTTTCTTAGCCAACTCGAGATAATATTCATTCCAAAAATAGTTTAAAGTATTCATATATAATGAGCCGTTCAAAAAGTCCTTTAAATACTTCTTTTTATTGCTCTTATCAGCGCTAGATATAAACTTTAACAAAATATAATTTTCTTCCATAATCTATTCTCCTCACAAATGACATTATACGCGCCGAATAATACCTATTTCTCAGCTTTCCCCCAGTTTTTCACATTGCCGGTAATGTCTATCAAAAATGACTCTCCCGTAATCACATTATTAACGATTGCTCTTGCCATATTCATCATGCTAATATGTTGCGTATCATAGCTAAATTCAACATCATATGTAAATTCAATTTTGTCAATTTTAATATACTCATCTTCATATTCAAGATAAGCATTGTCAAATTCAAAAAGATAGCGCCTATCTCTTCCTTCTTCATCACTTGGTAATTTATCAATTAACTGTTTTACGGTAATTCTATCCTCATTAGTTAACCCTTTATTCTTAACAATATATGTTTGATCCGATTTTTCTTTAAAGCCTGCAATTTTCTGTTTTATTTCGTTTTCTTCAATCCATTCTTTATTTACATATATATGCGGTCTAACATTTACAACAAATCTAAAAGTGTAATTAATATGGATATCCTTTATATATCCTCTCCAATCGCTTTCCAATGGTTCTCGAATCTGCACCAGCTGTATTCCATATGTTTTTGCTACCTTTTGTGCTCCTGATTGAAATCCATTCCTTGCAGCAAATATACCGTGTATATCCCCTATATCTAACAATGTTGCTCGAAAAGCTTCTATTTTCTCAGCTGTCACCGGATTTTTATAATCTTTACATTCTACAGCTACACGATATGTTACTGTACCACATGTAAATTGCCAGTACACATCAATCTGATGTTCTCTACTAACACCCTCAATTTTCACATCATGTTGAACCACAACATCTTTCAACCCATCTGCACAATTTAATATTTTGTATATATCTTGAACAAATAGTTCGTACTCTTCTCCATTTTTTTGCATATTCATTTCCTGTGTACTACTTTTCAAATTATTATTGATTATCGTATTTTGATTTAAGTATAGCACAAATACCATTCCCTGTCTTTAATGATTTTTTCTACTCCACACCATTCCAATCTTATCCAAACAAACAATTGTTTCGTAAGTAAGTAATCATCGGTACCTTGTATTTTAATAAATTCCGCCCATCGTGCGGCACATTTATTACCTACTTACGTTAGGTTTAAAAATTTCTGGAAGTTCACATTTTTACTATTTGACATGTAGCGGTATGACCAAAATCAATGTACGATATAACTTTAGTAATTAAATTCAAAGCAAAGGAGATCATTATGGATAACTTAGAAACGCTTGTTGAGAACTATCTGGAATACTGCAGTACGCAGAAATGTTTAGACCAAAAGACACTGAAGGCATACAGAATTGACTTACGACAATTCTCTGAACAGACATTTCCACACGAGGTTATAGAAATCACATCCAAAACACTTGAAGACTACATTGCAAAGCTTCACCAACAATATGAGCCTAAGACAGTAAAGAGAAAAATAGCCTCACTAAAAGCTCTTTTTCATCATCTTGAGTACAAAGAGATAATTAACCGGAATCCTTTCAACAAAATACAAGTGCGCTTTCGTGAACCTGTCATATTGCCAAAAACAATACCTCTACACACTGTTGAAGAATTTTTAACTACTATTTATGCGCAACGCAACAATGCCAAAACTGATTATCAGAAAAGAAATGCTCTAAGAGATGCTGCAGTTGCAGAGCTCCTATTTGCCACCGGCATGAGAATTTCTGAACTTTGCACACTGAAAAGTGAAGATGTAAATCTTTACGACGGAACCATTCTCATATATGGCAAAGGAGATAAGGAAAGGCGTATCCAGATTGGAAACGATGCAGTTATTAGCATCTTAGAAGAATATAAAACCGATTTCAAAACAGAAATCAAGAGCTGCAATCATTTTTTTGCAAATCAATCTGGCAAAGCGTTATCCGATCAGTCAGTCCGCAGAATGATAAATAAATATGCCTCTCTTGCCGGTATCGATTTACATATCACACCGCATATGTTTCGACATACTTTTGCCACCAGCTTATTAGAGGCGGACGTTGATATTCGTTATATTCAAGAAATGCTGGGACACAGTTCTATCAATGTTACAGAAATATATACCCATGTAGCTATAGCAAAACAAAGAGACATTTTAACCACCAAACATCCTCGAAAAGATTTTCATATATAATTCTCTTCTACAATCCATCGTTTTCATGATGGATTGTTCTTATTTTAATGGATAATTAGAAGTTATCCGTCGAATATAGATAGAAAAACAATGGGTAATGCCTGATTATCAGTTGATAAGTGGATTAGGAAGGAACGAGAAGCTATGTATAAAGCGAGTATAATTGTCACATTAAGTAATGAATATGCATTAACGGAGAATTTTTTTAGTAATTTATTAAGTATTATAAATGAAGATATTGATGTATTTACTGTAGTTGATGGTGAAACAGACAGACAAACTATTCAGTATTTATATAAACTTGAAAACATGCATACAAATTTATCCACTATTTATAATAATGAAAATATCGGTTATTCTAAAGCGAATAATATTGGTGCTTCTTTATCGTTGTCCCCATATTTAATTTTTTTAAATTCAGATACATTCCCAATTGATGATTCATTATATAAAATGATAAGTTATATGGATGATTCACCAGAAGTAGGGGTTGCACAGGGGCTGATATTATATCCTCAAACTAATCTTGTCCAAAGCGCCGGTCATATATTTGGTTTTTACAAAACTACTCATGCATTTGATGGATTAGATAAACAATCGCCTATAGTACGCAAAACAGCAGAACGACAAGCTTTAGGCTCAGGGTTTTACATAACCAGACGTAGTCTTTTTCTGGCGGAAAATGGCTTTAACGAGCTATTTTACAATGCATGGGAAGGTCTAGAATATTCCTTAAAAATACATCTCAAAGGATACAAATGTATGTATTATCCAAAGGCGAAAGCCTACCATGTAAAGGGGTCCGGACGAAATCGTAGATTTAGAGATGAATCATATCAGACTGGCTACTTTTGGCATTGTTGGGGAGATAAGATTAAAATGGATCTTCCTGAGATATATTATATGCAGTTGCTAGAAGAAGATTATAAACATCAATATTTATTGGTAAATGGAAGTTCTATAAGAGAAAATATATGGTCAATTCTTCTTAAAGGACTTCCATTCAAATTTATCGGACAATATAACATAGAAAAATCTATGGTAAAAAACGCAATATCATTAGAGGACTCTGTTCCAGCGTCTTTTTTACAAAGCAAGTCAAATATTCTCTTTACTGTAGACAGTTTTAAAGATATTATTAATAACTATCGTATCTTTAATTATAGAAAAACTTTTATGGCGCACGATATAATTTTAGACCTTCATGGCAATGTTATATACCCACAACTATACTTAAAGGAATGAAATTTACCATACTCTAGGATCTAAGTTATATAACGTCGAGTCATTTTTGAGGTTATAAATCACAGCACTAGATTGTTCAAAATTAAGATGCATTTTTTCAATTACTTTCTGATAAGATGTTCCTACTAATGTTAAATTTTTATATGGTATTGGTTCTTTATACAAAAAGGAACCTATCACACTGCATAAATATTTGACTCTTTCGTCATTTTTCATAATAGCAGGAGCTTCCGCTTCCAATAGATGCTGTAATGCTTCTGTTATTTTGTCCATTAAAATATAACCAACCGCTAGTTTTAAATGACATTTATAGTATTGAATCCAATATTGGCTTTCAAATAGTGTTTCTTGAGCCAGCAACAAACTTTCAATGTTGCCACTTCCAAGGAGTAACTTGACATATTGAATTTCGCATTGGCAGTCTAAATGCCTCCTCTGTTCGGATGATGATTGAAAATATAAATCTGCTAGTTCTAGGTATCTTAAAGCTAATGAAAGATTTAAATGGTAAATGCCCTTTGCATAATCCATGTAAGTGTATCCTAAATGCTCATATGCATCATATTTAATAGCTAGTCTTACATTTTTCCTTAGCCATTTATTTGCAAGTTTTATGTTATCCAATGCAAGATAAGTTACCATCATACGATTTGTTGCAGTCAAATATGGTCGAGTTTTTAATTGTGGGGTATCACATTCAACGTTTTTCCAATTTCTTCTAAACTTATTTATATACGCGGGGAGAGTTTTAAATTCCTTAAACCCCCAATATTTTGCATCTATAACTTGCGCCTCTGCCTCAAAATATAAATTATCCTTTGTTTTCAGTTGATATTTTGATGCGATTTCACAAAAGAGCTTCTGTGACTCTTTACTTATATTACAATGCATATAACTAAATGCTAAGAAATATTTTACAGTCTCTATTTTTTTATGTTCACCCATATAATATCCAGCTCCCTTTATAAGTGATTCGCACAAAAAAAATTACTTTACTGTATTTATTATTTTTAAATTGAGTGCGAATACAGTCAAAAATTGAATCAAAATACATATTATAATATTTTGGATAATATTCCATCAATGAACATTGATAAAGTTCTCTGCGTGTAGGATCTTGCTCTATAAAGTTTTTCAAGTGGAAAATCACTTCTGTATCATACTTCTCAATAACTTTTGGAGGTATATCTTTGTTCCACCTTTCAAAATTAGGATAAATGTACCCTTCTTTATGTACAATATATTTTTTTATGAGCAGTTTCTTCAGTATATCAAAGTCTATCTTTTGCAAAATATGAAAAGGTATTCCTTCTTTTATTATACAAATCAGCAGTAATGTAACATTATCAAAAGCATAATCACCTCTAACATATTGTAAAGCATTGTCATGAAAGTTATCAATATAATATTGTTTTATTTCTCGAGAACTATTAAAATTATCAATTTCCTGTATGAAAGCATTTAACAGACCAGGGTACTTCAAATAATGTTTATTAGGAACAATTTCATATAAATTATTAATAGTAAATGAAATGTTTTCATTAATTGAATCAAGAATTTCATTGTTATCGATATATTCTAAAGGTATATTTTCTACATATGAATGGGTGATTTGTTCTCTTCCAGTTAACACAAATAAAACATCTTGCATAGGTTTGAAGGCTTTTAGTATTGCTTCAAATATAGAATAATTTATACTGTTTAAAAGATTAACATTATCAATAAAATAAATCCGCTCATAAGCAAAGCCGTTCCAAGCTTCAAAGATTTTCTCAGTTTTTGAAAAGACAGAGCCACCCAAGATTTTTTGAATTGTTGAGTAATCCTCATCCTGTAGTGCTTGAATTAAAAGTTCAATATTCTTATGATTAAAGAAAGAATTTGCAACACTGTTTTCATGACAATAGCGCGTAAGTGCAGTTGCACTAACACTCAAATTATAAAAATTAAAAACTAACGTAAAAATTAATCTACAAATATCTGCTACATCAGCCATTTGTCCACTAAAATTAATATATATTATTTTTTGATTGGTCGTAGCTTTCTTTAACAAATCATTTTTTATATTATTAAGTAACCAGCTCTTTCCAGAGCCATGTGGACCATATATATTATATATTTTTTTGTACGATGATTTAATACCATCCTGCACAAGGATATGACTTTTCACTTGATTTTTATATAACCTTCCTGTCAATGCGAATCGCAATTTATAGTTTCCACAATTAATTCTTTTATTATTCAATATATAATATAAATCAAGTGTATATTCTTTGTTAATATCAAAAAATTTTTCTAACTTACTTATGTCTAAAGAAAATGTTGTTATCTCTGGTGGAACTTTTTCGTTGTATAATAATTTGCTATTACAGTAAAGTAAAAGAGGAATGTTATCAAAACCATATGCAGTAAATTCTCCCTCGAGAATATAATTTTTTGATAAATATAACGGATATACTGCCTGATCCTCTAAAACACTATCGATTGTATACGAGTCACTTTTGGAAAAGACGCGAATACATTGAAGATGAACATTTGGTGTCTTTGGAATTGTATAGTTAACAGGAGTTTTGAAGAAATTTGCCTCTATATCAGAATGTTTCTTTAACCAATATGCTAAGGTATATCCATCTACAAATGCAATTTTCTCAACAGTTGACAGATAATAAAATTTTTTTATACGTCCTATTAAATTACTTCCCATAGAAGTATTGGATATAAAAAAAATTTTAATTAAATTTTTTTCTAAAATAGAAGACACTAATGTAGAGTCATATTTTCTGGATGATATATTTTCATCTGTATGTATTGTATATTTTACTTCTGCCCACATGGATGTTCCGCTAAATTGGCAAACGCTTTCTAGATCTCTATTACCATCTCGTGTTGCCTTAGTTAGTTTCCAATTTTCTAAAGGATATCTGTCCTGCAAATATGCTTCGACTAAAATCTCAAACTTCCTTGAATCTTGTGTTATCTCTTCGCCTTGATATAATATTCTGTCTTTGAAGTCCCAATTTATCATTTACGTCACCTTAAACTGATAATCAGGCATTACCCATTGTTTTTCTATCTATATTCGACGGATAACTTCTAATTATCTATTATATAAGTAGCATTTTCAAACAATTTTGTTGTTAAAATATTATTATGTAAAATCATTCCCATAAGTATCAAAAATGTAACATTATTTTATTACTGTTTTTCAAATGTAATATTCCCCAATTATCTATGTGCTTGAATCATTTTCAATAGAGGCAAAAATATTCGGAAGCAGACTCTCACTAAATCCAGCCAATACCGCTACAACATAAATAGCCCCTTCTGTATTTTTCAGTGGTGAAAAGAACATATCAGATTGTAATAAAAAATAGGCAATAATACTTGATACGCATGAAAAAATCACCTTATAAAACGAAACAACCACATACGCAACTATGTTTTCATATAATTCAAATTTTATTTTTGGTAGTCGCGTATTTAATGAAATAAATCCCCCAAAAGCACCAAATAACACTATATACCCATAATTAATATATTTAAAATTAGGAAATAACCATTTAATTATAACAACAATGGCTAATATTAATACCGTGACACCCAAATATACCCCAATATAATAGCACTTCTTTTTTATAAGCTCTTTATCTTCGATGTTTTTTATACAATCCTCTAATATTTTTTTACTTTCATCCTCGTTTTCACAAAAGAACTCATTTAATGCAGCCGCCTTTTGAGCATTAATCCATTGTTTACTTTTCTTATCCTTTACTAACTCCTTCATCAAATTACATTTTCCTAATAATGTGGATATATTTGTAATTTGCTTTTCAGCAAGGTATTGAACATTACCTTTGTCATCTTCAAAAATAATAAAATTCTTCTCATTATCATAATAATATCTGTGTTTTATTTTATATCCTTTGAAGTCTATTCCTTCACTAATATTATCTAGACGTTTTTGAGTCATATGCTATGTCTCCTTAAACACTTCCACCCGATGGAAATACATAGTCATCATAGTTGCCATTATACTTATCCTGCATTTCTGAAATCCAATTTTCATCCGACTCACTAGCATTTTCAATATTGCCCTTCTTTAATATAATTTCTACCATTTCGGTAATTCTATATACCAAATCAGGAGTTCCAAATATATCAATCGGTCCCGGTGAATTAATATTTGATTTTATATATAAATTATGTTCAGATATTTGATCCGTTTCACCTATTCTTTCATATACAGCATTTATGCACTCTATAAATTTAGCATATTTTACAAATTCAATGTCCTCTTGGTTCTTAATTCTATAAATTGAATGAGTCTCATTATTATATGTATAAAAGCTATATATAGCTCTATTAATCTCAGAAATAACTTGCATGCGATTAATCTGTGACAAACCATGTACAACCCTTAATTCCAATTTTATATTTGGCTCTAAATTTTCCCTCTTAATTTCATTTATCCATTCAACATTTCTTACTTTATTTAAGTTCCCAATATATTCATCATTATCTTTACTATCTGATACTTTATATTTTCCATCTGAGATATAAACTTTGCCCTGTATTTTTCCAATCAATACAGAGTCATTCCCTGGACATATCACTATATCACCTATCTTTATCTCATATAAGAATCTGTATATCTTTGATGCAATATCACTTATTTTTCTTCTTCGCTCTCGCGTTCCCTTTTTTTCTTGTAATAAATCCTCATATTCATGTGCAACAATATATTTTATTTTCTCTAATTCCACAATTGTGTCACTATTGATATTACCTATCCTATCCCAACCAATGGCTACAACACTATCTCTTTTAAATTGTTCAAAGCAGATATTGTTGATTCCTGGTCTAATTAGCCAATAATTTGTATCTTTACCAATATTTTTTGCTTCAAGCATCCCCATGTTATACTCCTATCTTAAAATTATACTTTCCCCTCTATAAAAAATATATTCATTCCATCCTAAATAAAGGTTCTTTGCTAACACAGTTTTAATTTAGTACTATTATACTGCATTATTTTCTCCAAAAAACTTATATATCATTTGTACTTTTTATTATATTTTGTTGGTTTATGTTGTATTTTGTCATATCCTAATGTACAATAAAAACATATGGAGGATTGAATATATATGAAAAACCAACGCGAATTAACAGTTTTACTTATTGAAGATGATCAATTTGCCTGTGAAGAAATTAGAAATTATATAGATCAGCTTGATGATATGCATCTTTTAGGAATAACTGATGACTCTAATAAAGCCCTTGATATGGTTCAATATTGTATTCCGGATGCGATTATTTTAGATTTAGAATTACATGAAGGTGGAGGAAATGGTCTATTTTTCTTATCAAAGTTACATGATTTGGGATTAGAAAAGCTGCCTTACATTCTTATCACCACACAAAATACAAGTAATGTTACTCTCGAAGCAGCACGACAGCTTGGAGCCGATTTTATAATAACGAAATATGAAAGAGATTATTCAGCTCAAAAACCTGTAGAATTACTGCGTATGATGCGGAATGCCATCCAAAGACATTCCACACCAAACACAACCGTTCCCACACTCTCCCCTGCCGAGCAGAATCGCAAGCTTACCATCCGTATTCATCGTGAACTGGATGCTATTGGTATAAGCCCCAAGGCAATCGGTTATGAATATTTAACCGAAGCAATTATTATTGCGACTAATGAACCGGTACCCAATCTTTCACGAGCAATAGCCAGTAAACATGCCGGCAAAACGCCTGCAAGTGTTGAAAGAGCAATGCAAAATGCTATAAACAGAGCCTGGTCAAATGGTAATCCTGAGGATCTAGCCCGCAATTACACGGCAGTAATCAATTATGAGCGTGGTGTTCCCACATTAACTGAATTTATTTACCATTATGCAAATAGATTCCGAAATGAGCTTTAAGATTAGAGTTTTGCAATAATTGACCATAGCTCTAATATTCTGTCTATTGTTTTAAGCATAATTAGTACGCCTCCCTTCTATACAAGGAGGTTACTAAACTTAATCATTTTTTATTATTTTATTAGTACAGTTATTTTTTATTGGAAAGAGTAGTATATATGCAATTAGCAATTTTTAAAAACATGATCATATTTTTCACAAGCTTCTATTTTATGGATAAATTAAATAAATCGTCCAGCTATTTTATATTTAATTGCATAAAGTATATATTCGTTTCGCTTATTCTCTCTTTAACTATGTACTTTTTCAAAGCTCGCTTTCCGTACATGTCATACTTTGTGCCGGTTGCTTGCTTTACAGCTTTTACATGCTTTAACAAAAAGAAATGGTCATTATCAACGATTTGTATATCACTATCCTCATACGTTATTAATCTGCTGTTTTTCAATGTAGTATCCCTAGTTTTATGCTCGTTATTTGTCGTTTTTTTGAACATGTCATTTACACATGTACCCGGAATTACTATTACAATTTGTGCATTATACCCATTAATACTCATGTGCATATTAAAGATAAAACCAGTGTATAAAAGTATATCTGCATTAATATTCAACGGAATGGTAAACTGCAACACTGTCATTTGCTTAATATCATTAGGAACAATGACTATCGAGCAGGTGTCTCCATATCACCAATACACAACACGAAGATTCAGAGCTACCATTATTCCAATTTGTCTAATCATTATCCTATACTGGTGGAGAGCACAAATTTCTAAAAACTATAGGGAAAAGCTGCGCCTTCTCGAAATACAGGCTTTACGCACTTCCAAGTCAGAAGATAACGCCTATATAGCTAAGCTTGAGGAAGAAAATAAAAGACTGGGTGCTATCGTTCATAAAGATAATAGAATCGTAAATGCTATGGCCGACTCTGTATGCACTTATCTTATGACGACTGAAAAAACGGATATTAATACCCTACGTTTAAAGGGCTTATCTTTGTCTGATGAAATAAACTCAATCAAGACATATAGGCAGGAGCTTTTAAATCAATGTGTACCAAATATAACCTCTATTCCGCAAACAGGATATTCCGGTATTGATGCAATTATTTCTTTTATGACAAAAGAAGCTGCCGCTGATAACATTAATTTGAAATTCAATTTTGATGGTACATTTTTTAATTCAATATATTCCACCGCAAATGAATTGGATCTTGTTCACCTTTTTTCAGATCTATTGGAAAATGCAATAATAGCAACTAAATGTGCCCATGCTAGCTCTATTGAATTATCTCTTCAAATGCTAAAAGGAACTCCAACCATCTCTGTTTCAGATAGTGGAATTCCTTTCGAAATTGATACATATATGAAATTTGGTATTTCCGAAGCTTCTACTCATACAAATGAAGGTGGTACCGGTATCGGTTTACTGGATACCTGGACATTCAAAAAGAAATATCATATCTCACTGATCATAGAAGAATTAGATAATAACATTTATAGCAAAAGACTTTCGTTTTTATTTGATGGTAAAAATCGATACCTAATTATATCAAGCAGATATCAACAAATACGCTCCTATCAAACCAGGTCTGATTTGCTTGTTATAAGCAGTTCTGAAAATAATGCTACTTATCTCACACTTTCTTGATAAACACAGTATAATAGTCTATGGCTTGACCTCTTGATTTTCCAGTCATAGACCATTATACTGTCCTTATTAAGAGAAAAGGAAAGCATATTTTTATCAGAGAGCAGTGAATTTCTTTGTCCCATATGTCAGAAAGGCATTCTTATCTTCCGTGATTACTGCAGCTGCATTATAAGATACGAGGACGGAACACATGAATGGCTCAGAATTCCAAGGCGTCAGTGCAGCAATGATAATTGTCGCAGAATCCACCAGATGCTGCCTGATATACTTACACCATTCAAGCAAAACTTTAATGAAAAAGCAGAACAGCGATGAGGCAGCATTGAAAAAGTACACCATGATACTGCCGCTTCTGAATGAAAACCTGGATCCGGCTTCAGCATATGAATTAAGGATGTCAATTACTGTGAAAAATGACATATCAGAGCGTACTATGCGCAGATATGTAAGTACCCTACAGGGAAAAAGGATTTAACGTACTCAAACCTGCGGAACGCACATACTATAGTAAAGACAACAAACCGGAAAACTATGATGAATTACTTGAGGATGTCATCCAGTTAAGGCATGAGGTTCCGTGCAGATCCGTGGAGCAGATAATCCTCATACTTGAATCGGAAGGAAAAGCTGCACCGTGAGTGCTGAAACGTTCTACAATGCAGAGACATCTTTTTAATGCGGGATTTGGCGCATCGCACATGGATGTTTACAGTGATGCCAAAAAAAGCTCTTCAAAATAGCATATGATGCAGCAAGACAGAGAATAGACATAAACTGTGTTCTTCCTCACCTTAACAGGACCGAAACAGAAAAATATATACATTCGCATCTGAATTACGCAGTAGTAACAGACCGTGAACTGTTCAGCCGCATGGCTGTTAATGAAATTTTCCGCATATGATGCGGAATTCCAAGACTGATAAACCGTATCTGTGAAAAATCGCTTATGTATGGATGCCAGCAGAATCTGCAGGTGATAGATGATCAGGACGTTCTCTACGTCAGCGACCATGAGATGATAAGCGGAGGTGAACAGCCATGATACTTGACTATGAATATCCTGTTTGATTCAAAAACAGGAGGAAACTTCCTGTACATTCCGGAATGGCGCATGGGCTGTGAGCTGTCATACCTGAGTGATGTTTTCTGGAACCAGAGTTCACTCCTTGGGGATGATGAGCAATTTGGATATGCATATGCAACTACCGTTTCATATGCATTAAAAAAACTTAGGGACGTTATTGTGTAAAATAAATCCGGGACACAAAGCCCCGGAAATGTAATCTTAATTGTGACAATGAAATGAGCAGATGCCGGACAAAAAATGAGAGCTGAATTTGGATACGATAAGGAATCACAAACAGGAATCCCTGTCAAGCCTCATTGTTTGTGTTACAATAATTTACATTTGACATTCCATAAAATCATGTTATAATATGTGTAGTCAACTTGTGACGGATTAAAGCTGGGTTCCCGAATGGGAGTAGGCATCTAAGCGCTTAGAATTCCTTTGCTCCTGGGGTTGACTATTTTTTTGCACATCTTTCTTTCAAATCATCTAGCAATGTATTTGGCGCTTTTCTTAACTCATCATAAATAAAATCAATTGCCTGTTGTGAATAGCTATACTGCGGTTGAGTCGACACCTGATACACATAACAAAATTTTTCATTCTCTTTAATTTTAAAATAATCATTCATCAGTCTAAAGTGATAATTATTGATTTTTACCTGATTACCATTAAAATATACCACAATACCATTTCTCGAAAGCCTCTTATTCACCTCTTCTAAACAAGTCTTCAAGGAATATTTATGCGTTTCATTCGGATCCTTTAATTCTTTAATAATTCTTACGCCCTCTACTGCATCCTTATCAATGTGATACAATTCAGTTGCTTCACTTTTCTTTTTAGTTGCATAATGTAAATGCTCAACTCTGATTGCAAATGCATTATTATTATTTTCAATCATTGGTTCCAAATTTCGCTGTGCAGTCAATATCCTTTCAGCAACCTGTTCGGTATACTTCCCTTTGATTTCAGTTTCATTTAGCGATTTGAGGCGCACCGAAAGTGTAATAAAATTTTCTGGAATCACCTGTGTCATATCAACTTCATGAAACTCCATCATTTTGTCAACAAAATTAAAGACACATGCCTGAAGCAATGGCACATATACAGCTTCATACTCCTCTGTAATAAAATGTGTACTAGTATTTCTGAGTTCAATTATCTTCTCCAAATTTTTACGTAAAGGTGCTTTCTCATTACTAAATACCTTTTGAACACATCTATCCAAGCTAATTGTTCTGCCTGGATTATCATGATAATAAATTGATTCATCTCCAAACTTTTTTATCATATAAGCCTTAAGCATAAGTTCCCATGCATTACAAATAAAAAAACTAAAGCCCTCTAATCTATAACGAATTGATGGTTTATTGTAAATCTCAATTGACATAACAAAGGCTTCTTTTGCCTTGTCAATTAATCTTTCGTATGTATTCATTAGCTTTCCTTCTCCTTACTATCCCTACCATTATCTAAGTCCTAATTATTATACTATTAAACCATCAGAATGTATACTACAGCTTTTTCATTTCTTTCTATTCCAAAAATGAATTTCTAAATTCCGCATACCAATGAGGTGATGGAATTCATTCTCGCACAGTAGATATTTACTCTTTATAACGCAGGGACACCATATGAAGTTACGTAAACGTCAAATCTGCCTCTGACAAACTATTTTTTATCTTAAAATGATGTTAAAAAAATGCTAAGTCATCGGTTTTAAACCGGTGGCTTAGCACCATTTTTGCATTTAAACTCTCAATGTCAGGTAGTGTACCATTTTTCTGTTCTATTCTCAAGACAACCTTTTATATATCATACACTTTTCCAACAAAAACAGTGAAAAATGAGTCTAACATATCTGCCTGTACCAAATTGGAAAGAAGTCTAGAGGTCCCATAACTACACTTCTTCCAAATCCCTCATCAAGACCAAACCTCTTAAAAGTCTATGGAAATGAACTGTTGTTTTTATCGAGATATCATAATTCTGGATAAGGATCAAAAGTGGTGTATATAAAAGATTGTGGAACAAAATCCACGCCAAACTTCTCCAATTCAACTTCATTTTTATATTTTGTTATATCCCCCAATTTATATGCACATGCCATTTGATGATTTCTAAAATAACTTTCAAAATACTCCTTTGTAATTCCTGAATATGTTCTAGTAAAATCCCATAGCTGTTGCTTCTCCATCCGAATTTTTTCTAATAGATATGCTTCTCCAACTATTTTTTTTATTGGTGATGTTTCATAAATATATATCTTATCAATATTTTTTTTACATAATATTTTTCTATACTCATATAGTTTCTCACCTCTAAATATTTTCTCAGAATACTTAGGTTTTATTGGTAATACAATATCTTGTAAAAATATTCTTTTATTATTAAAACATTTTTTTATTTGTAATCCTATATTGAGTTTTTCTGCAATTTCAGTGGCATACGCAATCTCTGTCTCTTGCATTTTCTCAACAAATTCATAATCCAAACACATATTATATAGTCCACCAATTTCTTCTTTAAGTCTTTCTATGTCGTCTACAATAACTACTAAACTTGAAATATTCAAATCATAAAATACTTTTTTAGGTATCTTTTCAAATTTCATTAACGCATTAAATTGGCACAACTGTACTTCTAATATAAAATTTGTCTGTTGATGTTGAATCATTTTTATACTTTCTATCAAATTTCTATATTTTTTCTCTGTATAAGTGTTGATTTCTAAAATAAAATTATTTTTCCTATTAATTATTTCATCTATAGAATAACACGATGCCCTTATTTGTTTACTCATTTGTTCACAAAAAGAAGCTTTTTCTGTACTTTGAATTCCACATACCAAAATCATTGTAATACCTCTATCATTAAAAAAGAAGCTATTACATAGCTTCTTTTTATATAATGTTAAATCTCGTACGATTATCAAACTTAGTTCTTATATAATCTCCTAGATATGCCTCAAAACTATCTCTTCCAGTGTCTATAAATGATTTACATAGTCCTTGTAAATTTGCGACTTTCAATTGATTAAGAACAATTTTTTTATCAGGTAAAATACCATTATAAACATATTCTATATTAAACAACCTATAGTAATGTGGCTGTTTCTGCTCTAATTTAAACCCATAAAAATCTAAAAGCTTAGAAAATTGATACTGTTTTGTTTTATGCATTGTAATTATCGGAGTATCATATTCTAGCCACTCAAGACTTAACCCGATAAGTTTTTTACCAATACCCTGACCTCGAAACCTATTATCAACACGTAAAGTACAAATTTTCTTTTCAACAGCATTAGATTTTAAGATTGCTAATCCTACTATAGAAAAATCCTTTTCACAAACTATAATTTCCCTATCATTCATCAATTGATAATTATCTAAAAATAAACTACTATACCACTGAAAAAAACCTGGATATTCCCATGAAAACTTACCAACATATCTACAAATCAAATCATAGTAAAATACTCTCTCTTCAGAAGATAGTTCCGAATATTTTATATATATTTCTTTATTATTAATCATAATATCTACCTTCCTTTTAATACGGAAAAACTATTTTTTCAAGCCAAGCAAAATTGCCACAATAATCATCAACGTAGGAACTAATGCCTGATAAATAATATTCATCACTTGTATTTGGTTAGCAATAAGACTACTAAAAATCCCCAATGCCACAACACTCAGTGCATATGCAATAATTGTAAGTCTCTTTGTCTTTGAATAATCAACCTTAACCAAACATGAGAAAGCATCAATTTTTTTCTCCTTACATTTCTTCTTCCAATGATATGCTAATATATGTCTTTTTGAAAAGTCTATCGGCGTGCCCAAATAATCATCCCACAACTTTCTCTCCAGCTCACGACATGTCATATTTTCCTCGCACAAAGGAGTCAGATTATAAGACGAGGGCATCATTGCCAGAAAATGAATAGTATCAAATACTGCCCAAGTAGCATTTGTGACTATATTCTCTGTCCTGATAAACTCAGGAATATTTCTCTTTTCATTTACTTTGAAATCTATAATACGTGTTCCTGAAAAAGCACTTTCAAAAGATTTATTTAATGGCTCACTATCAAAATACATAATATCTCGTAAAGCTACATTCTTAATACGAAAACGAATATACAATAAATTCAAATCATTTAATTTCTCAACCTTCTTAATATACTTATGGAATTCGCTAAATTTAAAAATGATCTTTGTACTTTCATCCTCATTCTCTATTGTGCAGGCTTTTTTTATAACAGATGAAATTGGGAAAATCAAAAGTCTCTCATCATTTGATAACTGCACTATAGTATAATTATCCTTAGTTTCTATTTCACAGTCATCATTAAATATTATATTCGCATTATTTTTCTTTGATACACATTCAGCCAAATCTTTTATATTACTTTGTTCACACCGAAATGGGCAATAGAAAACCAATTGCTCTAAATACATATGATTCTCTATTTTTATTCCTATATCTAAATATGGTTCTTTAATCTTCCCATGCGTTTTTATATCTTCTAATGACCAAAAATTCACATGCAAATCAATTTTGGGTTTCACACCAGTATCTGAGCAAGAAGACACCCTTTTATTGTTATTATCAGATGATAATTGATACCACATTCCAAAACTATTCATAATACATACCCATTAATGTAACATATTCTCTAAAAAGTACTTGACAAACTCTTTAATTTATGATTACTTTAACACATTTGACTTCATTTTGCAATCATTGATTTAGCTCATCAATCTGCGCCAAAAATGAATTTCTAAATTCCACCGCCCAATGGGGTGATGGAATTCACTCTCGCACAGTAGATATTTACTCTTTCATACAATCATGTTATGGTTATGACTC
>ENA-OPVY01000259-OPVY01000259.1-human-gut-metagenome-genome-assembly--contig:-NODE-259-length-48401-cov-18.114177_pt1 | contig 48401 bp, 30 predicted proteins | sample MGYA00241503_ERZ501998 | MGnify/ENA primary metagenome ERZ501998 (study PRJEB25962, sample SAMEA2042107) | human gut metagenome | biome: human gut; feature: human-associated habitat; material: faeces... | reverse complement strand
CGAATTTATGCGATTAGCATAAATTCTGTGCATCGCGAAGCGTGTTGCTGTGAACAGTAACGATAGCAAAAAAATGTTATAAAATTCGGCAATTATACACATGACAGACTGTCGAAAAAAGAGTATCATTATATTTGACAGTCTGATTTCAGAGAGGAAATTGGAGGCAGAGATTCTTTGCCCCCAATTTCTCTGATATGAGAAAACAGAAGAGTTGACGGAATGAAGAGGTTCACCAGCAATATCCGCAAGGTGTATTGCTGAGAATAAAGTGAACAGTGAAACCATTACGGGAGGTATGAAATGACAAACGAAATGTTCAAGAAAGAGGCATTCAAGAAAAGCGTAAAAGACAACGTAAAATTCCTCTATCGAAAAACAATTGAAGAAGCTACACAGGAGCAGATTTTCCAGGCAGTAAGCTACACAGTTAAGGATGTTATCATTGATAACTGGCTTGCAACACAGAAAGCTTACGACGAACAGGATCCGAAGATCGTATACTATATGTCCATGGAATTCCTGATGGGACGTGCTCTCGGAAACAACCTGATCAACCTTTGCGCTTACGGTGAAGTAAAAGAAGCTCTCGAAGAGCTGGGATTTGACCTTAACTGTATCGAAGACCAGGAGCCGGATCCGGCACTTGGAAACGGTGGTCTGGGAAGACTGGCTGCATGCTTCCTTGATTCTCTCGCAACTTTAAATTACGCAGCATATGGCTGCGGAATCCGTTACCACTACGGAATGTTCAAACAGAAAATCCAGAACGGTTATCAGATCGAGGTACCGGATAACTGGTTAAAGAACGGCTATCCATTCGAACTGCGTCGTCCGGAATATGCCAAAGAAGTACACTTCGGCGGATATGTAAGAGTAGAGTACGATCCTGAAAAGGGCGGAAACAAATTTATCCACGAAGGATATCAGGCAGTAAAAGCCATTCCTTATGATATGCCGATCACAGGATATGACAATGATGTAGTAAACACACTTCGTATCTGGGATGCAGAGCCGATCGTAGACTTCGAGCTTGATTCCTTTGACAAGGGTGATTACAAGAAAGCAGTAGAGCAGGAGAACCTTGCCCGCAATATCGTAGAAGTCCTTTACCCGAACGACAACCACTATGCAGGTAAAGAGCTGAGACTGAAACAGCAGTACTTCTTCGTATCTGCAAGCCTCCAGGCAGCAATTGCCAAATACAAAAAGAAACATGACGATATCCATAAATTATATGAAAAAGTAACATTCCAGATGAACGATACACATCCGACTGTAGCAGTAGCAGAGTTAATGCGTATCCTCATGGACGAAGAAGGACTCGGATGGGATGAAGCATGGGAAGTAACAAGAAAATCTGTTGCTTACACAAACCATACTATCATGTCCGAAGCACTTGAGAAATGGCCGATCGAGCTCTTCTCCAGACTGCTTCCGCGTGTATACCAGATCATCGAAGAGATCAACCGTCGTTTCATCCTTGAGATCCAGGCAAAATATCCGGGAAATTATGAGAAGATCAAAAAGATGGCTATCATCTATGACGGACAGGTTAAGATGGCTCACCTTGCAATCGCAGCAGGCTACTCTGTAAACGGTGTTGCACGCCTTCATACAGAGATCCTGAAGAATCAGGAATTAAAAGACTTCTATGAAATGATGCCTGAGAAATTCAACAACAAGACAAACGGTATCACTCAGAGACGTTTCCTGCTCCACGCAAATCCACTCCTTGCAGACTGGATCACAGAGCATATCGGACCGGACTGGATCACAGACCTTCCACAGTTAAAGAAACTTGCAGTTTACGCAGATGATGAAAAAGCACTCCAGGAATTCATGAACATTAAGTTCAAGAACAAAGAGCGTCTGGCTAAATACATCCTTGAGCACAATGGCGTAGAAGTAGACCCGCACTCCATCTTCGATGTACAGGTTAAGAGACTTCACGAGTACAAACGTCAGCTCCTGAACATCCTGCATGTTATCTATCTGTACAACCAGATCAAGATGCATCCGGAAATGGAATTCTATCCAAGAACATTCATCTTCGGTGCAAAAGCATCTGCAGGTTACGCAACAGCCAAGAAGATCATCAAACTCATCAACTCAGTAGCAGATGTAGTAAACAACGACGCTTCCATCAACGGCAAGATCAAAGTTGTATTCATCGAAAACTACAGAGTATCCAACGCTGAGTGGATCTTCGCAGCAGCAGACGTTTCCGAGCAGATTTCCACAGCAAGTAAAGAAGCATCCGGTACAGGTAACATGAAGTTCATGCTCAACGGTGCTCCTACACTTGGAACAATGGACGGTGCTAACGTAGAGATCGTAGAAGAAGTTGGCGCAGAAAACGCATTTATCTTCGGTTTAAGCTCCGACGAAGTAATCAACTACGAAAACAACGGCGGATACGATCCAAACGTAATCTACAACACAGACGAAGAAATCCGTCAGGTACTGATGCAGCTCATCAACGGAACCTTCTCCAATGATACAGAACTCTTCCGTGACCTGTACGATTCACTTCTCAACACAAAGAACACAGACAGAGCAGACCGCTACTTCATCCTCGCAGACTTCCGTTCCTATGCAGATGCACAGAAACGCGTAGAAGCAGCATACAGAGACGAAAAAGGCTGGGCTAAGAAAGCGCTCCTCAACACAGCATGCAGCGGTAAATTCACATCCGACAGAACTATCCAGGAATATGTAGATGACATCTGGCATCTGGATAAGGTTATTGTCAGAAAGAAATAATATGTTTGCTTTAACACCTTAAAGCAGATGGTAGAGAAACAGCAGAGAATGATAAAAAAGTTCTCTGCTGTTTTTGTGATGCTGGAAACAGGAAGATATTTTTGATAAAATAAGAAAAGATAATCAGTTTTGACAGAATGGAGGAATACAAGATGCTGAAAATATTTTTTGGGGACAATCCGGGAGACAATTATATTTTTAATCCTGATGTGTTCTTCAATAACACATATGAAGATGAGTGGATTACATCAGAAACTTCCAGAAAAATGATCAAAGATATAGACGGATCAGAGGTAAAAGGTCCATGCATGATCGACAGTCCATTTCTCGGCCCGATTCCACCGGAACGCCTTTCAGGAGGAGTAAAAACTCTGATATTGATGCAAAATGATCCAGATCATATATTTAACGCATCTGCCTGCGGAAACAACTGTGCACAATGGATTCTAAAACTGGCAGAACAAAAAGACATCACAATTCGCCTGGGCTATATCATGGACTTTGGAAAACAGCCATTTGATATCTATATTGTAAACACAGGAAAAACGGTTCACTCCATGCTTGAACTGGATGACGAAATCATTGTAAACCGATTATTGAGAGGATGATAAAACATGACAGGAAAGTATGATATTGAAATATACAACAAACGAGTTCATTATCATCTTACAGTAAAGAGAAATATCACTGTCATTCAGGGAGATTCTGCAACAGGAAAAACAGAACTCCTTCGAATGATTTCTGATTATGAGAACAATGGCATATCATCAGGAATTACCAAAATATGTGAAAAACGATGTGTAGTAATAGAAAACGCTTCATGGAAAGAAAGACTTGCCACACTGCAGCAATGCATTATATTTATTGATGAAGGAGCACCATTTTTACGCAGTAAAGAATTTACCAGAATGGTAAAAGGCAACGACAATTACTTCGTTTTGGTCACAAGGGACAGCCTGGAACATTTACCATATAGTATCGAAGAAATTTACGGCATGAGACAAGAGCGAGACAGTCAGAAATATCAAAACGCCAAAAGAATATATAATGAAACTTATCAGTTATATAATTTGCAGGCAAAAGAGGATATCCAACCAGATCTGGTAATAACAGAAGACTCTAATTCAGGATACGAATTCTATCACAAATTATTCGGAGAAACATGTTGCTCAGCAGAAGGAAAAAGCAACATACTTTCGTATCTGCAGAAGAGTCAGGGAAAAGAAATCCTTGCAATTGTAGACGGAGCCGCATTCGGTCCGGAAATGCAGCATGTAATGCAATATATAAGAGATACCAGAAATAAAATCGTATTATACGCACCGGAATCATTTGAGTATTTGTTGTTAAGAGCAAATATTATAGATAAAACTTCTGAAGTAACAGAAAAGACTTATGAACTGGCAGACAGCAGACAATATTTCAGTTGGGAAGAATTTTACACTGCTTATTTGATAGAACAAACAAGAAATACAATATATGAATATAGCAAGAAAAAGCTCAAAGATACATATCTGACCTCGGGAAATTTCCGAAAGATTGTAAGCCAGCTTCCAGAACAGATCAGGACTAACTGTTAGAATCGGTAAAAAAGAGAATACTACATCATCTTGTGATAAACAGGAAAAACTCACTACATTTGTAACAAGTTATAGATTTTAAACCCGAAAAATCAAGGAAAATAAATGCTTTTGAAGTGTATGAAATTTAAAAAAATCGTAAAATTCTTGAGCATTACCCTTGACAAAAAGTGGTGAAAGCACTATTATTAACCATAACAGACAGATTATGTCTAGGAATCTTTACCCAAAAAGAAATAGTTATATTAAGGAAAGGGGAACTATAATCATGACAAAGATTAAGAATACGAAGAAAGGCATGGCTAAGAAAACCTTAAGTATGTCTCTCGTCGTTGCAATGCTGGCAACCTCTAACGTGCCGGTATGGGCTGCTGAATTTAGTGACGGAACAGATGCAGCATTTACATCTGAAGCAGATGCTCCGGTTGTTGAAGGCAATACAGCAGATGCTCCAGAGGCACAGTCTACAGGTGATGTTTGGACTGTAAAATTAGACAAAGAACTTCCAACCTCTGTTGCATGGGGAAATTCAGATAGTGTAACAGGTAATATTAAACAGACTGGTGTAGAAAATACATCTGTAACAAGTCTGAAATATACATGGAAAAATATAGCTACAGGTTTAGCAACAGATGCTGGAAACGCCGTTAAAGTAGACGCAAATGGAAAATTTACAATTGCTCTGCCATCAGCTAAAGATTGTGTAGGAAATTCTTATACATTATTTATGTGGGATAACAATGGAGACTGGACATATACTTCTTCTGCAGTTGCTGTAGTTGCCAAAAACATCAAAGATGCCGGAGCAACTGTTACACTTAAAACAGGTGCTAAAACAGAATATACCGGAAAAGAAGTAAAAGCTGATGTAAATGTAAAAATGCCGGCAGACTTTGAAACTACTGGAAAATACAGTGTTGACTATACAGGAACTCCAGACTTGGTTAACAAAGGTTCTAAAGTCACAGTAACTGTTACAGTAACTAATTCAAAATTATATACTGGAACTGTTACAACAGAGTACACAATCGGACAGAAGACAGCAACAGCTGGAGACTTTAAATTAAGCTATATCAATAATTCTTTTGAATATACAGGTTCCGATGTTGCACCGAAAGCCGCTGATATCCGTGTTCAGGACATTAATGGAAAAACAATTGACGGTGCTGTAAAAACAGTAACTCCGATTACCGCTTCTAAAGAAGTGGGTTCATATGAAGCAAATGCTGAAATTGATATGAGCAAATTCGAGAATTACAGTGGAACATTAACAACTAAGGTTGAAGGAAAATATAATGTTGTTGCCCGTGATCTCAGCAAATGCACCGTAACGGTTAATGCTAAACCTGCATCCACAAATAACAAAGCTGTTACTTTAACAGCAAGCGATTTAACAATCAAAGATACCAAGGGGAATATTTTGCCTTTAACAGATAATGATGTTACAGTTACCGTTCCTGCAAATGCAATTGCATCTGGAACATATACAGTAACAATCGGACCTAAATCCGGAACTAAGAATGTAACAGGTTCTACAACTGCGACTCTTACATTATATGCATCTGATATTTCAGACGCAATTGAACTGGATGCTACAGCAAAGACTGAATTAGCTAAAGCTGCTTATTATACAGGTTCTCAGATTACTAAAGATACAACTAAATTTAACGGACATATTTACAAAAAAGGAACAACTCAGTACCTTGACCAGAATCAGTATACCGTAGAATTTGGTACAAACGTAAATGCCGGAACAAACGCAGGTATTGTTCGTATTGTTGGTAAAAACACATATGCCGGATCTGTTAAAGAGTATACATTTGACATTACACCTGCAACAATCAAGAAGAAAGAAGCGACAGATGTAGAATACAAAGAGGGTGCAACATATAAAGACTACGCTCCAACTGTAACTATTACAGCAGAAAACGGAGATAAAAAGACCTGGACATTAAAAGAAGGTACAGACTATACCGTTACTTATGCTATTAAGAAAGATGCTTCCGGAAAAGCAGAAAATAAGTTAGGCAATACTGTTGTTTCAACAATTAAGTACAGCAAAGATGCCCAGAATAACTATGGTGTTGGTGAAACGGATACTGTTGAAAGCACTATTGTAGGTAAAACTTTAACATCTGCTAACATTAAGATGGATAAAACATCTTATGATTACACAGGAAAAGCAATTGTACCTGAATACAAAGTATATGACGGTGACAAACTTCTTAAAGAGGGAACTGATTACGAAGTAAAGAACACAATTGGTGGCAAAGAGGTTGGAGAAGCAACATTAGTAATCGTTGGTAAAGGAAATTACAATAATAAAGTTGAGGCTACTACTAAATTCAATGTTGTCCCTGTAAGTGCTGATAAGGTAACTGTTACATATAAAAATGCTGAATATACAGGTGAGTCTATCCAGCCTAAGTTAAATGATATTGATGTTAAATTAGGTGATGTTGATGTTAAATCTCAGTTCCAGATTACAGGATACGGTGAAAATATCAACGCTGGTAAAGAGGCAGGAAGTCTTGTATTAACACCTGTAAAAGATAACAAGAACTTTACATCCGGAACAACAAAAAATGCAACATTTGATATTGCGCAGGCAAAATTAAATGGTACTATTAGAGTTTACAATGCAAATGGTATTGAATTAACTGGTACTCAGAAGTTCACATACGATGGAAAAGAGAAAACATTTGCTAAAGTTGTATTTACGCCAAATGTTGTTGGAAATAAGAAAGTAACAAGTGATGATTATGAGATCCAGTATGTAAACAATACAACTGGTGCAGGTGGAGCAAAAGTTATCGTTATAGCTAAGGGAAATTATAAAGCTGATGGTACTGCGAAAGATCTTTCAACCGGTAAAGAAGTTGAGGTAAAAAATGTTGCCGCTGTTAAAGACTTTACAATTGAATCCAAACTGTACTTCACAGAAAAAGAAGTTACTGTAACAGATGCAGAATATGCAGGACCAAACATGGTTGCTGAACCTACTATTGTAGTTCGTGATGGTGATAAGGTATTAGTTAAAGATAAAGATTATACTGTAGTACTGAGTCAGGTAAAAGCTGGTACTGCTCCAGGTGCAACAAATTATGCATGGACTGTAAAAGGAAAAGGTGTTTATGCAGGCAGTAAAGATGTAACCGGAGCATGGAAGATCGTTAAGAAAAATGTAGCAAATCTTGACATCAAAGTTGATCTTGATGCTAAGGGTGAAGCTGTTCTTACTGTAATGAATGGTAACCTTAAAGTTGATAACAAAGATTTTACAGTTAAATTAAGTGATGACAAGAAGACAGCAACTGTAGCAGCAACAGCTGGAAACCAATACTATGTTGGTTCAAAAGATGTTACCGTAGGTGGTGAAGTTGTTAAAGTTGGAACTCCAATCATCAGCAATGTAAAAGTCGCTGGCAACAAAGCAACTGTAATCCTTTCCGGAGAAGCTGATGGTGCTGTTGGTTACGACTATGTAATCTCTACAGACCGTGACTGCATCAAAAACAAGAACTACGATTCCATCAGCAAGAATCAGGTACAGACTTCTACTACATTTAAATATGTACAGCAGGGAACATACTACGCATACTGCCACGCTTGGAAACGTGATGAGAACGGTAAGAAAGTATTTGGCGAATGGTCTAATGCCTATCCATTCTCTGTAACATCAATCACACCAGATGCACCAGTTATCACAAACGTAACAGTAAGCGGATCTACTATTAAAGTAACATACAAAGCAGCTGCAAATGCAACTGGTTACGATGTAGTACTGGGAACTGGATCCAAGAAAGAAAACGGTGAGACACGTCCATACCAGTATGGCAATCACAAGAAACTGAACCTCAAAGAAGGTACAGTAACAGCAACATTCAAGAACGTACCAAAGGGAACATGGGTAGTTGGAATGCATGCATTCAACAGAACATCCGAAGACGGAAAGAAAGTCTTCAGCCCATGGTCAAACCTGAAAAAAGCTACTGTTAAATAATCCATTTGGGTAATTAATACAGATTCCTAAAAAGAAAGCTCCGGTCATTGCGACCGGAGTCTTTCTTTTTAGGAACTTTTTCCCACATCCCCAGATAATCTTATGATATAATCAACATACAGAACCATCACTTAAAATATCTCTATATGAAAGGAAATCATGTATGAAGAAAAGAAAATCATGTTTTATCTGGCTCTTGTGTATTCTTCTCCTGGTCACAGCTTTACCTGCTGTAGATTTTACAGATGTCCAGGCAGTATCTGTCAGCAGTACTTTCACCGGATGGAAAACCTACGGTGGAAAAAAATACTATTATAAGAATGGCAAAAAGCTGACAGACCTGCACAAAATCGGCAAGTATTATTACTGTTTTGCCGCAGACGGTGCTATGCTTACAGGGTGGCACCGTATTCATAATCGTTTCAGGTATTTTGGCAAACAGACTGGAAGAATGCGTATCAATCAGACTGTAAATGGACGAAAGATCAACAGTAAAGGGGTCTGGACTCCTGTTGTTGTACTGGATCCGGGGCATTCTGCTGTCGTTGCCGGTGGTTATGAACCTCTTGGGCCTGGTTCCAGCCAGCTGAAAGAGAAAGATACTTCCGGAACCCAGGGTGTTGTTACAGGTGTGGAGGAATATAAGCTCAATCTGAGCATTGGCCTTCAGCTAAGAACCCTTCTTCAGAAAAGAGGGTTTAAGGTAATAATGACCAGAACCAACAGTAAAGTAGCTCTCAGCTGTATTGACCGCGCAAAAGTGGCAAATAAGGCAAAAGCAGATGCGTATATCCGTATCCATGCCAATGGAAGTGATAATTCCTCTATCAGTGGAGCACTGACTATCTGTACAACCAGAAACAGTCCTTATATTTCATCTATGTACAGAAAAAACAAAGCTCTTTCTGAGGCTGTGCTCAATGCATATGTGTCAGCTACAGGATGCAGAAAAGAATACGTCTGGGAAACAGACTCTATGACTGGAAATAACTGGAGCAAAGTTCCGACAACGATTATCGAGATGGGATATATGAGTAATCCTTCCGAAGACCGCCGTATGCAGCAAAGTTCTTATCAGAAAAAAATGGTACGGGGAATTGCAAATGGAATTGAGAATTACCTGATCAAATAGCCTTGCTTTTGTGTCGCAGACAGTTTATACTGGACTGAATGGGTATAAAAAATAATTTGGAGGATTTTTCAAATGAAAATTGCAGTAACATACGATAATGGAGAGATTTTTCAGCATTTTGGAAAAACAGAGTCTTTTAAAGTTTATGAAGTGGAAGACAACAAAGTAGTTTCCAGTGAAGTGATCGGTTCTAACGGTACAGGACATGGTGCACTTGCAGGTCTGCTTGCTGAGCAGGGTGTAAATGTTCTGATCTGCGGTGGTATCGGCGGTGGTGCTCAGACAGCTCTCACAGAGGCAGGAATCGAATTATGCGCCGGAGCCCAGGGAAATACTGATCAGGCAGTTGAAAGTTATTTAAAAGGCGAATTAGTGTCTTCCGGAGCTAATTGCGACCATCACCATCATGAGGAAGGTCACTCCTGCGGCAGCCATGAGGAGGGACACTCCTGTGGAGACAGCTGCGGTGGCGGATGCGGTGGATGTGGCGGATCACAGCCACAGCTTACAGGACGCAATGTAGGAAAAACCTGCCGCACACATTACAGAGGAACTTTCAATGACGGAACACAGTTTGATTCTTCTTACGACCGTGGCGAACCGCTGGAATTCATCTGCGGTGCAGGCCAGATGATCAGAGGGTTTGATGCTGCTGTAGCTGACATGGAAGTTGGTCAGATCATTGATGTTCACCTTATGCCTGAAGAAGCATACGGTATGGCAGATCCAAACGCTATCTTCACTATGGAAATCGCCCAGCTTCCAGGTTCCGAAGACCTGACAGTTGGCCAGCAGGTATACCTGTCAAACCAGTTCGGTCAGCCATTCCCTGTTAAAGTAACAGCTAAAGATGAGAAAAATATCACATTTGATGCAAACCACGAAATGGCTGGAAAAGAACTTAACTTTAAGATTGAATTAGTAGAAGTGAAATAAGACAAATACTCAGGGCAGCCTCCCGGCAAAAATTTTGCCGATGAGACTGCTCTGTTTTATACTTTATTTACCAAAGTGATAGTGCTTTTTGTAGTTTTATAATTTACGAGTAAAGATTTATCGTTTTTGTGGGCTTACTATATATTCGTTTACCGTTTACTGTCTTAAAAGCTTTTACATAATAGTTATAAACCCAGTACATGCCTGTCTGGGAATCATAAGCTTTTGTGTCTTTCCAGGTTGAGACAGAGGACTTCACTGTTTTGGCAGCGGAACCATTGCGGTAAATCACATATCCGGAAACACCGGCTACTTTTGTCCAGGAAACCTCTGTACCACCGTTACTCATTTTACATGAAACCTTAGATGGAGCCGGGACAGCAGCTTTTCTTGATTTCACCGCTGAAAATTTAGAATATTTGTTTTTTCCACTTGCGTTGGTTCCATAAGCACGGACTTTAAATGAATAGGTTACTCCCGGTACTACAGCTGCATCGAAACTGAGGGATCCTGTTTTCAGAGTTTTTATCCGCTTATAAGAAGACTGGGAATCTGTCTTGCAGTAAATCTGGTATCCTTTGGCACCCGGAACCTTTTTCCAGGTTAAATGTATTTGATCTGCAGATTTCTGGGAAAGTTTCAGCACAGGTTTTGTCAGTGGTGTGTTGTTCTCAGATACCTTTACCGTCACCTGACACTGGGTCTGAAAATCTCCGGCAGAAGCAGTGATTACTGCCTGACCATAACCGTTCCCCTGAATGGTTCCATCCTCTGAGACAGACGCAATCCCAGGATTACTACTTGTCCAGACCACATCTTTTACATCATCAGAGTTAGATGGTGTAAAGGAAGGTGTGAGTTTTTGTGTATTTCCTTCGTCAATTGTCAGATTTGTCTGGTTCAGAGCAATTCCATTAAGTGGAGTTGTCACTACGGGGATTTCATACAGGTATGTGCGGGAACTGTCATAGTTGCCGTTATCATAATTTCCGGATACCCATACAATATTACGTCCCCATAAGATCGGCTGGGAATCCGTCTGGATCGTTACATTCTTGTATAATTTGGATAATATCACATTTCCGGACATATCCATAAGGAGATAATGCAGAATGCTCTGGTCTGAGGTTTCCTCTGAGAAAAGGACTGCGTACTGATTATTTCCTACGGGGATAAGTTTTGGTTCTGTCAGGGTTATTTCTGCTCCTGACGTTGAATACTGAGTGAGCCAGATAAATCTGGAAGCCATACTGTTCTTATCTGTGATTATCATAAAGATATTTTTGTTAAGATTCTCATATCCGGTCTGTCCATTCACAGCAAAACCATGGGGAACAGACTTGCCTACTGTGATCAGATTATTTCCTGCCAAAGAAAATCCGGTTACCTCGCATCCGGTATAATTATCACCTGTAGCTCCCATAAAAGGAAAGATATTTACCGCACGATCCTGAGCGATATATCCGCCGGAATATGCGGAGAAGGAGGACAGGATCAAACCCCTGTAATAAGCATCCCCATGATCCAGAAAATACACATGAGAGCCGTCATTTACAACAAACTGGTTAAAGGAATGGCTGCAATAGGGCATATCTGAATTAATAAGCGTCATATCCTGAGTGTTGATGACAAAAGTGATATCACTCTGATGGTGTATTCCTTCCATTCCATACATTTCCCGTCCTGTATGGACGATCAGGGTAGAACCGATCTGGGTCATGCGCAGGGAAGCAGCGTCAAAAGGAATGTAGATTCCTTCAAACATATTTGTATATCCGCCACCAATGTCCGTTGCACCAAGCAGTTTCCAGGCACGGCTATATTTGAGAATCCGGACAGCCGTTATGCTGTTGTCTTCGTTCAGATTCTTCTGCCCTACTGCAACATAAAAATTCCCGTCTGGTGCAGCATAGAATCCTCCCCACAATGGAAGCGGAAGCTTTACTGTTGTTACATTGATAACATTAAGATTGGAATTGCAGGTGGCATCGTATAAAGTCTGATCTTTCCAGGCAACAATGTGAAGATTTCCTGTCTCATCTGTATAATAGGAAGTATATTCGGGATTTGCCCAGTTCCAGCTGTAAGATCCGCTGTTGATTCCCATACCCTGAAGCTGGGAAAGAGCCTTTCTCCGGCCAAAGGAAGACTTTGAGGAATATGTGGAAGTACCAGCTGTTATTCCCTGACCTGCATTTGCAACCAACGTGTCCCCCTCCTGAAAAGAAGGCATTTCCTTTTCATCCGAAAAGAAATCATCGTCTGTCTGTTCCGAAGTAAACTCATCTTCAGTGTCATTGAACTCTCCATTGTTATCAAGCTCCTCAGGAACAGAAATTACATCTTCGTTTGCCGCATTATCCGGGTCAGTAAAAATGTCTGTACCATATGCAGGAGCAACATTCATTAGAGCTATAGAAGAAGCCAATAATAAAGCTAACAATTTCTTTTTCATCTTTCAAATCCTCCTTGGAAATAATGGTGGTTTTGTGTTGGAGTTGCATGGTACCAAATCAGTGGTCTGGTACATCGAAAGAATTATTCTTATATAATCAATATAGCACACAACTTTTGCAACGTCTATGACAGATTGTGTTGATTTAGCGCGTGAAATTGCCAGACAGAAACTGCTCGGCACTAATCTTACTGGGGCAAGTCCAGTCATGGGTATTTACCGCCAAGTGTAGCGAACCACAAGTCGGTATCAGTAACGGTATGGATAATGGTAAACGTAAACCGAAATTGTAAATCAAGAGGTTGTGGAACGAAAGATTAATGTCTTACCTCGGGAAACCCTACTCATCCTGCTATTATCCAATCCTGTTACTGGATAATCATGCAGCCTAAGGGGGGGATTTTCTCCCCTACCCAGTTACATATATCAGTTCATTATAAAATGCTTAAATTTTTGTCTTGACAACTGAACCACTATAGTGCGTATACTATGGAGAAAACGAATGGGATGGTCCACTTTCGTTAAAGGATATGCTGGAAATCCCAGAGAAGATAAAGCAACTGGTATCGGACTATAGGATGAACTTGATTCAGGTGAGAACAAGTGATTCCCTGCGCTTCTGTAATTCAGATGTAAATATGGTATTTGATGTGAGCAGAAGCATTTATGCAAAAAAATTATGAGAAGATCAGGGAAATGTACCAGGATCAGGAGATCTCTGCAAGTCTTGGACTTGCGATAGGTGCAATCACAGAATCGCAGCAGCTTATTGACCATGCTTTAAGATCAGAACAGGAAGAAGGGCCGATGAGTATGTGTAATGCATTGGAAGAATTAAGACGCGAAGGGGTGCTTGAAGGTCAGCGTGAGGGACGACTTGAGGGAATCCGTGCAACGATAAGAACCTGCAAAAAATTCAACATTAGTGAGGAGGATATAATCAGAAATATCATGGAAGAATTTTCCTTATCACAGGAAGAAGCCTCTGGTTATGTAAAGAAATATTAGTAGATTGTGAATTACTCGGTAACTGAGTTACCAGAGCATCTGAAGATGAAACATACAGAGAACAATTATATAAAGAGTTTAAAATCTAGCCAGTGGTTTCTTTGTGCCAGAATCGGAACTGGGAACTGTCAGCTATGTAAAAAATACTGGTAAACCAGTACGGAGAGTCTTTGATCATATTGGTCAAAGGCTCTTTTTTGTACAAAGAAGAACCTCGGTCGAAATGATCTATTTCGATGAGTCTTTAGACTCCAGTGCCGGTAACAGACCCTTATAGGGTCAAAGCAAACCACCGGCTAAGCCGGTGGTTGTGATTTAGGGACTTATTTCACAGACCCTTTCTTTTTAGGAATCTGTGAGTATGTAAATAAATTGTTTATTAACGATACCTGAAAGTTATCGATATGCGTGACTCTTAATAAATTATTTCTTTACATAGATTTCGATTTTTTTAGTTCTGACAGAGCAGAAACCTGTTGTTACCATTTTGTATCCTGCTGGTACCGGAACTTCACTGGCTTTAATAGATGTAGCTTTTTTATCGACAACGATTTTTCCAGTAGTAACAATTCTGTTTGTTTTTGCTAATCTATAAACAACTTTAATTGTTCTTCCTAATTTTTTAACATCAACAGTTACTGTATTATTTTGGGAAATTTCTAATTTGGAGTCAGTTGTTACAATCTGATATCCGTCTGGTGCTGTAATTCTGCTCATCTTAACATATTGGGCAGTAGCTACTACAGAAAGTTTTTTACTGCTGACAACATTACCAGATTCTTTAAAAATAACAGTTACAGATTTTTTATTCTGGTTTACAGTAATATAAACTTTGTTATTTTGGGAAATTTTAATGTCACCAACGATGCCAATTGTATATCCATCTGGTGCTGTTAATTTGCCAGTGTTAATAAAAGTAGCATCTTTATCAACAGTCATAGGAGCTGTCTTGATGACATTTCCTTTTCTATCCTGATATACAACAGTAATTCCTTTTGTTGTAACTGCTTTACGAACTTCTGCGTATACATAGCCATCTCTGATTGGGAGATCACCACTTTCAACAAGTTCATAACCTTTCGGAACAGTAAGTTTGCTGGTATTTACAGAAGTAGCATCTTTAGCAACTTCAAGTTTAGGCTCAGCGATCTGTTTCTTTTCGTCTGGGCAGTAGAAGTTAATTTTTACAGTTTTAGTAGTAGCAACTTTACGAACTTCTGCGTATACATAGCCATCATTGATTGGGAGATCACCACTTTCAACAAGTTCATAACCTTCCGGAACAGTAAGTTTGCTGGTATTTACAGAAGTAGCATCTTTAGCAACTTCAAGTTTAGGCTCAGCGATCTGTTTCTTTTCGTCTGGGCAGTAGAAGTTAATTTTTACAGTTTTTTTAGTTGCTGCAGTGTCAGTGGCACTGCCAACATCAACAGAATCAAATGCTTCTGGTGCGGCATCAGTTCCATCAGAGAATACGCTGACGTCAGAAGCTGCTACAGGTACAACGCTGGTCCCTGCTACGCAGGCAGCGAGCATTAAAGCCATGATTTTTTTCTACGCTCTTTTAATCCCATATTCTTTTTCTCCTTTATTATCTGAAAAACATATTTCTTTTGCATTGCAAGAATGGGGCATAATCATGAATTATGCCCCGTCTTGCCTGTCGGAATCTTATATAAAATTACCCAAATGGATTATTTTACAGTGATCTTTTTAAGATTGGACCATGGGCTGAATACTTTTCTGCCGTTTTCGGAAGTTCTGTTGAATGCATGCATTCCTACTGTCCAGCTTCCTTTTGGTACATTCTTAAATGTAGCTGTTACTGTACCTTCTTTGAGGTTCAGGATCTTGTGATCGCCATAGTGGTATGGACGAGTCTCGCCGTTTTCTTTCTTGGAGGATGTTCCAAGTACTACGTCGTATCCTGTTGCATTAGCAGCTGCTTTATATGTTACTTTTACAGTTGTTCCGCTTACTTTTACGCTTGTGATGATCGGAGCATCCGGTGTGATTGCAGATACAACGAATGGATATGCATTTGACCAGTCGCTGAATACTTTCTTACCGTTTTCGTCACGTTTCCAAGCGTGGCAGTATGCGTAGTATGTTCCCTGCTGTACATACTTAAAGTTAGTGGATGTGCTGACCTGATTCTTGCTAATGGAATCATAGTCTTTATTTGTGATGCAATCGCGGTCTGTAGAGATTACGTAGTCATAACCTGCAGCGCCATCAGTATCACCAGAAAGAACAACTGTTGCTTTGTTTCCAGTAACATTTACTTTAGTGATCATCGGAGCATCCGGTTTTTCATCTTCTGCTTTTCCGTCTGCAACTACTGTCTTGGATCCTGTGTAGTTTTTGGATGTGCTGTTTGCTTTTACTGTATATGTTCCGTCAGCGTTCTTTTCAGAAGTATATTCTGTAGCCGGAACTGGGAGATATCCATTTAATACAGTTGTAACGCCATCTTTTACAGTTACAGTACAATCGCTGATGTTCTTCTTATCAACGCCCCATGTTAAGTTTGCTCTGGAGTAAGCTGTACTGTCAACATCGTCTGTATCGAATGTTGCAACACCAGATTCTGTGTATCCGTTGATACCTTTGATCTCAACGCCATAGATGTCACCAACTGTTACATCAATAGGAGTTACAGTGTTGCCATTTTTGTCGATTAATCTAAGTGTATAATCTTTACCTTCAACTAATGTGCTTCCACCAATCTGAATCAGTACTTCTGGTTTAACTGGAAGACCACCTGCATATGTAGCATTTTTAACACTTACATTCTTAGCAACAAATTTAACAGATTTGATTGTAAACGGGATATAAGCAACAACACCATTGATAATTGTTCCGTCAGAAGTAACAATTGTCTTGGTTCCTGCAAATCCTGTTCCTTCTTTAGCTACTGCATAGATATAACCAATGTTTTCTTTTCCAGCAGTTACTTTCTTACCTGTGATATTGTCTGCATATTTGATTTCGAAATCGCTTTCTTTTGCAGTTGTCTTTACGCCATCATTTGTAACTTTTCTGATGTTGCTTAATAATGCCTTTGCAAAAGTATGCTCATTTCCGTCAAATGTGAATGCAACCTGGCTGTTATGAACTACACCATTTACATTTCCATCAGCATCTTTATCTACGTCTGCTTTATAAGCATCTGTTACATCAAATCCTTTGCTGTCATAAACATTAAGAGTAGCTTCTACTTTTTCTTTTACGATATTGAAGCTTGCTGTGATGTTAGAACCTGTGAAGTTCTTGTTTCCATCTAATGGTTTCAGAACAACTGTTCCGGTTCCAGCTTCAACATTTTCGCCATAAGAAACAATCTCAAACTGGTTGGACACATCGTTTCCATTTAATGTTGCTGTAAATTTACGAGGTCTTACCTGTTTTCCAGTATAATCCTGATCAGCGATGGATACTTTTACATCTGCTGTGTTTGCAGCTGTGATTGTAAATGTTCCAGTTGCTTTTCCTGAATAGAAGTAGTTGCATCCCTGTACAGTGATTGTTCCAGTACCAACATTTACAGCATTGCTGATGCTTACTTCCTCATATTCAGCATCTTTATCGTTAACTTCACCCTTCTTGTAAAGAGCAATAGCACCGTCAAGCACTGCATAAGTAGGCTGGATCTTTCCACCTGTGTAAGTATAAGTAGAAGGTGTTGCAACAACCATAGCGTCTGTTAATTTCTTAGGTACGATTTCTGTCTTACCGCTTGCTGTAACAGTTCTTGTTTTGCCGTTTGTTGTTTTTAAAATATAGTTTGTGTTTGTAACAGTAACTTTTGTAATGATGTTGTTAAACAAGTCATTACCGAAAGCTTTTTCATATTCATATTTAACTGTGAAATCGCTGTCTGTGAGAGTTTTTTCTACTTTTTTTCCTGTTTCGTCTTTTGCTACAACTGTTACAGGAAGTTTATATTCGCCTGCTTCTGTAAGTGCTTTATTAATAGAAACATCATCCGGTACAGTTACATAATCAGCTTCAACTACCAGTGGTTTGATTAAGAACGGAATAGATGCTGTCTGATCTTTGTATGTTCCGCTTGTAATCTTGATGTTAACGTAAGCATTTGCTACTGGATTGTAATTTCCGTCATATACAGTTGTTGCATTTACGTTGTTTGTATATCCTGTGATTTCGTATCCGTCTGTTCCAAGATCTTCTGTTTTGGGTTTACCCTGTGCGTTGAAATACTGAATAACCAGTTCTCCTAAATCGCTCTTGGAAGGTTTGATCTCATCGCCTGTATAATCTATTGTATACTGTGTTTTTGCAGATACAGCATTTAATGCAGCTGCAGTAGCAACAACAGTGAATGTCTGCTCACCTGTGCAGTTTCCACCGTCTTTTGCACGTACTGTAACAGTATATGTACTTCCGTTTTTAAACTGTTTAGCGTCTGTACCATCAGCATTTTTTACAATAAGTGTATATTCTTTGCTGGAGTTTTTAATTGCAGAAAGGTCTGAGCCTTCTACACCTGTAAATGTCAGATAATCAGCTAATTTGCTTACAGCAATATCTGTTGGAATCTGACCACTTAAAGTGTTAACAGTAATCTTTGTTCCTGCTGTAGAGAGGTCACGTTTTGCAACGTTAACAGTCTCATCTGTTGTGTAATATTCATCTGCACCTGTAAAATTCTTTAATTTTGTTTTGTCAACATATACAACAACGGGGTAATCACCTACTTTTGTATATTCAACCTGAGCAGTTGTAACTGCAGCAGATAAATCAGCACCGCTTAATTTTCCATCAGCGCCTTTATTACTGGAAGCAGATTCTTTTAATGTAATGTTATCTTTGGAAATCTTAATAGCCTTACCTGTATACTGATAGGACTGTCCTTTTGTTGCTGTTGCAAGGATATCTCCTTTTGCATATGCTTTTGCTGTAACCTTACCGATTACAAGTTCAGCACTGCCTGTGTAAGCAGAGTCTTCTTTTGCTGTTACAGTAAGTTTGAATTCTTCTTTATTATTAGTTGCATTAGTTACAGATGTTTCATAAGCATCAGCAGCTACATTTGCATTTTCAGAATCCAGAACAGTAAGTGCAACGCCGTCAGCTTCAGTAATAGTCTGAGCAAAACCGTTGTATGCTTTTGTTGTGGTTGCAGGTGTAGCAGTCACAGAATTTAAAGATCTCTTTTCTACAGCTACAGAAATACCTGTGTTAATGTCATAAAGAGTCTGCTGATTGCTGTCTACATCGTAAACATAAAGAGTTAATGTTTTTCCAGCCATGTCAGCTGTTGTATTCAAACTCATATCAACTGCATCGTCTACTTTTCCGTTAGAAGATGCATATGCAATACCTTTTTCGTCAACCCAACGATACTGCCATCCACCTTCTACTTCTGATCCGTCAGTTTTAGTTACAGTACCACTGATAACAGATGCTCCTCCCCAAACAACTTTTTTGCTGTCTGCAGATAAGTTAAGAGTAATATCAGCTTCATTTACCATTACAGATGCTGGAGCTGCGTCTTCTGTATCGTCAACAACAGGAGCTTCTGCAGCGAACGCATCTGCTTCAGTAGCTACGGAAGCGTCAGTACCATCGCTGAACTCAGCAGCCCAAACCGGCACGTTAGAGGTTGCCAGCATTGCAACGACGAGAGACATACTTAAGGTTTTCTTAGCCATGCCTTTCTTCGTATTCTTAATCTTTGTCATGATTATAGTTCCCCTTTGGGTGGTGGACAGATTGATTTTGTGGAAAAAAATTGTTTTGAGCAGAGCAATATAGAAATAAAAGTTAAAATGAAATGATTTATAACTGTATTATTTACGTATAATATTTATTATTTCACAATTATACAATTACGTTGGCTGTTGATCGGCGGAATTATATTTGATGATTATATAAATCGTTGTATTCTATATGAAACGAAAAAAGAAATCGTTGCATTTCGATTGGAACGATTTTATACTATATATTACAAATCAATATTGGGTTTCAAAGGATTGAAAATGTGGAGGAAAATGTATCATGAGGGAAAGCAGAACATTGGAATATAAGGAAAATCTGTCATCTAACACGTTTCTGAAAACGATCAGTGCCTATGCTAATTATGGCGAAGGAAAGATTATATTTGGAATCAATGATCAGGGGAACGTCATCGGCATAACAGATCCAGTGAACGGATGTCTGAATCTGGAGAATAAGATCAATGACAGTCTCAGTCCTGTGCCAGAGTTCCGTCTGGAGATACAGGAAAATACGATCGTGCTCACTGTTTATGAAGGCAGGTATAAGCCTTATCTCTATAAAGGTAAAGCTTATAAAAGAAATGATTCTTCTACAGTTGAAGTGGATCGTCTGGAATATAACCGGTTGATCCTGGAGGGCTGTAATCAGACTTTTGAGGAGATCGCTTCATTCAATCAGCAGCTTACTTTTTCTAAATTAGAAACAGAATTTACCCGGGTAATGGGCATTGAGAAGATCAATAAAGATATTTTAAAAACTCTTGAACTGTATTCTGATCAGAGTGGATTCAATAATGCAGCTGCACTTCTTGCTGATGATAATCAGTTTACGGGAATAGATATCATACGTTTTGGTGATACCATAGATGAGATCATGGACAGGGAATCACTGGAAAATATTTCCATACTTTCTCAGTTGGAAAAAACACTTCAGATGTTCCGAAAGTATTATCAGTATGAAAAAATAGAGGGAGCCGAAAGGAAATGTATTGACAAAATCCCGGAAAAAGCCTTCAGGGAAGCAATAGCCAATGCTCTGATCCATCGAATGTGGGATATCCCGGCATCTATAAAAGTCAGTATGTATGCGGACAGGATTGAGATCAGTTCTCCGGGAGGGCTTCCTGCCGGAATCAGCGAAGAGGAATACCTGAATGGTCAGATATCCATACTCAGAAATCCTATTATCGGAAATGTGTTCTTCCGGCTGAAATATATTGAGAAATTTGGAACCGGAATCATGAGGATCAATCATGCTTACAGGAACGCACTGATAAAACCATCGTATCAGTGTTTTTCTAATTCTATCAAAGTAATTCTTCCTGTTATAAGGGAAAACTATGACCTGAACGAAGCCGAACAGATACTGGTCAACATCCTTAAGGGAAAAGAAAAAATGTCAAGATCAGAAATTGAGAAAGCAGCAGAAATGGAAAAGAGTAAAGCAGTACGTACTCTGAACAGCCTGATTGAAAAGAAAATCCTGAAAAAAACAGGTGCAGGCAGGGGAGTCAGATACACCTTGAAATAGCAGAAAGCAATATAAGGATAAGATTCTGTTAGAATATATGGTATAGGTTTATTAAAAAGAAAGACTCCGATCGCAATGACCGGAGCCTTCTTTTTAGGAATCTGTATTAATTACCCAAATGGATTATTTAACAGTAGCCTTTTTCAGGTTTGACCATGGGCTGAAGACTTTCTTTCCGTCTTCGGATGTTCTGTTGAATGCATGCATTCCAACTACCCATGTTCCCTTTGGTACGTTCTTGAATGTTGCTGTTACTGTACCTTCTTTGAGGTTCAGTTTCTTGTGATTGCCATACTGGTATGGACGTGTCTCACCGTTTTCTTTCTTGGATCCAGTTCCAAGTACTACATCGTAACCAGTTGCGGTTATTTTCGATGTCGAGTAGACGCACCCCTTGCGGTCGTACGCCCCTCACAGAATCCGGACTTGCATTTTCGGTGGTCAGACCCCAATGTGCTGGTATTCTGTTTTTGGAAAAGCGGCTGCGATCGATTCTTTGATTCCGGTTAAACCATCGGCACAAATAATTAATACATCTTTGACACCACGGTTTTTCAGCTCATTCATAACGGAAAGCCAGTATTTTGCGCTTTCATTATTACCAACACTGATGGGCAAAACTTCCTTTTTTCCTTCCGTGTTGATCCCCAGGATCACGTAAGCTGCAAGCTTTCGGATTACTCCATTGTCCCTTACGGAATAGTGGATCGCATCGATGTAGAGAATAGGATAGACCTCGTCCAGTGGTCGGTTCTGCCAGTCTTCAATCTGTGGCAGGATCTTATCAGTCACGTCAGAAATAAAACTTTCAGAGGTTTCAAAACCATAAATATCCTCAATAGTTTCTGAAATCTGCCGGGTAGTCATTCCTTTGGCATACATAGAAATGATCTTCTGATCAATATCAGAAATATCTTTCTGGCGTTTTTTCACCACTTGTGGTTCAAACGTTGATTTTCGGTCCTGCGGCACTTCAATTTCCATAGATCCGTACCGGCTGTTAACCTGTTTACGCTTATAACCATTGCGGTAATCATCATTATCTGAGCGTTGTGATTTTTCATAGCCTAGATGGTTATCCATTTCAGTTTCCATCATCTCTTTAATGGTACCGCCTAAGAGATCCTTGAGTGCATCCTGAATATCTTCGGCAGACTGGATATCGTACTCTTCCAGGAGCTGATGGATAATGTTTCGTTTTCCTTCTGTCATTTGTACCCGATGTACAGGTTTCTTTTGTCTTGCCATAATAAAAGGCCCTCCTAATGATATTTATTGTATCATAGAAGAACCTTTTAAACATTATTTTACAGAAAAAGTTTCATATGCTCATTTTATGTTATAGCCTTACTCTTATAGCTCACTTGCCGACTAAAGTTTGACAAATCAAGAGTATTACAGAGAGATTAGAAATCAAATAATTAAATCATAGTTTCTTTTATATTATTTGCTATATATTCCAATCGTCACAAAAACTTTCTGGCCATCCTTTTTTGTAATTATCCATAATAACATTATAAAGTTTTTTTATTAAATTGTTATCTTCTGAAGCCGCTTTTCCAACATAGTCCAAACCTGAATCAAAAGTCTCTAATCTAAATATAATATTTTCAAGGTTGTCTGCAGCAACTACATCTTGAGATAAATATATCATACCATCTTTTGTTACTCTAATTTGATTGTCATGTGAATCATCACCATTTTTAATCAAATTTTTCATATCATCTAAAGAAAAATTCTTTATATCATATTTTTTTTCCATAGTGCTCCTATCTGTTGTTTATACAACTTTATTGAATTTTGTTTTGTTGAAGTTGTATTTTAGATAAAAATCTACAATAGTAAATAAAATTCTTCTTTCAAATAAGAGAAATGCTCTGACTTTATAGCCAGAGCACTCTCTTTTAGGAATCTGTATTAATTACCCAAATGGATTATTTAACAGTAGCCTTTTTCAGGTTTGACCATGGGCTGAAGACTTTCTTTCCGTCTTCGGATGTTCTGTTGAATGCATGCATTCCAACTACCCATGTTCCCTTTGGTACGTTCTTGAATGTTGCTGTTACTGTACCTTCTTTGAGGTTCAGTTTCTTGTGATTGCCATACTGGTATGGACGTGTCTCACCGTTTTCTTTCTTGGATCCAGTTCCCAGTACTACATCGTAACCAGTTGCATTTGCAGCTGCTTTGTATGTTACTTTGATAGTAGATCCGCTTACTGTTACGTTTGTGATAACTGGAGCATCCGGTGTGATTGCGGATACAACGAATGGATATGCATTAGACCAGTCGCTGAATACCTTCTTACCGTTCTCGTCACGTTTCCAAGCGTGGCAGTATGCGTAGTAGGTTCCCTGCTGTACATATTTGAATGTAGTAGAAGTCTGAACCTGATTCTTGTTTACAGATGTATAATCTTTGTTTGTAATGCAGTCACGGTCAGTGGAGATTACATAGTCGTAACCTGCAGCGCCATCAGCTTCACCAGAAAGGATTGCTGTTGCTTTATTTCCAACAACTTTGACATTGCTGATCATTGGAGTTCCTGGCTTCTGATCTTCTGTTACAGCATCAACAGTCTTAGAACCAGTATAGTTCTTGCTGTCTTTCTTAGCTGTTACAGTAACCTTACCGTCTTTCTGTTCTACAGTGTACTCGGATGTTTCAACATCAACACGACCGCATTTAACAGTAACTTTACCATCTTCTACAGTTACATCTGCATTTGCAAGATCAAATTTATCAATTCCCCAATCTTTCGGTGCTGTAACTGCTGTTCCACCAGCAACATATCCATTTTTAAAGCTGATAGATACCTTATTTGTTTTTCCTGTTGTAGCATTTACTAAATCTTCAGATCCTGATAAATTTAATGTGTAATCTTTTCCTTCTACAAGAGTTACACCATTAACTACAATAGTAACATTTGGTTTTACTGATAAACCACCTGCGTATACTGCATTTTTAATAACTACACTACTTGCATTAACTTTTACTGGTGTAATTTCAAATGTTTTAATAGCGATTACGTTTGCTGTCTTATTTCCTTCCGCATCTGTATAAATACCTTTAACAACAGACTTATCTGAAGTGGTTAAGCTTCCACCATAAGTTCCTTTAGCAATAGCAAGGACAGCACCTTTCTGAGTGCCACTGACATTTTTACCGTATACATTATCAACATATACTAAGTCATAATCTTTACCTTCAACAAGTTTAGTAGTTTTACCATTTTCGGTATAGCTGATAGATGCAATTACTTTATCATAGGTATGGGCAGTTCCATCATACTTAAATCCATCTGTTTTTTCGATTCCGTTGGCATCATATCCTTTGATATCTGCTGTAACGTTATCTTCATTAACTAATTTTCCAACAATATCAAAAGTAATAGTTTTAGTTCCTGTGAAGTTTCCATTTTTTGGTGTAAGAGTTACAGTACCATGACCAATGTTAAGGTTTTCGCCATATGATAATTTAAAGTTGCTTGCAACATCAATGACATTATTACCTAATTTCAGATTAATACCATCTGCTGGAATTTCAATAGAATATCCTCTATATGCCTCAGAAGCAATAACACCTACTAAATTTGAAGCATCAGCTGGTTTAATTTCGAAAGTAAGTTTAGCCGGGATATCGCTATATTTAGTAACTTTATCAACAGCAGTTGAGTCTGCTACATCTTTTCCTGTTACTGTTAATGTTGCTGTTCCAGCATTAACGTTATTAGTAAATGTCGCTGTGTACAGATTTGGATTTACAATTTTTCCATCAATAACAACATCAAAATCCGGTGTAATAGCACTGCCAGTATAAGTAAAGGAATTCTCTTTTAATTTGATATTTTCGCTCTTAATAGCACGTGCTTTAATCTGAGATTCTTTTTCAAATGTAGATCCTGCACCAAGGAAGTTTTTGTTTGTAATTGTTACTGTAGCTTTTACATATCCAGTATCAATTGTGTTTTCTGTATTGAAAGAATATTTAACAGTATAATCTGTACCGTTTACAAGTGTAAATTCTTTCTTATTTCCATTTTTAGCTTTTACAACAAGTTTAACTGCATCTTTATAATCAGCTGCATTCTGAGTATCAATATATTCTACTTTCTTTTCTACAGCTACGTCACTGGCAGTTACTTTAGCTGGATTGATTGTAAATTCAAAGACAGCTTCGCTTCCTTCAAAGCTTCCTTTTCCTTTTACAATAATTTTTGCAGTACCTGCATTGGTGTTGTTTGCGTATTCAATTGTATACTCACTCTTATCGATTGCTTTACCATTTAAAACTAAAGAGCCTAACTGTTTTTCAGTTTTTGTAACAGCAGCCCCAGTATATTCTTCGGCTGTAGTTGCTTCCTTTCCAGAGAAAGTTGCTGCTGAAATATCTGCTGCGACAAGGTTTAAAGTTGCTGTTGTTTTTCCTGAAACGTTATCAACTGCTGTTTTTGGTTCTACAGTTACTTCATAGGAACCTTTTGCAGTAGCTGTTTTTGGAATAGTTAAATCAACCTGATTAAATAAATCCAAAGTTTCTTTAGATGTTTTATCAGTAAAAGTAACATCATCTTTAGTTAAGCTAACAGCAGTACCTGCTGTTGGGATGGATTTTGCCTTGATAGAAATATCTACTGTAGATAAATCACGAACAGCAATAGTTGCTTTATTAGATGTTTCGATTGTTCTATATCCATCTGCATCTGTTTTTTTATCGGTAGATGCTGCGATAGAATAGTTTTTACTTCCACTTTCTGGCTGACCTTCGATTAAGTTTAAACGTAATGGAGTTTCTCCTGCGTCTTGAGCAGAAATTGCCTTTAAGGAAACATATCCTTTTTCATCAGCTTTTAAGTATGCAGATAAATCTTCTTTTGTATCTTTATCAATTAATGTAACATCAGAAGCTTTCACTCTGATAACTTTTCCAGTATATGTAAAATTAGTTGTTTTTAAAGTTGCCTCAAAATGTCCACTGATTGTCTGATCAAGAGTAACATTTCCTTCAGCATCTTTTGTTGTAGTTCCGTTTAATGTTAATGGTTGAATCTGATATTTTAAAGTTTTACTTCCTGTATATCCAGTTTTTTTGGTAGTAATTGTAACTGTAACGCCATCGTTTGTAACGTTTTTCGTATCACCGCTTACTGCAATATCATAATCAGAAGAAGACACGCCAGTCCCCCAAGAAATCTGATCAGCTGTGATTACCTGTTCTTTTCCATTATAAGTAGGATTGTAACTAGTTGTAATATTAGCCAGTGCTGGATCTGTGACAGCTTTTACCTGAATTGCATTAGATGTATAATCCCAAGGAGTAGTACCGTCATTTGCTTTTACATAAATGTATAATGTTAATGTTTTTCCAGCTGTATTTTGGTCTACAGGTGCTTTTACAGTTGTTACGTCTGAGTTAAAAGCACATGTATATTCTGTAGATGCAATACCGTCTACTTTCCAAGCATAATTAAGAGTTGCGCCTGAAGGAAGTGATGTGCTACCATCTTTAGCTGTTACTTTAAAACTTGCAGTAATATTTCCTGCGTTCCATGCTACAGAATTATTAGCTGCTACATTAGAAGAAAATGTAGGTGTTACATTATAAGAATCATTTTTAACAGTTTCAGTTGCTGCTGTTGTATTAGTTGCATCTTCAACTACAGGAGCATCTGTCTCGTCAGAGAATGCTTCAGCAACCGGAGCTTCAGTAGCTACAGCTACATCGTCAGATCCATCGCTGAACTCAGCAGCCCATACCGGCACATTAGAAGTAGCAAGCATTGCAACAACAAGTGACATACTTAATGTCTTTTTTGCCATGCCCTTCTTTGTGTTTTTAATCTTTGTCATGATTATAGTTCCCCTTTGGGTAGTGGATAGGTTAATTTTTGATTAAAAAGCACATTCTCTGATTAGAAATTCATGCATAACCCTGAAAAAATAGTTATTTATAACTGCCTTTTTTACGCATTAGAGCGGAATTTTTGTAGTTATATACTCTTTTACAGCTGACGAAATAAAAAAAGAACAAATTAAACAAATCGACTCTGCACTTTTCAGATTTTTAATAATTTTTATAGTTCCTTTCGTGGAAACAAGGTAATAATTATGCTATATTGATAACAGAAATAAATCAACGGGAGGTGCTGGATACGGCGGAAAAAAATAAGATCAAACCGGATACCATACTGAAGAACTTCTGGAGAGACAACAGACATTTTGCGGATCTGTTCAATGCAGTATTTTTTAACGGGGAACAGGTGCTGAAGCCGCAGGATCTTACAGAAGCAGATACGGATGTTTCCTCCATGCTGAAATTTAATGGTCATGCGGAAACAGTACAGAAGATCCTGGATGTTGTAAAGAAGACGGCATATGGTGTGGACTTTGTTCTCTGGGGACTGGAAAATCAGGCAAAGATCCACTATGCGATGCCGCTGCGCCATATGGTCGGAGATGCATTTTCTTACATGAAAGAATATGATGAGATTGCAGCAGTAAATAAGAAAAACGGGGATTTCCATTCAGCGGATGAATTCCTGTCAGGTTTTAAGAAGACCGATCGGTTGCATCCGGTAATTAGTCTGTGTGTATACTATGGAGAAAGTGAATGGGATGGTCCGTTTTCCCTGAAGGATATGCTGGAGATTCCTGAAAAGATAGAACCACTGGTATCTGATTACCATATGAACCTGGTACAGGTAAGATCAAGTGGAGGGCTGTGTTTTAGCGATCCGGATGTAAATATGGTGTTTGACGTGAGCCGCTTGATCTATGCCAGGGATTATACAAAGATCAATGAAGTTTACAGGGATCATAATATTCCGGCAGATCTTGGACTTGTGATAGGAGCCATTACAGAATCACAGAAGCTGATCGATCATGCTTTGGAATTGGAGCAGAAAGGAGGGCAGATCAATATGTGTAATGCATTGGAAGAGTTAAGGCAGGAAGGTGTCGAGGAAGGAAGAAAAGAAGGCATTCGTGCGACTGTAAGAACCTGCAGGAATTTTAATATAAGTGAAACAGATACAGTCAGAAACATCATGAATGAATTTTCCCTGTCACAGGAAGAGGCTGTCAATTATGTAAAAAAATACTGGTAAATGGAAAACTCTATCAGGAAGAGCCTTAACAATGCGTAAAAAGTTTTCAGCCATATCAGAGAGATATGGCTGAAGATGTTTTTTCTTTGTTTCCGAAGATGTGAAAGCGAGAAGAACTACCGGCCGGAGTCTGCTTTTGCCTGTTGTATCTGCCACGTTCTATATGCAAAATACCGCATATAAAGGCACGATCTGATAAGCTTCTTTTTGCCTGAAGTCTTCGGCAGAGATTAAATACATTTGCGTGGGTGCAGGAGAGAGAGAAGATTTATTCAGCTGCATAAGGTTCCTGCATTTCTGATGTGGGGTGGAGCGGTAGTCTATGGCAATAAAATGACTGTTTTTGGACAGTAAAAAGGGAACTTCCGCCTGGTTGCCGCTGGACCAGTAGGAGAGGGCATAGCCATTCCGGATAAAGTGCTGTGCCAGAAAGGTTTCGATACAGGCTGTACCGGCGGTGGTTTCTTCTCCTGACAGAAGCTGGAAGGCAGGGATTTTCAGTATGCATGAGCATAATCCGGTGTCAACAGGATACAGATGTAAGGAGGTTTCCGAAGGTCTGCTGCAGATAGCTGTCTGGCAGGGAATGGCAAGTCCGGCGCTGATCAGCCACTGCAGGGGTTCATGATAGACTTTAGCAGTAGCACCTTTTGCAATGCGGGTGTACTGGAATTTACGGCTGGTTCTGCCGAGCTGTGCAGGGATCGAGAGCCAGGCATTGCGGCAGTGGCGGGCGGTTCCTTTTGGAGCCAGAGCAGTAATATCGCTGAGAAAAAGATTAAGGAGCTTTTGCTGGGTGTCAGGTACCAGCAGGAGCTTCTTTTCTTTTTTGTATTCCATAATGGCAGCAGGCATTCCGCCGATGATCAGATAGAGACGGAACTGTGACAGGGCTTTTTCGTGGAGTTTCTTTCCCATTGGGCTGAAATTGGAGAAATGATTGCGGATTTCTCTTGTAAGGGCAAACTCAGCATTGGCCCACAGAAATTCTTCAAAATCCAGTGGATACAGAGTCAGGATATCAAAGTCGTGGACGGAGAAAGAATCAGAGTTAACCACACCTTTATAGATAGAGGCAATGTGATATTGTGGAAAGTCCAGGGCAATAGAGGTAAGAAGTGTGGAAATCTGAGGAATGCACTGGATATTGTCAAGAATCAGAAGGGAAGAGGCAGGGCGCAGTGGTTTTCCTGCACAGGTTTCCAGAAAAAGCAGTACTTCCTGTGGATCATGTGGAACAGACAGATAGTCTGTAGCAGAGCGGTCTGTTTCCAGATTGATGTAGAGTGTATGTTCGTATTGCTTATTTCCGAAGTCCATAAGCAGCCAGGTCTTGCCTGTCTGGCGAAGCCCCTGGAGGATTAAAAGTTTGCGGCCGGGATTTTTTTTCCAGTATATCAGGGAATCGGTACATTTTCTTCTCATATGGGAAATCTCCTTTTAGTCGGTGACACAGGTATAGAGTGAATGGTAACGGTACAGGACAGTTATAAATGATTAGCAGAGGAACGAGTTGATTGTAGAGGAATGTTTATAACATCATTATACAATGGAACTGTCAGAAAAATCTATACATAAAGATAGAAAAAAGTCGATTTACACATTTTTAAATATTTGTTATCGTAATTGTATTGACAAAATGTAATCGTTCAGGTTTTTCTTCTAGGAGGAATTGTTGAATGGTTACAATGCCGGTTACTGTTTATTCTGTGCATTGCAAGACGTGTTGCGGACAGAGTGAACGGTAACAACATTGCCCGGCAAAACAACAATTATTTCATTTCACAAAGGAGGACCCCTATGAAGAGAATCAATGCAATCTACGCAAGGCAGTCAGTGGACAGAGCAGATAGTATTTCTATTGAAAGTCAGATCGAGTTCTGCAAGTACGAGTTAAAGGGTGGAAGTTTCAAGGAGTACAAGGATAAGGGGTACAGCGGCAAGAATACAGTTAGGCCACAGCTTCAGCAGCTTCTGACAGATATCCGCAGAGGGGAAGTGGAGAAAGTGATCGTGTATAAGCTGGACCGGATCAGCCGTTCTATTCTGGATTTTTCCAATATGATGAATCTGTTTCAGCAGTATCAGGTGGAATTTGTCTCTTCTACAGAGAAATTTGATACTTCGACACCTATGGGACGGGCAATGTTAAATATCTGCATTGTGTTTGCGCAGCTGGAACGTGAGACTATTCAGAAGCGTGTCAGCGACGCATATTATTCCAGAAGTCAGAAAGGTTTTCGCATGGGCGGCAAGCCTCCTTATGGTTATCGGCTTGAGGAGATCCTGATGGAAGGAATCCATACAAAGAAGCTTGTGGAAGAACCCGGGGAAGCGGCAATTGTGCGGGAAATTTTTGATATGTACGAACAACCGGACACTTCTTATGGGGATATCACCAGATATTATGCGGAAAAGGGAGTGCAGTTCTACGGAAAGGAACTGATACGTTCCATGCTGGCCCAGCTTTTGAGAAATCCGGTATATGTGCGGGCTGATATGGATGTGTACCGTTTTTTCAGGAGCCATGGAACCAATATAGTAAGCAGTCCGGAGCAGTTTGACGGGATTCATGGATGTTATCTTTATCAGGGGCGGGATGCGCAGACAGATAAGCTGCAGAATCTTAAGGGTCATATGCTGGTGGTGGCACCTCATGAAGGGCTTGTGTCTTCGGAGCAGTGGCTGAACTGCAGGATCAAGCTTATGAGAAATAAAACGATTCAGGCCAATAGGAAAGCTGTGAATACATGGCTGGCAGGGAAAGTGAAATGTGGCAATTGCGGATACGCACTTATGAGTATTAAAATACAGTCCGGTAAACAGTACCTGAGATGTACGAAGCGTCTGAACAACAAAGCCTGCCCGGGGTGCGGGAAGGTTTATACTGAAGATGTGGAGAATTATGTATATAAAGAGATGGTACGTAAGCTGCGTGAAGGACAGTCTCCTGCCACTTATACGAAGTTAAATGAAAATCCGCAGGTAAAGCAGATTTACAGGGAGATTGAGGAAATGGAAAAGGAGATTTCTCTGCTTGTGGATTCTCTGGCAGGTGCCGGAGAAACACTGACAGATTATATCAATCAGAGAGTGGAAGAAATAGACCAGATGCATCAGTTAAAGCTGGAGAAATTATCGGTGCTTGCGGAGAATCATGCGACACCGGAGCAGATGGAAAAGGTAGCATCTAATATAAGTCTGTGGGGAGAGATTGATTTTGAGGAGAAGAGGTTTACAGTTGATAAGATGATCAGGTCACTTAAGGTATTTCCCGGATTAGTCCAGATACAATGGAAATTCTGATATATAACAGTCCGGCAGAGCGTAAATTTTTGTCTTTACGCTCTGCCGGACTGGTGATAGTCTTATTATTTTTCGGTCAGTGGTTTGTTCTTTATAAGCATTTCGCGAATTACGTTTTGCGTATATTCTCCGACATGCCTCTTATCTTCTTTGCTCAGTTCATCCGGATAGATTGGCTTACCGTATTCTACTACAACTTTTGCAGGAGATATCTTCGGGAAGTGTGCCTCGAAAATGTTGGCTGAATTGCTGATCGCAATTGGGATGATCGGGCAATTGGCCTTGGTAGCGATTTTAAAGCTTCCTTCATGGAAGGGAAGCATGTCCAGCTCATCTTTATTTCTGTTTCGGGTTCCTTCCGGGAAAATACAGATGGAAATTCCGGATTTTACTTTGTCTACTGCGGTCAGGATCGTTTTGAGTCCCTGTTTGATGTCTTTCCTGTCAAGGAAGAGACAGTGGAGATAACGCATCCATGTGGAAAGAAGAGGAATTTTCTCCATCTCTTTTTTGGCAATGTAGCCTGTACGGATCGGACAGCGGGAGTAAGTAAGAAGTATGTCGAAGTAGCTTCTGTGGTTGCCGATATAAAGTACAGGTGTGTCCTTTGGCACATTTTCTTCTCCGATCACAGTAATCTTTGCACCGGTGATCTTAAGGATAAATCGGAATACTGCCTGGATGATCCTAAGGGAGCTGATATCCTTCTTTTCAGGAGAAAATCTGCCGATGATCCATTCGACCAGCAGGATGGGGATGGACAGGATCAGGTATCCGATCACAACAATACAGACTAGGATAAATCGTATCATTCGTTAATTCCTTTCCGGGCATTATATAATGCTGATGCCCATATATAAGTATAGAAGTTATTATAAGGAATTATGAGATATCCTGCAAGAAATAAATCATAGTATAATGATTTTTTGGCATTAAATAAAGCACTCAGGACAGGATTCTTTCCTGCAGAAAAGCAGTTACTGTCGGATATATAGCATAGAGTATGGTAATAACAGGGCTGTATCCGGCATAGAATATTTAGCGAAGAATGAGCAGGGGTGCATTATGGGCAAAAGGACAGGAGGACTGCTCTGTGTGTTGCTGTTGGCTCTTTTGCCGGCGGGCTGTCAGTTTATCAGGATTGAGGAGGGCGAACGTACACCTCTGGAATATACGATCGTAAAGCAGGAGGAAATTCCGGAAGAGATTTCAGAACTGATGGAACAGAAGAAAAAGAAAGTATTTCAGATGACCTATCAGGTGGGAGATATAAGGTATCTGATGAAGGGATATGGAGAGCAGCTTACAGGAGGGTACAGTATTCAGGTGGAGGAGGTTTCCGAATCAGAGAACGCAGTATTCTGCAAGACAAGGCTGATAGGTCCGGAGAAAGCGGATGCAGGCAGTGAACCGTCTTATCCCTGTATTGTCCTGAAAATCAGAGAAACAGAGAAACCGATAGAATTTTTGGGTTTTATCATAAAGTAAACAGAGAAAGGAAGGAAGCAGGTTGGAATTAAAAAAAGAAAGTATTCAGATGCTGCGTATCAAAAATAAAGCGGCAGCGCAGGCGACTTTTGACGAGGACTATAATGTGTCCGATGTGAAACCGGATATCGGGAGACTGGTGCAGAGCAAAGCGGATGTTTCCATGGAGGAAGTGAGGCTGAGTGAAGGAAGAGCGCTTCTTAAAGGGACATTAAATGCAGATTTGCTTTATGTGGGGGAAAAAGAGGGCAGGATTTACAGCCTTTCTGCGAAGCTTCCGCTGGATGAGATGATTAATCTGGAGGGAATCGAAGGGGGAGATAAGCTGTGTCTGAAATGGGAGATTGAGGATCTCAGTGTTCATATGATCCATTCCAGAAAACTGAATATTAAAGCAATTGTAACTTTTTATGCAGTGGTAGATGAACTGGCAGTCGTTGAACTTCCGGTTTCCGCAGAGGATCAGGAAGTCTCTGTGAAAACGGAGAAAGTCCGGCTTATGAGTCTTCGTGTACATAAAAAAGATACTCTGCGCATTAAGGATGATATTACTCTTGCGTCAAACAGACCTAATGTAGAAAACCTTTTGTGGTATATGGCTGAACCGAGGAATCTGGATCTGCGGCCGGGAGAGAACAAACTCCGGGTGAAAGGAGAGCTTGCAGTTTTTCTTCTGTATACAGGGTATGAAGAGGAGAATCCACCTCAGTGGCTGGAGTATACCATGCCTTTTTCCAATGAGATGGAATGCAGTGGCTGTATGGAAGATCTGATCCCACATATTGAGGTGTCTCTTCTTCATCAGGGGATAGAGGTAAAGCCTGATCCGGATGGTGAAGAACGTATCCTGCAGGTGGATGTGGTACTGGAATTAAATATGAAAATGTACAGGGAAGAGGAGCATGAACTTCTTCTTGATGCATACAGCCCACACAAAGAATGTGTTCTTCATCGGAAAAAGGAAATGTTGGAAAGTCTTCTGGTACGGAATTTTTCCAGGTGTCGTCTGACAGACCGGATAGAAGTTAAGGAGAGTCAGGGAAAAGTTTTGCAGCTTTGCCACAGCAGCGGTAAGGTAAAAGTAGATAAGACCAGGATTACGGATAAGGGAATTGTGGCAGAAGGAATTGTGGCACTCAAGATCCTGTATATTATTGGAAATGATGAAATGCCGTTTTATTCTATGGATGCCATGCTTCCGTTTACCCATCTGATCGAGGCAGAAGAGATCGGGAAGGATTGCACATATTTACTTCAGGCTGACCTTGAACAGCTTTCCACTGCAATGGCAGATGGGGATGAGATTGAAGTCAAGGCGGCGGTGGGACTGAATGTGCTTGTGTTCAGACAGTGGGAAGAGCAGCTTATTGAATCTGTGGAAGAACAGCCACTGGATCGTAAGAAACTGGAAAGTATGCCGGGAATTACGGTCTATATTGTAAAGGCCGGAGATACCCTGTGGGATATTGCAAAGAAATTTTATACAACTGTGGATGAGATTTCGGGTGTGAACAGTCTTACGGAAAAAGAGGTAAAGCCGGGGCAGTCGTTAATTCTTGTCAGGCAGGGATGATAATGAAAAAAATTTCCGGAAAAAATGAAAACTCCTATATTGAAAACTAAAAAAAAATGATTTAAAATATGCGCAAAGAGTTTTATTGTATACAAAGTACAAATATAATTGCGAAAGTACAGTTATATACGGATGATATTGTTGGAAACGGAGGATTTTATGCGTTTACGTGCATTGGCGAAGATAAATCTGGGACTGGATATTCTCAGAAAGAGAGAGGATGGCTATCATGAAGTCCGGATGATCATGCAGACGATACAGATGTATGATGTTCTGGAGATGAAGAGGGTGAGGAAGCCGGGGATTTCCCTGTCTGTCAATTATTCCTATATTCCGAATGATGAACGAAATCTGGTGTATAAGGCGGCGAAGCTTCTGATGGATGAATTTCAGGTTAAGGGTGGTGTGGATATCCATCTTGAGAAATTTATTCCTGTGGCAGCAGGTATGGCAGGCGGAAGCTCGGATGCGGCAGCTGCACTGGTGGGGATCAACCGGCTTTTTAAACTGGGACTGAGCCAGAAGGAGCTGATGGATCGTGCTGTGAATATCGGGGCAGATGTTCCGTACTGTGTGATGAGAGGAACTGCCCTGGCAGAGGGGATCGGGGAGAAATTGACCAGGATCACTCAGGTGCCGGACTGTTTTGTACTGATCGGTAAGCCCGGAATCAATGTTTCCACCAAAGCTGCCTATGAGAGCCTTCAGCTGGATAAGATTTCTTCTCATCCGGATATTGACGGGATGATAGGAGATATAGAACGTGGAGATCTTCTGGCAATGACACAGAAGATGGGAAATGTTTTTGAGCCGGGAATTATAGAGAAATATCCTGTAATTGGCGAAATCAAAGCACTGATGGAGAGTCATGGTGCGTTAAAGGCGATGATGAGTGGAAGTGGTCCTACAGTGTTCGGAATTTTTGATGATCGTGAGAAGATGGAGGCGGCAGCAGAGGTTCTCAGAGAGAGCCGGCTGGCGAAGACGGTTTTTGCCACAGAAGTAACGAAAGCAGGAGGGAATACAAATGACAAGTGATTTTTCAGTAAATATGAATGAATATCTTCCATTAAGGGATGTGGTTTTTAATACGCTGCGTCAGGCAATTCTGAAGGGCGAACTGAAACCTGGTGAGAGACTGATGGAGATTGCGCTGGCAGAGAGACTTGGCGTGAGCAGAACTCCTATCAGAGAGGCAATGCGTAAGCTGGAGCAGGAAGGTCTGGTAGTGATGATCCCGAGACGTGGTGCTCAGGTTGCCAATATCACAGAGAAGGATCTGAATGATGTTCTGGAGGTTCGTATTGCTCTTGAGAATGTAGCTATTGAGAAAGCCTGTGCCCGTATGACTGAAGAAGAAATGAGGAGACTCTGGCTTGCTGCCAAGGAGTTTGAACATACGATCGCAGAGGGAAATCTTGTTAAGCTTGCGGAGGCTGACGTTGCATTCCATGAGGTTATTTATCAGGCTTCTGATAATAAGAGACTGATCCAGGTGCTCAATAATATGCGTGAGCAGATTTATCGTTATCGTGTGGAATATCTGAAAGAAGGTGAAACACGAGATGTTCTGGTGAAGGAACATGAGGAACTGACAAAGGCGATCAGAGAGCGCGACGTGGAACGCGCGAAACAGCTTTCTTTCCAGCATATCGAGAATCAGAGAATGGCTATCATGCGTTCTATTGAGGCTGAGGATGCAGAACGTGAGCGTGCAGAGAAAGAGAAATCCAGGGGACACAGATAAGAATGGTATAATATCTGAATATCGGGAAATTCTAAGAGAGGCGGGATGCCTCTCTTTTTTTGCGCATCCATGTGTGTATAAGTGAGTTTAGGAATATTGCCGACTGGCAACAAATCTGTCTGGTACATCGAAAACGATGTACCGGTATGAAACGAGGTGGGAAATTATTGAAGAAGCTGGAAGAATCCCGGAAAGTATCTGCAAATCTGAGGGAGAATGAGAAATATCTGCGAAGCAGGCTGGAAAATTGCAGTGATATTCTGATCCGTCCCATGCGGCTGGGAGATAAACATAAGGTGGACTGCCTTATGGTCTATATAGAAGTTGCGGTTTCCAACATGATGCTGGATGATTCTGCTCTTGGAAAGATGATCAATCATTTCTGGGAGATTTCGCCGGAGGATATTCAGGAATTTGTCAGGCATAACAGTCTTGGAATCGCAGATGTAAAGAAACTGGAGAATCTTGACGAGTCCATAGATGCCATGCTTGCAGGGAATGCAGTGTTTTTCATAGATGGATATGACAAGGCGATGAAAATCTCCAGCAAAGGTTATCCATCCACAGGTGTGATGGAGGCAGAATCGGAAAAGGTGCTGCGGGGTTCCAGGGAAGGATTTTCGGACAGTGTGAAAAGTAACAGTGCACTGATAAGAAAAAGGCTTCGTGATACCAGACTCAAGGTGGAAGAATATAAAATCGGTGTGCGCTCTCATACCTTAACGCAGGTGTTATACATGGATGACCTGGTACATGAGGGACTTCTGGAAGAAGTGAAGGAACGGCTGGAAGAATTTCAGATTGACGGAATCCTTGACAGCGGTATGCTTGAACAGCTGACAGAAGATGTGTGGTATTCTCCTTTTCCTCAGTATCAGACAACGGAACGTCCGGATCGTGCTGTGCAGGAAATCCTGAAAGGTAAGGTTGTGATTCTGTGTGATAATTCTCCGGAAGCATTGATCCTTCCGGGAAATTTTAGCAGTTTCATGGAGAGCAGCGAGGACTGGTATCACAGGTTCGAGATGGCTTCCTTTCTCAGAATACTGCGATATCTGGCTGTGATCATGGCGACTGTTCTGCCGGGACTTTACCTGGCAGTGATACGTTTCCATACACAGATTCTGCCATCTGCACTGATACTGTCTTTTGCGGAGGCGAGGGAAGGAGTGCCCTTTTCCAGTGTGGTGGAACTGATTTTTCTGGAACTGGCTTTTGAACTGATTCGGGAGGCTGGGGTGAGAGTTCCGGGATCTCTGGGAAATGCTATTGGCATTGTTGGCGGACTGGTGATCGGACAGGCAGCGGTAGAGGCAAATCTTGTGAGTCCGATCGTGGTGATGATCGTGGCGTTGACTGCGCTTGGCTCTATGACTGTTCCAAATGAAGAGTTTGCAGCAGCATTTCGGCTGGTGAAGTATGGGTTTCTGATCCTGGGAGGTTATCTGGGAATTTACGGAATCGTGCTGGGAGTATATCTGGTTATAGGGCACCTGGCAGGCCTGATAAGTTTTGGTATTCCTTATCTGGTTCCTTTTATAAAGAAAGAACAGAAGGGCAGCAGAGGAGAAGGGGTTCTGAGAGTTCCGCTGCGCAAGAGGGTATTACGACCGCTTTATGCAAGAGAGGAGCAGAAGATCCGTTTAAAGAGAAAGGAGTCCGGTTCATGAGATTTGCAGAGAATAACAGAATTTCCCACAGGCAGCTGTACAGGCAGATGATATTGGCATTACTGGCACCATTTATGCTCTGCGTTTTCGGAAAGGGTGGAATGAACGGGATCAGTGCAGTGGCGGGAATGATTTTTGCGCTGATATTGCTTGGGTTTTATGTAATCTGGCTGATACGGCTGACACCTTCATTTGAAGATCCGGTAAAGTCTGCAGGTGCTTTTGCGGGAAGGCTGATCGGGATTTTTTTTCTGATCTATGTGTTGATGGCGGGGGGATATCTGCTGGCACTTCTCAGGAGGCTGGTTCCTGTAAAGCTGATCACAGGAGTATCCGGCCGATGGATCGCATTCTGGGCGGTTCTGGTATGTTCTGTCGGAACCTGCAAAGGTGTACAGAGAAGAGGAAGAATGGCGGAAGTATCAGGTGGCCTGCTTCTTGGCGGGATTATGATAATGATGATACTTTGTGTGCCACAGGCAAAAACGGAATATCTCATGGGAGAAATCCGGTGGGAGGAGCTTACAGTGAGAAATGTCAGTCAGTCTTTTTATGGAACTCTGTGTGCTTTTTCGCCGGTTGCATTGCTGCCGTTTCTGTTGGGAAATGTGGAGAAATACGGAAGTGCGGGAAAGACGGTGGCAGGAGGGATCCTGACACTTGGCGGGATTCTTATTGGAATGGAGCTTCTGCTTCCGGCAGTTCTGGGATATGACAGGGTAGCGGCGGAAAGTTATCCGGTCCTGCCTCTGCTGGCAGGCGCAGATCTTCCGGGAAATGTACTGGCCAGATTTGACATCCTGTGGATGGGATTTCTGCTTTACAGCCTGCTTTTTGCAATAGGGAGTCTGCTGTATTATGGAAATCAGATTATCGGGAAATCTCATCCTGGTAGGGGGAGGTTCTGGCTTCCGGCACTGGTTTTCCTGATTTCGCTTCTGGAAGAAGAGGGAAAAGGAATACTGGATTATTTTGGATGGTGTCTGGCGCATATTTTCGTCCCGGGAATTCTCATCTGTCAGTTTTATATGTTTATCAGAGGAAAGGGACACCGCAGGAAGCAGAGGAAAAGGGCAGTCGGTGTGGTGACCGGGATTTTGTCAGTCAGTCTTTTTATGAGCGGATGTGGTGCGGCTGTGGAACCGGAGAAGAGAATGTATCCTATGGCACTTGGCGTGGATGCTTCAGAAGAAGGAATCTGTCTTACCTATGGGATGCCGGATCTTTCTGAGAGTACGGGGCAGGGAAAAGAGGAAGAAGATGGCGGTTCCCGGGTTCTGCAGATCAGTGGTGATGATTTCACCCGGATTGAAAAAATGTATGATCAGTCACAGGAAAAACTTCTTGATATGGGGCATCTGCAGGTTCTGGTCATGGGGAGAACACTGGTGGAGGACGGAAGATGGAGAATGGTGCTGGATTATCTGAAACAGGAGATTTTTGTGGGGGAAGATCTTTATGTGTTTGAAGCGGAGGACGCAGGGGAGATCCTGAACTGGCATGGAGAGGATAATTCATCAGCAGGAGAATATATTACAGGACTGATCCGAAACAGAATGTCAGGAGGAAATATTACGGCTGTGACACTCAGAGAGCTTTTCTATGAAAAATATAAAGAAGATAAAATCCTGCGACTTCCGATTGTGAAGATCAGAAATGGAAGTCTGGAAGTGGAAGTATAAATCAGGAAAATATTGGCATAATCCAAATATTAAAGTGCTGCCTGGAAATTCCATATAAAATAAGAAAATATATAGGAAAATAACAAAGGCAGATATGGTAACTGATAAGATATAACAGGAGAGAGGGACAATGATGAATAAAAAGAGTAAGAACAAAAAATTAAGAAGAAAACTGTCGTTTGTTCTGTTCGTGGCAGCTGTTGGTGTTCTTATGATGAGAACAATGCCGGGAATGTCCGGGAAGATAGCAAAAATCGCTGAAAGACGACAAGAACAGACTGCAGTTACTGCATGGTGGGGGACATTGTACCCGAAATTCTGCTTCTCGCAGTTCCCTGAGGAAAATAAAGGACAGAAAGATGACATAAAGATATCCTTCTGGCTTGCACAGGCTCTTGATTGGTGATAGAATAGTGAGACAATCAATAGAGATGGAGAATAGAAATCAATGAAAATAGACAGAGAGGCACCGATAGGAGTATTTGATTCCGGTGTAGGAGGACTGACTGTTGCGCGTGAGATCATGCGTAATCTTCCTTCAGAAAAAATCGTATATTTTGGTGATACGGCGAGAGTGCCTTACGGAAGTAAATCGAAGGAAACTATCATCCGGTATTCCCGGCAGATCATTCGTTTTCTTCAGCAGCAGCAGGTAAAGGCGATTGTGGTTGCATGTAATACAGCCAGCGCTTTTGCCCTGGATGCAGTGAGGGATGAGTTTGACATTCCCATCATTGGCGTGATAGAGCCGGGTGCGAAGGTGGCGGCTGCCCAGACCAGAAATAAGAGGGTAGGAATCATTGGTACTGTGGGAACTGTAGGAAGTGGGATACATGCAGAGTATTTGAAGCATCTGGATCCGGAAATCACTGTTTTCGGCAAAGCATGTCCGCTGTTTGTGCCACTGGTAGAAGAAGGGTGGCTTCATGATCCGGTGACTGATGAGGTCGCTGCCAGATATCTGAAGGAACTTCAGGATAAGCAGGTGGATACACTGATATTGGGATGTACTCATTATCCATTGCTTCGTTCCACCATCAGAAAGATCATGGGAGACGGAGTATGTCTGGTGAATCCGGCTTATGAAACCGCACTGGAGCTGGGAAGGCTTCTGGAGGAAAAAGGACTTGCCGGTGAAGGTACAGAGAAGAATGAATTTCCGTATCGCTTCTATGTGAGTGATCTGGCAGATGAGTTTAAGGCATTTGCCAATTCGATTCTTCCATATGATGTGGAGATGACGAAAAAAATAGATATTGAGAAGTATTAAAAACAGCAGATTGCTGAATGGTTATAATATAGATACATAAAAACAGGTTTTGAACAGTATAAAAACAGGAGTATGAGAAGAATGGATAAAGAAGTGCTGATTCATGTAAGGGGACTTCAGACAATGGATGCAGACGGTGAACAGGAACCTCTGGAGATTGTTGTACCGGGACAGTATTATTTCCGGAACGGAAGTCATTATCTGCGCTATGAGGAAGTCATGGAGGATTTTGCAGAACCTACCGTCAATTACATAAAAATTTCCCGGAAGGGAATGGAGGTCCGCAAGAAAGGTGTGGTCAATGTTCATATGGTTTTTGAACAGGGTAAGAAGAATATGACTTACTATACCACTCCCTATGGAACTATTGAAATGGGGATTGCGGCGACGAATCTGAATCTGCAGGAGAGTGATAGCGGTCTTGACATGAAAGTGGATTATGCGCTTGATATGAACCAGGAGCATGTGGCAGACTGTTATCTTGCGATTAAGGCACAGCCAAAGGACTGTAAGAATTTTACAATTTGATCAGATCTGGTAAGTTCTCTGCTTCGCTGCAGATATCTGTCTGATCCAAACAGAAAAAGGTCAGTGATCTGTGTGTATGGATGACACGATTCACTGACCTTTAGTTTATATGTCTGACTGCATTTATCTGGCAGTTTTGTCTTTCTTGAATTTTGCAAAGAAACCTTTCTTTTTGGGAGCCGGTGTCTGAAGGGAACCGCGGATTCCTTTTACGCCTACAATATAAAGACCGCTTACTTCGGCTTTGATTTCTTTCTTAAGCGGAATCAGGTCGAAAACCTTCTCATCTGCGATCATGATCGCAATCTTTGGTCCGATTTTAGCTTTAACGATTGGAAGCTTGGAACGGCGCATAAGTTTAGGTGTCTGTTCAATTACCATCTGAGGAAGTCCGGATTCTTTCAGTGGCATCCTCTTTTTATCGATAACCAGCATGGAAACGGTTTGTTTAGTTGCTTCAATCTGAGCCTGCTGTTCTTCCTGTTTCTTCTGGGCTTTTTTTCCGAAGAAATATAAACCGATCAGTGCAGCGATCAGGATAACAAGAATGACCAGAAGGACTATTGTTACTGTACTCATTTGCATCCTCCCTAATGTATGTGTTTTCACAGGGACTGTTGGTACGGACAGTCCATTGCATAAAAATTATTTTATCATTAAATAAGGTAAAACGCAATTGCAAAAAAAGAATTAATGGATGGAAAGCGGTAGAAATTTACATTATGAAAGGTTATAATTGTAGCAAAACTGTAATGCGACAATATTTGCCGGAGCGAACAGTAGTGGGAAATATGCGGAACAGTTAAAGCCATTTTTACAGGATGGAATCATAATGTGTGGTTATAATATATGTAACGGGAATTGTGGAGTTATTTTGTGACAGAATAATTTGTGAGTAAAAAACGGATATGATAAAAAGGAGAAAAGCATGAGCAAATTAAAGCCCGACTCTGAGAAGAAAGAGGAGCGACTTTCAGATAAGGAAAAAGTAAATACAGAAAAGACAAATGCAGAAGAACTAAATGCAGAAGAACTAAATGCAGAAGAACCAAATGCAGAAGAACCAAATGCAGAAGAACCAAATGCAGAAGAACTAAATGCAGAAGAGCTAAATGCAGAAAAACCAAATGCAGAAAAACCAAATGTAGAAAAACTAAATGAAGAAAAACCAAATACAGAAGAGATAAACGAAGACCCTCCGGCAGCAAGCGAGGACGAAGATTTCTTTTTTGATGATAATAAAGCTTATGAAGCCCGTAGGGCAGCCAGACTGGAACGCCGCAATAAACTTCGCCGCAGAAAAAAAAGACTGCGTATCGCAGGATGCATAGTGGTGGCGGCAGCCGCTGCAATTGGGATTGGAATAGGATTTTACGGGGAAGAACTGCAGAATTTTGTCAGTGAGCAGCAGGTTAAGATTGCGCAGATGGTGAAATCTGCAGACAGGAAAACAGAAGAAGAAAAAACAGCTCAGCAGACAAATGCAGAGGCAGAAGCTGAGAATGCGGTGACACCTGAAGTTCAGGATACGGATGGACTGAGTGAAGAGGACAAAACTCTTTACAGGCAGGCAAAGTATGCTGCAAAACAGTATGATTATGATAAAGCCATAAGTATGCTGCAAAACAGTGAGACTTATCAGACAAGTGAGAAGTTTCAGCATGCGGTTAAGGTTTATCAGAAAAAGAAGGAATCCTGCGTTTCCTGGCCGTTAGACCAGGTGACACACGTCTTTTATCATACTCTGATCAAAGATACCGGTAAGGCTTTTGACGGGGATTACAAGTCAGGAGATTACGATCAGGTTATGACAACGATTGATGAATTTAACCAGATTACTCAGAGCATGTATGATAAGGGATATGTCATGGTCAGTATTTATGACATGGCGACAGCGGATGAAAATGGGAATATGAATGCAGGGGAGATTCTCCTTCCTCCGGGTAAAGTACCGTTTGTGCTTTCGCAGGATGATGTGTGTTATTATCATTATATGGACGGGGACGGATTTGCAACCAAACTTATCGTAGATGAGGAAGGAAAAATCCGCAATGAATATGTGGAAGATGATGGCAGTATTTCTGTAGGCGATTATGATATGGTTCCTCTGATCGATCGTTTTGTAGAGGAACATCCTGATTTTTCTTACAGAGGTGCTAAAGGAATTGTTGCCCTTACCGGTTACAATGGAATTCTTGGTTATCGCACAGACAGCAGTTATGAAACCCGTCCGGATGATCTGGATGCAGATAAAGTAAAATGGCTGGATGAGCATCCGGATTTTAATCTGAATACAGAGAGAGAAAATGCAGCCAGAGTAGCGCAGGCTATGAAAGATGAAGGCTGGTTGTTTGCAAGCCACACTTGGGGACATCAGAATGTAAGTCAGATCAGTCTGGAGAGATTACAGGCAGATACACAGAAGTTTAAAGAGAATGTTGATCCTCTGATAGGCGGAACAGATATTATTATTTTTGCATTTGGAGCAGATCTTACCAGTGTTGAAGATTATTCGGGGGAGAAGTTCGAATATCTTAAGAGCCAGGGCTATAATTATTACTGTAATGTGGATTCAAGCCAGTATTTTGTGCAGATCCGCAGTAATTATTTCCGGCAGGGAAGAAGAAATCTAGACGGATACAGAATGTACTATAATCCGGAACTTCTCTCAGATCTGTTTGATGCACAGTCTGTGTTTGATTCTTCCAGACCGGTGCCGGTTCCAACTATGGGGTGAGTATGATCTCTGTGCATAACTGAAAGGGGACAATATATGAGAAAAAGGATAGCATGTGTAACAGCAGCTATTTTGAGTATTTCGTTAGGAGTAAGCGGATGTGGGCTTATTCCGTTTGAACAGGATATTCCATTTCTGAGTTCCAGAGCTGAAAATGCGGAAACTGAGAAAAAAACAGAACAGCAGACAATTGATGAACAGGATGCTGATACAGAGAAAAGTACAGAAGATACACAGCAGGATGATGGTCTGAATGAGGGAGAGCAGACTGACAACGAAGATACAGAAGAGGCAGATGAGAAACAGGAAAATCCTATGGAGCAGGCAGCGCTTATGGCTGTACAGTATGATTATGATGGTGCCATAGAACTGCTTAAGAGTCAGCCGGATTACGAAAGTAATACGGATATGCAGAGTGCAGTTTCGGATTACGAAAATACGAAAGCCACCTGTACAGAATATCCGCTGGAGCAGATCACGCACGTGTTCTTCCATACACTGATCAAAGACACTGCCAGAGCATTTGACGGGGATTCAGACAGTAATGGATATAACCAGTATATGACAACAATTGATGAGTTTAACAAAATCATACAGAGTATGTATGATAAGGGATATGTCATGGTCAGTCCGCACGACATGGCGGTTATCAATGAGGACGGAACTATGTCCAGAGGCAGTATTATGCTGCCGCCGGGAAAAATTCCATTTGTGCTTTCTCAGGATGATGTAAGTTATTATCACTATATGGACGGAGATGGTTTTGCGTCGAAACTTGTAGTGGATTCCAATGGTGAGGTTAAGAACGAATATATTGAGGATGACGGAAGTGTTTCCACAGGGGATTATGATATGGTTCCGCTGATCGATACTTTTGTAAAAGAACATCCGGATTTTTCCTATCATGGAAGAAAGGGAATCCTTGCAATGACAGGTTATGACGGTGTTCTGGGATATCGTACGGATATTGCATATAAGACCGGAAAAAAACTGCAGGATGATCAGAAAAAATTCCTGGAAGATCATCCGGATTTTAACTATAAGCAGGAAGTGAAAAATGCAAAAAAGGTAGCTAAGGCTATGAAGGCAGAAGGCTGGGAATTTGCAAGCCATACATGGGGACATAAGGATGTGGCTGCCACTTCTCTGGATGATCTGAAAAGAGATGATAAAAAATGGAAGAAATATGTGGCTCCCATACTTGGAGAAACAGATATGATCATTTTTGCATTTGGTGCGGATATCGGAAGCTGGGAAGGATATTCGGCAGACAATGAGAAATATGAGTTTTATAAGAGTCAGGGATACCGCTATTTCTGTAATGTAGATTCCAGTCAGTATTTTGTACAGATTACAGATGATTATTTTCGACAGGGAAGAAGAAATCTGGATGGATACAGAATGTATTATAATCCGGAAATGCTCAGTGATCTTTTTGATGTATCGGAAGTATGGGATTCTTCAAGACCAACTCCGGTACCTGGAATGTAGAAGGGAGTATTGATTATTATGAAGAAAAAAATATATCTTGCCATGCTTGCAGTTTGTTTTGCACTGACAGCATCTGCGTGTGGTGATGGCGGTGCTGTTATCACAGACGGTACAAAGACAGAAGGAGCTGCTGACGGGAAGAAAGCAGAGACAGGAACTACGCGTCTTGTTTCTATTGAGAATGTAGAGAAATATATTACGATCGGAGAATATAAAGGACTGACTCTGGACAATACGGTGGATGCGATCACTGACGATGATGTACAGGCGCAGATCGATGAGGATCTGAAAGATAAGGCAGAACCTGTATCTGATGCGGCGAAAGAAGGGGATCTGGTGACTGTAAATTATACAGGCACTAAAGACGGACAGACTTTTGACGGTGGTACTGCCAATAATTATGACTTTGTGATCGGCGACGGACAGATGTTTGAGGAGTTTGAAAATGGTGTGATCGGGATGAAGAAGGGTGACACAAAGGAGATTAAAATTGATTTCCCGTCAGACTATGCGGACGAAACTCTGGCAGGTAAGGAAGTTATATACAAGGTTACGGTGCAGAACGTGCGGCGTGAAGGAGAACTTACAGATGAATGGGTTGCAAAGAACACTGATTATACAACAGTAGATGATTATCGTGAGAGTATTCGCAGTGAACTTGAGAAAAACGCAAAGGAATCTGCGCAGGAGGTTCTTAAGAATACTGCATGGAGTACAGTGCTTGAGAACTCTGAAGTAAAAGAATACCCACAGGAAGATGTGGATAAGGCTGTTTCTGAATTTAAGAAGAGTATGGAAGTTTATGCAAAACAGGCCGACATGACTCTGGAAGAGTTTACAGACAGTCAGGGTATTTCGCAGGATGATTTTGATGAACAATGTCAGCAGTATGCAGAGGGTAAGGTTAAGCAGAACCTGATCGTGCAGGGGATTATGGATGCAGAGGGACTGTCACTTGACGACAAAGAGAGCCTTCAGCTGCAGGATAAACTGGTAGAACAGATGGGTGTTTCCAGTATTGCAGAGTTGGTTGGAACTTACGGACAGGATTATGTAGATGAATCAGTCGGACTTCTCAGAGTGGAGGAGTTCATTATAAAAAATGCGAGTGTGAGTGAGAAAGTCGCAAATGGTGATGTGCTGGCAGATGATGCAGATGCTGCGGCAGAAAATGCAGAACAGGACAGTGATCAGAATGTATCAGATGAAGATACTGATGATTCCGGACAGGACAATTCAGATGTAGATGAGAATCTGGAAGAGGAATTAGGTACGGAAGATGTTGATCAGAGTGAATAATTGGCATTGTATTTACCTGATAAATGAGTTATGATTATTGATAAAAGTGGATTACTCCGTACTGTGATGTACGCTGTCAGGGACTAATTAACAAAAAGAAGCGGGGAAAGGAAACCATGGATAAGAGGGTGTTGCGCGAAAGAATGCGCAGAAAAAAACGTCAGATGATGATCAGGCATTATACAAAGATCGGACTTTGTGTTATTGGCATGATTCTGGCGGTGGTGTTTGTGGTGAGAGGAATTATTATTCCGATCGCACATCATGTAGCCGGAGGCGGAAGCAGTGATCAGACTGTGCAGGCTCAGGCAGATACAGAAGAAGTTCAGGCAAATTCCGATGCTGCGGTGAGACAGCCATTGAAGGGTAAATCAGATACAGATAAGATTGCCGCGATGACAGCCGGATGGCATGAGGATGCTAACGGAAAGTGGTATCAGAATACAGATGGTACATATTTTTCAAATGGATTTCAGGATATAGATGGTGTTACCTATTCTTTTGACGAAAACGGATATATACAGACAGGATGGGTAGAAAAGGGAGTGAAGGATTATTACTTTAATGAAGACGGATCTTATGATCCGAGTAAGGTACGTCCGATGCTGGCACTGACTTTTGATGATGGTCCGGGAGAGTATACAGATGAACTGCTGGATTGTCTGGAACAGAATAATGCTCATGCAACATTCTTTATGCTTGGTCAGAATGTCAGTTCATATCCGGATGCGCCAAAACGTATGCTGGAACTTGGCTGTGAGATTGGAAGTCATTCATGGGATCATACACAGTTGACGACAATTGATCTTGACGCAGTTGCAAAGCAGTTCTCTGATACAGATGATGCATTGATTCAGGCATGTGGCCAGGCTGCGAGTGTGGCGCGTGCGCCTTACGGGGACGGAAATTCAGATATTTATAATACTGTAAATAAGCCGTTCTTTATGTGGTCACTGGACACAGAAGACTGGAAACTTTTGGATGCAGATGCGGATTACAGTGCAGTAATGAATGGAGATCTGACAGATGGAACTATCATCCTGATGCATGATATTCATGAGCCATCTGTAAAGGCTGCTTTGAGATTGATACCGGATCTTATTGCACAGGGATATAAACTTGTAACGGTAAGTGAGATGGCAGAAGCCAAGAATGTGACCTTACAGAATGCATGTTATGTGGATTTCTGGCCGAGTACACTCAGTAATGGAGATGTGCCGGGATATCAGGGCGGTTCCGATGCAGCAGCTTCTGCAGACGGAACAGATGGTACATCTGATGCAAGCGCAGATTCTTCTGACGGAAGCACAGATTCCTCAGACGGAAGTGAGGATTATTCGGATGGAAGTT
>ENA-OPVY01000249-OPVY01000249.1-human-gut-metagenome-genome-assembly--contig:-NODE-249-length-48893-cov-48.906200_pt1 | contig 48893 bp, 35 predicted proteins | sample MGYA00241503_ERZ501998 | MGnify/ENA primary metagenome ERZ501998 (study PRJEB25962, sample SAMEA2042107) | human gut metagenome | biome: human gut; feature: human-associated habitat; material: faeces... | reverse complement strand
GATAACCAGTAAACTTTCCTCATTCTTCTCTCAAACACTTTTTATATGTACTTTCCGTTTATGAAACAACTAATGATAAGCCTCTTGTTGTTGCTTTCTTGTTTTTCTGTGCAGGCACAGGAAAAGTCTGGTAGCCGGGAGGTAACAAAAGTCAAGAAACTTTATACCTTGTTTGGTGAAACTTACGACTCATTCACTCGTATGCCATTGAGTGCAAAGGTATTTCTGATGTTGAAGGATTCTACTATTGTAGATACCTTGTCGGCAGAAGTGTATAATAAAGATAGTTTCTTTAAGTTCCCCGTGGAGAAGATTCGCCGTGATTATATCCTCAAAGCAACTTATCCAGGTTATTTCGATACATTCATCAACTATACTTTCGAGCCGAAAGGCAGAAAATATGAGAATGCCTTGCCTAAGATATTGATGAAGAGAGATAATCAAAACTACGAGGCGCAGCTGGATGAGGTGGTTGTTAAAGCCACCAAGATTCAGGTGGTGCATCGTGGCGATACGATTGTATATGATGCGACAGCCTTTGCCTTGCCTGAAGGGTCCATGCTGGATGCTCTCATTAAGCAGTTGCCAGGTGTAGAACTCAAGGAAGGGGGAGAGATTTTTGTGAATGGCAAGAAAGTGGATTTTCTTACCTTGAATGGCAAGAAACTCTTCAATGGCAATAATCAAGTGATGCTTGAAAACCTGCCTTATTATACGGTGAAGGATATCAAAGTGTTTAACAAGAAACGCACTTTGGCAGAGCAGATAAGTAAAGGTGAGGGCAGGGATTATGTGATGGATCTGAGCCTGAAACGTGATTATATACAGAATGCATTAGCTACCGTGGAAGCTGGTGGTGGAACCCAAGACCGTTGGTTGGCACGTACTTTCGGACTATTGATGGGAGAAAAGCATGATGCGATGCTCTATGCCAATGCCAACAATCTGAATGAGGATGGTGCTCCAAGGAAAAATGGCGATTGGCTTCCTTCTCGTTTCTCGCAAGGTGTGAAGACCAATCGTGAGGTAGGACTTTCTGTCCGTTCCGGTAATAAGGAGAAAACCATCGACAACGATTTCCAAACGACAGTAAAATGGAATGAAGAGAAGATAGAGAGTGAAAGTCAGGGAGAGGTATTTGCCAAAGATGGCAATATCTTAAAGCAAGGGTTTACCAAGGAAAAGAATAAATACTTCAGCTGGCGACTGGAAGATGAATTCCAGCATTTTACAGATAAGTTTGCGCTCTATACTAGTTCCTATGTGAGCTATGACCATGCCAAGACCCTGTCTTCGGCAGGAACTTCTACTTATCGTGACCAGCTGATTAATGAAAGTTTGAATCAAGGTCTCGTTAAGGCAGATTATCTTTATGCGGGTACGAGGCTTTACCTTGAAAAACGCTTTTCGTGGGGTGATGCTATTATTTTTACTTCACGCATAAACGTTTCTCATAATAAGCCAAATGATACCTATTCGCTCAATAAAATGAATTATGCTGTCGAAGGTGCTAAGGATGTTCGTAATCTCTATAGCGACCAGCACAAGCATTCCTATGATTATAGCTTTGGAGTGGGATATAATCTGAGCTTATCTTATGGTTGGAGTATCAATATCCCAGTATCATTCATACAGCAGTATGAGAATCGCCATCATTCCAACTATCGTCTGGATCGTTTGGATGAGGGGGGATTTGATGAGTTAGGCATATTGCCTTCTACTACCGACCAATGGATGAAGGCGCAGGATGCAGACAATACCTATAGTTCAGACTTGTGGAAAAAAGGTTGTAAAAGTGAACTCCAGATAATCAGACAAGGTGATGAAGGTTTCTTGCAAATTGTCTTGCCTCTAGAGTGGCAACAAGAACAGTATCACTATATGAGACTGGATATGGACACGGTGGCGAAGAGGAGAAAGTTTCTTTTTCAGCCCCAGCTTTTTTATACGAACTGGGGCAGGAATTCTAAGCAGATAGATTATAGTCTCAGTATGAAACAGCCAGACTTTGCCGATCTGATGCCATACGGCGATGATACCAATCCTCTGGCTGTTCGTATCAATAATCCAGATCTTAAGATGCTGATTCGCCATCATCTGGGAGTTTATATGAGTTGGAGTTCTGATTCTACCGACTTGAGCAGATGGGTGGATATGGAGGCTAATTTGGTGAGGAACTCATGGGGTACGCGCACCTCTTATAATACAAAGACGGGTGCTTTTACCTATAGGAATGACAACGTGAACGGAAACTGGGATGCCAAATTGGCTGCAGGTTTTTCACGTTCCATAGACAAGCAGCATCGCTTCCGTTTCTCGGCAGATGCAAAACTGGGTTATGTGCGCAGCGTAGATTTCGACATCGACTACGATAACAAGGGGGCAGAACTGAGTAAGGTGAATACTTGGAGTCCATCAGTAGGCGCAAGCCTGACCTATCAGCTCAAGGATTTCCTATGGAAGGTGAAGGGAAAGTATGAGGGAAAGTACAGTTGTAGTAATCTGGAAATTTTTGAAGACATCAAAGCCTGTGATTTCCAATATGGCACGGAACTGCAATATACCATCCCTTGGATGAAAGTGGGTATTCAGACAGACCTCACCATGTTTACCCGAAAAGGTTATAACAGTAACGAGATGAACACCGACGATTTGGTATGGAATGCCATGTTGACCCGTACCTTCTGCAAGGGAAATGTTACAGCCAAGCTTCAAGCTTACGACTTGTTGCACCAGTTGACCAACAAGGTTTATACCGTCAATGCTCAGGGCAGAACCGAAACTTGGTATAATACCATCCCTCGTTACGTGATGTTCTCGTTGGCGTTCAAGCTTCATAAGAAGGCAAAAAATGCGGAATAGGCATCTTTTATGCTTTTAATTATGAGGTTTGATAATAATACAGAAAACCATCCGATATAACTAATGCTATCGGATGGTTTTCTGTATTATTGTTGTTTAAATAAGTCTCTCTATATCTTCTATTGAAAGTCCTGCTCCTTGGGCAACTTGCTCTTGTGTGAGCCCCATGCCGAGAAGACGCTTTGCGGTGGCCAACTTTTCTTTGGCAATACCTTCTTCTCTGCCTTCTTCCTTCGCTGTATCGATCGAATTTTTTATATCTCGGTAAGCCTTGAGGCTGTCTTCATATTCTCGTAGCTCTTGTTGACTGAATTTTGCGATTTCTGCTTCTTCAAACAACTTCGTGAAAATTCTTTCTTTTAAAGCTTTCGGTCGTTTGTCAAGCTTGGGTAAATTCTTGAGTACATAGAGCCATTTGTCATACAGCGTTTCTAGCTCTGTCTCGCTTTTGTTGAACTTTGCAATCTCAATATACTTGAAAGAAAGCTTGTCGTTAAAGACCTTGAATGTCTTTTTGTCTAGCAGGCCAACATCGTGGTTGATTTCTTTTTGGTCGAAAGCTTCTTCCTTAAAATCAAAATTGAGCAACGCTACCGTGTAAACATGGGCTAGCTTGAAATTCCAATCCTGTCCTTTTGGTGCTTGCTCTCTGATAGGAAATGTAGAGTAGAAGAGAGAACGGTCTTTGAAATATTTCTGAAAAGCGTTCTGCATCTCAACAATGAACTTTTCTCCTTTCTCATTTTCACAATACACGTCAAAGATAGCTTTGCGCTCAGCGAAAACATCACCAACGTGCTCGCTATTGAGGTAGCGGACATCCTTAATGACTTGCTCTCCATCAAAAAGTGAATTTAGAAAGTTGATGAGCAAGTCTTTATTTGGCTTTGTTCCAAAGATACGTTTGAAACCAAAGTCGGTAAGTAAGCTGATATATCGTTCTTCTGATAATCTCATAATCTGTTCTTTTTATAGATTCTTTTGGCAAAGATACGACTTTTTATAATATCTCCCAAGTTTTTTTGCACAAATCTATCATTCTGATGTGATTTTTGACGAATCTTTAAGATGTTCTTTGGGAAAATACGATATTTGTATCATTTTAGACGATATTGCGACCGTTTTAGCTAGATTATCAGTACTTTTGTGGCGAAATATAAATAACATAAAAATGACAATCGAAATGAAGAATAAGACTTTATTATCGACATCTCTCGCCTTGATGATGGCGATGCCGATGCAGGCACAACAACTCAAAGAGTATGCGGGGGATGCAGAGCTACGCATCCCGGAATGCAAGATAACGGCACCACCCAAATCTATGCATTTAGATAAATTTTATAAGAAATACGTGGATGTGAATGGCATTCCGATCGTAACGTCATGGCGAGTGCCAGACTCATGTATAGTGGCTGCGCATCATACACTCTATGCTATGACGAGTATGTTAAAACCAGAGGTGTTGGAAGCGATGAAAAAGCATGGAACTCGTGTGGCTATTATGGCTAGATATGAGGGCGAGACCGACATCCCAGAACATCATTTCATGATCAATGACACTACGGTGAATATGGATGTGCGGGCTCGAGGAATGGAAGGTACGATGGAAGTACCTGTCACAACCTGTGCGGAAGAGAACATCCTTGCTTACCAAATAGATAAGTATCATGCCGAGGATATCCTCATCCATGAGTTTGCACATTCCATTCATTTGATAGGTATCTATCAGGTGGATCCTACCATCAATGAAAAGCTAGACTCGCTTCTTGACAAGGCGAAAGCTCGTGGCATTTATGCCAATACTTATCGATTGGACAATGGGATGGAATATTTTGCCGAGGCTGTACAAGACTGGTTTAATGTAAATGCAGAGGTACAACGTGCTGACGGCAAGCATAACTGGATTAACACCCGTGAGGAATTGCAGGCGATGGATCCTGATATGTATCATCTGTTGGCACAGTATTTCCCTGCTACTCAATTACAGATAAGCAAGCACAAGAAGCAAAACATTTATACTTGCGATTATACAGACTTGTTGCGTGCCAAGAACTTTGCATTCACCAGGCAAAAGCAGAAAGTAGAGGAGGGATACATGCCTTTCCGAGGACATCAGGTTTATTATCGAATTGTGGGCGAACGCCAGGAAGGTAAGGCACCTATCATCTTGCTGCATGGTGGACCAGGCAGTACCCACAACTATTTCGAGGTGCTGGATCAAATTGCCGAGACTGGCCATCAGGTCATTATGTACGACCAGTTGGGCTGTGGAAAATCGTATGTAGAAGGTCATCCGGAACTTTGGAAGACTGAGACGTGGGTGGATGAGCTAGATGCGCTCCGTAAATACTTACATCTTGACCAAATACATCTCTTGGGACAGTCGTGGGGAGGTATGTTGGCTTTGGCGTACGTCTATGAACGTCATCCCGATGGGATTCGCTCACTCATTCTCTCCAGTACCAATCCATCGGCTTCGATGTGGGTAAAGGAGCAACATCGCTTGGTAAAATACTTACCGGAAAAAGAGCAAAAAGCCATAGCCAAGGCTGAGGCTACGGGGGATTTTGACAGTAAGGCATACAAAAGTGCAATTGCTCACTATATGGAGCAACATTGTGCTGCACCTGTTACTGCCGACTCGCCTGAATGCCTGAGAAGAGAGAAAAAGGCTGGTACCTTGTCGTATATTTATGGTTGGGGACCTAATGAGCTAAATGCTACTGGCGACTTGAAGGATTTTGAGTATTTGGAGAAGATGAAGAGCATCGACATCCCTACCTTGGTAATTAGTGGTAGTGAAGATCTTTGTACTCCTGCCATCGCCAAGGCCATGCATGATGCTTTGCCTAACAGTAAATGGGAACTCTTTGTGGGAAGCCGCCACATGCCTTTCGTAGAAGATCATAATCATTACTGCAAGGTTTTGGCAGAATGGTTGATGACACATTTGTAAAGGCTTACGTAATGGCGCATCTCTTTTTGTAATGGAATTTTGTAAAAATATAATATGAAGAATAAAGGATTATGGATTGCATCGCTCGCCTTGATGATGACGATGCCGATGCAGGCACAGAAGTTCGAAGACAACTTCGAAGATAAGACGCTGCGACTGGATTATATCGTGGCGGGCGATAGCGTGAACCAGGCTATCTATTTCGAACAAGCTTACAGCAACCCTACCTGGGCGGGAAGAAAGACAAGACTGGATGAGAAATTCCTGAACGGAAACGGACAGGTAACCGTGTATGAACATGGCACCAACAAGGTGCTCTATGTAAACACCTTCTCTACACTCTTCCAGGAGTGGCAGCTCACACAGGAGGCGAAGCATCTGCAGAAATCATTCGAGAGCAGTTTCCTCGTGCCTTTCCCGAAGAAGCCGGTGGATGTAAGCATCACCCTGAGCGATACGCATCAGAAAGTGACAGCAGAACTGCGCCATACCATCAATCCCCAGGATATCCTCATCCGACCATTGGGCGAGAATGGTATCCCTTACCGCTACATCGTGAAGAGCGGAGATGCTGCCGACTGTGTTGACCTCGCCATCATCGCCGAGGGCTATCGCCAGGACCAGATGGATAAATTCTATCAGGATGCGCAGCGGGCAGCAGATGCCATCTTCGAGCGCGAACCTTTTGTTTCGCTCAAGTCGAGGTTCAACGTGGTGGCAGTTGCGGCTCCATCGCTCGATGAGGGACCAAGTATTCCGCACGAAGGGAAATGGAAGAACACGATGGCTTGCTCTCATTACGATACTTTTTATTCGAACCGTTATCTCACCACGAGCAAGATTCATCGCATCTATGATGCCTTGAGTAATGTGCCTTTCGAGCAGATTATCGTATTGGTGAATTCTCCTACGTATGGTGGAGGTGGCATCTACAACCAGGTAACGCTTTCTACTTCTGATCATCCTACGTTCAAGAAGGTGCTGGTGCATGAGCTCGGTCATGGCTATGCGGGTTTGGGCGATGAGTACAGTACCGATGAGTACGACCCGATGTATCCTAGCGATACCGAGCCTTGGGAGCCGAACCTCACCACGCTGAAGGATTTCCAGAGCAAGTGGGCAGATATGATGCCGAAGGGCGTGAAAATTCCTACGCCGCTTGCCAAACTTCCGGATCATAAGAATATCAGAAATGAGAAGGAGCTGAAGAAACTCAATGAAGCCGTCTTCAAGATTGGTGTGTTCGAGGGGGCGGGCAACCAGAGCAGGGGATGTTACCGTCCGGCACAGGTCTGCCGTATGCGAATCAACGAAGTGGATGATTTCTGTCCGGTTTGCCAGCGTGCCATCCGACGCATCACAGATTTCTATACTGGGAAATAATATTTTCCTAACTGGAGAAAAATACTTAAGAAGTTAACAAGTAAAATATCAAGCATAATGAAGAATCAGATTTTAGCTCTTTCACTGTTGAGCGCAGCTTTGGCGATGCCGGCAGCTACAGCTTCAGCACAGGGCACATTAGAAAATTACAACAGAGCCTATGCGCTGCGTCATCAGTTTTCAGCCGATTCCGTGTTCCATTGGACACGCTCATCGGCTTGGTGCGACTCAACTCACGTATTGCATTATCAGATTTCTACTCCTCAGGGCAAGAAGTTTGTATCCTATGATGTCGACAAGGATGAGATGAAGACTTATGATTCGCAGGAAGCGATGGAGAAGGCGCTGGGCATCAAGCCTCGCCGCCCTTATAAGCCTCAGTTTGGCAGACGCCATGAGCGCCATTGGATGGAGGTAGACGAGGAGAAGGAGGCTTATCCGGTACTTTCGCCCGACGGCAAGATGGAAGCCTACATCGAAGGTTACAACGTGGTGGTTCATGAGGCAGGAAAACCTTATACCGAAGCCAAGCGAATCCTCACCCAGGATGGTACCATCGGATGCTATTACAGCAACCGCATCCAATGGAGTCCAGACGGCAAGCACATCTTCGTATGCAAGCGTGTTCCGGTAGAGAAGCGCTATGCCTACTACGTGGAATCTTCGCCTGCCGACCAGCTGCAGCCTATCCTCCACAAGCAGGAGTATGCTAAGCCGGGCGATGCCCTGCCACAGCACTATCCGGTCATCATCGATGTGGCTACCGGAAAGAAGGTGGAGGCTGACAAGCATCAGATAGAAAACCAGTATGAACTGGAATGGATGCAATGGACGCCAGACAGCAAGGAGGTGACGATGGAGTACAACCAGCGTGGGCATCATCTCTATCAGATGCTGGCGATGAATGCCGAAACCGGCAAGCTTCGTACCGTGGTAGAGGAGCGTGCCAATACTTTCGTGAACTATGGTCGTCTGTGGCGTCAGTTTATCAAGGATGGCAAGCAACTGCTCTGGATGAGCGAGCGCGACAACTGGAACCATCTCTATCTCTACGATGTGCAGAAGTCGAAGGTTATCCGACAGATTACAAAGGGCGACTGGTTTGTTCGCGGCATCCAGCGTGTGGATGAAGAGAATGGAGAAATCTATTTCTCGGCTAGTGGCGTGAACAAGAATGAGGACCCATATCTGGTGCATTATTATAAAATAGGTATCGACGGCAAGAATATGGTGGCGCTCACTCCTGAAGAGGGAAATCATAGTGCCCAATATACCTATGATTACCGTTATCTCCTGGATACCTATTCTAAGGTGGATGCCGCTCCTGTTACCGTGCTCAGAGATGCGCAGACCGGTAAGCTCGTCAAGACTCTGGAGACGGCTGATATCGCTACGCTGAAGAAGCACGGATGGGTAGCTCCTGAGGTGTTTGTGGCTAAGGGACGTGATGGCAAGACCGATATGTGGGGCATCATCCAGCGCCCTACCAATTTCGATCCGAACAAGAAATATCCGGTTATCGAGTATATCTATTCGGGTCCGGGCGATGCCTATACTCCGAAGAGTTTCATGCCATACAACTGGTACACCACTTCGCTTGCCGAACTCGGTTTCATCGTAGTCCAGCTCGATGCGATGGGAACTTCCTATCGCGGCAAGAAGTTTGAGGAGGTTTGCTACAAGAATCTGAAGGATGCCGGATTCCCAGACCGTGAGCTCTGGATCAAGGCTGCAGCCAAGAAGTATCCTTATATGGATGCGGATAATGTGGCAATCTACGGTTGTTCGGCAGGCGGACAGGAGAGTACCACCGCCGTATTGCTGCATGGCGATTTCTACAAGGCAGCCTATAGTGCCTGCGGCTGTCACGACAACCGGATGGATAAAATCTGGTGGAACGAGCAATGGATGAGCTGGCCTATCGACTCCAGCTATGTGGAGTGCAGCAACGTGGAGAATGCCCACAAGCTGGAGCGCCCGTTGATGCTGGTAGTAGGCGAGATTGATGATAACGTAGATCCATCGAGCACCTATCAGGTAGTGAATGCCCTGGAGAAAGCCAACAAGGATTTCGAACTCGTGGTGATTCCTGGAGCCCATCATACCATGGGCGAACTCTATGGCGAGCACAAGCGCTATGACTTCTTCGTGAAGAATCTGCTGGGTGTGAAACCGCCTAAATGGAGCGATGTAAAGAGCAAGTAATTCAGACTTCAATCTGTTGATAGTGAAACTTCTCACTTGAATCATTATTTAAGTTTTTGCCTCGAAGCAAACGGATAGTCTTACTTTTAAAAAGTAGCTATTTGCTTGTTTCGGGGCTTTTTTTGTTCATTTTATTGCTATTTCTCGTTATATTTTTGTAATTTTGCGGCATTAATTTATCTAACAACAGAAAATAAAGACTCATATAATGAGAAAGATATCTATACTAATGGTTTCTGTGCTCTGCATGATGATGCCTGTAGGGGGTGAGGCTCAGGTGCCTACCGCCTTTGTTTCGAAAGGAACTACGGATATTCAGGCGCAGCCACATACGATAACGCAAACCAGTTCCGGTGCACAATGGGCTCCTGTCGACCCTATGGTGCGCTCTATCACGATGGATAATGGTTTGCCGAGTAATGCCGTGCGTAGCGTGGTTCAGGGTTCTAAGGGATACATGTGGTTTGGTACAGACAACGGATTGTGCCGCTTTGACGGTTATGATGTCAAAACCTATTATAATCCCTTTACGACTGTAGACCAGTATGTAAGTGCCTTGACCGCTTGTGAAGAAGGACTCCTCGTAGGTTGCAATAATGGAGCCTATCTGTTCAGTTATGAAACCGACCGGTTCCAGAAACTGAGCGATAAGATTACGGCTCCTGTTCTTAATTTCTCTCTTGACGGCGATCAGAATGTGTGGATTTCTACCATCGGACAGGGGGTGTTCAGATACAATCGGACTACTCACGAACTGCATCAGTATCCGATGAAGAATATTCAGGGTAAAGTGCAATGTATGCTGGTTGATGCCAATAACCAGGTATGGATGCTCTCTAATCATAGTAAAGCCAGCATCTATCATCTCAATAAGTCGACCGACCAGTTTGAGGCTTTCCCGGTAAAAGGCGATGCAAACAAGTTTTATGGCCTGGCGATGCTTGCCTCACCAGATGGCAATATTTATGTCGGAACCTGGGATAACGGACTTTTCAAACTAAACGCCGATGGTAGTGCCGAGCAGCTCATCAGCGGGACTCTGAGTAATGCAGTTCATCATATCCACCAGCTTTACAACAACGGCAACAAGTATATTCTCATAGCCAGCGATGATGGATTGGTGCAGTATGACATCCAGAACCGCTCCTGGAGTATGTTGTCGGAAGTAAACGATCCGAGCCGGAGTACCAACGAGCGTTTTGTTTATGGTATTGCGGGCGATAAGGAAGGCGGCATCTGGGTAACTACCTTCTATGGAGGTGTGAGTTATCTTCCTTCTACGAGTGTAGAAGAACGTTTCCGAGCTTACTCAGCCCGACAGGGGGGATTGCGCGGTAATGTGGTAGGAAGATTCTTCGAAGACCAGCAGCATCGTATCTGGATAGCTACCGATGATGCCGGACTCGACTGCTTCAATCCCCAGACCAACAGTTTTGTTTCTTATCCGGGCAAGGCGGCTATGGGCAAGTATAATGTTCATGCGCTCTTTGCTGATGAAAACGATTTGTGGGTGGGAACCTATGGTAATGGTGTCATCAGAATGAACATGGCTACCGGAGCGCAGCAGATTTTCCAGACCGATGGAATGGTTTCGGGAAGTAATGCCTATTGTATTTATCGCGACCGGAAGAACCGGCTGTGGGCGGCTTCGATGGATGGAGCCAGTCTTTTCGACGAAGGTCAGCAGAAGTTCAGAAAAATCAAGTCGTTCAAGTCGCTTACCATCGATATCAAGGAAGATCCTCAGGGCAACGTATGGTTTGCTACCCAGGGAGGCGGCTTGTGGCGCTTGGGTAAGAATAATGCCTGGAAACAGTATAAGCATGTTGAGAATGATTCTACTTCGCTGGTGAGTGATCAGGTGAACTGTCTGACTATTGGCGAAAAGGGGCAGCTCTATGCTGTAACCGGCGACGGACTCTGCGAATTCCTGCCTTCTAAAGGTATCTTCCGCCGTATCTCCATCGATGCGCCTAGCCAGGATTTCACGAGCCTTGTCATTTCGCAGGGAGTAATGTGGATTTCTACAAGCAAGGGAATTGTGAAATATACGCCGGGTGAACCTGTCCAGCTATTCAATAAATATGACGGACTCACCTGCGACCAGTTTATGCCAAATGCCGGACTCCTGGCTTCTGACGGCAGAATCTATTTCGGTTCGACAAGAGGTTTCAACTGCTTCTATCCATATCTCGTCAAGATAAACCAGGTAGCTCCTCCTGTGGCAATTACCTCGGTAGAACTCTTCGGAAAGCCGATAGAGGCGGGAAGCGACCAGTTGGATAAATCTCTGAGTCATGCTGCAGAACTCAATCTGTCTCATAATGAGAATACCATCAATATCTCGTTTGCCGCCCTGAGCTATGTCTCGCCAGAGAAGAACCAGTATGCTTACAAACTTGAGGGAGTAGACAAGGATTGGATTTATACCCACGAGCATCGTGCCAACTATACCAATCTTCCTGCCGGAACCTATACCTTCTTGGTTAAGGCAACCAATAATGATGGTGTATGGTCGAAGAATGAGGCAAGACTCCAGATTGTGGTTCATCCGCCGTTCTGGTGGTCTCTGCCAGCCAAGATTCTGTATCTTCTGCTCATCGGTTACGCAATCTACTGGTTCATGCAGATCCGGTTGAAACGTGAGAAACTCCGTCATCAGGAAGAACTCGACCAGTTGGAACTCAAGCAGGATCAGGAGATGAGAGATGCCCGCCTGCAGTTCTTCACGATGATAGCCCATGAAATCCGTACGCCGGTAACGCTTATCATCGGACCTTTGGAGAGTCTGAAAGAGCATTGGAAACAGGTTTCCGGAAAACTTTCTGATGGTGAGACTATCACGCAGACGCTTTCTGTTATCGATCGTAACGCCCAGCGTTTGCTCCTGCTCGTCAATCAGCTGCTCGATTTCAACAAGGTGCAGCAGAAGGGCATGCAGGTTCATTTCCGCTTGAATAACATTTCAAAACTGATGCATGCTGTGGCTGAGCGTTTTGCTCCTACCTTCGAGCAGAAAAGCATCCGTTTCAAGGTAGATTATCCAGCAGATGATCTCGTGGCGATGATAGACCAGGAGGCGGTTACCAAGGTAATCAGCAATCTGATGACCAACGCCTTGAAATATACGGAGGATTATGTGCGCCTGTCCTGCCGCCTGCTGGAGGATGGAATCCATTTCCGCATCGAGGTAGAAGACAACGGATTGGGAATCAGTCCTGACGAGAAGGAGAAAATCTTCGGAGCCTTCTATCAGGCACGAGATAACAAGCCGGGAACCGGAATCGGTCTCAATATCGTGAAGAATCTCGTTGAGGCTCATCATGGTATGGTAAATGTAGAATCGGAAGTAGGCAAGGGCTCTACCTTTATCGTAACCCTGCCGCTCAACCAGGTGGATGCCGTGGTAGAGAAGGCGGATGAAATGGTGAAGGAAGAAGAGGCTGCCGCAGAGGAAAGTCTGCTGACAGATGCATCTCTGGCTGAACAGGGTTCTGAAAAGGCAGGCGAGGCTGTTGTCAGTCCACTTCGTGAACCGGTAAAACCGGCGATGCTGATTGTGGATGATGATGAAGACATGCGCCAGTTTGTGAAGGCTCATTTCGAGAAAATGTATACGGTTTATACAGCCGACAACGGAAAGGATGCACTCCGAAAACTGGAGAAGCATCCGGTTTCGCTCATCATAAGTGACTGGATGATGCCTGAGATGGACGGTCCGGAGTTCTGCCGTAGGGTGCGTGAGAATTCAGAATACTCTCATCTCCCATTCGTAATGCTCACGGCAAAGACCGATGATGCGTCAAAGACGGAGAGTATGAACTGTGGAGCTGATGTTTACATAGAAAAGCCGTTCTCGATGAAGTATCTTGAGGCGAGCGTAAGACAGCTTCTCGAGATGCGCCGTCTGTTGAGGAGTAAGTTCTCGCATACTCCGCTTGAGCCGATAGCAGAGATTGCTCCAACTCAGGTTGATAATGCGTTCCTGGAGAAGATGTCGAATATTATCGAAGAGAATGTGGCAAATCCGGAACTCAACGTGGCGTTCCTTGCCGAGAAGATGGGCATGAGCCGCTCGTCGCTCTTCAATAAGATTCGCGGTCTTGCCGATGTTACGCCAAACGAGATGATACAACTCGTGAAACTGAAGAAGGGCGCACAACTTCTGAAAGAAGGAAACTACCGCATCAGCGAAATCAGCTATATGGTAGGCTTCAGCAGTCCTAGCTATTTTGCCAAGTGTTTCCAGAAGCAGTTTGGCGTCAAGCCGATGGATTTCGTGGCTGCGGAATCGTAGGATAAAAGAACTATTCGGATAGAATAAAAAATCGCCTGGGTGCTCTGATGCATCCAGGCGATTGTCTTGTATTATAAATAGGGGTTGTCCTATTCTTTATTTCTTTGTGGCTTTGATAAAGAAACCGATGAGGCAGATGTAAGCCAGGAGCGAACAAACCTCAGACATCGGATTTACCCACCAGCTGTCGGCGATGCTTACCTCGATACCGCCAAACTTCAGAAGAGCGCTAACCACACCCATCAAGGCTCCACCGGCGATGAAACCGCTGGCGATGAGCGTTCCCTTCTCACCACGTTCGCTGTTCACTTTGGCATCCTTGCTGCGTGAAGTAACATACCAGTTGATGACGCCACCCACGAGCAGAGGAACGTTCAGTTCCAGCGGAATAAACATACCCAGAGCGAAAGCCAGGGCAGGAATCTTGAAATAAGTCAGCACGATGGCTATTACGGCTCCGATACCATAGAGCACCCAAGGAGCGCCCACGCCATTCATCAGAGGGTCGATGACCGCAGCCATCGCATTAGCCTGAGGAGCAGCAAGCGAACCTGATGCGAATCCGTAAGTCTCGTTCAGCAGCATCATCACGCCGCCCACGGTAGCCGCACTCACCAGGGTACCGAGGAACTTCCATCCCTCCTGTTTCTTAGGAGTAGTTCCCAGCCAGTAACCAATCTTCAGGTCGGTAATAAACGAACCAGCTACCGAGAGGGCTGTACAAACCACACCACCCATAATCAGGGCAGCCAGCATGCCGCCAGGACCTTTCAAACCGACAGCCACCATCACCACAGAGGCAAAGATAAGCGTCATCAGGGTCATTCCCGAAACAGGGTTTGAACCCACGATAGCGATGGCATTAGCCGCTACGGTAGTAAAGAGGAAGGCGATGACAGCTACGAGCAGGATGGCGATAATGGCGAAGAGAAGGTTGCCCTCCATCACGCCAAACCAGAAGAAAAGGAAGGTTACGAGGATGGTAACGAGCGAACCGATGGCGATAATCTTGAAAGAGATGTCGCGCTGGGTACGCTTCACGTTCTCATCCACATCGCTCTTGCCCTTCAGCTCCTTGGCAGCCAGACCTACGGCACTCTTGATGATGCCCCAGCTCTTGATGATGCCGATGATACCCGCCATGGCGATACCGCCGATACCGATGCTGCGGGCGTAGGCACGGAAGATTTCCTCCGGACTCATCGCACCCACGGTCTTCACGATGCTAGGATCCCAGGCGCTCAGCACGTTATCATGGAAGATAACGCTCATGCCCGGAACAATCAGCCACCATACTACGAGCGAACCCAGACAGGTGAAGAAGGCATACTTCAGACCGATGATGTAACCCAGACCTAATACGGCAGCACCTGTGTTTACCTTAAATACGAGTTTAGCCTTGTCAGCCAGGTCGCATCCCAGACTTACCACACGCGATGTGAAATTCTCGTTCCACCATCCCAGGCTGGCTACGATAAAGTCGTAAAGACCACCCACCAGTCCGGCTATGAGCAGCGGCTTAGCCTGGTCGCCTCCCTTGGCTCCGCTCACCAGTACCTGCGTGGTAGCCGTAGCCTCAGGGAACGGATACTTGCCGTGCATATCGCTTACGAAGTACTTGCGGAAAGGAATGAGGAAAAGAATTCCCAAGACTCCTCCCAAGGCCGAAGCCATGAAGATTTTCATAAACGAAGTAGTCATCTCCGGATATTTAGCCTGCAGGATGTAGATGGCTGGCAGGGTAAAGATGGCTCCTGCCACCACAGCACCCGAACAGGCTCCGATGCTCTGGATGATGACATTCTCGCCCAGCGCCTTGCTACGCTTGGTAGCGGTACTTACGCCCACGGCGATGATGGCGATAGGGATGGCTGCTTCGAACACCTGACCCACCTTCAAACCCAGATAGGCTGCGGCGGCAGAGAAGATGACTGCCATTACGATTCCCCATGTAACCGACCATCCGTTCACCTCAGGATAAACCTTGTCAGGCGACATCAGCGGCTTATAATCCTCCCCGTCTTTCAGTTCGCGGAATGCGTTCTCGGGGAGTTGCAAATTGTCTTTTTCTTTCATTATTTCTCAATTCTGATGATATACTCACTCATGAAACTTGCACCTGGCTGCAGACGGTTCATCAGATACTTGTCCTTGAACTCGCCATCATATTCAGCCCAGTCGCTCAAACCATACCATGGCTCGATGCAGATGAATGGAGCGTGCTTGCCTGTTGGGTTCCAGATACCTACGGCTGGAGTCTTGAACTCGAGGGTTACATGAGGTTCGCCCTGCTCGTTGAGAATGCTCACCTGCTTAACCTGACTCTTGTCGAAGATAACAGCATCTTCAGCGAAAGTCTCCTCGTTTACTTCCCAGATACCCTTGTCGGTTTCTACGGTTTCCTTAGCCTGACGGTCGATGCATCCGCCTACGTTACCATAGAGACGAACTGGAGCCTCGTTGTCGAGTTTCAGGGTTGCCTTCATTTCTTCGCCCTTCTTGCAGCCAGGAACCATGAATGCTGGGTGACCGCCAATCTGGAAGAAGATTTCCTTGTCGTCGGTATTCTCTACGTGCCAGATGACATGAATCTCGTTGCCCTGCAGGCGGTAAGAGATGGCAAGGTTGAAGTGGTAAGGATAGTTCTTCTGAGTCTCTTCGTTGTCGATGAGCGCGAAGGTGAGGCGGTCGGCAGTCTTGCCAACGAGTTTGAACTCTGTATCGCGTGCGAAACCATGGCGAGGAAGGTGATACTCCTTGCCCTCTGTGCGATAAGTGTCTTTCCACAATCCGCATACGATAGGGAAGAGAATAGGAGAGTGGCGGTTCCAGTATTTCTCGTCGCCATCCCAGAGATATTCATTACCATTAGCATCCTTGATGCTCTGAAGTTCTGCTCCGAGAGATGAAATCTCAAGTGTGAGCTGATCATTCTTAATCTGTTCCATTGTTATTAATTCTTTTGTTTAGTTTTTAATGTTTCATCTGATTATCTTTTTTCAAAGATATTGCAAAGGTACAATTTATTTTCGTAAAGCACAAGAAAAGAGCGTTTTTTCTCAGATATTACAATATATTTATACGATTTTGTTAGCTTATCTCGAATATTTGCTGTAACTTTGTAGCCCGAAATAGATAGATAACAAGAAGTATAAGAAAAAAAATAGTATTTAATCTAATGACAAGCAGTAATAAAGTTAAAGGCTTTGCGGCGGGCATTGTTGCCGCAGTATGTTATGGTACCAATCCTTTGGGCACGCTCGAACTCTATGGCGACGGATTCAACTCCAGTTCTGTACTCATCTATCGTTATCTCTTGGCGGTACTGATGTTTGCCGTGGTGATGCTGTTCCGCAAGGAGAGTTTCAAGGTGAAGTGGGGACATCTGATTCGTCTTGGCGTGCTGGGCTGCATGTTTTCGCTCTCATCAGCTACGCTTTATGTCAGTTTCCATTATATGGCGGCAGGTATTGCCAGCACCATCCTCTTCGTTTATCCTATTATGACGGCCATCCTGATGACGGTCTTCTTCCACGAGAAGGTAACGTGGTCTACCTCGCTTGCCATTCTTCTGGCGGTATCGGGAGTAGGATTGCTCTATCAGGGCGATGGAAACGATAAGTTGAGCACGGCGGGTTTTGCCCTCGTCATGTGTTCATCCCTGCTCTATGCCCTTTACATCATCTCCATCAACCAATGGAAGAATCCGGGCATGTCGAACATCAAGTTTACCTTTTATATATTAGTCTTCGGACTGCTTACGATGTTTGTCTATTCGTTTATTGCAGGCGAGCCGATACAGATGCTTCAAACGCCTAAACAATGGTTCTGTGCTGCCCAGCTGGCTTTGTTGCCAACGGTATTGTCGCTCTTCTTCATGACTATCTCCATCAATCTCATCGGCAGCACGCCAGCCGCCATCATGGGAGCCCTGGAGCCTGTAACGGCGGTAATCATCGGCGTCTGCGTCTTCGGTGAGAGTTTCTCTCTGCAGTTGGCGATAGGCATCCTCGCTATCCTGGCTGGCGTAACGATTATCATCGCAAGAAAGAAAGGGTAAAAGGGTAAAAAAAAAGAAGAAAAAATCCTCGCTCGAAAAAGAACTCGAACGAGGATTTTTTTTCTGTTCTAGCCGCAATAGGCTCGCAAGCCGCCAGGCGTTAAGATGATTATCTCAGAATATCCTTCAGCGCAAAGTTGGCAAGGATGCTGGTGCTCTGGCTCAGCATGCGGATGAACTCCTGGGCTGAGTTTTTCATGTAAGCATCTTTCAGAATGTGGATGCAGCCATCCATTTCGTTGTCGGCAGCATCGATAGGAATCGCCTTCATGCCGTTCTGCAGAATGGTGGTCGATTCGGAGAGAATGGTCACCAGATTGCTGCGGCTCAGAAGGTCGAAGATGATGTTTACATTATTCACCTCTACCATAATCTTGTAGTTCAAATCTTTGCCCTCTACCATGTGATCAAAGGCGTTGCGTGCCTGCAGACCCTTGCAAGGAAGGATGAGGTCGTAACGCTCCAGATCGGAAAGCTTGACCGATGAAAGGCGCGCCAGCGGATGATTCACGTTCACGATGGCGGCAAGACGGTTGCTGAAAATAGCTCGGCTGTCTACCGCCTTCTCGTTCTTCAGAGGCTTGAAAGCCAGAACGAGGTCGAGTTCGCGCTTCTTCAGTCCGTCCATCAGTTCCTGCATGGTGCGGTATTGGATGTTGAGCTTTACATGAGGATAGGCGTGGAGAAAGGCGATGAGCGTCTCGGACATGATGTTGCTGAAGGAGAACGTTACGCCGATGTTCAGTTCGCCTGTAAGCATTTCCTTCAGATCGTTCATGTGGTCTACACAGGCTTCGGCAGAATTGACCGCGTTTTGGGCGTAAGGTCTCAATTCCTTGCCCGCCTCTGTGAGGTAAACCTCATGAGAATTACGCTCGAAGAGAGGCAGACCTATCTCCTGTTCCAAATGCGAAATCTGCTGTGAGAGGGTGCTCTGGGTGATGTATAACTTGCGCGAAGCTTCTGAGAAGTTGAGCGTCTCGGCTACCTTCAAGAAATATTTCAGTTGTCGTATTTCCATATTGTTCCTTTGTTGAAGCTATCGGCTATAGAAATAACCGATAGCTAAATTTGGGTGCAAAGATAAAACATTTATTTTAATATCCTCTTTTTTTGAAGAATAAAATGATGTTTTATCGCATCTCTACTTCTTTTTATCCGGTTATCATCGGATGAAAAACCGGTTAACATCGGATGAATTTCCGGTTATCATCCGATGAAAATCAGATTTCTAACCAGATGATTATTTGATTTCTACTTCGTGCAAATCTACGAATTCGCCATTCTTCTTCTTTCTTTCTACCAGCATGGCAAGCAGCTTGCGCTTGCGGTTGTCGGCGATGAAGCGGCGGAAGAATACGTTTGGAATTGCCACACCCAGGGCGATGCAGATGATGGCGAGCGAAGCCTTGATGAGGTTGTTCATACCCACGGTTACTTCGCCTACCACGCCATGCATGTCGATGAAGGCAAAGAGGGCGCGATACATCAGAACTCCCGGTACCATTGGGATAACGCTAGGAATGGTGATGCATTGGTGAGGGGTATGGAACCAATGGCGCGCCTTGATCACGATGATGCTGATGAGCGCAGAACCGGCAAGCGAACCGATGCTCAGACCCATGTCGAGACCGATGTTGCCGTTAGATGGACCCAGATTGACGAAATTGCGGAAGCATACGGCGATGATACCGCCCACAGCTACAGCCGGCAACAGACGGCGAGGTATGCTGAAGATGGTAGAGAAGCCCATGGCCGATACGGCAGCTGCGATGGCAAACTCCCAGTATTCGTGATGAGGAGTCATCGTAAGATCCTTCACAAAGTTGTCGATGTGGCAAACCTGGATGGCGAAGGCGATACCGAACGCCATCGCGAAGATCATCAGCAGGGTGTTCAGGGCACGAACCATTCCCACCTCAATATACCCGTCGAGCATATCGCACACAAAGTTGATGAGTGGAACTCCCGGCACGATGAAGAGGGCACACGCCATCAGCGGATGCCAAGGGGTATCTGAATGCATGAAGGCTGGAAGCGCTTCGGCAATAGATGGGTTGAGCGAAAGGAATGAGGTCAACCAGGCTATCAGAGTGGCTACGAAAGCCGAAATTCCGATGACTACATAGTTGTTGCAGCCCTTGGTTGGCAAGAACATTCTCAGGCGGAAACCCAGAATGGCTGCAAGCGAACAGAAGAAGAAGGCTGGCCAGTCGCAACCGAACTGGATGCAGAATCCGCCGCAGGCAAAACCGCCGCCGATGGCTACCTGCCAAGGGGTGAAGCTGCGTGGGGTGGCCTTGATGTCGTTCAGGGCCTGCTCATACTGTTCGAGCGAATAGTTTTCCTTGATGGCCTTCCAGGTGAGCTTACTTACCTGGGAAATAGAGGTGAGGTTGATACCGTGCTTCTCGCATCTCTGGAACTTGGAGAAGGAATGCTCCTCGTCGCTATAGTTTACCATCAGCACGTTCCAGTTGATGTAAAGGTGCATGTATCGCTCGTCGAGACCGAGGAAAGCTGCTGCACGCTTCATGGTTCGCATGATGCGGGATGTGTCGGCAGCACTCTCCATGAGAATGCTACCGGTACGTAATAATAAGTCGAGTTTTCTTCTGAGTTCTGATTCTGCTATTTCCTTGCAGTTGCAGTTGTCCTCTACGCAAGCGCAGGTTTTCAATTCTTTTTCTGTCATATATGTTTATCCAAATACAAAAATAATAATCTGAATGGTTACAATTCTGAGGAACATGGCGAATGGATATACATTCGCATAGCCTACTGTTGGCGCATCAGCCGAAGTCTGCTCACGTACGTAAGCCAGGGCAGATGGGTTGGTGTTGGCACCTGCCAATACGCCGAGTAATGTATAATAATTGATGTGGAACACGAGCTTGCCGATGATGCCGCCCAGAATGATTGGTATCATGGTGATGGCGATGCCGTAGAGTATCCAGGTCAGTCCGCTTTCTGATGCTACGGTCTGGATAAACTGTTCGCCTGTGCCGAGACCCACGCAAGCCAGGAAGATGCAAATTCCGATTTCGCGAAGCATCAGGTTGGCTGAAATGGTATTGTAGGTAACGAGGTTGTATTTCGGGCCGAAATAACCTATCAGAATGGCTACTACCAATGGGCCGCCGGTAAGTCCGAGACGCAGATTCTCGTTGATGCCTGGGATGAAGAACGGAATGTTGGCTACGATACAACCCAGCATGATGCCCAGGAAGATTGGGATGAGGTTAGGGTAGGTCAGACGTTTCATCTGGTTACCCAGCACCTTCTCGGTATGAGCGATGGCGAGCTCCTTGCCCACTACGGTTACGCGGTCGCCCAACTGGAGTTTCAGGTCTGGGGTTGCGATGAGGTCTACACCATTTCTGTTTACGCGGGTAATGTTGGCGCCAAGGTTGCTTCTAATCTGCAACTGGCTGATGCTCTTGCCGTTGATGCCCGGTTTGGTAATCAGGATTCGGCGGTTGATGAGTTCGCTGCTGAATTCCTCGTCCTTTACGTCAACCTTCTCGCCGAGCAGGGCGATGATAGGTTCTTCTACGGTAGGATGAGCCACAATCTGCAGAATGTCGCCCTCTTCTATCACGGTCTGTCCGTTAACTACCTCGTCCTGGCGTTCGCCGTTGTTACGGATAATCTTAGAAACCATGAAATCGCGCTTCAGCAGATAGCGGATCTGCTTGACGGTATCTTTGAAAACCATCTGGTTAGAAACCTTTACGGCGAAGGTGTTCAGGGTCATCGCTTCAAGATGTCCCTTGCCTCGCTTAGCTTCATCCTCTTCCTTCTGCTTGTCTACGCGTAGCGCGAACCTTAATATAATGAAACTGAGGATAACGCCGAGCACACCCATAGGATAGGCGATGGCATAGCCGGCTGCGATGGATGGGGCGTCGATGTGGCGCAGGTCGCTGAAAGCCTGCTGGGCTGCACCCAGTCCAGGAGTGTTGGTTACGGCACCCGAAAGGATACCTGCCATAGAGGTGATGGATGTTCCCGAAAATGAGAAGATGACTAAGGTAGTAATGATACTCAGGGCCACAACGATCATGCTGAGCAGGTTGAGACTCTTGCCGCCGTTCTTGAACGAAGCGAAGAAGCCCGGACCTACCTCCAGACCGATAGAGTAGACAAAGAGGATCAAGCCAAATTCCTTGAGGAAGTGGAGCAGATGCTCGTCAAGGTTGAGAGAGAAATGTCCAAAGATAAGACCGATGAACAGAATCCAAGCCAAGCCCAGGGAAACACCTTTTACTCTGAGCTTACCTAAACACAAACCCAAGGCGATGACCAGCGAAAGAATCATCACAGAGTGGGCTACTCCGCCTCCCCAAAGGTCTGGGAAGCCATAAAATAGATTTTTTAAAATCTCCATTTTTCTTTATCTATTAATGTAAATACTGAATTTTCAAAAACATTCTTTCTTATCGATTTCTGAAATCGATTGCAAAGGTATAGATAAAAACGAAAGCAAAACTCGTTTTATGTTTAAAAGCTACGAATGCGGCTATAAGTGCTTTCTATAGCGAAAATAGGCTTTGCGGGCTTTTCTTTTCTCTTTCTTATGCATTTCTAGCCCTTTCTTTGCTCATTATATCAGTTTTTTTTCGTAATTTTGCAACCGGAATATTATAAACAGGAAAGAATATGCTGAATATTGACGAAATAAAAGATAAGAGAATTGCCGTGCTCCTTTCGGGAGGCGTCGACAGTTCGGTTGTGGTTTGGGAGTTTGCCCAGCTGGGCCTGCATCCTGATTGCTTCTACATCAAGATTGGTCCTGAGGAGAAAGAGGAGTGGGACTGCTCTTCGGAGGAGGACCTGGAGATGGCTACGGCTGTGGCTAGAAAGTATGGGTGCAAGCTGCAAGTGGTTGACTGTCATCATGAATATTGGAACGAGGTAACCCGTTATACGATGGAGAAGGTAAAGGCTGGTTTTACGCCTAATCCGGACGTGATGTGCAACCGCCTGATTAAGTTTGGCGCCTTCGATGAGAAGATGGGTCACAACTACGACCTCATCGCCACGGGGCATTATGCGCAGACCGAAACGGATGAAAATGGCGATAAATGGCTTGTCACGAGTCCTGATCCTGTGAAAGACCAGACCGATTTCCTGGCTCAGATAGAGAGCTGGCAATTGAGAAAAGCGATTTTCCCTATCGGCCATCATATCAAGAATGAGGTTCGCGAGATAGCCGAAGAGGAGCATCTGATAAATGCCAAGCGCAAGGACAGTCAGGGAATCTGCTTCCTGGGACAGATAAATTATAATGATTATATCCGCCGTTATCTGGGCGAAAAACCGGGCGATGTCATAGAGATGGAAACGGGCAAACGCATAGGCGAGCACAAGGGTTTGTGGTTTCATACCATCGGCCAGCGCAAGGGCTTGGGCTTTGGCGGCGGTCCCTGGTTCGTGATTAAGAAGGATGTAGAGAATAATATCCTGTATGTGAGTCATGGTTATGATCCGCAGTCGGCCTACAAGAAGGATTTTCCTCTCCATGATTTCCATTTCCTTACGCGCGAGGTAGCTATGCAGAAGGTAACTTTCAAGATTCGTCATACGCCGGAGTATCATCCTGCTACGATAGAAAAGCTGGAAGACGGCCGCTGGATGATTCATTCAGAAGAGGCGATTCATGGTGTGGCTCCCGGCCAGTTCTGCGTAGTTTATGATGAGCATCATCATCGTTGCTATGGCTCGGGCGAGATTACGGTATAAATATTTTAAATTGAAAAAAGGGATGAGTCATCAATCTGATATTTTGATGATTCATCCCTTTTTGTTTTATCTGTTTTTACCCTTCCCCGATAATGCTGTCCAGTAATTCCTGGCAGGCATTTTCGAGAAGCGTGATGACGAGCTCGAAGTCGCTATAGTCGCCATAATATGGATCGGGAACGGTGGTGTATTCACGATGATGGGTCAGAAAATCGGCCATGCGCACTACTTTCTTCCTATCAGACTCTGAAGAAGCCATGGAGGTAATGGCACGGTAGTTTTCGTTGTCCATTACCACGATGGTTTCGAAACGGGCGAAGTCTGATTTCTGGAACTGGCGGGCATGGCTGTTGAAATTGTAGCCATGCTCGGCGCCACATTTGCGCATGCGGCTGTCGGGTAACTGACCTATGTGCCAGCCCCCGATGCCCGCAGAATCGATTTCAAACTCATCCTGAAGCCCTGCTTTTTCTACAAGACTCTTCATGATTCCCTCGGCTGCCGGAGAGCGGCAGATGTTGCCCAGGCAGATGAATAATACGGTATGTTTACCTTTCTTTGTCATGTTGCTAACTTTTTTTGTTTGCAAAGTTAGCATAAATCTCTGTATTATGCAAGATTTTTCTTCATTTTTCTTCCCACAAAGTTCCAGGCAGGCATCTTCTTCAGGGTGCTGCGGATAGGCTGAATGTCCCAGAGCAGGAAGATGATGAGCACGCCGATGCCGATGAGACAGGTTAGTCCGTAGAGCTCGCGGATGCTGATCATCAGCAGGTTGCCGGCATCATAAGGCAGTCCGCGCGACATGTTTTCTGCCATCTGATGGCGAAGTCCGTAGCTGTAGAGTCCGGAGCACATCGCCGAAACAGGGCCGTTGCGGATGATGCCTGCCATCGTCAGTCCCATGAAAAAATGCTCAAACGGCATCAGTTCTTCCAGATAGATGGTCAACATGCAGAAGAAGATGGCGTTGCCGATGCTTCTGAGGAAGATGGGCAGATAGAGTGCCTCGATGTTGAGCCTCGGGTCGATGAGGAAATACATCATTACGGGATAACATACCATCGTTGCCACGCCTATCGTGAGCAGTCGGGTATATTTCTGATGGAGCACCTTGCACCAGAACAGGCAGAAGAGGCATCCGGCGATGGCCCCCAACCATTCTACAAAGTTGAGCACATTGGTGGTAAACGTGCCGAAATGAAGCACGCCGCCCGTAAAGGCAGTCTGCAGCACCTTTGGCGTACTGCCCATGAATTCTACGAAGGCGAAGAGGGTGAGTAGCGGGATGAGCCGTTTATACTTCCATGCCGCTGGGGCGATGTAAGGGTGACGGATGTGGAGCATGCGCTGGATGCAGAAATATCCTGTAAAAATAAAGAGTACTACATCCATCTGCATAATCTTCGAATCGAGCCAGTTGTAATGCTCGCCGTAGGTGAAGAAGAAGATGAACTCCAGCATCCATGCCGACCAGAGAATGCACCCCAGATAATCGAGGCTGATGAAGGGCAGGGGCTTCATGAAGCGGAAGTCGTGGGTGGTGACATACACGATGAGTGCTACCAGCAGCAGGGCGCCTGTCATCGTCCAGTTGATGATGCGCCAATCCTGATATATATAAATAAGGTGTTCGGTAACCCAAGGCGAGAGAAACATATTTCCCAGCACGATGCAGTAGAGCAGGGGGAAGAAGATGGTAAAATCGCGCTTGGAGGTCATCCATAGCTGGATGGTACTCATACACTCGAAGGTGCCGCAGAGTTTGAAGAAACCTGCGATGTAGGCGAGAATGTACATCACGGGAACCGAATCGGTCCACATGATGAGAAAATTGCAAGCCGCCACTACCAACGCCGCATTCAGCAGAAGCTGGCGGTTGGTAAAATGGAACTTCATCTTGAAGAGGAAGGGGAATGGCATCGCCACGCCCACCACGTTGAACATGATGATCATGAGCACGTCTTCTCTCATCAAACTGTACTCGCCCATTACCTGGCTCATGGCTCCTCCATAAATTCCGCCCGACATCAGGAAGATGAAGGCGAAGAGGAGATAAATCCAAGGCTGCAACCGGCGAGGAATATATCCGTTGAACGAAGGGACGCGGAAGGGTCCCTGTAACATAGGAGGTCCTGGCATTTTTTTTAATTAATAATTGATAATTTATAGTTTATAGTTTATAGAACATTCTATCTATAGTTTATAGAACATTCTATTTGAGGCGAACCTTGGTTTCTACGTTCAGACCGGCACGGAGCAGGGCTACCTGTTTAGGGTCGTTATCTGGGGTGAGGGCGATGCGAACCGGTACGCGTTGCTCTACCTTGACGAAGTTGCCGGTGGCATTATCTACCGGAATCATGGAGTAGGCGTTGCCGGCAGCTGCTGAAAGCGCCTCTACCTTGCCGTGGAATACGACACCCGGAATGGCATCGGCTGTAAAATCTACCGCCTTGCCCACCTGGATGCCGTCCATCTGGGTTTCACGATAGTTGGCTACTACCCATACATCGTTGTCATCTACGATGCGTGCCAACATCTGTCCTGGCTGAACCAGCTGTCCCTCGTGGATATCTTTCCTGCCCATCACGCCGTCGCAGGTAGCCACGATTACGGTATAAGAAAGGTTCAGACGAGCCAGATTGAGCTGAGCCTCTGCCACACTCTCGCCGGCACGCGAACCGCCCAGCTGCTGGGTCTGTACGTTGCGGACCGAGGCGGCACTTGCCTTCCGGCTGCTTGCCTGCTCATAACGAGCCTTGGCTCCCAGATAGCGGGCGTAGGCATTATCATATTGCTGGCGGGTTACCGCATCCTTCTTAATCAGAGCAGCAAAACGGTCAAAATCCTGCTTGGCGTTCATCATGTCTACACGTGCCTCTTCGATACCTGCCGAAGCCGTCTGCACGTTGGTAGTGGTGGTTCCCATGCTGGCTGATACAACCGAAGAACCTGCCTTAGAACCGCGGAGACCAGCCTCTGCCTGAGCCACATGCAGGCGGAATTCTGAATCTTCGATAATGACGAGTGTATCGCCCTTCTTCACGTGCTGATAGTCGGAGAAACGGATTTCCTTGATAAATCCTGAAACGCGCGTGTTGATAGGTGTAATGTGGCGGTTCACCTGGGCATCATCGGTATAAACCACGTCGCTACCATGATAAAAATGGCTGAAGCACCAGCCGATGGCTCCTATAAAACAGAGGATGATAACTACATTATATATTCTCTTGATAATCTTCTTATTCATAATTTATGTTTGTTTTATTGTTTGAAAAAGAGCAGATGAATTGGCTTTCCCTTCGGACGCCGAACGTTGTTTCTTCGTTCTTCACTCTTCACTTCCTAAATTTCTCCCGCTACGTATTTCATGCGGTAATAAGCGTATACGATGTTGATGCGGGCATCTACCTCGCTCAGTTCGGCGTTGAGCTTCAGGTTCGATGCATCCACCATGTCGGTTACCAGCGCCAGCTGACTGAGATAGCGGGCGTTCATCACCTCGTAGTTCTGCTGCGCCAGTTCTACGCTCTTGCGTTGCGTTTCCAGTTCTACGTAGGTTTGCTGATATTGCACGTAGGCAGCCTGTACGCTATTGTTCAGCTGTTCTGCCTGCAGGGCATGGCTTTCCTTTGCCTGTCGGGTTTCTACGGCAGCCTGTCTGATGCGCTTGTTGCTCTTGAAGAGCGAACTGAGGCTGTATTTCACGCCTACGCCCACATACCATACGTTCAGATTTTTGTCTATCGGCGGCAACTCGAAGAGGATAGGTCCGTCAAAATTCTCGGCAGCCACCAGCGCCACTTTCGGCAGCAGGTCGCTCTTGGCAATTTTCTCCTTCTGTTCCGCTATTCTGATGGCGTTGCTGCTCTGTTCCAGCAGGGGCGAAATCATCGTGCTTGCCGTCTGCCAGTAAGCTTCTCCATCCTTGGCGTAAGCCTTGTCTGCAATCGTTGCGTCCGGAATAATCTGCATCTCCTGTTCCCCTTTATTTTCCTGGTTCATGCCGAGCGTATTCAGGAGCTGGTGGTTCAGGATACTGCGGTTGTTGTGTAGCGAAGTGAGTCCCAGTTTCAGGCTCTCCATCTGCAGTTCGTATCGGGTGATGTCGTTCTTGAGCGCCATTCCCTGGGTTTGTTTCGCCTTGATGTCGGCGATAAGCTGGCGGGTGAGCTCGATGTTTTTTTCATATACCTTGATACGGTTGTCTATCTTGTAGAGGTCCAGATACTGTCCCAGAGCGATGAAGCGAGCCTGCTGACGGGTGAGTTTCACGCCCACCTCTGCCTGCTGCTTGCCCAGTTCGGCGAGGCGTATGCCTGCGTTGATGGCGCCACCAGCATAAACCACCTGCTGTGCCTGGAAGGCGAAATTATTGCCGAAGTGGGGCGATTTCAAACCTTGGGCGTTGCTGAAGTCGCGGTCGGTCATCAGGGCGTTTCCGATGTAACTGAAGGAGAGGGAAGCATCGAGGTCGGGCAGTTTCTTGCTTTTAGCCGATTCTATACCGATGCTGGCAGCTTCTACGCCCGATTTCGAGGTTCGTAGCGACTTGCTGTTTTCTTCGATTCTTTCGAAGAGTTGGGCGATGGTCATCCTGGTTTGAGCCACAGCCCATAGAGAGCCTCCCCAGATGAGAAGGCCTGCAATCATCATTTTCTTTATCATTCAAAAATCTGTTATTATTATTCTTTATAAATTCTGTTATCTCATGAATTCGGGTGCAAAGGTACGGCGATTTTGGCGAATATCCGTTTTAAATTTTTCGTGCCGCATGGATTTTTTCGGAACAAAAGTTCTTTTTTCTCACATTATTTCCGTATATTTGCACACAAAAAGCGAATAAAAGGTATTTATGATAGAATTATCAGAACTGAACAGTTATCAGGAGGCCAGTCTTTTCTGCTCCGATTTGAGCGAGTGGCAGGAGGGGCCTCAGGTATTGACCTATGGAGCCATTCTCCTTTGCCGCAAGGGTAGGGCCGTGCTGAATGTGAATTATAAGGATTGGGATCTCTATGAGGAAGCCGTCATCACCCTGTTTCCGAATGATGTGGTAGAGGTGAAGAAGGTGGAGCCTTCTGCTTCCTGCGAGGGAGATGCCTGTGCCGCCATGAATGCTTCGACCTTCGAAGTGGAGATGCTGAAATATAATCCTTCTCTGCTGCGCGAAGCCAGTCTGCAGCTGGAACAGACGGTTTATTCAGCCCTGCGCGAGGACCGATGCCGGCAGGATTCGCCCGTAGTTACCCATATCATCGACAGCATGTTTGCCCTCCTCAGACTCTATTTCGAGCAGCACGACTGTACCTGTATCTCGCAGCTGGTACTCTATCAGCTCAAGGCCTTCTTCATAGGGTTCCATGAATATCTGCAACGCAATCCGCAGAACTGCCCCGACGAGGTGAAATCTTACAGGGTGAGGGAACTCTTCAACCGCTTCATGATGCTCATGGAACGCGATTACAAGAAATCGAGAGATGTCAACTATTATGCCGAGCAGATGAACATCACCTCCAAGTATCTTTCGAATATCGTGAGACAGGTAACGGGGCATACACCCAAAATCATTATCGACCAGTATGTGGTGCTCCAGCTGAAGATGCAGCTCAAGCGCTCCGCCCAGAGCATCAAGGAGATGGCATGGGAATATCATTTTGCTGATGCCAGCTTCTTCTGCCGCTATTTCAAGAAACATACCGGAATGACGCCGCAGCAGGTGAGAGAATGAATACAGTAATTATAACATAAAAATTTTCAAAACATGACAACAACACTTATCATATTGGTTATTACGGTAGCCCTGTTCATCTGGGGCAGGGTGAGGGCCGACATCGTGGCGCTTACCGCCCTGGCTGCACTCCTGGTTCTGGGTATCCTGACGCCTGCCGAGGCGCTGGCGGGCTTCTCTTCGCCCATCGTCATCATGATGATAGGACTCTTCGTGGTGGGTGGAGCTATCATGCAGACCGGACTTGCCAAGCTTACGGGCAATAAGCTCATGGCGCTCTCGCGCGGCAACGAAACCATCACCTTCCTGCTCGTGATGCTCGTAACCTCGTTTATCGGCGCCTTCGTGAGCAATACCGGAACGGTAGCCCTCATGATGCCTATCATCATGAGTATAGCTGCGGGCTCGGGCATGCAGTCGTCGCGTTTCCTCATGCCGCTCGCCTTTGCCGGAAGTCTGGGCGGAATGCTTACTCTCATCGGTACGCCGCCCAACCTGGTTATCGATGAAGTATTGACCGAGGGCGGTTATCAGCCGCTTGCTTTCTTCAGCTTCTTCCCTGTGGGCATCATCGTCATCGCCATCGGCATCATCGTGCTCATGCCGCTCAGCAAAATCTTCCTCAGCAAAAAGCAGAGCGGTAAGAAAAAGAAGCAGGGCAAATCGCTTGATGACCTGGTAGACGAATATCAGCTGCTCGATAATCTGCATCGCTACATCGTGCCTAGCCGCCGCCCTTCTGCCGCCCTCGACGAGAATGGCGAGCAGATGGATATCGTGGGCAAAACCCTGAAGGATCTGAGCATCCAGAAGAAATATGGCGTGAGTATCATCGAGATAAGAAACGAGAAGAAATCACGACTGGGACTGGTGAAGGATGTGAGCCAGAACATGGCGAAGAGCAGCAGCACCATTCAGGTTCACGATACCTTATATATAATAGGTGAAGAGGAGAAGATGAAACGCTTTGCCAGCGATTACGGCCTTAGGAAGATGAAGGATGTGAAGATTGATTTCTACGACCTGGGACTGACCGAAATCGTGGTGATGCCTACGTCTAATTTTGCCGGTCTGCGCATAGGCGATGCCAACCTGCGCAAGCGTTTCGGCATCAACGTGCTGGGCGTAAAGCGGGGCGATGAATATATTACCGACAATCTGATAGCCACCAAGCTGCATGTGGGCGATATGCTCCTGGTGCAGGGCGAATGGACCAATCTGGCTCATCTGGCTACCGATACGAGCAACTGGGTGGTTATCGACCAGCCAGAGAAGACTGCCGACAAGGTGCTCTTGGATTATAAGGCGCCTGTGGCGGCTGCCATCATGCTGCTGATGATTGCGATGATGGTGTTCGATTTCATTCCTGTGGCTCCGGTCACGGCGGTCATCATCGCCGGACTGCTGACCGTCTTTGCCGGATGTTTCCGGAATGTAGAGGCGGCTTACAAGACCATCAACTGGGAGAGTATCGTGCTGATAGCCGCCATGATGCCGATGTCTACGGCTCTGGAGAAGACGGGTGCTTCTGCCTTGGTTTCTCAGGGGCTGGTAGAGAGTTTGGGTTCGATGGGACCTACAGCTCTTTTGGCAGGCATCTACTTCACTACTTCTCTGATGACGATGTTTATCAGCAATACTGCCACGGCTGTGCTGATGGCTCCTATCGCCCTGGTGGCGGCCCAGCAGGTAGGTGTGAGTCCTTATTCCTTCCTCTTTGCGGTTACGTTGGGCGCCAGCATGTGCTTTGCCTCTCCGTTCTCCACGCCTCCTAATGCGCTGGTGATGAAGGCGGGTGGCTATACGTTTATGGATTACGTGAAGGTAGGTTTGCCTCTGCAGATTATCATCGGCGTTGTGATGACCTTCGTTCTTCCACTTCTGTTCCCTTACTAAGGATTTTTGATATCAAGATAAAAGCCCCCGATGTTTTTCCCGCATTGGGGGTTCTTTTTTTATCGGGTTAAATCAGGCCTTTTTATTTTCTCAATTAGGGAGATTTTTTTCTCCAACTGGGCTAGTGATTTTGCGCGCTTTCTGAATCACGATGCAAAGATACGAAATTCCGATTTATCAGTTGTGCGATAGCGTGCGATGCCGTGCGATAGCGGAACATTTTTCTCCAATCTCGTTTCTTCGTATTCACGGAAGTTGGGACAGATAGTTTCAGCGATGTTGGACAGTTGTTCCTTATAATAGCCCGAATCGGCAACAAGATAGGTCTTCATACGGTATGATTTCCCCTAATTGAGGGCGGAATACTGAAAAATAGCCCCATTTATCTCCACTTCGAGTATCGGGAAGAGCATCGGAAATAAGGGTTCCTGCATGTCTTTTGATGCCTGAGAGAGCAAAAGTTGCACCTATTCGATGCCTTTTCCCAGCTTTTTCATCGTCGGAGCGGTTGAAATGGGGATATTGTACTTCAAATTCTTAGTCTCTATTTCTACATAATTTATTGATTATGAGCCTTTTAGAGAGAAGTTGGGTTGGGCGGAGCGTTCCAGTTCCAGTTGTTCCAATTAATTTTTTGAGCGTTCCATTCCACCTTATTATATATATAACTATCTATATATTAAGTAGTTATAGAGTCTCTATAAAGGGATATTGTCCTATGAAAACCTATTTGGAACAATTGGAACAACTGGAACAACTGGAACGCTTGCCCGAAAATCATTTCTGTTTTGATCCTGTTACCGGCCCCCCCGAAGTCCCCATTTCCTCTAGAAAGCCTCACTCCGTTTTATCAGTTTTTACCCCTGCCGCTGAATGATTTCCTATCTTTGCTGCGTGTTTGAAAAATAACCTTTTCTTATGCCTTTGCAGAGTACCCGGCAAGCATGGACCTACCTTTTATGCCGCAAAGTTAAGATTATTATTTGGAATGAGCAAAGATTTTGGGGCTTTTTCTTGGTGGTTTATCAAAAAATGAGTAGTTTTGTGCTTGAAAATCTGCTCTTTTTATGATGGAATCATTCGGGAAAGAGAGATTGGAGTGAACGGAAAATTGAAATCATAACGAAAAAAATGAAAAGATGAATAAAATTACGATGCTCGGAACGGGAAGTGCTACGGTTTCCCAGATTTATAATACCTGTTTTCTGCTCAAGACTCCCAGCACCCTGATGCTGGTGGATGCGGGAGGAGGAAACGGAATATTGGCGCAGCTGAAGAAGGTGAATGTTCAGATTTCTGATATTCATCACCTCTTCGTTACCCATGCGCATACCGACCACGTGTTGGGTGTGATCTGGGTAATCCGAATGGTGGCACAATGTAAGGGATATGAGGGATTGCTCCATGTGTATGGAAACGATAAGGTGATGAAGGTGATCAAGACCATCATCGACATGATTCTTGCCAAGAAGCAACTGGCTAAGGTGGCTGAAAGGGTGGTGTTCCATCAGTTGGAAGATGGCGATTGTTTCGAAGTGGGGGATATGAAGCTGGAATGCTTTGATATTCAGTCTACTAAGGAAAAACAGTTCGGATTCCGAGCTGAGCTGCCTTTTTCTGATGAATCGGGTAAGCCTTTGGTCTTGGCGTGCCTGGGCGATGAACCTTATAACGAGCTGAACCGCCGCTACATAGTGGGGGCTGACTGGATGATGTGTGAGGCGTTTTGTCTCTATGCCGACCGCGATACGTTCAAGCCTTATGAGAAATGCCACAGTACGGCGCTTGATGCTGGAAAACTGGCGGAGGAACTGGGCGTGAAGAATCTTATCCTGTATCATACGGAGGAGAAAACACTCGCTAATCGTAAAGAAAATTATACCCGTGAAGCTGCCGAGAACTTCAAGGGTAGAATCTTCGTTCCGGATGATTTGGAGGTGATAGAGCTGTAGTTTTTTATATCCCACAGATTTCACAGATTTACACAGATTTTTGACCTGTACGGTCGGGGATTTCACAGATTTTTTTGTTTGGATATTTGGGGGGAATCTTTCTCCCGATTATGGCAAGAATGAATCTGTGTAAATCTGTGGAATCTGTGGGACTTTTTAATGGTGAGTTTTATCAACTTAATCGGCTGAATCCGGTAGGAAAATCTCGGTTACTTCCCGCTCTCCGAAATCTATCATGGCGTTGAAGAGACTCACTTTTTCCGCCTTTCTGAGGTCTTCTAGTGTGAGGTCGGTTTCCTGGATGATGCCGGCTTCCAGGAGCTGGGCAAGCTTGGTTCCCTGGAGCAGGGGATGCTTGGGGGTGAGCCATCTGTTGCCATCAAAAAGGGCGAGATTGGTGAAGGAGGTATCGGTAATGAGCCCGTTCTTTACAATGATGATTTCATCGCAATCGTCCTTCTGGGCTACCAGGGCGTTGAGCGCACTTCGGTCTGTGCTCTTATAGGTGTAGTCGATATTATTATCCTCTACCACCTTGAGGGAATGAATCTCCTTCATCTTGTAGGGGGCGTACTCGATGGCTTCCACGCCCTGGATGCCATAAACCACTCGTGCCTTGTAAAGGTTCATTTCCTCTTTTGGGGAAATGAGGGATGAGAGTTTTATTTCTTCAGATGCGAGGGTTGGAAAGAACCTGCGGATGGTTCTCTCCATTCTTGCCTGATGATAGGGCAGGGCCAGAGCCTTGCCGTTCTTGATCTTTATTGTTTCTACAAATTGCTGTTTCATAATCTCTTTTATTTTTTCTAAGATGAAAGGTGGATTTAAAACGGAAGGTAGATTTTCTGAATCACTTCCTCGTATTCCCTCCGGCAATCGCTCTTCGAAGTGATGCCGCCGCCTGCCTTGAAATACAATTTTCGGCTTTCCTTCGGCTTCTTTCCTTCGTTTGCCTTGAAATTCTTTTCTCCGTCGGCTTCAAAATCAACCGGCGAAGTTTCTTCTTCGATGAATCTTATCATGACGGCGGAATTGAGTTCGCCCTGGTCGTAGATTCCCATGATGCCCGTGTAGAAGCCGCGGTCGTAGCCTTCTGCCTCGTGGATGATCTGCATGGTTTTATCCTTCGGGGCACCCGTGATGGAACCGGCTGGGAGCTGGGCATCGAGGATTTCGCCCAGATGGTGCGGGTAATCTTCGGGCAGGCGACCGCTGATTTCTGAACTGGTTTGCAGGATGTCGCCCTTGTTGGTGTGCAGCACGTCGACGTAACGGTATTTATCTACCCTTACATCTTCTGCCACCCGGCTCAGGTCGTTTCTTATCAGATCTACGATGGTGGCGTGTTCTGCCGCCTCTTTCCGGTCTTCCATCAGCAGCTTTTCGGCATTGGGGAGGGATGCATCCAGGGTTCCCTTCATGGGATAGGAGTAGATTCTTCCGCCCTTGATTTTGACGAAGGTTTCGGGCGAAAAGCAGACGAAGGGGGTGAGATTCTCTTCTATGTTCTCTTCTTTCAGATGAGCTTTATTCTGTGCTTCTTCTTTCAGATGAGCTTTATCTTCTGCTTGAGTTCTCTTTCTTCTGAGTAGCAGTTTATACTTCCCTTTTGCACGATGGAAAATTTCTTCTAATGAAAGATTGCAGTTCACGGGAACCCGGTTGGTGAGATTCGTAAGATAGCTGTTGCCCGCCATAATGTTGCTCTTCACGATGTTGAAGTTTCGCTCGTAATCCTCGTAAAGTGGGGGCTCTATCTGCCAGGTGGTCTCCGAAGTCTCTTCCTTCAAAGTCTCTTTCCAGGCATGAGAAAAGTTTCCTCTTCCTTCAAAATCGAAGAGGCATTCTTCGGGATTTATATCTGATAGCTGGCGGATGAAAGCCTTGTCTCCCTGATAGTTGATAACAAAGAGAAAAGGCTCATCCTGGCTTGCCAATCGATTGATTTTATCTATGATTTCCTGTTTCATGTCTGCAAAGATACTGCTTTTATTTGGATGGGCAAAAGATTGGTTACAGATTTTTGTTTGATGGGACGTCTTCTCCACACGCCCTGAAAGGGCAGAAGCTCCTAGCCCAGGGCAACACCCTGGGTTTTAGCAAGATTTCAGCAATACGCCCTGTAAGGGCAAAAGCTTTAAAATGCGGCGATGATAAAGCTTTTGCCCTTACAGGGCGACGTTGTTGCTTGCATGTTTACCCAGGGCGATGCCCTGGGAGGGCACTGAAAAAGTCCCCATTTTTAAGGACTAAAACGGAAAAAGGTTACGATTTATAACTTCTCTTTCCATAAATCGTCTTAATAAGACTGTATTTGACAGAAAAAGAAGGATAAAACTACGGTTTATCCGTCATTAACTTTCAATCTGAAAGTGGATTTTACTTTTTCAGTGCCCTCCCTGGGCTAGGAGCTTCTGCCCTTTCAGGGCGTGTGGAGCATATTTAATAGGCTTTTCCTGCCTTTTCAATAGGCTTTTCCTGCCTTTTTTAATACGCTTCTCCCTGCTCTATCTCTTCCTGCGTAATGCGCTTGCGGTCGATGGCGCGCCAGGCAAAGACGATGTAGGCGAGCACGAACGGGATGAGGAGGGAGACTATCGCCATGGTGCGGAGCGTGAACTCGCTGCTGCAACTGTTGGCGAGAGTGAGCGAACTCTGAAGGTCGATGTTGGATGGATAGTAGGCGGTATTGTTCCAGCCGGCTATCAGCAGCAGAACCAGCACGGTGAGCACGGTTCCGATGCCCGTAAACCAGATTCCCTTTCTATACTGCACGCTCCTCGATGACTTGAAAATGCCGAAAAGAACGAGTACTACACCTATTAGTAATATTACAAGCAAGATTGGCATCTCCAGAAGATTGTGAAGATACTTCATGCTCTCAATCGTAATACCGGAAGAGGAAGTGCTGAATCCATCCTTTACCAGCAATCTGATGAGGAATGGCAGGAAGAACAATAGGAAGAGCAGGGCATTCCATGGCAACTGGCGGGTGCAGCGCTCCTGAATCTGCTGGTGCTCGATGTTGTTCTTGATGTAGAGCATGCCCAGAATGCGGGCTAGCATCAGTACGGCAAGTCCCAGCACCACATTCCATGGGTCGAGCAGGGCATCAAGACCATGACTGGCGTTTGCCCAGCGGCTGATGACGGGTTGCAGACTGTTGGTAATATTGCCCTTGTCTATCAGAAAATTGCTGCCGTTGAAGAAGGTGGCTACGGCGCCGCCAAGGAGCAGCGGACCTACGATGCCGTTGATAATGAGGCAAATCTGAAAGGTCTTCGGTCCAAGAAAATTACCTATCTTGTTCTGGAATTCATAGCTCACGGCTTGAATCACAAACGAGAACAGGATGATCATCCACAGCCAGTAGGCTCCGCCGAAACTGGTGCTGTAGAACAGCGGGAACGAGGCGAAGAAGGCTCCGCCGAAGGTGACGAGCGTAGTGAAGGTGAACTCCCATTTTCGTCCCGTAGAGTTGATGATGAGGCGACGTTCTTCTTCCGTTTTTCCCAAACAGAATATCAAGGTGTTGGCTCCCTGTACAAACATGAGAAACACCAGCAGGGCTCCTAATAATGATACGAGGAACCACCAGTATGATTGCAAAAATTCGTATGTCATAATGCTAATGTCATAAAGTTAATTCATAATCTTAAGTTTATCATCTTAAGTTTTTATTCGTATTCCGGTCCTTTCTTAATCTGCTTCACCAGGATGCTGATTTCCACGGCAAGCATGGTGGTGAAGAGTGCCAGGAAGATGAAGAAGGTGGTGGCCACGCTGCCTGCCTCGATGTCGGAGATGGCGGCACTTACTGGCAGCAGGTCTTGGATGGTCCAAGGCTGGCGACCGATTTCTGCTACTATCCAGCCCGATTCTGAGGCGATGTAAGCCAGCGGAATCATGATGATGGCGGAAATGAGGAACCATCGGTATTGGGCGATTTCCTTCTTATAGACCAGGAATAGGCTGAGGGCGAAGAAGAGGATGAGCAGGCAGCCTACTCCCACCATCAGGCGGAAGGCGTAGAAGCAGATCGGGATGCTCGGTACCAGTTCTTTGGCGTCCTTGATGTAACCATATCCGAAGTATTTCATGTTCTCCTTTAAGATAGGGAGCTGGTCTTTCGCCTTCGTTTCGCGATAGGTTTTCAGGGCAACAATCGCCTTCTTGCCCCGGGCTATCTTTTCCTGCACGGATGGTTCCCGGGTGCCATCCTCGTGGGTGTAACCCTTGATAATATCGTTTACGCCTGGCACGTAGCCATCGGCTGTGCGGGTGGCTAAGAACGAGAGCATGTTAGGGATGGCGATGCGCATGGCTGGCTCCTGTTCGTTTTCGTAATCGGGCTGCTGGAAGGGGTGAACGGCTGCTATCGCCGTGAGGCTTTCGCCGTTTCCACCATTATATAATGCTTCCATCGCAGCCAGTTTCATCGGCTGCACTTGTGCCACCCGATAGGCGGAATTGTCGCCGGTCATCGCAGCCAGCAGGGTGGCGATGAGTCCTACTCCGGCACCCATCTTGATGCTCGCCTTCGCCAGCTGGGTTTCTCTCTTTTTCAGTAGATACCAGCAACTTACGGCTACTACGAAGGTGGCGCCGATGATCCAGGAGGAAGTAACGGTATGGGTGAACTTGTTGATGGCGAATGGCGAGAGTGCCACATCCATAAACGAAGTCATCTCGAAGCGCATGGTGTCGGGATTAAATTCCTGCCCTACAGGATATTGCATCCAGGCGTTGGCTACGAGAATCCACCAGGCTGAAATGGTGGCGCCAAGTCCCGTGAGCCAGGTAGAGGCAAGGTGGAAGCCCCGGCTCACCTTATCCCAGCCGAAGAACATCACGGCCACGAAGGTGCTCTCCATGAAGAATGCCAGGATGCCTTCGATGGCTAGGGGAGCGCCGAATACGTCGCCCACGAACCAGGAGTAATTGCTCCAGTTGGTGCCGAATTCAAACTCCAGGATGATGCCTGTGGCAACGCCCATGGCGAAGTTGACGCCAAAGAGTTTTTGCCAGAAACGGGTTACGTGTTTCCAGAACGGCTTGTTGGTGCGGTAGTAGCATGTTTCGGCGATGCCCATGATTACTGCCAGTCCCAGGGTGAGCGGGACGAACAGCCAATGGTAGATGGCCGTGAGTGCGAATTGCGCCCTCGACCAGTCGATGGTGGCTGATGTAATGTCTAACAATAGATTTGTCATCATAGTTGAATGGTTTTAAAATTGTTATTATATAATGTTTTTGTATTTTTTCCGATAATATAGGATTGAAATTCAGAGCCTTATCTGTTGAGGATTTCCTTGGATACGAAGCCAGCCTTGTCTCCATTCTTGGCATTCGTATTGATAAAATCTGGGAAGAAAAAGAGCTTGAGCACCAGGAAGATGATGGCAAGCTTGATGAGGATGACAGCCCAGAGCGTCTTGCCCAGGGTCATCGTCCTGAAACCATCGTAATAGAGATGGAAAATCCGGGACAGCAGTCCTTGTTTCATCGGTTTTACATCCGTTTTCATCAGGTTTTTATCCTTTTTCTTCTGCATAAGCACTCCTTCTTAAAAAAATCTGCTGCAAATCTACAATAAAATTATGTAACTACCAAATATTTTCTTGAAAAAGTTACAAAAAGATTATTTTTAGGTATCCCATAAGGGAGTTATTTTAAAGTTTTTCTTTTTTTTTTATGGAATAAGGCTTGCCGTTTCATCAGAATTCATTATCTTTGTCCCCTAAAACATAGAAACATTTTAATCAGAAATAATCAGAAGAAATAATGAATATAGAATCTGTTAGAGAGTATTGCCTCTCGCTTCCCCTCGTAACCGAGGCTTTTCCTTTTGATGAGCGGACCTTGGTATTTCGCATTTTGGGCAAGATCTTTGCCTGTGTTGATCTGGAGCGCCCCGAGTGGGTTACGATGAAATGTAATGCTGATTACGCCCTCGAACTCCGGGAAGTGCATCCCGAAATAGAAGGCGCATGGCATTGGAATAAGAAATACTGGAATCAGGTAAACCTTTATGGCACGCTGGAAGATGATTTCATCCAGACCCTGATTCGCCACAGTTATTCCGAAGTGGTGAAGAAGCTCAAGAAACAGGAAAAGCTTGAGCATCCTGAAATCATGGAGGTTGTGGAGTAGTTTCTACCACTCCACCTTATCGTTGAGAATCACGCCGTCGGTTGCATCTTCGGCTGTAAAGGTTTCGCCCTTATACTGCACGCAGAGCATCACGAGTGGTTCTGTACCGTTGTTGCGAACAGAGCGCTTCCCGGCTGGTGCTACTCTCACCACGCTTCCCTCCTGAATAGGGAATACCTTGCCATCCACCTGGAACTCGCCCTTGCCGCTGAGGAAGAAATACAGTTCCTCGTGGTTCTTGTGGGTGTGGAGGAATCCTGTCTCTGTGCCAGGAGCAAAGCTTTGGAATGAGAACTCACCACCAGTAGCGTTCACGCTCTGACCTCCGAATACCTTTCCTGGAATCTTAATCTCAGGACCCATCTCTAAGGTGTAATCCTTGATTTCACTCATCTTGCCAAAATCTGTGGCTGTGAAGTTTTCAGCCTTTGCAATAATCTTTGTTTCTTTCATCTTGTCTGTTATTTTTAAATGTTTATATTTCTCTTTTTCTTTTTTCTTTCACTTTATGTTATTTCTTTTTGTGAATTTGTGAATACTTCTGTTTTCTGCTTTCATTTCTGAATTGCGCTACAAAGATACAGCGAAAAACCGGTTCCTGCAAGAGGGCACTTGGGGGTAAGATGGTTACTGGGAGGTAACTATTGCGTGGGAATGGGAGTAAGAAAAATGAAGCGTTAACTTAGATTAACTTGGTATGTTTGGTATCTTTTCGGATATTAGTTACCTTTGTAGCCTATTGCAGAATATTGTAGAGTTTTGCAGAGTTTTGCAGAATATTATAGATTATTGTAGAATATAAAGAAGATAGATTATGGGAAGAATGATAAAAGAAATGGTAGTGCAGGACTGTCCCATCCGTAACGTTCTGGCGCGCGTTTGCGACAAGTGGTCGCTACTGGTAATCTACACCCTGAAATATCATCAGGATGGCCCCCTCCGGTTTAATGCCCTGCGTAAGCTGATTCCGGATATTTCGCAGAAAATGCTTACCAGTACGTTAAAATCGTTGGAGGCTGATGGCTACGTTACCCGCAAGGCTTATGCCGAAGTGCCGCCAAGAGTGGAGTATTCTCTCACACCCCGTGCTGAAACCCTTATTCCTATTATGGATCATCTGATAGAATGGGCGCTGGATAACATGGCTGTGATTCTGAAGGATAGGGATAAGGCAGCAGGCTGATTTCCAAGATGAGTTTTCCTGAAGAATATTCCAAGATGAGATTTCCGGAAAATCATTCATTTTTTCTGTAGTTGGGGTAATGCGTGTTTTCGGGAATCTTCGTATCTTTGCACCCAGAAATCATAATTAAAACTATAAGAAAATGTATATTGAGAAAATAAAGTCGCCAGCCGACTTGAAGAAGCTGGATTTGAAGGAGTTGCAGGTGGTGGCTGATGAAACCAGACAGGCTGTGCTGAACCGTGTAAGCAAGCATGGCGGTCATGTGGGACCGAACCTGGGATTCGTGGAGGCTACCGTGGCGCTTCACTACGTTTTTGATGCGCCAAAGGATAAGCTCGTGTTTGACGTAAGCCACCAATGCTATCCGCATAAGGTGCTCACCGGACGAGCTACGGGATTCCTCGGCGATGTGGACGACATGAATGCCATTTCGGGCTATTCTTCTCCTGCCGAATGTCCGGAGTATGACAATTTCGAGGTGGGGCATACTTCCACTTCCGTGAGTCTTGCCACCGGTTTGCAGAAGGCGCGCGACATCAAGGGAACCGATGAGAACATCATCGCCATTATCGGCGACGGCTCCCTTTCTGGCGGCGAGGCTTTCGAGGGACTGGATGAGGCTTCGGAACTCGGTACGGGCATCATCATCGTGGTGAACGACAACGAAATGTCTATCGCCGAAAATCATGGCGGAATCTACAAGAACTTGCGTGCCCTGCGCCAGAGCAACGGCACCTGCGAGCACAACTGGTTCAAGGCGTGGGGCTTTGAATACAAGTACTTGGAAGAGGGTAACGACATCGAAAAACTCATCCAGGTTTTCGAGAGCGTGAAGGATACGGATAAGCCTACCGTGGTTCACATTCATACAGAGAAAGGTCATGGATTTGCGCCAGCCGTAGCCAATAAGGAGGCTTGGCATTGGGGAATGCCTTTCAATCTGGAAGACGGTTCGCGACCAAGAAGGAATGCCGATGGAACTCTCCCGGAGGTTGCTCCAACAGAGGATTACGGCACTTTATTCTCTGACTGGATGCTCAGCGAGATGAAGCAGGATAAGACCCTCATCGCCGTAACCGCCGGTACTCCTACCGCCGGTGGCTTTACTGCCGATAAGCGCCAACTGGCTGGCAAGCAGCACATCGATATGGGAATCGCCGAAGAGCAGGCAGTAGCCATGATTTCGGGAATGGCGAAGGGTGGACTGCATCCTGTCTGGACCGTTTACAGTACCTTCATCCAACGTACCTACGACCAGATTGCGCAAGACCTCTGCATCAATTCCAATCCAGCCGTAATCAACGTGGTAGGAGGCGGAGTGAACTCGATGAACGACATCACCCACATCTGCCTTTTCGATATTCCGATGCTCTGCAGCATTCCGGGGCTCATCTATCTGGCTCCAACCACCTGCGAGGAGTATTTCGCCATGCTCCGCTGGAGCATTCTGCAGGATAAGAAACCTATCGCCATCCGCGTGCCAAGCAATGGCGTGGTTCATACGTCAGAAGCCGTTGATGCTGAGTATGGCTATGAGGCAAAGTACAAGGTGATGCACCTGGGCGAGAAGGTGGCAGTCATCGCCGCCGGTTCGTTCTATCAGAAGGGCGAGAATGTAGTCCGCCTGTTGGCTGATAAGGGTATCGATGCTACGCTCATCAACCCCCGTTATCTGAATGAGGTGGATGCCGAAGTACTGGATAGCCTGAAGGCAAACCATCAGTTGGTGGTAACCCTGGAGGATGGTTCGAAGGATGGCGGATTCGGAGAGCGCATCGCCTCTTACTATGGCACTTCAGAAATGAAGGTGATGGTGGGCGGCATCAGAAAGGGACTCTATGACAGATACGATGTTAAGAAGTTGCTTTCGGATAATCGCCTGCTCGATGAGCAGATTGTGGAAGACGTTTTGTCAGTAATTAATGATTAGTAATTAATGATTAGTAATTAATTATTAATGATTAGTTATTAGTTAGACGGCATAGTTAGTTTTTATTTAACGAGAAATCCAAGCCGGAGAATCATCTCTAGCTTGGATTTCTTCTGTTTTATCATCGAATGTTTGTCTTAATCTCAGTCATTATCTCAATCATCATCATCATCGTCATCATCATCATCCCAATCTCTATCGTGCTTCCACTTCTTCTTGTCGTGCTTCCACTTCTTATCGTGCTTGTGATGCTTGCACGGCTTTCCTGGTCCATAAGTTACATGGGTTCCGCCTGGCCATCCTGGTCTTCCGTAGCTGCACTCAGGGCGAGGGCGGCGCTTGTCGTGTCCCCAGTTGTGCTTTGGATACTTGGTATAAATATGGTGAACATACACATGATTCTGCCAGCCGATAGGGCGATAGAAATAGTATGAGTTCTTGAATCTCTTCCATTGTCTGGCGGTCATCATGCGCTTGAGCTGCTTGTTGCGGTAATGCCAGCCGTAGGCATCAATGTCGCGATAGCTGCGGATGCCATTGAGATAATTGAGATTGATGTTCAGGATGCTGTTGCGCTGAACGCTGCTCAATCCCAGTTCCATCACCATCTTATCTGTGATAAAACGGGCTTCTGCCTGAATATTTGTCAGTCTCTGAGCATTCATAGATGTAATCATCATCCATACTGCTACCAATGTCATAATCATTCTTTTCATAACTATCTTCTCTTTAAAGGGTTATTACTGCATTTATTTTAATTGAAGAGGCTACTTGGTGCCGCTATCAACTTTTTGATGGTGCAAAGATAGAGAGAATAGCTGAAAAAAGCAAGGGGAAAACCATAATCTGATGTATGATTTTCCCTAAAAGCATCGGGGGAAACTCCCGTAATAAGATTGTAGTATCTTTTATCTGCTAATTAAAATCCTTGTAACCTCATTGACACATAATATCCTTACCTTTGCACCCGAAATTTAACAGGTATTACCCCGAAAGGGGAAATCTTTAATAAAAGTATTATAGTCAGATAAAGAAAAAATGGAAAAGAAAGTATCGGGTAAGCATAGCAGCATAAATGGCTTTGCTATGATGAAAGGTAGAGTAGCAACTGTAGTTTTGGCTTCGGCTTTATTATTGGGTGGAGGCTTGACTGCACAGGCGCAAAACGCAGCATTAACCACCTGCTCTCAGAGTGCAGCAACCGCAATTCCGCAGAATCCAAACTGGAAGGCGAATGCTGCCGAATGGCAGAAACTGAAGGGCGAAATCACCCTCTACATGACCAATGATATGGGTCGCAACGGCTACTACGACCAGAAACCTATCGCCGAACTGATGGGCGAGATGGCGGGCACAGTAGATCCTAAATGCGTACTTGCCGTAGGCGACATCCACCATTTCAATGGCGTGACTTCCACTCAGGATCCTCTGTGGCTTACCAATTACGAATATGTTTATTCTCATCCCGACCTGATGCTCGACTGGTTCCCGGTTTGTGGAAACCATGAGTATCGTGGTAATACTCAGGCTTTTATGGACTATGGTAAGGTGAGCCGCCGCTGGATGATGTCAGCCAAATATTACACCAAGGTGTTTGACCACAAGGGAACTACCATCCGTGTCATCTTCCTCGACACCACACCTCTTATCGATTCTTACCGCAAGAATTCAGAAATCTATCCTGATGCCTGCAAGCAGGATGCTGAGGCTCAGCTTTCATGGCTCGACGAAACCCTGAAGAATGCCAAGGAAGACTGGGTCATCGTGGTAGGCCATCATCCTATCTACGCCTACACCACGAAGAAGGAGAATGAGCGCCTCGACATGCAGAAGCGCCTTCTGCCTATCCTCCATAAATATAATAATGTGGCGATTTATGCCTGCGGTCACATCCACAACTTCCAGCACATCCAGAAGAAGGGCGACAACATCGACTACGTAGTCAATTCCTCTTCATCTCTGGCTCGTCCTGTGAAGCCTATCGATGGCACCGTGTTCTGCAGTCCAGCCGATGGTTTCTCTGTATTTACAGTAGATAAGAAGCAGCTGAGAATGTCGATGATCGACAAGGATGGAAAAATCATCCACACGGTTTTAAAGGTAAAAAAGTAAAAAGGTAAAAGAAGCTTTTTTGCGAAAAGAAACGAATGAAGATTTCAATAGCGATATAGATGAAAAGATTTTTATTGAGTGCGGCGCTTCTTGCCGCAGCGACTACCGCCATCCAGGCACATACGCTGGATGGTATAGTCAAGGATAACAAAACGGGTGAGCCCCTCATCGGAACTGTAATCCGGGTAAAGGAGCTGCCCAACGTGAGTACCACCACCGGACTTGATGGTACTTTCACCCTGCATGAATTGCCTGATAAAGGCAAGGTGACCATCATCGTTTCCTACATGTCTTACAAGACCAGGGAGATGGTAGTGGATGTGGCAAAGAAAGACAAGGTGGATATTCCGATGGATGAAGACCTGAAGCAGTTGGGCGAAGTGGTGGTTACCGGCCATCGTGAATACCGTAGCGACCGCAGCGCCATAGAAACCGTGAAGAATGCCGGCAACGTGCTCAACGTGATGAGCCAGCAGAGCATCCAACTTTCGCCTGACGTCAACGTGGCGAGCGTTCTGCAGCGTGTATCGGGTGTAACCATGGAACGTGATGCATCGGGCGAGGCTTCCTACGCCATCCTCCGAGGCATGGACAAGCGCTACAACTACACCCTGGTGAACGGCGTGAAGATTCCTAGTCCGGATGATAAAAACCGTTACATCCCTTTGAATATCTTCCCTTCAGATCTGATGGACCGCCTTGTGGTTTCCAAGTCTCTGACGGCTGATATGGAAGGCGATGCTGCCGGCGGCGTGGTGGACATGGTGATGAAGGATGCCCCATCCCGCTTCCAGATTCAGGCAAATGCAGCCATCGGAGCAAGTGATTATTTCTGGAAGGATGGCAGAGATTATCTTACCAGCAACCGCTCTGATTATACAAAGAAATCTCCTTACGAGGCTTTCGGAAAAGACTATAAGGCACAGATGAGCGATTTCAAGAACGGTCCTGTTCAGTTGAAGAGTCATTCCATGCCATCTCCTAATTTTATAGGAGGCTTGAGCATCGGCAACCGCTTCTGGAACGACCGCCTGGGCGTGATGCTTGCCGGAAGCGTGCAGAATGTTTTCCGTGGCACCGAGCGCACCTACAATTCCGTAAAGATGGCTTCAGGCGAGCAGGCCATGTACATTTCCAATCTGCAGCATCGCTACTACAGCATCCACGACCTTACCACGGGTGCTCATGCCAAGATAGATTTAACCCTGCCTGGCCATAAACTGGAATGGTACAACATGTATGTGCACACCAATTCCAAGGGCATCAGATACAACAATAGCGTCAATACCGAATACATCGGAGCCGACAGCTACACCCAGGACGATGAGGTGCGCTCTCTCTCAACCACCCAGAGTATCTTCGCCACCAACCTGAAGGGTACGCATCATCTTACCAAGGATTTTACTGTAGATTGGTCGGGCGTGTTCTCGCAGGCTAAGGAGGAAGATCCGGATAGAACTTACGTTACCCTGACGAATACCGTGAGCAGAAAAGCCGAGAATGGCGGCGATGCCGTTTCGGGTTCCATCTGGGAAGGCGACAAGAACATCACCAAAACCCTGCCTAAGAGTGCCGAACGCCGATTCCAGCACAACAAGGATACCGACTGGGCGGGTTACATCAACCTCTCTTACGATATCCATTTCGCCAACTCTGTGGAGGCTCTCTGGAAGGCGGGTGCGCAGTATCGAAGAAAGGAACGCAGCAACAGATTTTATTCTTACATCTTCAATCCTGCCGACATCTCGCAGCGATTGGATGGCAACGGAATAGACCAGTTTGCTCACATCGATTGGGTTTGCAAGACTCCTTATTCGCAGGCTTCTCAGCTCAACTACGATTCCAAGGAGCACATCGGCGGAGCTTACGCCATGGTAACCCTGAAGAGCGAGATGGGCGAACTGAATGCCGGTTTCCGTGCCGAGCACACCAACCAGATTTACACCATGCTCCAGCACTTCCGCAACATGGGACAGGTGGGCGAGCAGAGCTACTGGGATTATCTGCCATCGGCATCCATCAAGTGGACGCCAACCAAGAAGATGAACGTGCGTCTCTCTTACTATCGCTCCATCAACCGTCCGGGCTTCTACGAGATAGTGCCTTATCAGATTCAGGGCGAGGAGTATCAGGAAAAAGGTAATCCAAACCTGAAGCGTGCCCGCATCGACAACATCGACCTGCGCTGGGAGTGGTTCCCAAGCAAGACCGAACAGATTCTTGCCGGCGTATTCTATAAGTATCTGAAAGACCCTATAGAGCAGGTGTTCGTAACATCGGATGGCAAGATTGGCGCCGGAACCGATGCCTACTACATGCCTGATAACCTGGGTAATGCCAAGAACATGGGCTTCGAAATCGACGTAATCAAGTACATCCGCCACTTCGGAGTAAAGGCGAATTATACTTACACCCATTCTGAAATCACCACCTCGAAGCGTGAGTACCAGGAGGGTAGTGCCGAGTATAAGACGGGTGTAACCCAGACCCGTCCGCTGGTTAACCAGGCTCCTCATACCGCCAACATCTCCTTATTATATAAGGATACGGAGCATGGCTGGAATGCGCAGCTGGCCTCTTCCTTCACGGGCACCAAGCTCGCCCTGGTTTCTCCCTTCAAGGATGCCGACCAGTGGGACAAGGCGATGTTCGGTCTCGACCTGAGTGCCGAGAAGCAATTCAAGAACGGCATCTCCATCTTCTTCAAGGCAAACAATCTGCTCGATGCCAAGCGTGAAAGATACTTGAAGACCGTGAACAAGAGCAACCTGGAGTATGAGGGTCAGAAGAGCGATAAGACCATCGTGGGCACTTATCAGTATGGCAGAACCTTCCTGCTGGGAGTAAGATACAAACTTTAAAAGGTAAAAAAGAAAAAAGGTAAAAAATGAAAAAGATAAATACTTTTGCAGCTTTGCTCATGATGGCAGCAGCTGCAATGTTCTCCACATCTTGCGAGAACGATAATATCAATCCATACGATTACGTGAATAATGGCGGTAATGGAAGTGATGGCAATGAGAACCAGGGTTCTAAGGATGTCATCACAACGAAGGTGGCAGAATATCCTAAAGGCTCTCTGGTTTGGAGCAAGGATACTACCCTCAGCGAGAGCGTGGAGATTCCTGTAGGAACATCGCTCTACATCGAGCCGGGCGTAACTGTTACCTGCAAATCAGAGGTTCAGGTACCGGTAGAAATCGTGGTATTGGGCAATCTCTATTGTCTGGGAACCGCCGAGAAGCCAGTTACCATCACTTCTGATACCAAGAAACCAGCCGATTGGGGCGGCATCATCTGCGGCTACAATTCAGAAGAGGTGGTGCTCAACCACGTAGATGTGGCCTATGCCGGTGCTACTCCTACCGAGAGTTCAGCTTCTTTCCAGAACAAGCTTTTCAAGACCACCATCGATGGCGGTGTGCCAGCCTTCCACTTCTGTAATGTAAACGGCAAGTTTGTGATGGCAAACAGTTCCTTCCATGACAACTACAACGACCAGACTTACTTTACAGGTGGTAACGGCGTGATTATCAACAATATCTTTGCCGATAGCGGAAATGCAGCCGATGGTGGCGAGGCCATCAACGTAAAGGCAGGTTGCAAGCTCGATGTAGCCAACAACATCATCTACAACGCCTGCACCAACGCCTTCAAGCTTTCTAATGCCGGCAATAGCGAGGTAATCCCTCTCTCTGAGATGACCGTCTATAACAACACCATCGTCAACTGCGGCTGGCGCCGTTCCAAAAACAAAAAGGGTGGTTCTGTCTGGGTAGAGAAGGCAGCGAAGCCAGTCTTCGTGAACAACCTCATCTACGATTCCCGTTTCGGACTGAAGCAGCCAAAGAAGGATGGTGCTGATATGGAGCACAGTCGTCTTACACCAAACTACTACTTTGCATCTACAGAGACAGGCGTAGCGCAGATGGCGAAGGATGCAGAGCTCGGCATCTGGTTTGATACCGATATCAAGAGCAGCGTGGCTGGTCAGCTCAACCCTCTCTTCAAGAGTTTCAAGCAGAGCGAGAAGATGAACATCAATTGCGAAATTGATGATGTAGCCCAGGGTGCTCCATTGGCATTCGACAAGAGTTGGAATTTCGATTATCAGGCAGGCAGTCCTGCCCTCTCAGGAGGTGTAACCGATTTTGCCCGCCTCTTCCCACAAGGTCTGCCATTCTTCGGCATGAAGCAGGTGAATTTCCTGGATAAGAATAACGACCAGAACTATTACTTCGCCGCCCCATTGCCAAGCGCAAGATTCGGAGCGAGATTGTAAAAGGCGATTATAATATCATAGCGCGATTAAATAAAAGAGGATGCGTGCAGGCGGCAGAGATGTAGCTTGCACGCTTTTCTTGGGGGGTGTAATTTAAACTGTGTCAAGGCTTGTTCTTAACTTTCATTCCCACTCCCTGC
>ENA-OPVY01000241-OPVY01000241.1-human-gut-metagenome-genome-assembly--contig:-NODE-241-length-49658-cov-74.585811_pt1 | contig 49658 bp, 76 predicted proteins | sample MGYA00241503_ERZ501998 | MGnify/ENA primary metagenome ERZ501998 (study PRJEB25962, sample SAMEA2042107) | human gut metagenome | biome: human gut; feature: human-associated habitat; material: faeces... | reverse complement strand
TTGTCGCTTTGCAAGCAAAATCCCACTAAACCCTATAGGTTGCGGATTTGAGGATAAACTGAAAAGGTACGTGAATATTGTATAAAACATAAAAATTGTTTGGCTGTTTCATATAAAAGGCGTATATTTGCAGAAAAAAGAGACAAGATGACGCAACAGAATATTAAATTGCCTTTAGGCATACAGGATTTTGAAGAGATGCGTAGAGATCATTATATCTATGCTGATAAGACCGATATGGTTTGGAAACTGGCTAATGGTACTAAATACAATTACCTGAGCCGTCCACGCCGTTTCGGTAAGTCTCTTTTGTGTTCTACACTTAAGTGTTATTTTGAGGGTAGAAAGGAACTCTTTGAAGGTCTCAAAATGATGGAACTTGAAACGGAGTGGGTAAAACGTCCTGTTATCTATTTCAGTATGAGTTTGGGTGGTTCTTCTGCTCAAACGCTTACAGAATATTTGAACAATGTGTTGTCTTCATACGAGAAGATATATGGCAGAAATCCGGATGAGCAGTCTTTAGGTAATCGCTTAAATGGTATTATTCAAAGAGCATACGAACAGGCGGGAGTACAGATAGCCATTATCGTTGATGAGTATGATGTTCCTTTGCAGCATACTTATGAAACCAATCATCATGATGCATGCCGTGAAATATACCGCAATTTCTTTACTGGATTGAAGGACTATGGTTACTGTATCAAGTGCGTCTTTATTACTGGCATTACTAAGTTTACTCAGATAAGTTTGTTTAGTATGCTTAATACATTAACTAATGTCAGCTTTAGGAATGAGTACGCAACAATATGCGGTTTGACTAAAGATGAAATTCAGTTCTATTTTTCAGAACAGCTATCTGAATTGGCAGATAACTATGCAATCACGAAGAGTACCCTTATGGATACAATGAGTTCTATCTATGATGGCTATCATTTCTCTCGTGGTCTCATTGGTGTTTACAATCCTTTTAGTGTATGTAATGCCTTGGCTAATCTGCGCCTAAATTCTTATTGGATAGCCTCTGGTTCCAACGAAATGTTGCTCAAGGTCTTGCGTAAATTCATCAACGAGATTCCTGAGCTGGACAATTGTTTGATTGATTCTGACTATTTGGAAATGAGTGATGTCAATATGAATGATCCAAAACTCTTCCTTTATCAGTCCGGTTATCTTACAATCAAAAAGGTAGTAGGTAGCAGTTATATATTAGGTTATCCTAACCGAGAAGTCCGAAATGCGATGTTTGGTATGATTCTTCCGATAATGTTGCATAAGGAGTCTTCACAAGTAAGCAATGCTATTCAAGAATTAAAGATATCGATGCTAGCTGCTAACATTGATAGGAGTATGCTTTGTCTTAAGCAGTTGGTTGCTGGCACTCCTTACAGTACCCAAAAGAAGGAAAACTTTGTTTTTGAGGAGCATTTCCGTTTTATTCTGAAAAATATTTTCTATCTCTGTGGCTTTAAGGTCTCAGAGGAACAGCAGATGTCTGCAGGTAGAATAGATTTGGTGGTTGAAACTTCAGAAAATATCTACATTTTAGAACTTAAGATGTCTGATAATGGTGGTGTAGTTTCTGCCTCATATCAAATCTCTTCTCGTCATTATGCTGATGCCTATGCTGCATCTTCTAAGCCTGTTATCTCTTTAGCCCTCGAGTTTGACAGGCAAAGTAGAGGGCTGATAGATTGGAAGAAACTGTGAAGAATATAGTGAAGCAAGCATGTTCTTTTCTATAAACCTTTTGGGGGATTGTCTTGAGATATGTAGTAAAAAAAATAATTTTAAAGCAATAATATGTTGAAAAGTTAGTTATATATAATATAAATAAATTAAATTTTAATTAATGCATAAAATAATGATTTCAATAATAACTGCAACATATAATAGCGCTGAAACAATAAATGATACGATAAAATCTGTATTGTGTCAAACAAATAAAGATTTTGAATATATCATTGTTGATGGTGGGTCAACAGATGAAACTATTGATATTGTGAAAAGTTGTGAATCAGAATTCTCTGGTAGACTGAAATGGGTATCTGAAAAAGATAAAGGTATTTATGATGCCATGAATAAAGGCATAAAAATGGCTTCTGGAGATATAATTGGAATTTTGAATTCCGATGATTTCTATACAGATGAAGATGTTTTGCAGACTGTTGCTGATAACTTTCTTAATCATTCCGTAGATGCTATTTATGGTGATATTCATTTTGTTCATGAAGGTAATCTAGGCAAATGTGTGAGATATTATTCCTCCAAAATGTTTTCTCCTTTTTGGCTTCGTTTTGGTTTCATGCCCGCTCATCCATCTTTTTATTGCAAGAAAGATGTATACGACAAGGCTGGTCTTTATCGTTTAGATTACAAGATTGGTTCAGATTATGAGATGATGGTTCGTCTCTTCAAAAAGCATAAGATAGTGGCTAAATACATAGCTAAGGATTTTGTTACCATGCGTACAGGTGGTGCAAGTAACAGTAATGTAAGAAGTCGCCTTACGCTTATCAAGGAGGATGTAAAGGCTTGTCGTGACAATGGCCTTTATACCAATTCCTTGCTTATCTGTTTTAAATATTTGTATAAGATCTTCGAGTTTAGAGCTTAGGTGGTATCATTTGAGCGCTATGATCATTTATTTATTAAAATAAAAGCTTTATACAATAAAACAAAGCCCTTATTTATAAAAACAAAAGCCTTATTCGATTGAATAAGGCTTTTGTTTTATCTTTTATCCGTGGGTTACATACTTTTACGGTTTGGTATAGACTATTTTAAAGGAACTCAAATATCTTATAAAGATACTTTACGGAAATCATCAGCTGGTTGGTATACATGCCATAGGCACGGCATGCCTTCACGTCTTCCTTGGTGATAAGCAGACGGTTGCGCACATTCTTGGTACTCATTCCGCCGGTACGCATCGTCACGAAATCCTTCTTTATATACTCTGCCTGTATCTTATGCTTGTAGAACAGACGCACCATTATGTCATAGTCGGCGGCAATCTTATAGTCGAGAGAGTAGTCGCCGTGCTCCTGATAAATTTTCCGCTTTACATAGAACGACGGATGGGCTGGCATGAAACCGAATCTCAGCCAGAACGGGCGGAACATCTTCGAAGAGTAGTAGCGCACTATCTTGTCGGGGTTGTTGTCGCTTATAAAATGAATGTCGCCATATACGGCATCGATGGTTTCATTGGAGCTGAAGGTATGCGCCACGTTCTGCAACACATCATCGGAAGTGAAATAGTCGTCGGAATTGAGTATTCCCACCACATCTCCCGTGCAGCGGCTGATTCCCTTGTTCATGGCGTCGTAGATGCCGCGGTCTTTCTCCGAGATATAGTGCATCCTGCCACCGAACACGGCTTCGTATTCCTTTATTATGTCAATGGTTCCGTCGGTGGAACCTCCATCTATGACCCAATAGTCTATGTCGGTATACGTCTGCGAGAGTACAGACTTGAAGGTCGACTTCAGAGTTGCAGCACTATTATATGTGGCTGTTATCAAGGATATCTTCATAAGTTATTGTTTTTCGGTGAGTGATTAGTGGTTCTCCATCCATTTCAGCGTTTTGCGTATGCCCGCCAGTCTGTCGAAAGGTGGGTTGGGAGCCACTTCATAGGTATTGCCAAGCGGGATGACATTGTCGGTAGTCATATTCTTCAGGCGGAAGGATGTCATAGGGAACTTTATCCCCACTGCCTTCAGGGCATCGCCGAAGTATGCCGCCATCCTGATGAGTGCCCACGGCATGACGGGTATTCTGAACCCCAGTTCGTTGCCGATCTGGTTTGCCCACTCCGTTATGTTTATCGCCGGACGGTCGCCGATAAAGAACACTTTGTTGTTCCTGTCGTTGGTGTCAGCCATGAGGATGTGCTCTATCTGATAGATAGAGTTGCCGATGTATCCGTATGTCTTGGTGCAGCCCTTATGTCCGATATGGAAATAGGCACGCTTCTTGACCATGTTGAAGAAGTTTCTGTATGGCTCATGAAACCACGGGCCCCATATAGATGTAGGGCGCAGCAACGCCCAGTCGCATTGCAGGTCGGCGTTCCACGTCAGCTTCTCCGTCTCCACCTTGCTCTTTCCATACAGCGTAGTAGCTGAATAGTCGAACTGGTCTTTGGGAATATAGCCCACATGGCAGACGAGCATGGATGATGTGACAAGTATCTTCTTCAGGTTTTTCAGTTCCTTTACTGCCTTCAGCAGGTTGTCCACGCCTATGGTGTTTGCCGAATAGTCGTCGAGAGTCTCGCCCATAAGGTCGGTGCGTGCAGCCAGATGCAGTATATAGTCAGGGTTGAAATCCTGTATTGTCTTGCTGAGGGAATGGTAGTCCAGCAGGTCCACATTCCTCCAGTATTTCATGTGTTCCTCTATCTGTGGTTTTTGATGGTCTATGTTTATCACTTCAAAATGCTTGGAGAAGTGCTCCACGGCATTCGTTCCGATAAATCCAGAACCGCCGGTTATAATCAGTTTCATTGTCCGCTCCATTTAATTAATATTTTCCTTTTTCTTGTTTATCCCTTCCACCTTATTATATATATAGGGCGGCAGGATTTTATAATAGATGCAAAAGTAACGTAATTACGGCATACGACAAAAGATATCATGTTCTTTTTATCGAATTACCTTTATCATCATGTACATCATCTCCCGATTTCTCTACCGGATAAGTTTTATCATTTCCTCAAGCCGTCTTCTTCCTGCCTGGAAGGAGAAATGCGAGTTGAAGCTCTCCACCACTCTCGCATGGGAGCCATGTATGGCGGTTATCTTCTGCAACGCTACCGCAAACTCGCCTGGAGTGGAATAGGAGAAGAGGTAACCGTCGGCTTGTATTGCCTCATAGCCACGGGTGGACATTCTGTGTGCCAGTATAGGCAGTCCCACACGAAGGGCATCCATACAGCGCAGCTTCAAGCCGCCTCCCGTATGCAACGGGCAGATATAGTAGTTGCCCTTTATGACTTCTGCCGTAAGGTCTTCGGGATTTGGTATCACCTTTATATTATTGTATCTGGCTGAAGAGTCAAGGATTCGGTGCGAAGGGTTTCTTCCCGTTATCACAAGTGCGGCATCCGGACAGGTCGCATTAAGCACCGGCATGTATTCTTCAAGGAAATGCAGAGTGGCAGTCTCCGTCTGCGCGGCACTCATAGAACCGGAGATGACGAACTTCAGCCCTTCTTCCACGCTTATCTTATTCTCCGTAGCTTCATCATACTCAAAGACTCCGATGGTATGGAAAGAGGACTCCTTTTCGGGATAGCGGGCGATGAACGTTGCCTTGTCGTCGTCTGTCAACGTAAGATTCAGCGTGCTGTTCAGTATGGCATTGCGCTCTGCCTTCAGGGCAAAGTGGTTGTTCGGTATACGGAACAGCCAGCTCGGCTGGTTGTCCTTGATATACTGCGCCTCCACATTATGGTGCATGGTTATTATCTTCGCTCCATTCCGCATGGCAGCCTCCAGTACTCCCGATGATGCGGTGAAGGAATGGTCGATGAATATTATATCGAAGGCATGCGATTTAAGATAGTCCTTTACGAAGGGTCCGAAGCGATGAAGTCTTCCTCTGTACATATCCAGGCATTTCTGCCATTTAGGACGCTTGTCGTATACGGGCAGGAGCTTCATTCCGTCATACTCCTTAAGGAAGTAGAGGTTGCTCTTCCTGTCATTATGTTCCGGATATATCAATGTCGTGTCAGGACAGATACTTGCAACCGCCCTCACAAACGCCTTTGAACAGTTGGGACCTCCCAGCATCTCGTCAAGATAATGACGGGTGATAAACAGAGTCTTCATCATACGCAGTAATTTAAAGTAAAACAAAGTGTCTGTTTCCTACTTGCCATCTGCAGGTAGGATTCGCGCAGTTCCTCAGCAATGGTCTTCCACGACAGGTAGCCGTCGCTTGTATAATCCTTTGCTATCTCTTTACGATAGTCGGCGAGCTGCTCCTCGTCGGAAAGCAAACTGCATATTCCCTGGTAAAGGGCATCCGTGTCTTTTTCTTTCACCAGCATTCCATACTTGCCGTTGCCGAGCATCTCTGGTAGTCCACCTACCCTCGTGGCTATTACCGGTGTGCCGAATGTGAATGAAGACATTATCACTCCACTCTGCGTGGCATCAGTATAAGGGCAGACCATAAACTGTGTCTTATTCATCAAAGCCACGAGTTCTTCATCGGGAATGAAGCGATTCCTTATGTCTATATATGGCAGGGCGGCATATTCGGATATGTCAAAATGATATTTACCGCCGCCGGCAACAACGAGCTTGATGTCAGGGAACGTATCATGCACCTTCTTCATAGCCTCAAGCAGATACTCCACCCCTTTATACTTTGATATCTTTCCTGCAAAAAGGATATATTTCTGTTCCGGCACGGTCGTCATGTCCTGCTCTACCATATTGAGATAGGTATAGCAACTAAGTCTGCTGTCGATTACCGCTGACGAGGGAAGGTGGTAGAAGGAAAGGAATTTCTCTCTCTGCGCCTTGTTCAATATAATGAAATGTGGCACGCATCTGAATGCCACCTTACGGCGCAGACGCACAATACGGGTATCGAGTCCGGTATGCGGAAATGGGTCGTGGACTGTCAATATAATCTTGCGCTTCAGCATATATATGATGAACTCATATACGTTTGCCGGCCATGTGAGATGGATGACGTCAAACTTGTTCCTTATCAGAAACAACAAAAGCAGAAAATTGGTCCAGAAGGCTTTCAGCTGCCAGAACTTGCCGCATGTGTTTACGACATAGAACTTGTCTACGTCTATGATACGCGAATATTTCTCGAACTCCGGATAAGCCTCTGTTGCCTTAAACACACCCGAATGCGGATATATCTTGCCAATATTGTATGCCGGACCTTTCATGAAGCGTGGCGTAACTTCCATTATGTATGTTATGTCCGACAGCTTCTGCGCTGCATTAAGATAAGATAAATCAGCATCAGAGAGTTGTATCTTTCCAAGATATGCTATTTTCATATTGTTTGTTTTTATAGTGAATAGGCCATAGCCCTTAATATTGTTTTAAACCCCATGCCGAGTTTAATTAGATTAGGCAAATATGCTACTACACGCCAAGGCTTATGCTTGCATCCTTCGGATATATCTTGACATGTCTTTCGGTTGAACTGGTATGGTAGCATATTTAGAAGACATTTGCGCAACAAATTGTCTGTAGTGTCAGCATTGGCATTTTCTTGTTGTATAAAGTTGGCATACCAATTGAATGCTTGTTTATTGGCATTAAGCTTTGATATTACGTTCTGTTTAGAGTTGCTGATAGTTCGGCTATGTTTTCTATAACCAAATACAATCTGCTCTGTACTTACTACACCATTGTCAAAGGCAGCTGCAAAAGCCGTAATATGATCAGAGTGCCAAGCCATAGGAAAATACTGATAACCGCCGATAGCACGTAGTTTAGATGTTCTTATAAGCACATCTCCTATGTACAAAGTTTCACCTTTCCATATACGTTGTATAAATCCATATACCGATTCTTTTGGGGGATGCTTTGGACAAATGTCTGTCACCTCAGAGTGTTCGTTTATTATTTCTGTCCAACCGTGAAATACATCAACTTTAGGATATTGTTCAATCAATCGAACATACTCGGCAAAACATTCTGGAAGGAGAATGTCGTCGTCCCCCATATTGATAACATATTCACCTGTGACTATTTCTAAACATTCATTCCAATTATCTACAAGTCGTTCGCTGCCGATGCCTTTTTCTCTCTTTGAATAGTGTATTCTATTGTCATTATATTTATTAATGATTGTGTCAAGATTATAAGGAGAGCCGTCGTTAACTACTATCAGTTGCCAGTTGTCATAGCTTTGTTTTATAATGCTGTTTATACATTCGTCAAGATAGGTGTCTTTGTATGCTGGAATTATAATAGAAATCAAAGGTTTCATATTCAATTTATTGTTTTGTTATTAAGTTTTTCATTTGCGTGTAAGAGTTTTCCCAACTGAAATTCTGTATGTAGTTGTTGCCGTCATAGGCTATACGCTTACGCAAACAATTATCTTCTATAAGTTTACTTATGTTGTTGGCAAGAGCCTCAATATCGTAGATAGGTGAAAGCAATGCTGTTTTGCCGTCCTCTGCCATACATTTGAAACCTCCATTGTCTGTACATGCCACTGCACATCCGCATATCATTGCTTCGCCAATAGTTAGTCCAAAACCTTCGAAGTCGGACGCTGCTACATATATAGCTCCATTATTGTATATGTCGTTGAGCTCTTTATGTGTTGGATTACGATGATATGTATACCATGGTTGCATATTTACTGGAGGATTGAATACGCCAAACATGCTAACGTGTAGTTGTGGATGTTTTTGTTTAACAATGTCAAGTGCAGCCCATGCGTCAACACAACGCTTATGCTCGAGTTCGTGATTAAGCATAACAATCTCATACCGATTACGCTTCTCTATAGGGTTGTTCAGAGTAAACTCTTTGAAGTTGAAACCGTTAGTAATGAGAGTGGCTGTAGCGCCTACCTTTTCTACTTTTTCTTTGAGCCATGGTGCAATGACAATATTGTGCATTCCCATACGATATGAGTTGTGTAGCTTTTCCTTGTCGCCAGCCCATAGCTCGTAACCTTGAATAAGGTAGTATTTATTGTCAAGTGTAATGTTTTTTATATTGTCAAGTTTTTCGGCAGTTTCTAATGCTGTGGCAAATACACAGTCGTCTGCTTTTAAGCGTAACCATGGTGTTGATAAGTTGAATACGAACTGCTTTTTTATGTTCTTGTCTATCTTGAACCATTCTCCAGCTCTGTGTTGTCTAAAAATGCGTCTAAAGCAGAACCCTACAAAAGAGCGAATGCAATGAAAGACACTCTTATATCGACAACTATTATGTGGGTAAACAAGATGTACTTCGAACCCATCAGCTGCAAATCTATTGGCATACTCGTAAACAACCTTGAAACCACCTACGGCTGTACATTTCTTTGTTTTAGGGTCTATATCAAGACATGGAAGTAGGAATATTATTCTGCCGATATGGCTATTCGTTCCAAGTTCAGAGTGATTATCTATTGTTTTTTGCATAGCTTTCTTTTTATTGTTTTGGTCAATATTACTCGTTGTGTTTTCTTGATGCCTAAATAGTAGACAGTAACAGCACTTACCATAAGCGATATGCTTAGTGATAATAAAGTGGCTATTATATTTTTAGGCAAAAACTTGTCGATAGCTACAGTTATGGTGGTTGATATTATGACAACTTTTATAATGGGAACAATCACAGAAAGAATATAGTTACGATATGTAAAGTAGATATAATTCTTGAAGATGTGTATTGTTACCATAAAGTAAGCGAGTCGTATGTAGACCAAAATTTGGAAGGCCAACAATGGAGAACTATCATACTTAAATGTAATCCATGTGATGGGAAATGCAATTAGATAAACAATGCTACCTATCAACACAAATTTGTTTAGTTTGCCTATAGCTTGCATGCCTTGCCATATAGGGTCGCACAAACTGCTATTTATTAGATTGAATATTAGTATCCACACAACAAACTCACCTGTCCAATCAGGTATGTTTTTTAGCCAAAAACTAAGAATGTTGTCTATTCTTACCATTACTGGAAGACATATAATCCATAACAGGTAAAATGTGTATTTGCCACTATTGAATACAAGTTCGATGAAACGGTGATTGTCGCCTATGGCATACGATTTTACTATCTGTGGACGAACAGCAGTAAAAAAACCCATAGCAAAGTTGCTTATAGAGTTTTTTACTTGCACAGATACGGCACGTGCTGCATTCACGGCAGGTCCGAAGAACATGTTTAGAAGCATGTTTATACCTTGGTCGTTTAGTATGAATACCGATGTGCTGACAAAGTTCCAACCTATGAATTTGGACATGTCGGCAAAACTATTGCGATTAAAATAGCATATTAGTTTTGTTTCGTGATAATGTCTGATGGTATATGCCACGGGAATTAGTCGTGCAGATATGTGCATAATAGCCATAAGTACTGAGTATATCTTAAGCTTGTCGAACGTAAAAATGCTTATAAGAAATACTATTAATAGCTTAACTATAGCATCGTAAATGCCCATATATGCGTATATCTTCATGTTCTCACGAGATATAAGTACCGATTCGTATACCGATGAAATAAGTGACACGAATAGTATTATGACCGTAGTATGTAGACACCAATAGGCAGCGTTTAAGCGCTCTGGGCTTATCACCATCTTATTTGCAATGAACCATAGACCTACAATCTCTACAAAAAGCACAGACAAAATGCCATATACAAGATATATCAACATATTCATGTTGAACACTTGATTGGCTTTTGTCTCGTCGTTTTGACCTATAGCGAAGTTTAGATATCGTTGCGTAGCGTTTGATAGCATTGACGATAGAAACACGAACGATGCCGATATTCCGCCTATTACATTATATATACCATAGTCGTCAAACCCTAATACAGCCAGTACAACTCTTGACGTATATAGAGTTATGAGCATTGTAACAAATGTTCTCACATACAGATACAGAGTGTTCTTTGCTATGGTTTTGTTTTCTGGTGATTCCTTTTCCATACTTTTGTGGATTAACCGAAGTACCTAGAGAAGAGCATATTATACACATACATATACAAGCCAGTGGATATGATGCACAGACGTGCTACAATCTTAGGCTTAATCAAATATATGATATAGGTGAAGAACAGAGCGTCTATGATGCCGTAAAGATCGCTCACACGTGATGCCAACACGGGTATAGTAGCCATTGACAGAAGCCAAAAAAGACTACATGCTTCAACTATTAGTACTAAAGAGAAGTAGCGGTTACGCTGTTTTAGATAATCGTAGAAGTAGATGTACAGATAGAACAATACGCATTTTATCATAAAATACATATTTTTGTATGGTGCTAACATCTCTTCCCAACCCGTTCCTGTTTCTGCTGATTTTTTATAAAGATCTATCTTTCCTGCAGTTACAGATTCTGGTAATATAAACATCAGGTCTCTATGCGTGAGGTAGAACATAAAGCCTATAGGGATGAGGCAAGATAGTACAATACGCCATGCTTTGTTTATATTAAGATTGCCCACAAAGAATATAGGTAAAAAAACAGCACTCGAATAGTGGCACATTATAGCTGCAATGAATGCAAGTGTGGTATGTAAATATCGCTTATCTGCATATAAATATAATGCCAACATTAAGAAGGCACCAGCCACCGCAGCTCTAATCTGTACAAGGTCGTGCAGCTCATAGTAGACAGGTATATATATTACTAATGCCGAAAACAGATATGGGGTCATCTTGTTTATTATTATCATCTTCAAAGATATACTTATTAAAGCATATATAAAAAAGACAACAGCTATACCGCCACCAAAAAACAGCACAATACGGCTAAGGTATATAAACGAGGGCTCTGTTGCTATTTCTATCAGTGCATCGTCATTGTTGTAGAACATTGACTCGTATGCCTCGCTATCTGCCACTACTGTAATGTCTTTAAATGTGGCGGCGGCTATCATTATAGGTATTGCTGCAAGAATGATATATAGGCGTTTCCTATAGTCTATATGGTCTTCTACTAATGACAATAATGCAACCAATACAAATAAGACAAACAAAAATATATACATTTATAAGTTCTTATCGGTTATAGTTTTTTACCAATATTTTACCACTAAGAATTATAGCTACTAACATTGTGATAGCTAATGCTATTAAAGAACGCTTTGGTCCAGTTGGTCTAACAGGTATGACAGCTGTAGATATCGGCGTAAATACAGGTGTCTTTTCTTGAATTTTTGCTTGAGCAGCTAATGCCTGTGCAGCTAGGGTAGAATAGGTATTATATTGTAACTGCATATCATTCTCTAAATCGTTAATTTTTGATTGTACGCTCTGTAAAGTAACATCTGTATTTGCATCCGACATACTGGAATACAATTGTCTAGACTTTTCGTATCGTACCTTCGCTTCATTACATAATTTTTGAAAATAAGCATAATCATTGCGAGCTTTCTTTGTACGATAATCAATTATAAAAGTTTGAATGCGACACATTACCGAATCACCGATAGTGGCACATACAACGGGATCTTGATCTGTCACAACAAGTGTTATAACATCATTCTTCTTATCTACCGAACATGATATTGAAGACGATATTCTTTTTATTACTTCTTGCTGTTTTTTAGACATAGTCTTCACATCAACGTGTTCGGTACCCTTGAAAGACGAAGGCTTTTTATCAACAAATAAATTTACTATCGGACTAACTATATACCTATTCCATAATGCTTCTTTTTGACAATCAGCCATATAATGATAGTAATTAGTTCTTATCTTGCCGTCCTTAGTAGACACATGCACAGGAAATAGTGTAACCAAGAAATTGGGGGACTTGAGCAAATTAGGATAAAGCATTAACGAAATAGCATCATCATTTCCTGCCATTTTACTAAGACCGTCTAATCCAAACGAAGATGCAAGCGTCGAAAGAGAACCACTACCTACTGTACCTTTTCCCTCTGGAGCCAATTCTAACTTACACGTATAATATCGTGGAACACATAATGTAAGTATATATGTAACAATTAGTGTTATAGGCAAAACTATAAAGTATTGCTTCTTCTCTTTCCAAAGTATACCTATTATTTTGATTAAATCAATAGGAGCTTTATTGCTTTCTTGTGTCATTGTATTTATAATTTAACTATTAATAGAACTACAAAGTTAATATTTAATATAACAATAATTTAAGTTAACTGCACAAATGTACAACTATTATACAGACGATATATATAAGGTCTTAATAATTACCTAACCTAATATTATATTGATATTTGCTTTCCCTTGCGCCAGTCATTACCTTTGCAATGCCCCAGCGTTCTTTGGCTTGTTTACATACTTTTATGTTGCATGCTTCATTATAAATCTTTTAAGAGGCTCCAGATATTCAGCATCCAAATTCCAATATTCAGCATTCGAGAAATTCCAATCTCCACTTTTTATCTTCTCATTCTCTTTTCTACTATGCTTGAACGTTGTTATATATGAATAAATCTTGGCTTTCTTATTTGGAGTTTCATATAGTTCTTCATTGGGGTCATGACCTCTTAGACACATCTCATAACCTTCAAAGCATTCCAACACTCCTTGATGCTTCTTGTTTATAATATTAAGAAGTAAATCCTCAAAAGCCCCCTCGTCTTTATTGTTGGGGAACAGAAACAAGTCGAACTTCACGCCAAGCTTTGTCTGCAAAGAATTCAATTCACATGATCGTGCTGCATATCCTCCTCCAGTAGATTGTTCATCGCAATCGAAAATGACAAGATTAATATCTCCTGCTTCCGTATTTTGTTTCATCGCATTGTCGAACATCCACAATTTGTCTTTGCCACCGACATCTGTTATATCATAATCAATGGCACTTATATCAGGTAATATATATTTAAGGTATTGGTCAACAAAATGATATCCATTTGTATACAGTCCTTGCTTCTTCTTTGCTGACGATATTGAAGTTTCAATAAATATATGCAGTTTCCTCATCTTATTTCCTCCTCCCTATCAAGCAAATAGTTGAATTTTTCGAATTGATAATCATAAGATTTCAATTCATCCTGCATATTCTTGCGTAACGTGAATATCTTGACATCACTCTGATATTCCGGCATTTCGCCTTCAAGCAAAGTGTTCAATGCATTTAGGGAGTCTACACTATGAGTAGAAAGGAATACCTGTATATCATATTCTTGCGACATCTTTAGTATTGATTTCCACAAGGATTTCATAGACTTATAATAAAGTCCATTGTCCACTTCATCAATTATAAGAATTCCATTCTTTGCATTATACAACGCTGTCACTATAGTAAACAACTTACGTGTACCATCACCCATAAGATTTATCGGTATAAGCTTGTCAAGACCAGTGTCAACCATAACATTGTGACCTATTACCGTTACGTCTTTTATTCTCGGTTCTATAGAATTCAACACTTCTACTACTTTGGCTTTTTCCTTGTCTGTTACAATTTGATTGAAATGGCTAATGTAGTCATTGAAGTTATAACGTGGCGCCATGTAGAATGCAGAAGGACACTTCGCATTTTCTTCTGCAGGAACAAAAGACAATTTAGAATCTTTTGCGTTATACACCAATGCTGTACGATACTCTTTTGCGCCATATGTATATTTCTGATTGAGAGTGTATCTTTTCAACGTTTCAATTATACCATTCTGCATATCAGAAACGGGAATCTCTTCAATCGCAGATTCCGAATACGTCATATCCAAACGCATAGATGTATTGTCAGCAATGCATGCTTCTATATTTATGACATTAGCAACATCACAATTATGGAAGAACAAGGCAAAGTCGTTTTTGTCTACTGTTGAATAGTTTCTGTTTACGTTTACCGCCAAGGGCAACGCAGGACTGTTTGCACCCAAAAGCATGAGCACAGACTCCAATACTGAAGATTTACCACAGTTGTTGTTACCGAGGAATACATTCACCCTCGCCATGTCACTCACTTCGGCATAGCGGATTCCGCGGTAATTTCTTATTGTTATGTTCTTTATATTGTTCATTCAAACACTTTTTATTACTACTAAATTCTCTTTCCCTTGCGCCTGTTGCAAGAAGGACGTTTAAAGGCTTAGTTGCGGATTTGAGGATTAAGATTTATTCGTATAGAATCAGCTATTCTCGTTTCACAATTCACTCTCACTACAGCCACATACCATCCTGCATCATCAGTTTTTTTTAAGCCCTTCATTAGGCTTTTTGGAAGCCATTTTCTTAGCGTTTTCTTCACTTTTTCACACGGCTTCGCCGTCGTCCCCTGCAATAGTGGACGTAACTTGTGGTTGTATATTTGTCTCTTTCATCATGCGAATCAAGTTCGTTTTTTGATGTCGGTCATCTGAATCTCTACATAAGATATACAGAATTTCCTTGCAAAGGTAAGAAAAATGTTGGAAACTAGCAAATTATGCATGTTAAATAATTAATAACATTCTACGGAAATCAATATTTTTTTCACTGTTCTTTTCGTACATAATTTCCTAAGTCGTTGATTGAACGAAAGTATTCGGTTTTGTCCCAATGCCTCGCTGATGACGGAGATAGAGATATTGTTGTCTTGCCGCTGTTGCCCAAGAATGGCGGGCAATATAGAGAGTGAGCTTGTCCTTGATTTCTATCTTAGTACTTAACTTCCTAAGATGGTAGGAGATACAGGATTCTGCTTTGTGATACAGGCGCACCTCTTCCTGCTTTTTATCAACCTTTAATTCCCCAACACTATTATAACTTAAAAAGTTTAATTTATAAGTTATAATAGTGTTGGGGAATTAAGTCTTTATAATCTTTATTACTTACTTATATTAGCAATCGTAGCAATCATGGCGATGCTGCTAACTTATCTCTGCTTCCAACTCTCAACTCCTCTTGTTTTGCTGGAGAAGTTGATGCCAAGCTTGACAATTGTTCGCTTATCCATAGCGAAAGGAGCTGCATAGTTTCTGACTTCTATCTGTTGCAGAGCTTCTTCGGCGCTTCCATCTAATTTGCATTCGATGATGTAGATGTAGTCGGAAGTTTGAATGAGAACGTCCATCCTGCCATCACTTGTCGGTATTTCTACCTGTGTGTGGAATCCCATAATCTTAAAAATGAGATATAGGGCATTTTGGAAGTAAAGTTCTGCTTCGCCTGCTACCTGATAGCTGTTGTCCGCAAAGAAAGCGGTAAGCCGATTCATAAATTGTTCAACATGTCCTGCTTCAACATCCTTCACAAACTCATCAACCATAAAGGCGGAACGGTCACCTGCAGAACAGTATAGCGGTAGGAGGAAGTTAAGGAAACCTTCTTCCACCTCTTTGTTAGGGAAGCCTAGTAGGTATTTCTTAAACCTTTCGTCATAGCCTTTGATAGTGAGATAACCACTTTGGTATATCACTGGTATCGGATTGGTTGACAGCGAATCCACGCTGTTGATTACATCGTCTGATACCCTTTCCTTTGTCATGTCTGGCAAACGGTAGTTGTGCATTTTCAGCAAGTCAACTAGAAATGTGGGTGTGCCAGTCTCAAACCAGTAGTCTTTATAGCGAAGTCTTGACAAAGTGTTCAGTACGCTGAATGGGTTATAGATGCCTACTGTATTTTCCTCGAAATGATATCCGTCGTATCTTGCCTTCAGTTTTGCTATTGTGGTTTCTTCTGTATCGCCATTAGCTTCGGCTAATTCGCTGATACCTTCCTTGAAATTCGCAAGCAATTCTTTCTCTGTCATTCCGCAGATGCTAATATAGCGGTGGTCCATCGAGATATCCGTCAGGTTGTTGAGGTCACTGAACACGCTAACCTTGCCAAACTTGGTTACACCTGTGAGGAATGCAAACTTGATATATCGGTCTTGGGTCTTCAATACCGAATAGAATGCTTTCAGCTGTGCACGGTGTTCTGCCTGTAACTCTGGGTCGCGCAAGGTCTGAAGTATAGGCTTGTCGTATTCATCTATAAGAATTACAACACCACATCCTTCTTTCTCTGCAGCTCGTGCTATCACACCCTTGAAACGAAGGGCAAGTGTGGCTTCTGACTCACGGGCTCCATATTTGCATTCCCAAGTTGTGAGGTAGTCATTAAGCACCATATACAGGCTGTCTTTCTCTCGAAAGTTGCCTGTGTTGAGATCAATATGGAAGATAGGATATTTCTTCCATTCTGTCTCCAAGTCATATATGGCTAAGCCCTCGAAGAGTTCTTTCTTACCCTGGAAGTATGCTTCCAAAGTAGACAGAAAGAGACTCTTTCCGAATCGGCGTGGACGACTGAGGAAATAGTATTCTCCCTCTGTCGCCAACTTGTACACGAATCGGCTCTTATCTACATACGAATATCCATTTGTACGTAGCTTTTCGAAATCTTGTATTCCTATAGGATATTTCATAAAATGACTCCTTTTTTATAGGTGCTTGATTATTCTTACTTACTCATATTAGCAATCGTAGCAATCATGGCGGCGATGCTGCTCATGCTGCTTCCCATACTCATCATTTCGGCGGTACTCATCTTGCGCTTCAGCTTGGCTGGGATGACAATCTCACTGCCTGGCTGCACTTTGGCACCATGAGAGAGTTTGGCTACCTTACCATTCATATAGATGATGTATGCCTTGCTCTTTAATGCATCTGAGGCAAAACCACCTGCCTGGTCGATGTAGTAGCTTGGCTTCTTGCCCTTTTCGTAGGCTACCGTATTGGCAAACATTACAGCACCGTTGATCTTTACCGTACCATTGTACTGAGGAATGACCAGACGGTCACCCTCGCGCAAGATGATGTCGGCATCACTGCCTGGGTTCGCTAATGCTTCAGGAAGATCGATACCTACTGGATACTCGCTAGGTACATTGAACTTCTCTATGTTGGTGCGCTCTACATCCTTAGAGGTCTGGGTGAGTGCACTGGAATTGTTGCTGCTGGCGGCAAGCTGCAGAAGATTTTTCTGCATCTCTTCGCGCTGCATCTTCAATACTGCCTCCATGCGCTGCTTCTCTTGTTCGTTGGCTTTGCGGATGATGCGGGCTCCCTTGAGATATGCCTGGTCGGTAGCTCCACCTGCCTTCTTGAAAAGTTCACTCAAACGGGCGTTGCGATGGTCTAATGTATAGAGACCGGCAAACATCACTTCACCGGTAATTGATACGTTCTGCTGCTCTACATACGCCGGACTCTGACGAATCATTACTTCATCAAATGGCATCAGCTTGAAGCCAGGAGTGCCGTCGATAACGAAGCCGTCTTTAAGAGATAGGGTATAGGTCTTGGCGATAACGCTATCTGGACGTAAAGCCTTGGCATCCATTACTCTACGGCTTACCATTACATTAACGGTTGAAGCTTTGTCGGTCAAGCCGCCTGCCTGAAGAACGAAGTCTTCGAGGGTCTCATTGTCGGCATATTGATAGACGCCTGGATACTGCACTTCGCCACGGATGGTGAGGGTGCGCTCTACAATCTTTTCCTGTCGGGTAGGAATGAAGAGGACATCGTTTTCCTTCAATGGGATATCTGGAGTCTTGCCGTTCATGATGCCGGCAATGTCTACACTTACTACTTCGAGTGAGCGGTCTGACTTCATGCGGTGCATTACGGCACGGTTAGTGAAGGCTTCCTCAGTTAATCCTTCGGCATGCTCTACCAGGGTGCGTACGCTGTTGATCTGCTCGCCCAGATTGTACATGCCCGGACGGAATACGGCTCCTTTCACCTCTACGGTGTTGGCGTAGCGTGGCAGAATGCTGTCTACGCTGATTGAGTCGCCGTCATCGATACGGAAACTGGAGAAGTCGAACTCTTCTATATTATATACGGCACGTTCTCTGCCGGTCTTGCGGTTCAGTCTTACTGATTTCTTGTAAGCATCGCCTGTAAAACCACCGGAATACTTCAGAAGGGAATTGACACTCTCGTTCTTCTTCATTTCGTAAATCATCGGGCGCTTGACCTTTCCGGCGATGGTTACGAGACAATCGTATGGACCTACTACGATGACATCGTTGTCGGCAAGACGGACATTACCCGTCAGCTTGCCGTTCAGAATATAGTCGTAGATATCAACAACCGTTACCAGTTTGTTGTGTCTGTATACCTTGATGTTTCGCAATGTACCCAGATCGTTGGTTCCGCCAGCCATGTAGAGTGCATGGAATACGGTAGCGAAGGCTGAGAGGGTATAGGTGCCCGGAATCTTAACCTCGCCCATTACGTTTACCATGATGGTCTTGGTCTGTCCTACGGTAAGCTTGATGCGGCTTGAACGGTATCTGCTGCCCACTGTATTGCGTAGGCGGGCATTAGCCTGAGCTACAGTCAAGCCTGAAACGCTGACTGGTCCATAACCCTCGATGGTTACTTCACCATCTGGCGAAACGGTACTCTCTATGGTTTTCTGTGAGGCACCATAGATATCGATGATAACCGCATCGCCAGGTCCCAGACGATAGTTCTGTGGGGTAGCGATGTTCATATTTGGCTCGAAACTGAGATCCTTGTTATTAAAGATGTCACGGCCGAATACCTTGTTTCGCTTGATGCCGAGTTCAGCCTGCATCTGTTTAACCATGGTAGCTGTATCTGGAACCAGGGTGTTCATCTCCTTGCTGAAGTTAGCATAGTCAGGATTATTCTCATCATAAGATGAATAGTAGCTGTCGTTCTGCTTGCTCTGGATGCGATAATTGCTATAGGTTGAAGCCTGCTTCTCTTTGTCCTTGTCCTGGTAATCTTCTCTTTGTTTACCATTATTGGTTCGCATTCTCTTGTTCGCAACATTTCCTGCTGCTGATGTGCTGTAGAGTTCGTTCTGTTGCGACATCTTCTGATACTTGTTGCGTACACGACGAATCTGGGAGATGTCTACGCCTTGCTGCATCAGTTTGGTAACAATCTGTGAGTTGGATGTGCCACGCTCATGTTCTTTCACCACAAAGCTCATGACCTGATCATCGGTCATGTGTGAACTCTGTGCGAAAAGAGGCCCTGAAGACAGGACGAGCGCCAGTACAAGTATGATATGTTTCTTCATTATTATTCTTTTATCTTAGTTTAATTTATATAATAACTCGAAATGAGTTATTTTGTTGTAGTAGAAGATTGAAAAGATGTTAATAAAACAAGAAACCCAAGGCTGAACCCTGGGTTTGCTGATGTTCTGAGCGAGATACGGGAGTCGAACCCGCCTCACAGGCTTGGGAAGACTCTCTTGTGTTTTGATAAAACACTAACGCTCTGATACTTAGGGCTATCGAATAACACTGCACTCACATATTACTCACAAATTCTATTCTATTTAACTTTCTTGAGGGTGTAATAGCTATTGTAAGTTGTGTGAAACCAAAGTTTTATTGTACCATCACTTTCAAAGTCTATGTCATGGGTTCTTGGCATGCTTGACTCCGATTTATATGTGTATAATGTAAAACCAGTTGCTTCGTAGTATTGCAAACTCCATTTTATAAACGACAAGTCTTCTTTTACGTCTTTCGTCATAAAAGGTTCTTCTCCGGCATAGTATACATAAGCAGTTGCTTCGCCAGTACACTTCGTTCTCTCGCTACTCATAAGCTCCAGATAGCAATCTCCCTCTATCCTGATTTTTGGATCATAAACTCCACCGCCAGAACCACCACCGATAACTTTCCATTTGCCGATGAGATAGTTTTCTCAATCGTTCTGAATCTTCTGGTCGTTGATAGAAGAGTCATCGCTACTGCTGCATGATGTGAATGATGCTCCTGCAAGAAGTATCATTGCTGCTAATAATACCTTCTTCATAATCCTTATATATAATAATGTTATACCTCGATTCTGTTATCTGCAAGAATCTTCCTTAGAAGCCGAATCTCGCTGTCTTTTGACCTTATTATTTCATCCTTGGCATTGATGATCTGAATGAGCTGAGCATTCTTCTCTTTAAACGAATCCTCTTCCCGATCCTTAGCGCGGTCTGTTCCGGTTTCGATGTTCTGTTTGTTATTGCCGACGAACATGCTTGCTATTACAGGTGTTGGAGAGCTCGGGTTGTTTTTTAAGTATTCGGCCATACGCTCTATTTCCGCTCTTAGCACTTCGTCGTTAATATGCATACCAGGATAACTGCCAGACATTCTGTTTAGTTCCCTCGTCTTCTCCTCTAGTTTTTCAGGCAAGTACATCGGTCCGATGCCGGTTTCAAGCCACTGGTCGTTAACTAGCAATGAGTGTTTCATCTTACTTATGTCCACCTTGGTGATAGCGACCTTGCCGTCGAGCTTCCTACCGATATTACTTATATCGGTCACCTTCATGAACTGCTGCTTGTTAAGCTGTTCGCACTTCATTACTTCCTTCAGTCTTTCTTGTAGTCCTGCTACACGATTTTCTGTTACTGCCATACACTTTTAGTTTTATATACGCAACTAAAACCGCTCAAAGTGCTAATAAAGGTTAATGGTACAAGAAAAACGTGTAAAACACTTGGTTGTTACACGAAATTCATGTACCTTTGCACTCGTTAACGGTCGAGTAACCAACAAAGCCGTTACAAACGGAGGCTTGTGCGACCGAAAGTACGTACTTTACATTGACACTGCAAATATACGACTTTTTTCGCATACCTCCAAATTTTTGATGAATTATTTAAGTAACAAAGATGAAAAAAGTTGCAAGAATAACAAAACAGGACATATTGGGCATCAAACCAGGAAAATTTGAAATCTTTCTGCTTGAGTCCGCAAAAGCAGTTCGGTCGGCAGTAACATACGCCTATCAGCTTGCTCAATACGAAGATTTGCCTAAAGGAGTGCTTAAGTACTCAACCTCGGCAGATTACAAGAACCATACAGCGATTATCACCGCTGTTCCGGTTGAGTAGTAAACTTTAAAAGATTAAAGTATGGAGGAAATCATAAAACTCGGAAGAACCGATACAATGACATCTCTCGAAATTGCAGAGATAACCGGGAAAAAGCATGCTCATGTGATGCGTGATATTCGCTCATTGATAGAGCAGGGAGTTAACGGATCCAACTTTGGATTGGTTCGTTATAAAGATAAAAAAGGAGAGGTGAGGCCAATGTTTGAGCTAACGCCAAAGGGTTGCTTGATTTTGGCGAGCGGCTATGACGCTTTGCTCCGTGAGAAAATCATAAATAAGCTTGAAGAACTTGAGAAGAAGAATCACCTGGAGCAGTATCAAGTACCTCAGTCTTTCTCTGAGGCCCTTATGCTTGCAGCAAAGCAGCAGGAGAAGATAGAGCAACAACAGCTTGCTCTAGAATCGAAGAATAAAGAGATTGTACAGCTCTCGGCCACAATCACCGAGATGCAGCCAAAGGTTAGCTATGTTGATACAATCCTTTCGTGCAAGGAGACCGTTACGACGACACAGATTGCTCAGGACTACGGTCAATCAGCAAAAGCGTTCAACATCTTGCTGAGAAACTTCGGCGTTCAGCATAAAGTTGGCGGTCAGTGGATTCTCTACGCAAAGTATCTCCCTTGTGGCTATGTCCAGTCAGAAACAGTTTCTATCACTCACCGTGATGGTAGTGTAGGTTCAGTAATGCATACAAAGTGGACTCAGAAAGGAAGATTGTTCTTGTATAATGAGTTAAAGAAACATGAAATTCTTCCATTAATCGAAAAATAGCCTATGCCTCGCAAGAAAGTATCAGTAGAGCCTGTCGAAAAGATTTGGCTCTCTACAAAAGAGTTCGCCAAGTATATTGGTATGAGTACTGGTTATATACACGACTTGAGAAAGAGCGGCCAGATTCATCATTATATGATAGGTAACACCGCATTCTTTAAAAAGTCCGATATAGATGAGCTCATTGAAGAGCATAAAGTGTGTTGAAATATTGGTATGGTTAAAGTTATAGGTTTGTTTCATTTGCTCGTGAGAGCATGTTGTTAGCTATTTTGTTTACGTCTACAGCGGTAGACACTTTGGGGCGATGTCTGTTCGTTTAGCTTCTTTCGCCCCAAACCAGACTGAGTAGCTCAGTTGAATAGAGCAGGTTGATTCCTAATCACCGGGTCGCGAGTTTGAGCCTCGCCTCAGTCACACTCTTTTTTTTAGTTCCGTTTAGTAGTTGAATTCCTCTCTGACGGCGCAAAGGTAAGTCCTTATACCTTATAAAGTAGGTCGTTCGGGCAGCGACAATCTTGCGTCAGATGAGAGTTTCATTGAGCGGACATGGAAGATAGTTCTTTGACATGTTGATGCACAGAAATAGTATGCGTGTAAAAGAAGTAACTGGAGAGCATCAATGGATGCCGTGACCTGGCGAAAGGACGCACGACATACGAAAATCCAGCTAATCTGCATCAAGTAAGCAGACGGACTACACCGGAACGAAGAATTGTCGGTGCAAGCACTGCCGAAAACGTTGCAGTCTGGTAAATCCAAATGAAGTGAGAATTGCTCATTCATAAAATATAATCAAGAGGTTAGTAGTGTAACTGATGCACGGCGATAACAAAATGATACCGATCTTATCATCGCAAGAGGTTCTTCGTTGAGCCCTAGCCTCCAAAAAGTAATTCATTGTATTTCATATTCAAATTAATTCAATTAAAAATGCAGCTCGTCTGTGAAGATAGGCTGCATACATCGCAGGTTGGAGCAGTTGGTAGCTCGCTAGGTTCATGACCTAGAGGTCACAGATTCGAGTTCTGTACCTGCCACAAATGTTTATTGAAAGCTCTAAATTGTTTATATGTGAAAAGATTGTTTCTTGCGTATCTTGTCTGAGAAGATAGGATACGTCTATTTCTTTTAGAAGGAATTATTTTTTTATTTCTGAGGAGAGTAGCTCAGTAGTAGAGCGCCAGGGGAAGTGTCCTTGGAGGTCGATGGTGCGAATCCATCCTCTCGTCCCAATTTTCTTTCATTTTTCAAGAATTTTGATTGGTTAACTTATGTGTCGCCCAGTAGCTCAACTGCATAGAGCCGTGGTGCTTTCCGCGAGGTTGGGAGTTGGAGTCTCCCCTGGGCTTCCCAAGTAGGTAAATTTCAAAAAATATTTTTTCATTAGCTGACAGAGGTCGGCAATTTTTCTTATAAGTCATTTATATTTTAATTTGAGTATTAATATCCTCTTGCTTGTGAAAGTAGGTGGTACAAGCCACATTAGCTCAGTTGGTCAGAGCAGTCCAAGATACCGACAGGTCGCAGGTTCGAGTCCTGCATGTGGCTCACTTAATTGTGAGTGCCATAAATTTACAGTTTTTGATTATCTTTGGGAGTGAGGGAGTCAATTCTCCCTCCTCCCTTTAACGTTGGCCTCTTCCCCGTCAAAAAATAACCACGTGCAATCACCTCTCCTGCCTTGCGTGGTTGGCTAAACGGAGAGGTTTTATATAGATGAAAGTTAAAAATACAATAAGAATCAATAAGGAAAACATTAATGCTCTTCGGAATCTGGAATGCGTTGAAAGCATAGAACAGAACGGAAAGGACATTACTGTTCGCATTAAACCGAAATATACGGATGGTAGACTTGAAGCCAGAAAGGGTGAATATCTTATTCAGTGGGGTAATAAAATGTGGCAGAGGTATGGCTCTGATGCTATCAATCTGCTTTCCAAAAATCCCGGAGCGGAGGCCGGCAAGACATGGGACGCGTAGGTTCAAAGAAGTATTACGCTCCTGACGGGAACGAATACGATTCAAGAGAGGAGTATCTGTACTTGCAGACCATCCTCGATGATCCTGGTATAAGCTGCATACACAGACAGGTAACCATCACGGCCATCAACCCGGTATGGATGCTGAAACCAAAGCAGCTTAAAACTAAGGTCAAGTATGAGAGAAGGTCACTGCTTTACGGGCATAACTATACTGCCGACTTCGTTTACCGGGAAGGCGAGAAGATTGTGATATGTGATGTCAAGAGCCTCTATACCTCAAAGCTCAGAGAGTTCTCGATTACAACAAAGGCTGTGGTGGCAAGACTTATCGCTCACAATAGGAAACGTCATAACGGCGAGTCTGTTGTGATATTCCGTAAGGCTATCAAGATAAAGAAGAACGAGTGGAAAATCGTTGATTATCCACCGTCCGATTGCTATATTATATAATAAGGTATAAAACAAGAAGATATGGTTATTATTATCAATAGTCTCATAGCAACAGTAGCTATGTTCGCTGCATGCGCATTCGTCGCACATCTCCTTGGTTGGGATAAGGAAGACTAGTAGTTTAATTCTAAATATTTTAAATTATGGACAAAGACAAAATTATCGTCAGTGTAGTAATTGACAAGCAGGCTCTTGTTGACAGAGCATTCGACATCTCGAAGAATCTTTCTGAGTTCAATGAAATCAAGAAGGTTATCGACGGCAAAAACCAGTTTACTCGTGATATCGACGAGATTGATGATGAAGGCAAGAGGGAGAATAATACGAACCTTTTCGCCGGCATCGCATTGGACATCATTCTCAGTGATAACCCGGAACTGGCAATCACCAAGCGCCTCAATTCGCTTGAGGACAAGAAGAACTCTTTCCTCGCTAAGATGAAGAAGCTCGACGAACTCCAGGAAAAAGTGAAAAACGGAGAGGTGCATGGCGCTGAAGGTTTCCGTGAGTTGTTGAAAATAATGGAGGAGGACGTGTAATGGGCGTAGTATCAAAGTACGGCAACCTGTATGATGTCAAGAAGAACATCATCTGCCACGCTCCTGTCACTTCTTCTCATTTCGAAAGTATTTTGCAGACGGGCAATGTGCTTCCTATGATGAATGGCGTAACAACACCGGAATTGTTCGGAATTCACGCGGACAAGAAATTTAAGCGTGGACGCTGGCGCCGAGTATTAACACATTAATTCATATAACACAATGGCAAAAGAAAAAGCAACTATTTCAGCAACCCTCGGTCATGAGTATGAGGATCTGGAGGAGCGTGAGGATTTCCTCGCCAACAACGCGGACTCTGTTGAGAAAATGGAGTTCATCAAGCGATTCAACTCTGATGAGCTGATGAAGAAGAAGGACCTGTTCGCTCTTCAGTCTGCACGCGCATCTGACATCGAGGAGGAAATCAAGGATTTCCGTGAGCAGAAAAAGGCAGAGCTGAAGCCTATCAAGGAAGAGATCTCTTCTCTCCTTAAGGAAATCAAGCAGAAGGGTAGCATGGTTAACGAGAAGGTTTACAAGTTCGTTGACCGTGAAGCAAAGATGACTGCCTTCTATGATAAGGAGGGTAATCTTGTTTCTTCCCGTCCGGCAACACGTGACGAACTCCCTAGCAATGTATACTCACTTAATCGTGACAAGCAGGCTATGTAGTCTGCTTTCACATAGTTTCTAAATTCTAAAATATTTTGTAAAATGAACAATGAAAAATTGCAGATAGACCTCGCTCCTGGACAGGATCATGCGGAGATTGTTCTCCGTGAGGTAGGTAACGAGAACCCTTATAAGCTTCCTGCAAAGGAGCCTCTTAATCTTCAGGTAGACGGTGTTATTACCTGTATCTATGCCTTCCTTGAGAAGCGTTGGGGTACAGAGCAGATTGACAAAGAGCATACGCATATCCTGGTTAATCGAGAGAATCTCGTTGTTACTCTTGTTACAAACGAGAATGATGAGCGCACTACACAGACAATCATCGGCTCTATTCAGCTGTCTCGTCAGTTTTCGGGATTCCACATCAATGACGGTAAGTTGTGGAAACCGGTACAGCTTGGTGACTTCTTCCGACTCAACCGTTCTTTCTTCGAGACGAAGGAGAAGAACATGGAACTCGTCAATCTCCTCAAGAGCTTCTCGGCGAAGGTTCAGACAACAATCAAGAAGGAATACAGCGACAATGGTTCCGTGACTGACAACTATGAGAAGGCTGTAGACTCTAATCTTCCTCCATCGTTCACTATCAATATTCCTATTTTCAAGGGCGCAGAGCCTGAGAAGCTTTCAATTGAGACTATCGCTCACGTCGAAGGCAACATGGCATTACTGACGCTTATCTCTGCTGATGCAGAATGTATCATCGAAGAATCCCGCGACAAGATCATCAATACGGAGCTTGACAAGATTCGTAAGCTCTGTCCTGAGATTCCTATTATGGAAGTGTAATGACAGAAATGGATAACAGAATAGCAAAAATGCCCGCCAAGATGGCCTTTGCTGTACTTGACTTGCGTAAGGTGCATGCGTGCATCATGGAACTTCCACGAAGCAAGTCGGTACAGCTGGCCCGAAAGGCGGCATACCTCAACTACATTGAAGGTGAGGGTAGAAAACTCGGTAAGGTTCCACTTCATTATGAACGCCTTAATGAAAAGGGCGAAAGCGTGACGGTGGAAACTTACTTCAGGTATTTAGATAGGGTACATTAATTTTTAATTCTATACAAATGGATATAGAGCAGTTAAACAAAACGCCTCATAATCAGATTTGCGATTTGGCAAGAGACAGATTTATCGAGGTGTACAATCAGAAGTTCGGAGAGGGTGGAGAAGTATTCTTTGAAGAGCAGAAGGCATTCTTCAACGAAGAACTTCTCAATGGCTCGTTTAAGGGCTATCTTGAAAAAGCTCCGTCACTGAATATTCATGATGCTTTCATGAACCTGGCAATTAACGGTTTGTCTCTCGAAAAGGGAACTACGACACTCTGTTACCTCATGGGCTACAGCAACTACGACAAGAATACCCGACAAACGAATTATACGGCCAAGATCACCTATACTGGATATGGCGAGATTCTTCTTCGCCAGCGAGCCGGTCAGATTGTTCGTTGTGACAACCCTGTAGTGGTTTACAATTGTGACGATTTTCGTTTCGGTGAACGAGACGGTCATAAGTACGTTGATTACGCAAAGACTTATCCTCGACCTGAAAATTCGTACATCGTTGCTTGTTACGTGAAGATTATTCTTCCGAACAATGCCTACGATTACTTCGTTCTTGACCGCGAAGGTATCGACCGTCTCCGTACATATTCGGAGAAGTTCGGAGGTAAAGACCACAAAGCCAACGCTCTTTACGGCGGAAACTATGTCGGGAACGATGGTAGAACGTATTTCAGAGATATCGACACAGGCTTCCTTATCTCGAAGACATGCAAGCATGCGTTCAAGGGCTATCCTAAACTGAAGGTTGGTCTGGGCGCTCTTTTGCAGGCCGATATCGACATGCAGACTCAGCAGAAACCGACTCAGGAAGCCTTTGGTACTGGTGATGCCGCACCGGAAGATAAAGGCGTAAAGGTAAAGGTTGATAGTGATTCACCATTTTAAAATTGTTATATATGGCAGAAAATACAGAATTGCAGTTGGTACAACAACAAGCCAACAATATTACAAGACAGATTGCAACGCTAAAATCTGATACGGAAAATGCGGTGCAAGCCAACAGGAAATCTTATGAGGCATGCGTGAATGCAGGTGAGTCTCTGTTGTTTGATATTGGCGTTTCCGGAATGAACGATGCTCTTGACGAGAGAGCCGCTGAGTTTATCAAGAAAGCTAAACTGACAGAGAAAGCAATGACGGAGAAACGTAAGGGTGTTACCCAAGTGTTCGATATTGTCCGTAAGGGTTTTACTATGATGGAGAACCTTATCTCTATCAAGAACACCGATTCTGTTGTCTATAAGATTCAGGAGAAGCGCAACGAGTATGCGGCATACAAGCTTGAACAGCAGCGTAAGGCTGAGCAGGAACGCCTGCGTCAGGAGCGCATCAAGGAGGCCAAGATTAAGCTGAAGACTGACACGATTGATATCTTGAACAATCTCCTCACAGAGCATTCTTCTGCTGCTATCAACTCACTTAATAATTCGTTCACTCTCCTCACACTTGATAACAAGGATGAAGTTAAGAAACGTATTGCAGAGGCTTCTGATGTGCTTGACCTTGGACACCTATTCGTTAATAACAAGCCATCATATTCTTCTGAAATTGATGAGAATGATGCCAAGGAGATTATGAATGGAGCCTACAAGGAGGTTTCCGCTTCTCTTCTTGCATCTTATAAGCAGACCGTAAATGCTACACGTGATGAGCTTCTTATGAAGTTTGATTCCAAGGTTTCAGAACTTCTTGAAATCAAGAAGGCTGAGGAGGAGCGCAAACGTAAGGAAGAAGAAGCTCGCAAGGCTGAAGAGGAGCGTAAGCGCAAAGAGGAGGAAGCACGTAAGGCTGCTGAGGAAGAGCGCAAGAAGCAGGAGGAGATTCAGCGTATCAAGGACGAGGAGGAGCGCAAGCGCAAAGAGGCAGAGCGGAAAGCTGCCGAGGCTGAACGCAAGGCAAAGGAAGCCGAGCTGAAGGCTGCTGAGGAAGAGTGCAAACGTAAGGAAGCAGAAGCTGCCGCTGCTGAGGCTGAACGCAAGGCAAAGGAAGAAGCTATCCGCAAGGCCGACGAAGCTGCGAAAGAAGAGCAGCAGAGAAAGCTTGCTGCTGAGCAGGAGAAACGTGATGCAGAGAATGCAGCCCAGCACGCTACTGCACAGGCTCAGTCGCTCTTTGCCCAGACTTCCGTTGGAGAAACCGGTAAGCAGAAAATCAAGGTGACAAAACGTCTTGTTGTTACCGACAAGAATGCATGGCTCGACATCATCCAACAGTGGTGGACGATTGAAGGCTCCAAGATGTCTCCAGACAAGCTTGCCTCCAGATTGGAGTTTATGCGCAAGGCGTGCGAGAAACACGCAAACAGCGAAGAAGAGTACATCGTTTCTCCTTATATTAAATATGAGGATGAGGTAACAGCTAAGTAATATGGCGGAACAACCGTTTGACCCTTATTATTCTCGTGGTGAGGTCTCCAATTCGGACCTCACTGCATTGAAGTTTGCCCTGAACCCGCAGCTCAATTTCGTAAAGGAAGAGGACAAGAGGAAGGCTTTCCATCTCGGAACTCTCGTTGACGCTCTCGTTACAGAACCGGAAAAGTGCAATCATTACGCCATGACGGTCGATGACGAGAAATATACGGAGAAGGATTGGAAATGGGGGCTAGACCGGCTTGCTGTTCTGAAGAAACAGGCAACGAAGGATAGGTTCCTTGATTTCGTCCTGAAGAATGCGGTCGGTCAGAAAACATTCGTCAATCCGCACATGAAGATGGAATACAATGGCTTCAAGTTCGAGCTTCCCGTAAGATGCAAGTTCGACTGGTGGCTCGGTGAGTTCGGCGGTGATTTGAAGACCACCGCAGCTACGTCACAGGAGCAATTTGAGGCTCAGATCGATTTCGTTGATTGGGATAGAAGCCGTGCATGGTATATGGACCTTACGCACAGCATCGACTCAAGATACGGAAATCAGGACTTTATCTTTGCGGTCTCCAAGACCAAGAAGAAAGTATTCTATAAGAAGATTGAGCGTGGTGATGAGCTATACCTGCGTGGTAGGGAGAAGGCTCTTGAATGGGCTTTCCGCATGTGGTGTTTATTATAATTTATTATTATGTCAGATAAACCGAAATTATACGATTATCAAGAAGAAGGTGTGCGCATGGAGCTTGCCATGAAGCGCTGTATCAATGGCGATGACATGGGAACCGGTAAGACGGTTCAGTCTATCGTCGCCATTGAACGTGCAAAGGCAACTCCCTGCCTTGTTGTTTGCCCTGCTGCACTTAAGGTTAATTGGGAACGAGAGATAAAGAAGTTTACGAACCTCCGGCCTCTCATTCTTACCGATTCCGTTAATGCGACATACGGATACCATCTTACTAAGATGAACCTGTATGATGTAGTGATATGCAATTACGAGTCGCTTGCAAAATACTTCGTCGTAAGCCTCGGTCCGAAACCGTTACGGCTGAAAAACTTCCTGTTTCGTGATGAACTGAAGATTATCAAGTCTGTGATTATCGACGAGTCTGCAAGAGTCAAGGATCCATCAACAAGGCAGTCTAAAATTATCATGGGATTGTGCCAGGGTAAGGAGTATATCTATGAGCTTACAGGTACGCCCGTTGTCAATCACGCAACAGACCTGGCCTGTCAGCTTGCTATCCTCGGTCGTCTGAACGACGAGTTCGGAGGGTTTGGCGAGTTCTGTAACAGGTATGGTGAGAACGAGAATCTTGAAGAGCTTAACCGGAAGATACACGAAACGTGCTACTTCCGCAGAGAAAAGAAAGATGTTCTCAAGGATTTGCCGGATCTGACCAGAACGACCATCAGTGTCGCCCTCGACCCTGAAACGCAGGAAGAGTACGATACCTGTCAGAAAGACCTGCTCACGTTCCTTCTCGAATACAAGAGCTGCTCCGAGGAAGAGGTTAGGAAAAAGCTTAGAATGAAGGCTCTTGTCAGGTTTATGAACCTTCGCTCGATATCTGGGCGAGGGAAGATGAAGGCGACTATAGAGTTTCTCCATGATACCGAAGAACAGATAATCGTATTTGCCGAGCATCGTGATGTCGTTAGTGCAATCAAGAAAGAGTTCCCGGATGAGGTTTGCACCGTAACCGGTTCCGATAGCCAGCAGCAGAAGCAGTGGGCTATCGATTCTTTTCAGGCTAGGAAAAAGAGAATCATCATCTGCTCCATCAAAGCAGCAGGCGTAGGCCTTACGCTTACGGCTTCTTCCAATGTTGTGTTCGTCGAGCTCCCATGGACGATGGCAGACTTGTCGCAGTGTGAATGCCGTGCCTATCGTAACGGTCAGAAGAATGCGGTTACATCGTGGATTCTTATGGGCGCAAATACCATCGACGGCTATCTTTATAGCTTGATTATGCAGAAAGGCTCAATAGCATCAAAGGTTACGGGCGAACAGGACTCCGCTATCAAGGATGCAGCTTATTTTGACGAGCTGGCCGATTTGGTTTTACAAAATTCTTTAAATAAAAAATAATGGAAATTCAAGGAAAAGTTATTGCCGTTTTACCTGAAAGAAGCGGCGTTTCTGCAAGAGGTGAGTGGAAGTCTCAGACTTATGTAATAGAAACACAAGAGCAATATCCTAAGAAGATGGCCTTTGATGTTTTCGGAGCAGACCGTCTGGCTCAGTTCAACATTCAGAGTGGTGAGGTTATTAACGTTAGCTTTGATATTGATGCTCACGAGTATCAGGGCCGTTGGTTCAACAGCATCCGTGCCTGGAATGTTACTAAGGTGTCACAACAAGCTATGGCAAGTTCTGCTAATGCTGCTGGCGTGGCAAACCCGACGAATCAGCAAAATCTGTTTCCACCTGAACAGCAGTCTGCACAGCAGCAAGAACAGCAACGAGGGAACTCTGATGACCTTCCCTTCTAGTGTAGAATTAATCAAACAAGCATTCAACGCTTATGTGGTTCAACCTGAAAAATGTGTTTGAACTTGAAACGTTTAGGAAAAAAGTAGCCGAGTTGGAGAACAAAGGCGCGATGGTAGAGCTGAAAGAAAAACGTGGACGTTCTTTGAAGCAGAATGCCTATCTTCATTTGCTCCTATCTGCATTCGGTCTCCAATACGGCTACACTCTAGACGAAGTTAAGACGCATTTCTATAAGCTGGTAGTGAACAAAGATATGTTCCTCAGAGAAGGGATTGATAAATTCACGGGAGAATGCTATAAGTATCTCCGTTCTTCTGCCGACCTTACGAAAGACGAAATGAGCAAATCAATTTCTGATTTCAAAGTATGGGCAAAAGAAGAAGCTGGATTTGATTTTCCTGATTCTGATGAATATATCGCACTACTGCATATTCAGCATGATATAGAAAGACAACAAAATTACATACAATAGCTTATGATGTTACCAACTAATATACGTCAGAAGTCTAGCGAGTTGTTTCCTAATGACGCAGAGAAACAGAAAATCTTTTGTATGGGTGCTGCGTTCTCGTTAGGCAACGATTTATCAGACTTTGAGGAAGAAGTGCAACAGGAGGAGATTTACCCTTGCCAGGAAGCTCTCGATATGTGGCTTGCTTACAAGAAAGAGAAACGGCAGAAATATCAACCTCGTGGACTCGCGGCTCTTAAAAAGAAGCTTTTAAAGATGTCGGGCGGAAATCCTGAATACGCAAAGGTTATCGTTGAGCATTCTATGGGAAACAACTATTCCGGGTTGTACGCTCCTAAAAACAATGGTGTAAACAGTTATGAACAACAGCAACGAACTTTCAACAAAATTAGTTCAATCCTTGCCGACTGAATGCAAGCAAGCGGTGGAAAAATACGGCGGACAATATGCGCTATTCCTGGACAAATATCCTACCCTGCAAAATCGAACAGATGCAATTACATCTGTATATGATTCTGTAGCTAGGGGCGGTATGTCGTTTGTTAGTATTGATAAGTACTTCAAAGATGGCGCAAGCGAGTTCTGGATTAAGATAATGCTCATCGACTTGTTTATGGTTATTGGAGCTATCGAAGCAACTACTCCTTACCAGTTCAAGGCTATGGCACAGCGTATCAGACAAGAATACTATCACCTTACGCCTAGTGAGCTTACTAGATTCTTCTACGAGTTTTCTATGGGTGAGTATGGCGAAATCTATGTAGGAAAGACAGTGAATCCTCAAAAACTTTTTATTGCTCTCGAAAAATACATGTGTAAGCTTTACGAAAAGAGAGCCGAAATTGATTCTCAAAAGTTAGCTGAGAAACAAAAGAAAGAAGATGAGGAATCTAGAAGAAAAGCAATATCCTACGAAGAACATTGTCGCTTAAATGGTGTGGATCCGAAAGAATCCCCTCTTGAAAAGCTAAAACAAAAACTTGAAAAAGAATCAAAACGAGACAAAAATGGCAGACGTAAGTAAAATGGCAGAGGAATGGCTCAGTGAGCATCCTGATGCGACAAAGAAAGAAATATGGTTAGCCGGTTATTGGCAATCTACCGATAACTGGTGCAACCGAACCAAGTAAATTTTAGAATTATGGCAGAAAGAAAAGTGAAACCAGAAATCATGCATTTGATGATTCTTAGCAAATGCAATTACAAATGTGAATTATGCTGCAATAAACTGTACGATATTGAGAAAATTCCAGTCGCTACGGTTAAGGAATTGAAAACAATACACACTTTGTGTATTACGGGCGGAGAACCATTCATGGCAAGTATCGACATTGATAATTTCGCCCGCAGTGTCAAGAAAAATTTTCCGAACATCGAAAACATATTCGTTTATACAAGCGGACAAATTCTTATGTTCTGTTTGCCACATCTCTTTTCTTATATTGATGGTCTTAGCATTTCTCCAAAAAGCATGAAAGATTGGCTGGCTTTAGAAAAAATAGCCAACCACAGTACCTCTCGTGAATACTTTAACAATATTTCTCGCTTGCCTAGTAACCGCTTATATGTGTTTAAGGAACAGATTTTATTTTTCGAGGAAAGATTTAAGCCCATCGCGAAGAAACTGAACCTTAACGTTCTGTATCGTACGTGGGATAAGGAGTTTAAGACTCCAGACAATGAGATTTTCAGAAGATTACCAATACTTTTAAATTAGTTGATTATGGTAGAAAGCAAAGGTAAAATCGCAGAAGTTACTAACGCAACCACCAAGCAGGCGATTGTGTTCATAGGAGTTTACTCTTGGGTTATCGTAAGAAACCTAGGAAGAGCAATCAATAAGGCAGTTCACAAGCTGCCTTGGTTGTTCATCGTGATAACAGTAGCGATATCATTCGTTGTCTGCTTTATCTTTATCTCTAAGGCTAGAGCAGAACGAGATAGCTACAATCAAAAACTAGTTCACGCAACACAGCAACTTGATAGCTATGTAGCTGCATACGGAAACATTAAATCAAAGTAATATGAAGAGATACAAAAATACAATAGTGATGATCCTGCTTATCATCGCAGCAATTATCGCAGGCTACGGACTCGCCTGCTTTATGGTCGAACACATTTTCCTTTCGCTCCTGATGCTCTTCTGTATCAGTTGCGCATTGGCAGTAAAGAAGGAGGTGTAGGAATGTCGGCATATAATTTCACACCAAAAGGAGCATTCTTCATCAACTACAAGGAGCCGGACAGGGAAACAGTAGACCATATCACTTCGCTCTATTACCTCATTATCGGTTCTCTCGCTACAATCACACAGACGGCAATCAAAGACTTGCACGACAATCTCAGCGAGAGGAAGGACCTGTTTAAGCATGAGCTTAAGTATCGCATAAAGGAGGCATTCTCCCGTTCTGAGACTCTTATAGGTATATTCAAGAAGTATACCACTGAGATTTCTCAGTACGAGCTCTGGCTTGATATTACGGACAGCATGGAGGAAGACCTGAAGATTGACATACAGAGACTCTTCTATACGACCGACAACATTCTTCTGAAAAACAGCATCAAGGAACACAAGCTTCAGGCGTATGCATGCGTAGCCTACAACCTGTCAATCATGCTGCACGATATGTGTACGAAGTTTGATGACGTTATGAGTGAACGTGGCATCAGTTCCGGCAGCATAAGACCTTGCGGAGAATTCATACAGTCTATGTATGGTATGTATGCCTCGATGAGAGAGGTTGCCAGGATCCTCATACCGGACAAGGATGCTGAATACTTCAAGGAAGGCGGTCAGATTTACAGGGCTTTGCAGGTGGTTGCAATGAAGGTATGCAATCCGGAAAGGATAGACAACGCTGCCGACGAAGGACTGAAGCTCAATGGCGTTGACTATCATGGTGAAGAACACCAGAATAACGCATTCCTCCCTTGGAACGGCATCCAGGTTAACTTCCTGTCACGCAACTTTGATAAGATGTCTGATGAAGAACTTGCAAAGGCTCTAGGACGATCTGTTGGTGCAGTAAAGGCAAAAATGAGACAACTTAAACTAAAAAGAACAGAATAGTATGAGTGGAGGCGCATTTGATTATGCTCAGTACAGAATTGCTGACATATACACGGAAATAGAGGATGAAATCTACGGACATTCTCTTGATGATGAATTTGACGTAAATCGGTATATTGAAGATCATTGGTTAGAGGATTCCGAGAAAGAATACGTTCGTAAGCATCATCATACAATACCTAATCGTAGCGAGTATTCTAAGGAAACTATCAAGGAGTTCAAGAAAGGTATAGCTCTACTAAAGAAAGCCGAGGTTTACGCACAGCGCATTGACTGGTTACTTAGTGGCGATGATGGCGAAGATAGCTTTCATAAGCGTTTGAAACACGACTTGGAAGAATTAAAACGTAAAAAACAATAGCTTATGGAAGATTTACCTATAGGTTCGGAAATCGTCTTGAAGGTGGTTAAGACAGAGAAAGAACAATGTAATGGCTGTTTTTTCGATGAGATATGTAACAATATCTATGAGAATGTTTGCGGAGATTTTGACTGTAGCGCAAGCACTAGAAAAGACGGAAAGGCTGTTCAATTTAAAAGAGTGAAGTAACATGGCTACAGCAAATTTTGAAATTGGAAATAAAGAATTTGAGGTACGTTTCATACGTGAATCAGGTTATCCTCCAACAAAGAATGAACGTGGTTCTTCATTGGTTGAGTATGATGTAACTACATACAAAGATAATCAGCCAATGATGAAGAAGTTCAATCAGAAGAAACGAGTTTATTTCGACCTTGAAGGCAATGTTTATAAGGATAAGCATAGCAACAAGGTGTGGTTTAATCTTGATTACGAAAGGAGGTGAGCAATGAAAGAGCTTAAAGTTGGAGAAAGAATCACTCTTGAAGCAGTTGAGCAATATGGTTGTAGAGGTTGCTTCTTTGAGGATAATCCAGTATGTATAAAATTTGCATGTTGTGAAGGTGTACGCTCAGATGGAAAATCGGTAATTTTTAAAGAAGTTAAGGAGTAAAGCGTATGAAAGGATTACTATCAATGATTGGTATTGCTTCGTATATGGATTTTCAAATGAATGACCTACCCTTCGGATTTCCAGAGCGGCAATTAGCAATACCGAAAGGTGAAATACCTTCCGATAAACAAAAGTGCCAATCGAAAGCACAGCATGAGTTTATCGTTAAAGGTGTAAAGATAATGGCTACTTCTAAGAAGGATGCTATTAAAAAGTAAAATCATCGTAAAAAGTAAAGTGTATGTTGTACGAAGCAAAACAGGGAAGTAAGGCTTATAAATACATTAAGAGTATTCTCGATGCTGAATTTGAAGAGCATAAAGCCTACATGAAAAGAGTAGAAGAAGCCGTAGGTTTCAAATTTGAAAAATATCAGGGCTATCAGCCTAACAGAACTCTCACAAGAGAGTACGAGATTACCGCTATATGGGTTCTTTCTGAGCGTTACGATACGTTAGATAAGAAGGTGTGGAAGAAGATAGACGGTGTAAAATTGGAGGACGGTTACTATGTAGCTATTGCGCCTAACAAGCGTAGTAAGCAAGGTAAGGCAATAGCAGCAGTACTTACATCATATAAATCCTTTACTCATCATTTCAAGATATTGAAGGAACTGAATATCGAAGTTCCGCACGTCAGCCGATTCTCCATCACCCAGCTTTTACGTCACAAAGACCGCATTTTCGTTTACTTCGATGATAGTATTAGAGCTGAAAAGCAAAATCCAGACTTCGTGGAAATCACGATAGGTGAGTATGAGGATTTCATTAATGGTAAAGACTAAGCGTATGAATACAAACAGCTATTTACGAATAGAAAAGGGATTTGATATATCTAAGATAACTGGGGTTATTCCTCAGAATATTGGAGAAGGATTTCAGTTTGATCTTTCTGATAAAACATATACAACTATGGGTAGCTATACTAAAGACAAAAAAAAGACTCATGAATATCGTAATTAGTTCTTTTTGTGGTCTTTGTAGTGAAGCAATACATTATTACGCAAAATTGTATATTAAAGTAAGCAATGTGTGTGGTAACAGCTCGGTAAGTGGATATTTGGGTGGAATTGAAATTCCAAATGAATATCAAACCATCGAAGGGGAGTTTGTTAGGCCACTCACTCAAAAGGAGAAAGATGAGCAAACAGGCAGATGGGGCCGCTGGTATCAAGTAGGGGATTTAGTTAATGCCTTTGAGTCTCTTGAAGAGATAGAGAATTTAATTAAAAACCTCAAAAAGAAGTTCTCTTCTAAGGAGTGGAAAGTTGAGATAAGACGCGATTATTAACCGCCTTCTGGCACAAATAAATAGTAATATGAATGCAACAGAAGCAAAGAGAAAGTTGTGTGAGTTGAGAAGTAGTCTTAGAGACAAAGAAGCAGACAAGGCTATTTGGATAGCCATTCGTGCTATTGACACTTGCACAGAAAATGGATTTATTGTAGAAGATTGATTAACTATCCGCAAGGATATAAATAAGATAGTGATATGCCAACAGGATTTACAGCACCAATATATGATGGTGAAGATATAACATTTGAGCAATTTGCAAATAGTTGCTTGCGTAACTTCGGTATCTACCTAAGATTTGAAGGAAAATATCCTAACCTTAGTAGATACGAAATTCCTGACAAGATATGTCCTAGTGATTATTATAAAAAGAAATACGAAGAGGCAAAAGCTGAGTACGAAAAGCATCTTGCATCCCCTAAGACAAAGGAAGAACTTGAAGCAGAGTATCTTTCTTATGTCAATGGTGTAATCAAGGGAAATGAGGATAGATTGAAAGAGAATGAAGCTCTCAAAAACAGATACAATGCAATGCTATCCAAAGTTAGAAGATGGACTCCACCATCCAAAGAATACGAGGGTGTTAAGGACTTTATGGAAAGTCAATTAATTGATAGTTTAGATTTTGATTGCCGCCATGTTTATGTGGAGAATATCATCCCTAAAGATGAGTGGATTCAAAAACAAGCTAATCGCACTGATTTAATAGAGTCTATGAAGTATAATTTGGAGCAGTATAATAAATCTGTAGTTGCTGCCGAAAAGGATACTCAGTGGCTCAAAACATTTTCAGAAAGCATAAAGAAAGTAACAGAGTAACTAACCACCCTCTCCTGTAAAAGGGAGAGGGTAAAAAGAATAGAATATGGAAGATTTTTTTGGAAAAGAAATTGGAATTGGTGATAAGGTTTTATTTTCCAATTGCAATAATGAACGTATCCTAATAGGAAATGTTACTGAAACCGGTATCACAAGGGTTAGAATAGAAGCTTTTGATGATGAAGGTGAAATTCATCATCATACGAGATTCGGAGGGAATACGGTAATCATTAAGAAGGCTAAGCAATGAGCAAAGAAAAAGCAATAGTTCACATTAATAATGTTTCCAAGATTATTGGCTCAAAAAGAATAAAATTAAGTGAAGGCACTACAATTCATATTCAAAACGAGTTAGTCTTGGCACTTAAAGAGTTGGAGGGTTATTAATATGAATAAAGTAGAAATGAAAAGAGCACAACTATCAGAAAAGTTTGGCCTATATGCAACTTGTGATTTTTTCTGTATGTTTGCACGTTGTAGAAGAAAAATTCCACCAGAAGCTTGCTATGACTCAAGAAGAGAAATAGAGATAAGGGCGCATTGTAGAGAAGCGGAAAACGCACTCGCTGCTCATTACAATATAAAATTGATAGATTAATAGTTATGGTTGGATTTTATATTGTGCTTACCCTAGCTGTTCTATATGTAGCTTTTATGGGTGGAGTTATCGGTTATTTAATTGGTAAATATTGGAAGATATATATATGAGCATGCAAATATGTAAGGAAGCCTATCAAGAATTGATAGACGGAGATATAGAATGGCTTCTTAGACAGCCTAGAGACCTCGAAAGAGATCATATAGAGGCAGTGCTAAGAAAGAGTGTTGAACTTTTATACGGGAAGGAAGAATAGCTTATGTATAGACCGATTACAATGTATCAGATTGTTTGCGATAGATGCGGAGAAGTATTTGGCGGCACAGATACTTGCTCTGCCCTATTCAGTAACAAAGAAGTTGATATTGGTGACTACTCTGATTGGGAAATGATAGATGGCAAACACTATTGTCCCGATTGTTATGAAGTAGAGGTCATTGATGGAGTGTATAACGTTAAAGCAAAATAGTTATGGCAACCTATAGAATAGTAGATATGTATCGTAAAAGCAATGCTGTTAAAGGCATACATTACGATTCTCTGGATAATCCAATCCTTGCTTATCGTGTAGATAAGAGACATTCATTGTTATTTGGACTTATCCATTATTGGGATTATGGTGCATATAACCTTTGCCCGGACTATTTGTTTTCTTCGATTGATAAAGCAAAAGAAGCTATATTGAAGGTAGATAAAAGTAAAAGAATAACAATTTTATATGAATAGCTTATGAAAATAGAAAATATAAAGTTCAAGGCAAAACGTCTTGACGGAAAAGGATGGGTTTGCGGATATTTCTACGAAGAGAATGATAATACATATATCATTGAGAATCGTAAGGAAGAAAGCAAGTTAAACAGAAATATTACTTATCAGGTTGACCCTTCTACAGTCTGCCTGTTCACAGGCTTCCTCGACAAGAGCGGTAGGGAGATTTATGAGGGCGATATTCTTCGCTCGGACGAATACCCCTTCAGTTGCATGGAGGATGATGCGCGTGATAATTACTTCGGCATTATAGAGTGGAGTGATGAAGAGGCGATGTTTTTGCTCACCTGTGTCAAAAACCCGAAATCCGCTGTGCGTGGCATTTCTGACGGCATCTCTGACGAAATCACGCAACAGAAACTTGAGGACTGTGAGTTGGTCGGCTGCATCCACGACCCAGAATGGCAGGAGAAGTTGAACCTCAAAGACGAGTAGCGTATGAAGCGTATAAAAAGTATATTCTCTATGTTTGCTTATTGGGATAGAGTACATCAATTCCCAGACGGACATATTAAAGTAGAAAATAATTTAGCTTGGAGAAGAAAACATATGCATGTTCGCAGTAGTAATAAACAAATACCTTTTTAGCGTATGAAAAAAGAAACAAGAAATGTAGTAGTTCTCGATTTGGAGGATAAAATTAAGCTACAACAATCTATCAGGGATTTGGAAGAAGTTGCTGATACTTACCAAAGACCTTGCAAGGAACTTACAGGTATCAATAATACACTTTACTATCTCAAAACGATTGAGGAGAAAATTAATTAGCGTATGAAGCTTTAAAAAAATAAGAAATGAAGAAGGAAACTAGACTAAAGGTATATCGTATGTATGATGGTCATTGTGCCTATTGTGGCAGGACTATAGAGTACAAGGATATGCAAGTAGACCATATTGTTCCCAAAAACAGAGGAATGTATTCCAGATGGGATGAGAAACAAGGCAAGTTCGCAGTAACTCAAGGCGAGGATAGCTTAGAGAACTATATGCCAGCTTGCCGTGCTTGTAACTTCCGTAAGAGGGATATGACCTTAGAACAGTTCAGAGCAGAAATAAAGAGGCAGGCGGTTGGCTTGCTAAGTGGCGCTGCCAAGTTTCAAGTGAAGATGAGTATTGCCTATGGTCTTATTATTCCTCAGTTCGACAAGAAGGTAGTGTTTTATTTTGAGAAAGTTAAACGTAAAGATTAAGAGATATGAATGAGTTTACAAAGATTTTCGCAAAGACAATAGAAGATGAAGCTATCAAACAGATAGAAACCCTATCTAATAGCGAGGCTTACAATAGTTGTAAAATAAGAATAATGCCAGATTGCCATGCAGGTAAAGGATGCACTATTGGCACGGTAATAGAGCTTGACAACAGAGTAGTTCCTAACACTGTTGGAGTAGATATAGGCTGCGGCATGAAAGTCGTAAGACTTGGTAAAGTTGATATTGACTTGCAGAAATTTGATGAAGCAGTCAATAAGTTGATTCCGTCTGGTTTTAATGTCAACGAGGGAGAAGTATCAGCCTACATAAACGGATTGGTTGATGGTTGTATGTTTGGCAAATTCCGTGCTTGGGATTGTCTTGACAGCATGGAAATAGTATATCGTTCTGTTGGAAGTCTTGGCGGTGGCAATCACTTTATTGAGTTAGATGCAAATGAAGAAGGAGAGAAGTTTCTTGTGATACATACAGGAAGTAGAAACCTTGGTGTTAGGGTATGCAACTATTACCAAAAACTTGCCTACGAGTATTGTCGTAAGAAAATAGCTGATAAGTCTGAGGTTATTGCCAAGTTGAAAAGCGAAGGAAGAGAAAAGGAAATACAGAGTGCTATCAAGTTGTTAGGTACTAGAAATATTAGCAAGGAACTTTCTTACTTGGAGGGCGATTTGCTTAATGATTACTTAAATGATATGCGTATAGTTCAGAAGTATGCCGAGCATAATAGAAGAATTATAGCTAACAGACTCGTCAATGCTCTAGGTGTGGATATTGACCCAAATTCAGACAAGCATTCTTTTACAACCATTCACAACTATATAGATACAGACAAGGGCATATTGCGAAAAGGAGCTATCAGTGCAAAGAAAGACGAGATTGTCATTATTCCTATGAATATGCGTGACGGTTCTCTTATCTGTAAAGGTAAAGGAAACAAGGGATGGTTATGCTCAGCCCCACATGGAGCAGGTAGATTGATGTCTCGTACGCAAGCGAAGAAAGAGTTATCTATGGATTCTTACAAGAATGAAATGAATGGCATTTATTCTAGTTCTGTATGCGAAGAGACGATTGACGAAGCACCTATGGCATATAAATCAACAGAAGAGATTGTTGAGTTAATAAAACCTACGGTTAATGTGATAGATGTTATTAAACCAATTTACAACTTTAAAGCAAAATTATAATGAGCAAGGAAACATTTGACTTCTCGGAGGCTCTGAGAAGAATGAAGGAGGGGAAGAAAGTGAGAAGGGTAATTTGGGAAGAATGTGGAGCTTATATCCATATTGTCTCTGAGACTATTGTGGCTGTATGCGATGGCAAATTCTTTCCTTGTGTTTTCAAAGATTCTGAGGATATTCTCGCAACAGACTGGGAGGAGGTGTTAAGGATGAAGAAGAATGAAAAATGTTGCGGTAACTGTCATTGGTTTGATAACGAAGACGTTTACGGCGTAGGATGGTGCAGCAATAACGAGCACGAATCATCTTGCGACCAAGTATGTGATGAATATGAATTTTAAACTTTAAATATTAAAATGGAAAAGATTTACAGACATTTCAAAGGAGGTTATTACAGATTTATTACTGAGGTCACTAATAGTGAAACTCAGGAGAAAGAAGTTGTTTATCAGGCTCTCTATGGAGAGTGCAAGGTTTGGACTCGCCCTGCTGATATGTTCTACGGACAGGTAAATGTTGACGGCGTGGAGATTGATAGATTCACCGAGGTTTTTGGTGTGCCTGTTTTATTCAAAAAGACCAACGAGAACGCTATTATGCCAACCAAGGCGCATGACGATGATTTCTGCTATGACTGCTATGCGACTTCAGAAGAAGAGATTGCGCCTAATGTATGGAAGTACGGCCTCGGATTTGCATTGCAGATTGAAAACCGCAACAAACCTGCCGACATTTCTAGGTGCTTCACGCTCCGCCCTCGCTCTTCTGTATGGAAGACTGGCATGGTTCTCAGTAACTCAGAAGCAACCATTGATGATGGTTTTGTTGGCGAGATTTCTGCTGTCTTCTATCACGTATTTCCAAAAATGCCGCGATATAAGGTTGGCGACAAAGTGGTACAATTTCATCTTGAAACAAGTGACAACATCATGCTTATCGAGACGGACAAATTAAACAAAACAGAACGTGGCGATAACGGCTACGGCTCTTCTGATAAAAAGTAATACATGAATATCACAGATGAACAGAAAACGTATATAAAGGAACACCCTTACGAATCTCCTTACGCAATGGCCAAGAGCTTCGGTTGCGCAGTACAGACTGTTTACTGGTGGCTACATAGGCTGCATGGGGATTCGTTCAAGGACGCAAGAAAAGAGCAAAGAGAGAAGATCAGGGAATCTGTCCGTAAGCTGTATCCGGATTACTCTTCTTCCGAAATTTCCAAAGAGCTTGGAATAACAAAGTCATGTGTAACAAGCATAGCAAAGGCACTTGGCGTTACTCATACCCAGGAAACGGAAGAAAGACTTCGGTTGAAATGTGCACAGGCAATAATAAGACCGGAGATAATAGCTAAACGTTCTGAATCTCTAAAAAAGACGCTGAGGCTTGACAGGTACAGAGCAACGAATGGAATAAAACAGAAGACACGACGCAAGTTCAAGACCATTCCGAGCAGATGTCTCTGTGCAAGGAACTATCTCTGCAATAAATACAACTACTTCTACGACAAAGATTACGGAGAGCTGCTTACCGTGTTCTACGACAGCGAAACCAAAATGTTGACAGAAGAGCAGCAGAAACACTACGAGACGAAGTATGGTATCAAGTTCCTCCAGGGAGCTGAAGAATAATTTCTGTGCATTATCTATATGTTTAGGGGTGGCTACACATCGCGTGCGGTCACCCCTTTTTGTTTATAAATCAATAACCAAATAAAAACATTAGAAAAAAAACTAAGAACGTTTGTGTAACTTTAATTTCCAGTATATCCAACCTAAAAATGCGAGAATGCCTATGAAAAGGCAAACTGAAGTTATCTTACCTATATTTAAAAATGCCATGTCAGTCCTTGATAGCTGTTTCTCGACATATACTTTATCTTTCGATATTTTACTTATCACTGAGATTAAGGAGTCACACTTGCTATGATATATCGCAGCACTATCCTTGTATTCCTTAAGACTAGAAATACTATCTCTCAGTATCTGTACGTCCTCTTGTGATATTTCGTGATATTCGTAGTGAAATTTATCCTCACCAACCTTGTTGCCGTTCGCATCATACTTCGAAGCTGTACTATCCTTGATATGTGTCTTTTCCTTGGTGGTTGACTTCACGGATTCCTTGTGAGATGCTTTATACGATTCCAACTCTTTAATAAGTCTTGCATTGAAGAGTGAATCCCACTTAGCCTCGTTACGTTTATCTGTGATGTATATCTGTTTTTCTATCACACGTTCTTTCGCCTTACATCTACAGAACATTGATAGAATCAGCATTGCTACTGCAATGGCAATTACAACCCTTGTTATTTTATCAATCAGTTTCATAAGCAAGTGAATTAATTCTGTTCAGCCAACCATTCTTGAACTTTTTGTTCTGTGGTCTTGTCTGACAGATACGGTCAATGAAATCTTTTCTTTCCTGCTTGATGTTATCAAACAATTCCCGGCCATCTCTTGCGTTGACAGCTGCGATAGTCTTCGGCCCGACAATACCATCCACATCAACGCCAAGAACTCTCTGAGGAATCTTGATACCGTAGGCTCCGCTAGCCCATACCCAGTCGACGAGGATATTGGCTACGTTCTGGTCTTTAATATCATCAGCATTCCACTTATCCCAGTAGTACTTCTTGAAGATTACACCCCATTGCACACTGGTCATACGCTTTAAATCGTTAACCGTCTTCTTGCTGCCGAATACTGAGCGGTACGTAGCAAGAGTCACGCCCATATTAGTAGCTCCTCCCAAATCATCTTTGTCGTTAACGAAGCCACCTTCCCACTTTAGGATAAACGGCTCTAAAATCTTACTGTTTGCCATTTTTGTTTTCCTCCTCTTTTTTATCAAACTCATTGTTGAGTCTGTCAATAATCGGTTTCCAGTAACTAGGCAGTGCCTTTGCAAACTCGAATCTCAAAATGTAGTAAATAACTCTGAATGCTACATTCTTAGGGTATGCCTTGATGAGATTTTTGAACGCGTTGCATAGATACACATAGCAGAAAATGTATGTAAGCATCTTTATTACAAACAAAGCCTCATTTCCATCATTACAGCCTATCATGATACCATATATCACATAGTCAATGGTAAGATAGAGCAACATTTCAAGAATGGCGTTTACAAACTTTGATGCCGAAAAGTTTTTGCATCGTACAACACTAACGCCATCAGCTCGCATACCACAAAAGATATTGAAGCCGAAAGCAATTACTAGCGCCAGCACGAAACCTTCAGTTGGCGTTGCAAAGGCAAGTATAGCAGAGGAAATTGTAACCACTATCTGCCTAATCTGTGAAGAATCTAATAAATTTGTCATAATCTGTTATCCTGAATAATTAATAAAAATAAAGTTTCGGTCTCTTTCTGCAAAGATAGCAAAAAAAACCGAAACTTCATTCAGAATAACGAAAAACTTTAGACATTCAAGTCGTAATATGGAAGTCTGCCACTTTCCAGGAAGGAAATACATTCATCGAAAATCTTTTGCTCGTAGTTGTACGTGTTGATCTTCGGGAACCATTTCTTTATCTTTGCGTCGTTACGCTTTACCATTTCTCCCCAGAGAACGCACCAGTCTTCGAGATTGATGTTGTCATTCTTGACCTCATGCCAATAGTCTTTTGCCACATCTTTAGTATGAAGTTGACCAATGAGACAAAGATGCATATCTGCCATCTCTTCGTTATAATGACACGCGCCAATCTCTCCCTGGACCTGCTTCATCATATCAAGCATTACGCTGTCATTCATTCCGACTTCACAACAATCTGCCATGATCGTAACACAGTTCTTGATAGCCTGCATATCATTGCTAGCTATAATGTCTTCGAATACCTTTTTCATAACCGTATATTTTTGATGTTACTTCAGAAAATACTCTCTGATGTTGTATACACCATCCTTGTCTTTCAACAAATCGAGTGCAAGGCTGTGGGCATACTTAACCAGATGTTCTGTATCAATGTCCTTAACATCTTCCTTGCCGAGTATCTTAGCAATTGTGCATCCGTGGTCGCTTACAACCTGATTCATCGCAACGTACAAAGCGTAATCGTTGTAATAAGGTTTCTCCTCTGTTGCAAGTCCGAGACCGGTCATTGCATTGATCCATGTCTGCATATCCCAGGTTACTGGTGGATTCATACTGTTTACAATCTCAGAAGCTTCCTTCTTCGTAAGATAGTTCTTCCACTTGATAGCGCAAAGCTTATCAAGATACTCTTGCGCAAGCTCAGGGTGTTTCGATGCCATGTCCTTCATCATGCAACGCATCGTATTACCGAATACGTGCATATACTTTACGTTGGTTGACGAAGCCATAATCCCATAAAGCTCATCAAACTTACTCATAATGTCTTTTGTTTCCATATCTTGTATATTTTTTAACCTATTATCAAATCTTTCAACTCTACAAAGTCCTCCTCTGTGAAGTTGATACTTCGCTTGCTACCAAAGAGAATAGCAGTAGCAATTCCATCTGGCAGGTCAATAGACACAACTCCTTTGTCGATATGTCCGTGTATAAAACCTACATCGAATTTGTAATCTTCCACGGATTTTAGCATCTGCATCATATCTTCAAATATCGTGTTGGCATCTATGTTGCCGTCTTCATCGGCGATGAATAGGGTAGCGTTGTCAATGCTCTTGCCCCAACTATCTTTGTGCTTGGCGATGATGTTGTGCGCCGCACGTTTCATGTACACTGATGGTATGGCGAGCATCTGGTTAGCCTTAACCATATCGTCTATTCTAGCATCTGCCCACAAATCAAGCGATGTAAGCAGTTTCTCTTTCAATCCTGTTACGTTCATTTCTTAGTTCCTCCCTTCTTTGTCCCTTGAACCATAGCGAGATACTCTTGCCACGTTTTATCACTATGATTTGTCATATAGTCGTTAAGCATAGCGGTTTTCTGCTCTTCCGCCTGTGCTACTTCTTTTCTCAGTCGTTGCATCAAAGACAAATGTTTCTTTAATGCCTCCTGTCCTTGCTGAGTACTCTCAATGCGAGGACGTATGATGCGCAATTCCTCGTCTTGCACTAGCTTAGACACATATTGCAAGCTATTGACGTACTCCTGATTTTGCATCAAGTACTGACGTTGTGCGCCTGTAAGATTGTCTTCAATCTTGTCGATTTCATCCCATAAAGGGGTGGAAGACTGCTGCGCCTGCATGTTGATAGATGCTCGCTTCTGTTGTATTGCCTCATACATCTTCTGTAGCTCGGCATCCATCATCTGCGGCTGCTGCTGACTTGTACCCATATCCAATAATGGGCTGTTTCCAAAATTCATCATAATCAATATCTTTAAGTTGGTGATATATTATAGAGAGGTGAGAGGGCATCCACCAACGAGGGCAAACACCCCTCACCAACTCATTTCTTTTTAGTCCGTCTAACCGACTTCCTTACTGCTCTGTTACGCTCCTGTAGTGGGCGTGGAAGTAGCAGTACCGTTACAGCAATAGCTGCCGTAGCCAGTAACTACTGGTGTAGATGGGAGCACAAGCTGACCATCAATCTTGCGGCAGCACTTCTCGTTAACGTAAGCCATCATAAGCTTCTCCTTGTAAGGAGTGAGGGCTTCCATCACGGCTACCTTCTTGTCGAGGTCGCTATACTTTGCTTGCAACGCATCGTACTGGTCTCTCTGATTCTTGTACAAGCCAAAATCTGCATCAATCTGAGACTTGTAAAGACCGAACTCAGCCTGCATTGCACGGCGGTTCTCGGCGTTGATAGCATCGTTAGCACCCTTATACATAGAGAACTTCTCAGCGATGTCTGTCTCTCGCATAGCGTAGAACTTGTTAGCGGTGTCGAGCTTCATACCGAACATGTAGGTAAGCAACTTCACCTCATCATCGCATTCCTTCTCCATTACCTGCAAGGCAGTTGGCTGATTTGAACTTGCGTTAGACCCATAGGCGTTGATGTTCACGTTCTCAGGCATATTGCTGCCACCGAGTGAACCAAACACACTGCGATTGTTACCGCCAAGCAACCAAGCACCAGCACCGAGTGCTGTGCCGATGATACCAAGGGTAAGACCAGCATTACCTGTAGCCTTAGAAGCATAATCGTCATGCTTTTTCCCCTCTTCGTAGATTTTCTTTTCTACGACCTTTGCATCTGTCATCTCCATTTTTACAATCTTTTTAAGTTATCCTTAATATTAACTAACACTATTGTAACGTTACGGATGCAAAGGTACGAAGAATAGGGGAGAGCAAATATAACTCTATCACACTTTCTTTTAGTGATTGATTATCAGAGATTTAAGGTGATAGGAGGTAGTATCATAAATAATAAAAAAAGAGAGGTAACCACTTACCTCTCTTACTCAACTTGTAAGGAATACTTACATGTTCAACTATTATTTTCTCTTACTCTTAATGAAGTGCAGTATATCCCACTTCTTAAAATATCGGGTGTGCCCTCGCTTTTTGCATTCTCCGTTCGGAATGTCACCTCTAGCAACCATTCTATTCAATGTTGCATCAGAAACGTGAAGCTTCTCCTTGACCTCCTCGGTGCTCAACATAGGGTTGAGAGCATACGGCAGATAGTTCTCACAAAGGTCTTCTATCTCATCGCTGCTCATTCCGCAAGCAGTTACCTTCTCCCCTCTCTTCTCTTGCTCGTCTGCTCGAAAACAAGAATCCGATAACGATTTTAATAACACTCCCAAGGTGTGATAACCAAATAACTTTCCCATATCATTATAATCTAGAGATTAAACTTTGACAGCCCTTGCCTGAGAAATACTTGTCGGCAAAACCATATACATAAAATATAATGGTCATTACAAGTATTACAACATTAGCTTCCACCATTTCGTTCGTGGTAAAAACATTCCAGTATACGATATGAATAGCATTTATCCCAAATAGGTAGATGATCATCGGAATACGCCATCTGTAGCAGAGCCAAAAGAATCTGCTCGCAAGTATAAGCACAAGCGGATGGATGTAAACTGAGAAATAGATAAATGCTGCCGATACCCAATTCTCCTTAAACCATACGCACATTTCTTTTTCATGAGACGCAAATGTTACCATGCATGCAATATGAAAAAGCATGATAAACAGAGGCATCACTTCACAATAATACTTAAACCAAGTGAGTAGCTTTACGCTGTAGCCTCTACCTGCAAGGATAATGACGTTTATCATTTCGCTAACGTCCATGTCCTTAAACATTACTCTTGACAACTGTACAACACCGACTGATTGAACTAACCGATGGACTTCATCTTCTTCCTCTTTAGTCATAAATTCTTCTCCTTTTGTTTTTTTGTTTATTATTTACTGAAGTTTCGCAAGTGAATAAATATCAACTTGCTTGTTTATAAATATACATATT